>Ga0163144_10017944_pt1 | contig 14370 bp, 9 predicted proteins | sample OliLak19BULKMAT1_FD_123175 | JGI IMG/M metagenome (GOLD analysis project Ga0163144, IMG submission 123175) | Freshwater microbial mat bacterial communities from Lake Vanda, McMurdo Dry Valleys, Antarctica - Oligotrophic Lake LV.19.BULKMAT1 | ecosystem: Environmental > Aquatic > Freshwater > Lake... | reverse complement strand
GAGCTTGAGTTGGGAGAGGACGATGTCTACGAAATTCCGGGAGAGCTGGATTACTCGAGTTTGAAGCCGATCTGCGAGCTCAACCTCCCTAAACTCAAGTTTGATTCCTTCTCTCCGGTATTGCCAATCCCCTTGGCTGACCCAGGAGTTAATTTTTTTTCCTTGATTAGAAACGGAGATCTCTTAGTTCATCACCCCTACGAAAGTTTTACCGGAAGTGTCCAACGTTTTGTGCAGACTGCTGTTAACGATCCGTTGGTCCTTGCTATCAAAATGACGGTCTATCGAACAGGTGCTGATAGCCCCTTTATTCCGCTGCTCATCGAAGCCGCTGAGAAAGGAAAGCAAGTTGTCTGTTTGGTGGAGCTTAAGGCGAGGTTTGAGGAACAACGAAATATTTTTTGGGCGCAGGAGCTGGAGAAGGCGGGAGCCCATGTGGTCTATGGTTTGGTCGGCCTGAAAACGCATGCCAAAACAATTCTGGTCGTTCGCTCGGAACCTGACGAGTTAAGGTGCTATGCACATATCGCCACGGGTAATTATCACGCACAGACCTCCAATCTTTACACGGATTTGGGGATGTTCACCTGTAACAAGCTGATTACTGACGACCTAGTAGAGGTTTTCAATTATTTAACTGGACGATCTCTCAGATCTAACTACAAAAAGCTGCTTGTCGCTCCAGTCAATATGAAAGAGCGATTTTTAGAGATGATTGAGCGCGAAAAGCTGAATGCGGAACAGGGTTTACCCGCTGAAATTATCGCTAAGACTAATAGTTTGGAAGAGCACAGTATCATCAGAGCTCTCTACCGCGCGTCACAGGCGGGTGTTAAGATACGTTTGTTAGTGCGAGGCTTTTCGTCTCTGAGGCCAGGGGTAGCGGGGCTTAGTGAGAATATTGAAGTCATCTCGTCGATCGGGCGCTTGCTGGAACATTCGCGTACTTTCTACTTTCGAAACGGACAGAGCGATCCTCTAGAGGGAGAGTTCTACCTAGGTTCCGCTGATTGGATGTATCGTAATTTACTAGCGCGAGTGGAAGTTATTACGCCAGTAATGGAGCGAGGGCTGCGGGAGAAGATTTGGGAAATACTACAGCTTATGCTTCAGGATCGACGTAGCGCTTGGGATATGCTGCCCGATGGGTCGTATGTGCAGCGTCAGCCCACTAGTTCAGATGAAGAGCAAGGAATACACGAACGGCTGATTGCGCTTTACAAGAAGCGGCAAGTTTCACCAATCAGTGCCACCGCCACGTGAGGCTTTTTATCATCAGGCACGGTATCGCCGAGGATTCTCCGGCCAAGCTAGGCTTGGGAGCTCCCGACGATTATCGCGAATTAACTTTACGTGGTAAGGGGGAGCTTTCGCGGCAGTTCACGAAACTTGCGCGCCAACTGAATAAGATTGAGTTAATCGTGAGTAGTCCTCTAGTGAGGGCTCGGCAGACAGCAGATATCTTGGCTGAGGTAGCGACCGCTGCCGTTCGTCAGGAATCTACACTACTCCGTCCGGAGTGCCGCGCTGATTCCGTTTTGAATTGGGTTTTCACCGAGCTCTGCCCAGCGCACAGCTCCGTTGCTCTCGTCGGTCATCAACCTCTTCTAGGAAGTTTAGTCGGCACTTTTCTGCGCTTTGATAATCCAGTCCGCGTTGATATGAAGAAAGGCACTGTTGCAGCTCTGGAAATAGACGACTTCGATCGAGCTCAGGGAGCGACGCTTAAGTGGTATGTTACACCAAAGCTTATGCGGGATGATTGAGATTTAGACTAGAAGATTTTCCACTGAAGCGCTTCCTCCTTTCCAGCAGCACCCTTACTCCAAAGCACTCCTGAAAGAGTAATTTCGCCTCTTCGAGCTTCAGATGTCTAAGATAAAATAGGCTTCGTTCCACAATTTCAATTCGTAAGGCCCCGTTCTCGTACTCGACGAATGGTGGTGCTGTTAGCATTGGGCGTACATCGACTAATGCATGGATAATTCGCAATATAGCTAGCGCTCTAACAAATGATTCCTGTTCCTCCTTTCCGTTGAAAAAGTTCAGATCCCGTCCCTTGATCTTCCTTTTTTCGATGTAGGAGCAGAGTGCTGAAATACGAGCCCGCAGCAGTCGATTCATGCCCGGAAGATCGGAGTTTAGCGCCAGATACTGCGAGTGTTGAGTGCGACCGCTTTTCCCAATTCCATCTCCGAGTCGTAAAAATATTGCTGCTGCGGAGATGCAAAAATGCCAGCTTTCGTCGAGAGAATACTGGGGTGTCGTCTTCGCCAGTACAGACTTCGTGACTTTCTCAATGGTTTGAACCTCAGCGGGAGAAATGCCGAGTGGTGTGAGTTTTCTTATCTGCTGACTTAACTTAGTCGAACCAGAATCAGGTCTTTTTTTTTCTGTTAGCGCTTGAAGTTCTTCGGCTAGCAGTCCATCTCTGAGGGAGTGTTCTGAGATAGTCAGCTGGGTGGCGCCGAGGAACTCTAGCAGCTCCTCAAGGATTATCGAACCGGCAAGAATTAAATCAACTCGATTGGCTTCCATCGAGGGAATCGCCATCAACTCTGCACTATCCATGGAGCTCATGCGATCAATCAGCTTTTGAAGGGATTCACGCGAGAAGCCAGCCTTTCGATCGTCATCCTTCCTGAGAATTTTGGCTAAAGCTCTAACTGTTCCGCTTGAGCCGATCACATGTTTAATTTTACCGGAAAACTCAGCCAGGTGATTCTCTACAGCAAGCTCTGTAACGTGAGCTCTCAGTTTGAGAACGGAGTCGGGGTTCCTGGGTGGGACCGTTTCGAGAAAAAGTTGATGTAGGCGAGAAGCACCAACATCAAAGCTATGCGAGGCCAAAATTTCTCGGTCGCGACAGATACTAACTTCAGTACTGCCGCCCCCGACATCGATCAGCCCATAGGTTCCGCTTGGCAGCTCTTCGTTAGCGAGGATTCCCATGGCAATTAAGCGAGCTTCCTCATCCCCGGAGATAATTTTTACGGAAATACCGCTTTTCTTCTCGATCGTTTGGGCTAATTTATCTCCATCAATCGCTTCCCGAAGAGCGCTTGTGGCAACTGCGACAATTTTAACCACGTCCAGCTGCCTGGCAGTCACCTGAAAGCTGGCGAATGCTTCGATAGTGCGTTGCGCTGCGGCCTTGCTAATTAAACCGTGCAGGAAGAGATTCTCTCCTAGACGGACCATGAACTTTTCTCGATGTAGGCGCAGAGGTTTCTGTCCGACTTCGAGCTCATACACGTCGAAACGTACTGAGTTAGTTCCAAGATCGATTAGTGCAATTCGCATGAAGTTATCGTAATTTAAACAGCGCAGTGCGGCAATGCTCGAACTGCTTCCAAACCGCTGTTGAGATGCTTTACTAGCTAATTTGATTCTTCACCATCAAATCGAGAAGTAGGTAGCCTCTTGATGATGCACAATTATCGCTGAGGTGGATTGTTCGGGTTGAAGCTGGAACTCTTCGCTCAGTGCTACGCCAATCTTGGCGGGGTCGATTAGTTTGAAGAGTTTCTGTTGGTCCTCAAGGTTCGGACAGGCTGGGTAACCGAAGCTATAACGACTGCCGCGGTAACCCTGTCGAAAAAGCTGCTCTACGGTGCTGGCATCATCTTCAGCAAATCAAGCCTCTGTTCGGATTCGCTTATGCATATACTCGGCCAACGCTTCCGCAGACTCAACTGAAAGTCCATGGAAATGAAGGTAATCGTCGTAGAGATTGGCTTCAAAAAGTTGTTGAGAGATGCGAGAGGCGACCTCACCCATCGTGACAAGATGTACCGCGAGTAGATCTCGCTTTCCGCTTGAAAGAGGGAGGAAATAGTCAGAGATACACCTCCTTCGATCCCGGGGCTGTCGAGGAAAGGCAAAACGGACCAGCTCCTTCTCAGTCTGAGGTTCGTAAACGACAAGCTCGTTCTTCTCACTGTTACAAGGAAAATAACCGTAAACGACCTGTGGCGCTAGCCAATCCCGCTCTAATACACGCTCTTGCCAAAGCTTGAGCTTGGCCTCCACGTGCTCTTCCAAGAAGTGGGTGTAATCCTTGCTAGACTGATCTTTATTTCGCCGATATTGCCACTGCATGGAGAACAGTGCCTTACGGTTGATGAATTTGAAGATCTGACTCAAATCAAGCTCAGGCAGCCGTAGCGTTTTTGCTCCCCAGAAAGGAGGCTCGGGAATATTTCTGGCCGGAGGCAGAGTATTTTCAACATACTCAAGTACGGCATCTTGGTTAAGTTCCTCTCGTTCTGCACGAGTCGAGCCACGCCGTAAACGAGATGTTTCGGAGTTTCCAGTCAACGTTCGTTCGTTGGTCTGGTTTGTTAGCTCCTCCATCAACCTCAGACCGGTAAATGCGTCTTGACCGTAGAAAACCTGTCCTGTGGTGTAAGCACTTCGTAAATCGTCCTCTACGTATGCTCGATTAAGGGCCGCTCCGCCGCAGATCACGGGAATCTTGTAGCCTCGCTTTGCGAGCTCTTCGAGATTCTCCTTCATTACGACGGTGGATTTAACTAGCAATCCGGAAAGTCCAATCGCATCCGGCTTACGCTCCTCAACCGCAGCTAGGATGTTATCTAAAGGCTGCTTAATTCCCAGATTGTAGACCTTGTAGCCATTATTAGAGAGAATAATGTCAACCAGATTCTTGCCGATGTCGTGCACGTCCCCGCGAACCGTCGCTAGGACGATCGAACCTTTTGCGCTCCCTTCAGTTTTTTCCATAAACTTTTCGAGGAAGGCGACCGCTGTCTTCATAGTTTCAGCGGACTGCAGCACGAACGGTAACTGCATCTTGCCACTACCAAAAAGATCTCCGACGACCTTCATGCCGCCGAGCAATATCTGATTGATAATCTGCAGAGGTTTATATCGCTCTAGCGCGCGTTGCAGGGGGATCTCGATCCCCACCTTATTGCCGTTAATAATTCTATTCGTCAGAACAACTTCAATAGGTTGCTGCTCTTCTTCAATTGCGCCTGAGACTTTTGGCCTGGTTGCGCCCTCAAACTTTTGCATAAAAGCGAAGAGTGGATCGTAATCCGGCGTGCGACGATCGAAGATCAGGTCTCGTGCTATCTCCGCCTCTTCCTCGGGAATTTGATGGATCGGAAGAATCTTGGACGCATTTAGGATTGCCGCGTCTAAGCCGTGCTCAATAGCTAGATCGAGGAAGACGGAGTTTAGTATCTGACGAGCGTGGGGCTTAAGACCAAAAGAGATATTAGACAACCCTAAGATTGTCCTCACTCCGGGGAGATGCTTTTTAATTAGAGTGATACCTTGCAGCGTTTGCAAACCCGCATCTCGACTCTCTTCATCGCCGGAAGCAATTGTGAAGGTTAAGGGATCGAAGATCAGCGAGGAACTAGGTAGGCCATGACGCTTGGTCACCAGGTCGTGAATTCGTTTGGCGACGGCGAGCTTACGCTCAGCGCTTTTTGCCATTCCCTCTTCATCGATTGTTAGTGCAATCAGTGCCGCCCCGAAGCGCTTAGCTAAGCTGGTGACTTCATCTAGTTTGCCTTCCCCGTCTTCCAAATTAATGGAGTTGATTATTGGGCGGCCTCCGATCAATTTCAAGCTAGCTTCGATTACGTCGGTTTGAGTAGAGTCAATCATCATCGGCAAGGTGATCTGAGTCGCCAGACGCGATATCACTTCACGCATGTCTCGAACTTCATCTCGGCCGACGTAAGCGGTGCAAACATCCAGCACGTGTGAGCCTTCCCGCTCCTGTTCTTTGGCCATCTCCACTATCGCCGACCAATCTTCAGCGAGTAATAGCTCTTTAAACTTTCTCGATCCGTTGGCGTTCGTGCGCTCACCAATGATCAGGGGCGAAGTGCCGTCTTGGTCTAGAGTTACCGCCTGATACAGCGAGGCAACTTGAGGAACGAAAGTTGTGGTTTTAGCGCGCGGAGTTAGTGTCGCTACCGCTTGCTTAAGTTTGGCGATGTGCTCCGGGTGAGTTCCGCAACAACCGCCGACCATATTAACGCCAAATTCATTAACAAACTCCAGCAATGCCAGAGCGAGTTGTTCTGGCGTTAGATCGTAGACGGCTCGTCCACCAACGTTTCTCGGCAATCCGGCATTCGGTAGGACAGAGATATAACGTGTAGAATTGGCACCAAGATACTTGATGTATTCTTTCATAAGATCTGGGCCGGTGGCGCAGTTCATGCCTACACCTTCCACACCAAGACTTTCAATCGTGGTCAGCGCGGCATTAATATCAGTGCCGACCAGCATGGTTCCAACGGTCTCAATTGTGATCTGCACGAAGATCGGAACTCGTCGTCCGACTTTAAGAAAGGCGTCGTTCGCGGCTTGGACTGCTGCTTTTATCTGCAGAGGATCTTGGCAGGTCTCGATTTGCAGCAAATCTACCCCGCCTCGCAGTAGGCCTTCGGTTTGAACGAGGTATCCTGCGTAGAGATCGTCAAATGAAATATGTCCCAGGGAGACGAGCTTTGTAGTTGGTCCAATTGCTCCGGACACAAAGCGTGGAAGCTCTCTAGTCGAGAAGCTGTTAGCGACTTCCTTAGCGAGCGCAGCAGCCTTTAGGTTAATCTCGAACGCGGCGGAGCCTTGCTGGTACTCGTCTAAGACAACGCTCGAGGCCCCGAAAGTGTTTGTTTCGATGATGTCGGCCCCGGCCTGGAGATAACTGGCGTGTATCTCTTGAATCAGCGCAGGTTTGGTCAAACAAAGTATTTCGTTACAGCCCTCTAAACCAGCAAAGTCTTCAAGACTTGGGTTGTGCCGCTGTATCTCGGTGCCCATGGCTCCATCACAGACCAAGATTCTTTCGCGAATGTTCTTCAGGAAAGGCTGGTCGGTCAGAGTAAGGAGCTGGTTCATTGTGAATATTTAGTCTCGACTAGTAGGTAAGTTTCTTTCGGCGGGTCCCGTGTAGTGGCTGAGAGGCCTGATCAATCGATTGCTTTGAGCTTGTTCCATAATATGAGCCGTCCAACCCGTGATGCGGGAGATCACGAAGATGGGAGTGAATAGATTGATGTCAAACCCCATCAAGTAGTAAGCGGGTCCTGCAGGAAAGTCTAAGTTGGGATAGATATTTTTTTCTCGAATCATAGTGGACTCGAGGCTCGAGTACATTTCGGACCACTTCGACTGTCCTGCGCTTTCTGCAAGGGCGAAAAAGTACTTCTTCATCGTCGGGACTCGAGAGTCACCTTTTTTATAGACCCGATGACCGAACCCCATGATCTTTCGCTTGGACTGCAGAGCTTCTAAGAGCCAAGCTTCAGCACGCGCTGGGTCCTCAATCTCCATGAAGGTATGCATCACCGCTTCGTTGGCCCCTCCGTGAAGCGGACCCTTGAGAGAGCCAATCGCCCCGGTCACCGCGCTGTAAACATCTGACATCGATGATGTGATAACCCGGGCAGTAAACGTTGAAGCATTGAAACCGTGCTCTGCGTAAAGAATGAGCGAGACATTGAAGGCCTCCAGGACTTCTTTGACTGGGATTTTCCCGAAACACATGTTGAAGAAGTTCTCCGAAAAATCGAGCGAGGAATCGGGAGCAATCGGCTTTAGACCCTTTCTTTGTCGATAATCCGCGGCCACCAGAGTAGGGATCTTGGCGAGCAAGAGCATCGAGCGTGTGAGCTGAAGTTCTGGGCTTGTTGCATCCGGTTCAGGATCTTCCGTTCCTAGAAAACTGACAGCTGTGCGAATGGTGTCCATCGGGTGAGCAGAGCGCGGAAAAAGCGTCACAACCTGCTGGGTTGCCGCGGAGACATTTCGCAATTCCTGTTCTCTGCTTTTGAATGCTGCTAACTCAGCGGGGGAGGGGAGTTCTCCGTGCCAAAGCAAGTAAGCCACTTCGAGGAACGAGCAGTTTTCAGCCAGCGCAGAAACGTCGTAGCCTTTATAAGTTAAAATACTTTTATCGGCGATCACTTTCGAGACCGAACTTAAATCGACTACGACTCCTTCAAGGCCCCGTCTAATATCTGTGTTTTCCATGTTAATTAAAATCGTTGTGGTGAATAAGGGAGAGACTAATTTTGATCTTTGTCGGAGTTTGTTAGGGAGAAATTATAAATACTTCGATCGAATTCATTGTACGCTTCATACTTTAGCAGTTCGTAGAGGCGAGTACGTGTTTGCATTTTATCGACTATTTTTTGTTGAGAGCCAGTTTTTTCGATTTCCCTCAATCCATCTTCTACTGCTTTCATTGCCAAGCGTAGTGTCGTGACGGGATAAATTACAAGGTTAAAGCCCAAATTCTGGAGCTGTGCGGAGCTAAGTAAGGGAGTTTTACCAAACTCTGTCATGTTAGCGAGGAGCGGCACGCTAACTGCCTTGCGAAACTGCTCGAACTCTATTTCGCTCTGCAGGGCCTCGGGGAAGATCATGTCAGCCCCCGCGTCGACATAGGCTCTGGCTCTTTCTATAGCTTTTGGTAACCCCTCATCGGCTCTGGCATCGGTACGAGCAATGACAACGAAGTTTTTATCAACTTTTGCGTTCACGGCGGAGCGCACCTTCTTGACCATCGTGGCACTTTCCACGAGCTGCTTGTTGTCCAGATGTCCACAACGCTTAGGATTTAGTTGATCCTCGAGGTGACAGCCACACAGCCCGGCTGCTTCAATCTCTTTCACCGAACGAGCGACATTCATCGGCTCACCGAACCCTGTGTCGATGTCGATGATGGCCGGCAATTGACTGCTTCCTGCTAGCAGCTGACCGCGGCTTGTCACCTCGCTCAAAGTTGTCAGCCCAATGTCAGGATAACCAAGATCCGCGGAAAGCACCGCTCCCGAGACGTAGATGCCTTCAAATCCGAGCTCTTCTATCAGCATTGAAACCAGTGGCGAAAAAGACCCAGGAAATCTAAGCAGTTTTCCTGAAGAGAGGCTTTGGCGAAAGCGGCTACGCTTCTCAGCAACCGACACATTTTGAAAAAGCATTGGGGTTCCTTAATTCTCGGCGAGAATACACTGCTATCTATCACGCTCATGTTCTTACAGCAATCAAAGCGGTATAACGTTTTGGCACTCTCCGAGATTACGTGCTAGTCGAAACCTTCCAGCAACTGTATCAGTTTGAAAGCCAGATTTTAGGAATATTATGAGTGTAAACGCCTCCAATAAGAACATTCTCTTTCGTGGGAACACGCTAACCACCGTTGGTAATGCGTTGAAGGTTGGGGATAGCTTTCCGCAGTTTCAGCTTGTTGGGACAGACATGGCTGAAGTTACCAACAGCTCATTTGCCGGCAAGATCGCCTTATTCTTGGTGGTTCCTAGTTTAGATACTCCGACCTGTCAGATAGAGACCAAACGTTTCAATGATGAAGCCTCGGAGCTTTCAGGTGAGGTAGTTATCCCTACGGTAAGTGTCGACCTCCCGTTTGCGCAGAAGCGATGGTGTGGGGCAGAGAACGTCCAGCGTGTCATTCCGCTTAGTGATTACAAATTCAGAACCTTTGGCGAAGCTACTGGGACCTATGCCCAAGAGATGGGTTTGTTGGTGCGGGCGATTTTTGTCACCGATCGGCAACAAAAAATAGTGCATGTCGAATACGTAGCTGACATATCGCAGGAACCGAATTATGAGGCTGCACTGAGCGCCGTACGCTCTCTGCTCTAGAGATATGCGGAATTGAAAACGCTAGCGGTCTTTCTTTTAGCGCTGTTCTTTTATTTTAGCCCCTCGCTTTCAGCTCCTTTCTCTTCACGGGGGCAGGCACGAGAAGCGCTAGTGGTCGCCGCTATGTTTCAGCAGGATAACCTTATCCTTCCGCTGCGTAACGGGACGGATGTCCCATCTAAGCCACCCCTGTTTCACTGGTCGGCCTATGGCGCTTCGCTAATTGCGGGGGGCCTAAGTGAAGCTACAACTCGAACCCCATCCCTGTTGGCGGCGGCAGCAACTGTCGCACTAACTTACTACTGTGTGGCGGGACTGTTCGGCATTCGCACAGGAATTTTGGCGGCGATCATTCTGGGAAGTACCTTGGAATGGATACGAGGCGCCAATGTGGCTCGGGTGGATATGGTATTCGCCTTCTGCCTGAGCTGTGGTTTTTTTTTGCTACTGGAGATCGCAAGACGAGCGGCCAAAGTTCAACCCCCCGCGGGCTGGCTCTACTTTCTCTTAGGACTAGCGCTGGGCGGAGGGATTTTGACCAAAGGGCCAACCGGTTTGTTGATTCCTCTCGTTGCAGCAGCATTTTATCTGCTGTCGCAGTACCGACTAAATTTTAGACAGGCCTTCACTGATTTCCCCTTAAAGCTAGTGGTCATGGCTTGCCTGGTGTCATTACTCGTCTCGGCTTGGTGGTACTTGGCGGCTTACCTGCAGGGAGGAAATAGATTTTTAGAGGTGGCTCTTCTTAGAGAGAATTTTGCCCGCGTCGTTGATGTTGAAGGATTAGATCCTGGACATCAAAAGCCCTTTTACTTTAGCCTAATCGATTTCGCTGTCGGATTCTTGCCCTGGAGTGTGCTGGCCATCCCCTTACTATACGTAGTGTTTCGCTCTCGAGATTTCGGTGGCATGCCAGAAGTGAGATCTGCAATCTTGCTCTCGCTCTGCTGGGCTGCAAGTTTTGTAGTTGCGGTAGCTTTGGCTTCTAGCAAGCGGACAGTCTATCTAATACCAGCCTATCCTGCATTGGCCTTAGTACTCTCTTATTATCTGGCGAATGCTACCAGGATTCCGCAGCTTAAGTTTACTTTTTGTCGATTGGTCTTGGGCTTTGTCTGGGCGATGCTGGTTGTTATCGTTGCTCTCTTGGCTTGTCTGCTTTTAGGAGGAGCAGAGCTATTCTCAAAGCTTCCATTTATTGATCCAAGATACCTCGACGACGTAATTTATATCAGCAGTGTTCTAAAGAGTAGCATTCCGTTTTTTGTCGGATTGGTATTGGCGCTGATATTTTTAGTCATAGCGTTACTCTCAGCTCGGAAGGCGGCGCTAGACATTTCCTGCGGAGCACTGGGCCTCGGGATTGGATTTGTTGCGTTGGCCCTCAACTACGGAGCATTTCCGCAGATCGCGGAGTTTAATTCGCCGAAGGAATTTTCCCAGAAGTTAAAGGAGATAGTCCCAACTCGAGCGCCTATTTACTACTATCGCAATGACTTTTTCTCTGTAGTTTATTACTCAGGTAGAAACATCCCAGAGTTAAAAGATCTAGCAGCATTGGGAATAGATCCTGAGACTTATCTTCTGATTGCCAAACGTGACTTACCACTGACGGATGGCTTGGGGGAAAGACGGCGAGTTGTTCTAGAGAGTGATAATAACGCCTTCTACGGGAAGGATAAATTAATCCTTCTGAGAATATCCCAATAAGTCGATACGTTTTCGACTATGGCTGAAACTGCCTCGGATAGATCGCGCTCAGGTATCTCGCTCGGTGAGAGACTCTTGTTCTACGGCGTAATGTTTCTGCTTCTCCTCAGCATCGCATTGCTTGCGGTTATCCGAGTAGATCTTGAGTTTCGGCACGCGATCACTGTCTTGCTGTTACAGCTTGAGCATGAGGGCGGAAGCGAGCAGCCCTTTCTTCGGACTCTGACTGGCATTACTGCACGGAACGACCCGACTACCGTTCAGCAGCTGATCGTAGAGGGCGACAGCAAAAAATTAGGATTACTACTGATTGCTGGCTTGAATCCCAACACCATAGATCAAACTGGTGCCTCTCTGTTGCATCGGGCCGTTCAAGCGGGGCAGTTTCGTCTGGTTCAAATGCTGATAGCGCAAGGTTCCAATATCAATCAGCGCGCCGGGGACCAATCATCTCCTCTGATGATTGCCGTTTCTCGGGATGCTCCTCAGCTTGTTCAAGTCTTACTTCAGTTTGGCGCGGAATCGAATATTGTGATGGCAGATGGAACCACTCCACTAGGCCTGGCGATAAAAAATGGTAGTATTCGAACCATCGAGTTGCTTCTTCAAGCGGGAGCTAATCCCAATCAGCTAAGCTTTGAACAAAAAACTCCGCTCATGGTAGCAGCCGGGACGGGTAATGTTAGATCAATCGAACTGCTTGATCAGTACGGCGCGAACTTCGACGGTCGAGATCCCCTGGGTAAAAGCGCCTTGGGTTATGCTGCAGCGGGGGGCAATTCTGCGGCGGCTGAGTACATCTCCCGCAAGCTGAGATCTAGTGCCGAGAAGGCATCCCTGACTCAAAAGCCTGCTAGTAGTTCGGGGAATAATAGCAAGAAAACAGACACAACGCGATTGATGGTGGTGGGAAAGCCCCTTGGCACCTGGAAACGCACCCCGGAGGGATTACTCTTGACGGATGCTCAGCTGTTCATCCGAAACATGGGAGAAGAGGCCGCTCGAAGTGTCGAAGTGCAGCTAGTTCTGCCAGGAGGAGAGAAGCTTAAGTTGAGCGGTCCGAACAGATTGGAGCGGAAGGAAACCAAAGAATACCTAGCACGAGAGCTTGGGAAGCAGATTTTCGTGGAGGGAGAGATGCTTCCAGAGGTAAGCTGTGAGAACTGTCGATAGCGACTACCAAAGAGTTTGAGCGGAACAAGTATGGATAAGAAAAATTTTCTTTTCGTTTCTATAGATGGACTGATTAGCGACATCGCCTGGCAGGTGTGTCAAGAAGGGCATGGTGTTCGTTACTTTATTGAAAGCGAAGAAGATCGCGAGATCGCCGATGGTTTTGTGGAAAAGTCTCTAGACTGGGAGTCCGATCTGGATTGGGCAGATATCGTCATCTTTGACGATGTTTTGGGTCAAGGTGAGAAGGCCAAACGAATAAGAGACAACGGTAAGCTCGTGGTCGGTGGTACACCATACACGGATCGTTTGGAGGATGATCGAAGTTTTGGTCAAGAAGAGCTAAAAAAATGCGGTATTCCAATTATTCCCTACCAAGAGTTCACCTCCTTTGATGAAGCTATTAACTATGTAATAGCTAATCCATCGCGGTATGTAATAAAGCCCAGCGGCGAGGCGCAAAACATTAAACGCCTGCTCTTCGTCGGTGAGGAGGACGACGGACGAGACGTTGTGCAAGTACTAGAGACATACAAAAAACTTTGGGCCGACCGAATAAAAGTTTTTCAACTTCAGCGACGTGTGACTGGTGTCGAGGTAGCCGTCGGCGCTTTCTTCAATGGACGAGAGTATATCTACCCAATCAACGTCAATTTCGAACACAAAAAGCTCTTCCCCGGCAACATCGGGCCATCTACTGGGGAGATGGGGACCTCGATGTACTGGAGCATGCCGAATCGAATCTTTAATTCGACCCTGAAAAAGCTAGAGGGTCGGTTGGCTGAAGAAGGCTATGTCGGATATATCGATCTGAACTGTATCGTAAATAACAACGGAATTTATCCGTTAGAATTTACCAGTCGATTCGGGTATCCGACCATCAGTATTCAGCAGGAGGGGATGCTGACTCCGATGAGTGAGTTTCTTTATGAACTAGCGCGCGGAAGCAGCTTTAAACTTAAAACACGAAAGGGATTTCAAATAGGAGTGAGGATAGTGGTTCCTCCGTATCCATTTGGAGATCAAGAAGCCTTTGAGACGTACTCTCGTGATGTGGCGATTATTTTCAAAAAGCCGAACAAAGAGGGTGTGCACATCGAAGATATTAAGTTAGTCAACGGCGAGTGGTTGATTACCGGATCTTCGGGTGTCGCCCTCATCGTCTGCGGTACTGGAATGACGATGCGCCAAGCCCAGAGCCAGGTTTACAGCCGAATTAAAAATATCTTGATTCCTAGCATGTACTACCGCACTGATATTGGTGACCGTTGGCACGAAGATAGTGACAGACTTCATACCTGGGGTTGGCTAAGAGAGGTTTAGGAATAAAAAATGAGTGTTGAACGGGAACGACTCAAAGAAGCGCTGGAGAAGAAGGCTCATTGGCGGAGATGGGGCCCCTATCTTGCCGAAAGACAGTGGGGGACTGTCAGGGAGGATTATAGCCCCAGCGGAACGGCTTGGGATTATTTCCCTCACGATCATGCTCGCTCTCGCGCCTATCGGTGGGGAGAGGATGGAATCGCTGGAATCTCCGACAATCATCAGCGGCTCTGCTTCTCTGTCGCACTCTGGAATGGAAAAGACCCTATTCTTAAGGAGCGCTTATTTGGACTAAGTGGTCCAGAAGGAAACCATGGAGAGGATGTGAAGGAGTATTACTATTACCTCGATAATACTCCGCTCCATACCTACATGAAATACTTATATAAGTATCCACAGCAAGAGTTTCCCTACGCGCGGTTAGTTAGTGAGAGTCGGAGTGCCGGCGCCAAAAAGTCTGAATTCGAACTTTGCGACACAAATATTTTTGCTGAAGGAAGATACTTC
>Ga0163144_10017943_pt1 | contig 14371 bp, 11 predicted proteins | sample OliLak19BULKMAT1_FD_123175 | JGI IMG/M metagenome (GOLD analysis project Ga0163144, IMG submission 123175) | Freshwater microbial mat bacterial communities from Lake Vanda, McMurdo Dry Valleys, Antarctica - Oligotrophic Lake LV.19.BULKMAT1 | ecosystem: Environmental > Aquatic > Freshwater >... | reverse complement strand
TTGAATACATTGAAAATCAGCTTAAAAACCACATTGAGTCGGGTTCTGTAAACTTTGAAAATTTAATTTTAACAAAAAGTGTATAGTAGTTTACAAAAAGTGTATAGTAGTTTAGTCAGAGTATTTATATTTACACGATTCTAATTTCCTTATAAACGATGCCTCTGTGCGACCGGACTCGCTTAAAAGATTACTCCTGCTTCGTTGCCACAACTAGGGATTTCAAAAAATATACTTCCGTTCAGATCAGGCATTTAATTGAATCAGACGGCCGGGTTGAACTGCTTGATCGTTTACGGTATTCCTAAAGGGAACAAAAATTTAATACCGATGCTTCATATCTTTTAGTCCAAGTATAATTTGTACTTGATCGGCATTATACCCAATGTTATGGACTAATATATAATCAGTAATGGTATAACCCGGATTATGCAATTAAGAAAGGACATCCTGTTCTGCATTTTGAGGAACTGATTTAGATTTTGTTCCATTCTTCCGTCAGGTGGAAACACCTGACGGCACGCAAAGATTTGTTGGAAAGAAAATTTATTCTTTATCGATCAGCTTCTTGATGTCTGCCTTGATATCCACCTCATCCTTAACCTCTTTCATCTCCTTTGTGATCTCCTGCTCCACCCCACGTGCGGCTTCTTTCATTTCGCGCAGTCCTTTGCCGAGCCCGCGCGCTATCTCCGGAATTTTTTTGGAGCCGAATAGCATCAGCACTGCAAAAAGAATAAAAAAAAGTTCGCTGCCTCCGATGTTAAACATAGTACAAGGCCCATCCTGGCCTTCCCAAAGGGAAGGAAGTTAGGGTGAAATTATAAAGTTACTATTTCGATTTTGCAAAACATTTACTTCGTAAAGTTAAGAAAGAAAAGGGATGGAAAAATAGTTTTTGCCTTAGGCAACAGCAGGAACGTTGTCCTTCTTCAGCTTGAATTCCAGGATTGCCTTGGTGCCTTTGTCTTCGAATGTAACCGTATCGCAAAGGTGGCGCATTAAAAAAACACCGCGGCCTGTAGGCTTTTCAATGTTCTTGGGATCGGTAGGATCTGGTAAATTTTCGTGATCAAAACCGGGACCTTGATCTTTAACAGTAAAATAAAGCGTATCGCTTTTTACTTTGAACGTAACTTCAATATGAGTATCCGGGTTTGCCTTATTGCCATGCTGAAGGCCGTTATTCACTGCTTCTGTAAGAGCCACTAATATGTTCCCGTAAATATCTTCCTTGATATCAAAAAGGTCGCAAACATCATCCACCAGCTTTTCTACCAGTACAATGTTTTCCGTTTTGGAGGGGATGAGTAACCGTTGATTTTCAGTCAAGACCATGAGGGTTTTTATTCGTGTGCGAAGTTGTTAAAGTATTCAGAGGTTTTATTCTTGTAGTAGCTTTTAAACCATGGCGGCACTGTTTTAAGTAACTCGGTCTCTTTTTCCTTTTGCTTATTATACTCCACAAACTCGGAAAGGTTACGTTTAGGATGATCTTTTGCTTCCGTTGCCTGCCTCTTTTGTTCCGTATCTCGTTCTTTTTCAGCCTTTTCGAAGTCTAAAAGCTTTTCAAGTATTTGTTGTTGGCGGTTGATGGTTTCTTCATTTAAAACCCGGTTTACAATGTCCTTTTGCGACTCTTCTATCATTTTTAGCGTTTTTTCCATCTCCCCTGCCTTCATGCCGCCTTCCTTCTGCATTTCCATCATCATTTGCTTTAAGGCTGATTGCTGCGCGGCTATCTTCACTAATTCCTGGCTCCATCCGCTGGCACCTTGTTTTGTGCCGCCTTCTTTCTTTCCCTGTTCCATGGATTTTTTAAGAGCTTCCATTTGCTTTTTCAATTGCTCTTGCATACCGCGCATAGTGGATGAAGATGGTTTTTTTCCGTGACCGGGCTTTTTACAAGAACTGGGTTTGGAGCAGGCTCCGCTCTTCTTGCAATTATTCTGCATCTGGTTAAGGGACTCATTTAAGATAAGCGCCAGGTTATTAATGGAGGTCATAGAAAACTGCTGGCGTGAAGAAATATCAGGAGTATATTTGTTCTCGCGTTTACCCATCAAGGTGATGGATTTCTCCATGTTTGAATTGATGGCTGATATTTCCCGGTTCACTACAGAAGCAATGGCGGCTTGTCTTTTACTTAATGCAAGCAAACTATCCTCTATCATTTTAGAATCATCCTTCAGCTTTTTTTGCTGCTGCGATAATTTTACATACTGGGGGTTTTCCGGCCTTGTATTATCCACTTCCTTCATCAGCCCTTCCTGGTCAAATGAAAGCTGAATGAGATTGTTGAGAATATCCCGGAGCGCATGTTCATCTTCGGCTTCCTGTTCTGATTCCTGCTGGCTCATGGACTCCTGCATCTGCTGTGCCATTTGATTCATCTTTTGAGAAGCGTCTTTCTGCGGCTTGGAGGCATCCTTGCTCTTTCCTTCGTTAAGCTCTTTGCTGCTGTTCTCCATGTCCTTTTTAATTTCCTCCTGTTTCTCTTTTGTATCGGGCATGTTCTCCGGCTCCTCCAGTTCCTTATTTTTCTTCTCCAGGTCTTCCATGGCTTTTTGGATATTTTCAAACTGCTTATTCAATGAATCCTGTTCCTTTTTGATCTCCTTGCTGTCAGCATTTTTTTCCAGCGATTTATCTCCCAAGTCGTCCTGCTTTTTTGAAAGTTCCTTGAGCTGCTCCAGTGTTTTTTCCATTTTCTGGTCAAACTCCATTTTTTTGAAAAGCTCCAGGGTGCGGTCCAGCTCTTTTTCAATATCCTTGTTGGACAGCTGCATCTTCTCCAGCATTTCCTGGATCTTGTTCTTGTCCATTTTATCCATCATCTTCTGCATTTCTTCAAATAGCTTTTTCATGTCCTCGGTCATCACCTGCTCCATCAGCTGCTGCAGTTGCTCTTGCTTTTCAGTGATCTCCTCTGTAGGCTTCTGGAATTCGGATTGCTGCTGATTATTTTCGGAATTTTCTTTTTTTATGTCGTTAAGCTTTTTTTCCAAGTCCTTTTGCTGCTTTAATACTTCTTCCAGCTTTTTCTTCTCTTCCCAGGAAAGGGTTTTCTTTTCTAATATCTTTTTGTAGAGTTCATCCATCTCTTTCTGAAGTTCCTTTGCCTGTTGGATGCTTTCTTCCATATCCTTTTTGATCTCGGAATTATTTTTCTCTGTATTCTGAGCGATCTCGTTCAGCGTAGGCGCATGGTAGATCATGGTCTGCGAGCGGGTAGGTTTGCGGCCATTCACACCATCGTTGTCCCACACTTCAAAATAATATTCTATCTGGTCGCCCGGAGATATGGAGAGAGTGGTCATGTCCCAATAATGATAAAAGGATTGCTGAGAAATATTTTTTGATACCGGGATAGCAACCGTTTGCATCGCTGAAGCAGAACTTTTGCCGCTTGTAGAATCCGTATGAGTGATGAAACGGTAATTGAAAGTCAGCGCGCTGAAACCATAATCATCCTTGATACCACCTGCGTAATAAAACTGCCTGAGCGATACAGAATCCTTTTTCTCTTCCACCATGATAGATGGGAATACATCGGGCACTACGTTCACAGCATACGTGATAGAATCCCGGTTCTGTAAAAATTCATTGGAGGTGGTGATAGAGTATGTTTTGTCTTTCAGAAAAACCTGCGTGGCAGTAAATTTATTTTCATCGGTAGGGGAAACAAAAAAAGCAGTATCCGCAAAAGACAATCTCATTTGCTTTGTATTCTGCGTAGAAAAATTCCAGGAAACTTTTGTTCCGGCAGGGATCACCAGGTCCCCGGTGTTATGCAATGTCTCATCCTTCCTGCCAATGTATTTCGGATAGCTGAGCTGCAGCGAGAAATCCATCAAAATAGGTTTGGGAAGCGCAGCAAGCTCGTACTCTTTGGATGAAAACCCATCAGCGGTTAAACGAAAGGAAATATTTTTCTGAACGTTCTTAAACAGAAAACTGAATTCGTTCTTGCTATCTTTTGTAAGCTTGTATTCTGTTCCATCCAGGTCCACAAAGATCTGATCCGGAAGTTCTGCTCCATTCATTTTCACCGCCAGCAAAAAATCTTCCTGTTGGGGGGTTTTAAGCTCCTTGTTCTGAATAACAAACTGAAAGGGTGCAAGCTTTTCAAAATAAGTTCCGTGATTTATTAATCGCTCTGTGCTGTCTGTAATGATGCTTGGCGCTCCAAATAAAATACCAAAGAATAAAAGAAGCGGAACCAACGCATACTTTAAATATTTTCTGTTTTCATTTAGATCGATCGCGGATGTGAATGGAATTGGCTTGAGCTCACTTATCTTTTGATTGATACTTGCAAGAAGAAGAGTGGATTGGTTGATTGGTTGATTAGTTGATTGGGTTTGAAGCTGCAAAACATTAAGTAGTTTATCCTGCACATTTGAAAAATGACTGCCAATAATTGCCGAGGCCTGCTCATTGGAAATTACTTCTCCCATTTTGTTCAGCTTGAAAAGTGGAATTGCAATGAGCTTGGCAAGAATATAGCTATTCGAAATAATAAAGAGGTAAAAAAGCACGGTACGGAAACCCGTATTAAAATGCCCGTAATACTCCATCAACGTAATAGCCAGAAAAAAGGCAAGCACCGCTCCTGTAGAATACAGCAATCCACGGATAAGCTGGTTCTTATAATACTTGCGGATGAACTCGTCCAGCTTCGCAAGCAATATGTTATAATCGGTATTATGCATTCTTTATAAAGATAGTAAAAGCAGCAATTTTCATACCATACAAAGCCAATTTTGTATGGATGGATGATCTTAAAGAACGAAAATTCAGGGCTAATGTTACGAGAAAAAGGTTAAAAAATCATAAATAAAAAAAGGAGCATTGTATTGAATATCAATACAATGCTCCTTAACGTAATTCTTACTTCTTTATAAATATAAATTGCCCCCCTTCGTCTCCCGTATTTTTTACAGGAGCCAGCTTTGGGCTTTGCTCAGAATTATTAATGACAGGTATTTTCACTTTGTTGTAGATCTGCCCCACATCCATGTATTTGTTTTGGTTCTCATTCATAGCTTTCAATAAATAGTAGGCGAACACAGAGTGTCCGTCCTTTCCTCCATCCATGACGGGCTCAATTCCTCCGGAAGTCATTGCCTGGCGGGAAGCAAGGCCATGCACTTCTTTGTAATATTTTTCAGATTCCTCAAAGGGAACATTAACAGTATTTCCTCTGAAAATATCTCCGCTGAAACAAGCATCCGCAACCAATAAGGTGTGTTTGGATTTTATACCGCCCATCAGGTTCTGCAGGTCAGAATTGGAAATATATTTTGACGTGGACGTGTTAGTTGTTGCATCCACCGGCACCCAGAATCCTTTATTCAGATCCTGCTTATACTCTCCATGCCCGGAATAATAAATAAACACATTGTCCTGCTCTTTTGCATTTGCAGAGAGCCACTCCAGTTGAGTGATGATCCCCTCGCGGGTTGCTTGCTCATCGTACAGCGTTTGGAAATTATCGAATTTATATTTTGTCTTCAATAAGCTTTCTATCGCTTTGGCATCGTTCACTGCATTTTGCAGAGGAGCCCAGTTGCCTTTGTATTTATTTACACCGATGATCAGCGCATAATATTTTCCGATCACCATGTCTTTGGACTTGGAAACGTTCAATCCTTTTAACGGATCTCCGCTGCCGCGATATAATGGCTGCTCGGGAAGTTCCACAGGTGCGGTGTTCTGAGCGATCATAATATCAGTGGTGGGAAGCGGCTCGTTCATTTTTACTTCAAACACAAGGTCGTTTGCGTTTGTGTAAGCTCCCTCCAGGTTCAATCCAATATTGATCTTGGGCTTTACGAACTCCTTGCTGGCATAAAATTCAACGCTTATTTCTTTTTCCTCTCCCGGTGCTATTACTGGAACAGTTTCAGAAAGTTTGTTTACCGCTATTACGCTTGGAGGAAAAACATAATTTACTTTTATGTTCCTTGCTTCCCCGCTGGATGTATTCTTCAGTTTCAGCTTCATGGTGATTGGCGCCCCTACTTCTGCCTTGCCGGTTGCCGAGCTGTATGCATGGCTGGCTATCATCACATAACTGTAGCTCACCCCACCGCGTGTTTGAAAATTTACTTTAAGAGGCGCTGCAGCAAATCCGTTTCCGTCCTGAATATCCACCGTAAAAGTACCTGCTACAGTTTCAATGGTGGAATCCGTGTGAACAGGAATTGAAACAGTGGTGTATTTATCCGCTTCCAGGTTGCCGATGAGCACTTCCTTTTCAAAATTAAAACCAACAATGGTGCTTTCGGTGGAAACCTTTGCCACCACGTTGTATGCCTGGCCCTTTCCGGAATTTTTCAACGTAAAAGTAATAGCAGCCTTTTCGGGATTCTCGATGATGCCGTTGCGGTTATCTTCCTTCAATGTTACATTAAGAGTGGAAAGCTTAGGCTCTGCGGCATCCTTCATGAATTTTTTCTTACCGATCTGCAGGTTTGCAACATCCCACATCTTTAGGCTCATATCCTTACTTACCGATATAAAAATAGTCCCTTTATCACTGAACGCAGTGCCGGTCACATCTCCTTCGTGTGCTGCAAATTCTTTGGCAACTGCTTTTGTAGCAATGTTCCAGATAATAATTTTTTTATCCGCTCCTGCTGCAGACAGATACTGCACATCCGGACTTATCGCCACAGAATTTACCTGCGACTTAAAGTTTGTTTCTACAAGACGGGTTCCCGCAGGCATTTCCCACAGGATCACTTTTCCTCCAGAGCCTCCGCTTGCAACGTATTTTCCATCCGCACTCCAGGCAAGTGTCATCACTTCCTTGGAATCTGCTGCGTCCAATGATGTTTTCATTTGTCCGGTTGCAGCATCCCATATTTTAACGGTTCCGTCTGCAGATCCGGTAGCAATTGATTTTCCATCCGGGCTGAACACCACTGCATTGACAGGCTTTGTATGTCCTTTCAGGGTAAACTGAGAACCTCCCGTAACTCCATCCCATACTTTTGCATTGCCATCTTTGGATGCGCTCACGATGTAATCGTTGATGGGGTTAAAAGCAATGGAAGTGATATCCAGCGTATGTTCTTTGGTAAGTATCTTTTTAACTTTTGCTTCTTTGGCATCAAAGACAAGAATTTTACCATCCGCTGTACCTGTAGCAAAAGTTTTTCCGTTTGCATTAAAAGCAACCGTGGTTACTCCGGCAGAGTGCCCAAATACTTTTGTTTTTTCTCCGGATTTAACATCCCACAGCTGTGCCCTTTTATCAGCCCCGCCCGTTAAAATATTTGTTCCTTCTCCATTGATGGCAACAGAATGAATTTCCAATGAATGTGCTGCTTCTTTATTCTTCCATAAATCCTGGGAAAATCCAACTGCCCCGTTAAAGGTGAAAACAGCAATAGCTACGGCACTTAAAACGCGCATAAATGTTGATTTTTTTGTCATGAAAAATGATTTTTAAGGCGGTGAAGTTACTAAATAATATTATTACTTTCGCACATGCCCAAAACGAGCTTATAATAGGGACAATCTTTTACTAAAATGAAACGAATATTTTACATTTCTTTTTTACTGGCGTGGGGCTTTCTCTGTGAGAATGTATATGCCCAACCTAATTTCAGTTACACCCAAACCTGCTACGGCAGCCAAAGCACGCTGCTTGCTTCCTCTACCCTGCCCGATGCTTCTATTTCTTCGTGGCAATGGGATATGGACGGCAATGGAACCTATGAAATGTCCGGGAAAATGGTTATCGCTATTCTTATTCAGAACGACACTGTTCCTGTAAAATTAAAGATCACTCCTGTTTCCGGCACTGCGGATTCCATCACAAAAAATGTGATCATAGACCCTCTTCCACTGGTGAATTTTATTGCCAATAACCTATGCGAAGCAAAAGCTGCGGTTTATATCAGCCAGTCGAGCATCTCTCCCGGCTCCATCACGCAATACATATGGGATTTTAACAATGATGGCACAGATGATTTTACAGGAAACGACACAGCTACTTACACCTGCGGCCCTGCTGCTACCTATGTTACTAAGCTGAAATGTGTTTCAAATAAAGGCTGCTCTTCTTTTTCACAGAGAGTGACCACTGTTCATGCAAACCCGGTGGCAGCATTCACTACTGCGAACACCTGCATGGGGCAGAATACTTTATTTACAAATTCAACTGTGATCTCCAACCCGGATTATTACAATTGGAGTTTCGGGGATGGATTAAACAATCTTTCTTCGGGCAATACCGCACACACGTACCAGGCTGCGGGAAATTATAACGTGCAACTGATCGCAGTTTCCCAAGCAGGCTGCCGGGATACGATTACTTCTTCGGTTACAATAAACCCTGCCCCTATTGCTTCTCTGCAATACAGCACAGGCGACAGTGTTTTATTCGATGGCGGAAGCGTTACCATTACTGTTATAGGCGGAACTTATATGTATTTGTGGTCCACCGGTGATACATTGGATAACATCACCGTTACACAAGCCGGAACATATACCGTTCAGGTTACGGATGGGAACGGATGCCCTTTAAATCTTACAGCGAATATCGGCACAAGCGAAATTCCGGATACCATAGGTGTTGCCGGATTTATTGTCACACCCAATGATGACAACATAAACGATGCTTTTATTATTAAAGATCTTGCTGCTTATTCCCACTGTAACCTGAACATATACAGCATGTGGAACGATGAAGTGTATGCCGTTTCAGGATATCAAAACGACTGGAAAGGAACCAACAAAAGCGGAGCGCCTGTTCCGGCAGGATCTTATTACTACATCATCAAGTGCGATGATAAGCCGATGCTGAAAGGAAATATAAATATTCTCAGATAAAAAAATTCGTCCCGCTAAAACGGGATTCAAAGCAAAAAAAACGAATCAATACCAAAAATACGAAATGAAAAAAATAAATTACTTTTTCTTTTTGCTTACTGCCTACTGCTTACTGCCTGTTGGAGTTTCTGCCCAACAACTTCCTCTTTCAAACCAATACACCCTCAACAAATTTGCCCTTTCACCTGCGTACGCAGGAACAGGAGAAGATTTTGAAGCATTTGGTTCTTACAGAAATGAATGGATGAATATCCAGGGCGCACCGGAATCAAAAATGGTTTCCGTGAACGGAAAAATCAAAGACAACATGGGCCTGGGTGGAACGCTCAGCAGTTTCCAGGCAGGAATCTTCCAGGACCTTTTTGCATCCCTGAGTTATGCTTATCATGTAAAAATTTCCGATAAGAATTTTTTAAGCTTCGGTGTGGGTGTGGGTGTGCTCGAAAGCCGCGTGAACATTGCAGGCAGCGCAGCACAGGCCGATCCCGTTGCGGCAAACAGCGCAGATGTAACTGCATTGGTGATGGATGCAGGTTTTGGTATTTTGTATCGATACAAATCTTTGCACGCAGCAATTACTATTCCGCGCATGTTAAGCAGCAAGATAAAAGACATAAACGGCAATACCGTTTATGCGCTGGCAATGCAGGAAGGCTTCAACATCGGATATTTGGTTCCATTGAATAAAGACTGGTCGATAGATCCGGTGGTGAAATTATCTTTTGTGAAAGATGTGTCTATGTTTTACGAAACTGCCATTCCATTGGTTTACAAGAAAAAAATATGGATCACTCCCTACTACAAAAAGACAGACATGGCGCTGGGCGTTGGCGGAAGCCCGCACGGCAACCTGATCGTAAATTATACGTATGAGTTCTCCACCAAAGGAATTATGGGAGAATCGGGCGGCACACACGAGATCACACTGGGATGGAAAATGGCATCCAAGAAAAAATCTGACACTCCTCCACCGGATGCTAAAAAACCGTATTACGAGTGGTTGAATAAATAAGACCCCTCTCTAGCTCTCCCCTTCAGGGAGAGAACTTAGAGGATAAAAAAATATGAGATTCATAATTCTCTTGGTCTTTCTAGCTCCCCTCCTGCAGGGAGGGGTTGGGGGAGGGCTATTGGCTCAAACTCCCGCTCTTCCTCAATCCAAAAGCATTCTGCTGATGAATGGTGTTGCACATTTGGGCAACGGAAAGGTGATAGAAAATTCTGCGATCGGTTTTAAGGATGGAAAAATTAATTTGGTTGCCGATGCTACAACTATCCGTTTGTTGCCGGGTGCTTACGATACTATTATCAATATTGCGGGCAAGCACGTATATCCGGGATTCATTGCGGTGAATTCAACATTGGGCCTGAATGAAATAGGAGCCGTGCGCGCTACACGCGATTTTGCGGAGACTGGTTCTTACAATCCGCATGTGCGCAGCATTATTTCTTTCAACAGCGATTCAAAAGTTACACCCACTACCCGGACGAATGGAATACTCCTCACACAAGTAACTCCCAGAGGCGGAATTATTTCCGGCACTTCTTCCATTGTTGAGCTGGACGGCTGGAGCTGGGAAGACATGGTGATGAAAACAGATGATGGCATTCACATGAACTGGCCGGGAATGTTTAGCCGCGACTGGGAAAAGCACGATGACCCGGGAACTCTTCCTCCCCTGAAAAAAAACGATAATTACGAAAAACAAAAGAACGAGCTGAAACAATTTTTTTCCGATGCAAGATCGTACAGCGAATCTGCCAATGAAGAAAAAAATCTCCGTCTCGAAGCAATGAAAGGCATTTTTTCAGGATCCAAAATGCTGTATGTGAATGTTCACTATGTAAAAGAAATTATGGATGCTGTTCATTTTCTGAAAGAAGCTGGCGTAAAAAAAATGGTGATCGTAGGCGGTAAGGATTCCTGGATGGTAACAGACCTGCTGAAAGAAAATAATATTCCTGTAATGCTGCCCTGTGTTCACAGCCTGCCGGGTAGTGCGGATGCCGATATTGACCTGCCTTACAAGCTTCCATCGCTGCTGCAAAAAGCAGGCGTGCTTTTCTGTTTGAATAATTCCGATGAACCCGCACAAGTGCGCAACCTCCCTTTCCTTGCCGGCACCGCTGCTGCTTACGGGCTTACCAAAGAAGAAGCTCTTTCTGCCATCACTTTAAATGCTGCAAAGATCCTGGGCATTGACAACCGTGTAGGCTCTCTGGAAGACGGTAAAGATGCCACGCTCTTTATCTCCACCGGAGATGCGCTGGATATGAAATCCAATAATATAGAGTGGGCCTTTATCCGCGGCAAAAAATTAGACCTCTCCAACGAGCAGAAAGCCTTGAATGAAAAATACCTGAAAAGGTATGGGCTGAAGTAAAACAGCTTTGGTGCTCAGATGCCGGGACGTAGTTTCGTTAGTACGACCTATCGTTACGGATTTAATGGAAAATTGAAAGATGATGAGCTAAAAGGCAGTGGAAATAGTTATGATTTTGGTGCTCGGATTTACGACCCGAGGACTGGAAGATTTTTAAGTTTAGACCCCCGTATGAGCAGTTTCCCTTTTATGAGTGCTTACTGCTTTGCGGCAAACTCTCCGCTCCGTTTTATTGATGTTGATGGAGAAGGTCCAGAGGATAGGATTAAGGCAGGAAGAGCAAAGAAGGGAACAGCATATAAACAACAAACAGAAGATGAGAAGGAATATTTAAGAACTGGAAATAATGTAAAGTCATTAGAATATATGGATTGTTCTGAATTTATTTGCAGAGTTTTAGCCGAAGACGCTTTAACTGATAAAGTTGATAATAGAAATACAACTGCATTAATAAAATACTTTGGTGCAAATGATAATTGGGAAACATTCGAAATTCCTAAGGCTGGTGATGTTGTTTTATGGGAGGGTTGGAAATTCCCGCCAATGTGAGCACCTAAATCCCAACGAAAGTGAGCAGTTCAATCCTGAGCAAAGTGAGCACACAATCCTGAGCAAAGTGAGCAGTGGATTTGAGAAGAATTAAGTTCTGAGATCGGTTTAGTATGATGATTGGAAAAAGAAGCGATAGCCTCGCTTCTCAAACCAATTAATCATGGCAAACAAACCGATCACAATGAGCAAACTCAGACAAGTATTAAAGCTACACTGCCAAGGGCAGAGTAAGCTACGCATCAGCACCATAACAGGGCTCGCGCGCAACACAGTAACGAAATACATACACGGCTTTACCGCATTAATTAAAGACAACCTGGGAAGAAGTTGTCAGGTTAAGTGATATGGATCTGGATGATCTATTCTGTAAATCACCTCAAATAGTTCCGCCCGATAGACTGCTGGCCATGCACAAGTATTTTTCTGAATCAGCAAAGCGTTTGGGGGCAGCGGGGAATGACACTTCTTCATCTGTGGGTAGATTATATCGTCAAGCACCCTGATGGTTACAGCCGCACCGGATTCTATCATCATTATAATGTTTGGAAGCGCAGGGCGCAGCCAAGTATGCACATGGATCATAAAGCCGGAGATAAAATCTTTGTGGACTTTGCCGGAGAAAAACTCAAGATAGTTGACACCGATACCGGTGAAATAAAATCCGTAGAAGTGTTTGTAGGGATATTAGGCTCCAGTCAGTTAATGTATGTAGAAGCTGTAGAAACGCAGCGGGTAGAAGACTTTATCAGTTGTTGTGAGAACGCGCTACATTATTTTGGAGGTGCGCCATCTGCCATTGTCCCCGACAATCTAAAATCAGCGGTAATAAAAACGAATCGCATGAGCCCAAGCTCAATGAAAACTTTGAGGCTTTTGCAGTTCATTATGGCATGTCGGTATTGCCTGCACGGGCTTACAAACCAAAAGACAAAGCACTTGTAGAAGGAGCTGTTAAGATTAGCTATAACAGCATCTACACCCATCTCCCATCAGAGCTTGCAACGTCCATAGTAGAACTCAATGTACAAATCAGATTATTGTTGGATAAAAAGAATGAATCTGTTTTTAAAGGAAGTAGTTACCCCCGCAGACAACAGTTTGAAGAAATGGAGAGATCTACCTTACAACTATTACCCGAGAAACGTTTTGAACTACGCCATTCTACGGTAGTGACCGTAATGAAAAACGGACATGTTTGCTTAAGTTCAGATAAACACTATTACAGTGTTCCGTATGGCTACATCAGCAAGAAGGTGCGGGTACTTTACTCCAAATCAGCCGTAGAAGTATATTATAAATACGAACGCATCGCTTTGCACAAACGTCTTCGTAGTCCGCACAACTACACCACCGATCCTTTGCACCTGGCTACCCAACATCAGATCATGTCTGAGTTGAATCCTGACTATTTTTTACAGCAAGCCCGCGCTATCGGAACCGATGTAGAGTATTACCTATCACAGGTGTTTCTCAAAAAGCAGCATCCTGAACAAGCCTATAAATCCTGTCAGGGGATTTTATCCTATGCAAAACGGGTTGGGCACGAGCGACTCATCAATGCCTGTAAGCGAGCTCACGGATATGGCTTGTATCACTTTAAAGCCATAGAAAATATCATTAACAAAGGCCTTGACCTCTACGATACCACACCGGAACCGCCATTGCCAATGCCGGAGCATGAAAACATCCGCGGAGAAAAGTATTACAAATAAGAAACCATAAAAATCAAACCAATAAAACCAACACAACCATGAACGAACAAACCCTAAAAAAAATGAAGCAGATGAAGCTTCATGGAATGGCAAGGTTCTTCCATACCAGCCTTGAATCAGGCAAAGCTGGCGGCTACACCGCTGATGAATTATTATCTATACTGATTGAATCCCAATGGGACGAACGCTACAATCGAAAGCTGGAACGAACCATTAAAGAAGCGCGCTTCCGATACAAGGCATCGGTGGAGCAAATCAGTTTTGATGTGACCCGGCAAGTAGAAAAAAATCAGATCCTGCGCATTGCAGGTTGCGATTTTGTAAATAAAAAAGAAAATGTTTTTGTTACCGGAAGCACTGGTGTAGGCAAAAGCTTTATTGCATCTGCCCTTGGGTACGAAGCCTGTTCATTAGGCTACAAGGTTCTCTATCAGCAGAGCGCAAAGCTCTTCGCAAGAATGAAAATGGCTAAAGTAGATGGAACGTATCAAAAAGAAATCGCACGGATAGAAAAGCAAGACCTTTTAATTATTGATGATTTTGGTATTCAGCCTCTTGAGACGCAGAACCGCGCAATACTGATGGAAATAATTGAAGACAGGCACGGAAGAGCATCCACTATGGTTACTTCTCAAATACCTGTTAATAAATGGTACGAAATTATTGGCGAGCAAACTGTTGCAGACGCTATCTTAGGCCGCATTGTTCACAACGCGCATCGCCTGGAATTAAAAGGTGAATCAATGCGTAAAAATGGAGTTAAATTACAAACAGAAACACTAGAAAACTAACATAATGCCTAAGCCGAAATCAGCACTTAGTCTCTTTGATCTTCCACTTAACTTTGGGTCCTCAGTTTAGTTAGGAATAGACTGC
>Ga0163144_10017942_pt1 | contig 14371 bp, 9 predicted proteins | sample OliLak19BULKMAT1_FD_123175 | JGI IMG/M metagenome (GOLD analysis project Ga0163144, IMG submission 123175) | Freshwater microbial mat bacterial communities from Lake Vanda, McMurdo Dry Valleys, Antarctica - Oligotrophic Lake LV.19.BULKMAT1 | ecosystem: Environmental > Aquatic > Freshwater > Lake... | reverse complement strand
TCGACATCAGCTCGCGCAAACGGGCCGAGGACGATCACCGTCGGCTCGAGGACCAGTTGCGAGCGGCGCAGAAAATGGAGGCGATCGGCCGGCTCGCGAGCGGCATCGCGCACGACTTCAACAACGTGCTCATGGGCATCCTCGGCTGCGGCGAGCTCTTGAAGCACGGGCTCCCGGCCGGACACGCCGTGCTGCCGATCGTCGACGACATGTGCAGCGCGGCCCAGCGCGGCGCGTCGCTCTCGCGCGACCTGCTCGATTTCAGCCGCCGCAAACCGGTGGACGTGGTCCGAGCCAGCCTCAACTCCGTCGTCCGCGTCGCCGAGCGGATGTTGCGCCAGATGATCGGCGAAGACATCGCGCTCCACATCGAACTGTGCCCGAGCGGCGGGTCGATCCTCGGCAATCCCGCGCACCTCGAGGACATCCTGCTGAACCTGGTGATCCACGCACGCGAAGCCATGCCGAACGGCGGCCAGCTGCGCATCGTGACACGCGACATCGAACTCGTGGGGACCCTGTCGACGCGCAGCCGCCCGTTGCACCCCGGCGATTACGTGATGCTGGAGGTCGAGGACTCCGGGCTCGGTATGGACGCCGCTACGTGCGAGCGCATGTTCGAGCCATTTTCCAGTAAGAGAGAGAGCGGACGCGGCACAGGGCTGGGCCTCTTCACCGTGTACTCGATCGTGCATCAGCTACAGGGCGGAATCGCGGTGGACAGTCAGCCCGGGCTCGGCACGGTGTTCCGCATCTACTTGCCGAGGCTCGCGGATCTCGGGCTCGAGGGTCTGCGCGGATCGACCGCGCCCTCTCCCGCCGACAAGGCCGGCAACGCGCGCATCCTCGTCGTCGAGGACGATCGCACGATTCGCACGCCGATGCGGCTGCTACTCGCGCGGATGGACTACCAGGTGCTCGTCGCCGAGGACGCTGCTTCCGCGCTCGCCGCGGCGCGTGGCTTCGAGGGCCGGATCGACCTGCTGCTCTCGGACATGGTGCTACCCGACACGAGCGGTTCGGAGGTCGCCAAGGTGCTGACGCGCGAGCGGCCGGACCTCAAGGTGCTCTTCATGTCGGCCTATCCGGCGGACTTGCTCGTCCACCAGAGGCGGATCCTCCCGGGCACGGTCACGCTCGAGAAGCCTTTCGACGAGCTGACCCTCGCCCGCGCGGTGCGCACGGCGCTCTTGGCGCCCGGCACCTCCGAGTCCCCCGTCGCCTGAGGTGCACTGGCGTCGGATCGACGGACGCACACGGGTCGCTCAGGGCTCAGCGCGGTCCACCGTCCGCGGGCCGCAACAGGAGCTCGTGGAGTGCCTTCGCGACGGCGCTTGCGATCACCTCCGCACCCGCGCCGTTCGGGTGCTCGTAATCGACGCACAAGTCCTGGGGACGGCGTCCATCGGCCACGAACTCCGGCACGGTGTCGAAGGCCACGAGCCCGCTGGCGCGCGCGCCCGCGATCACCTGCTCGTGCAGGTCGCTCCAAGGATAGGTCTTCCAATCCGCGCGCGGCGCGAAGGCCGGCAGCGTCGCGACCACGACCGGGATGCGGCGCGCGCTCGCCGCGCGGTGCATCGACCCGAACGCGTCGAGCACCATCGCCCATCCACCGCCGTCGGGATCGTGCAGGTAGCGGTAGCCGTCGTTGCCGTGCCGATCCTTCGCGCGCGCGAAGCGCCACGCGTCGACGAGGCGCAGGAGGTGCGAGTGCTCCCACAGCTCCGGCTCGCGGAACCAGCGCTGCAGCGCCTGGAGAGGAGCCACCTGCGGATCGTTGAGGAAGTACCCGACCACGATCACGTCGGGATCGAGGTCGAGCGCCTTCGCTTCGAGCACGCGCGCTTCGTTGGCGCTGTTGTAAGCACTCACGCCGAGGTTCAGCACCTGCACGGATCGCGCGCCCACGAGCGCCGGATCCTGCTGCAGGATGCGCTCGAGCGCCGCCGGCCAGAGATCCTCCTGCGGCGCGCCGTAACCGAACGTCAGCGAGTCGCCGATCGCGACTACGCGGAACGTGCCCGGCGGTTTGGCGCGCTCCACGGCCGGCCCGCGCTGGCCGAGCGCGTTGATCTTCACCTCGACGCCGGCGTACTGGCCGTGCGCGCCGGGGACGAGCTCGAACGGCAGGCCCGCCACCGCCGACACCTGGTGGAACGTGACGCCGGGCGGGGTCGAGCGCTCGAGAGGCTCGCGGTGCTGAACCGGGCGGAACGCGCGCAACCAGATCTCGGCGCCGACGAGCGCGGCGAGCACGGTCCCGACGACGATCAGCGCCCCGCGGGTGCCCTTTTTCATCGCGCGCGGCTCCACGCCGGACGGTCGAACGGCCCGCGGCTCGACGCGCAAGTCCTCGGGTACAAGGCCGGTGTCCGCATCTGACCGCCACAGTACTGCGCGCGATCGCGCTCCGTCACGAGAAGAGTGCGCGCGGGCTGACGGGAGGGCGATCGCACCGTATCGTGGAGGGCTTCATGATCGCCCTCTCGAACGTCTCGAAGCACTACGGTCGCCAGCTCCTCTTCGTCGAGGCTTCGCTCCAGATCGACCCCGGCGAGAAGGTCGGCCTCGTGGGCCCGAACGGGTCGGGCAAGAGCACGCTCTTCCGCATGATCGCGGGCGAAGAGGATCCCGACGACGGCCAGGTCTCGGTGCCGAAGGGACTGCGCATCGGCTGGTTCAAGCAGGACGCGGCCGACGTCTCGGGACGCTCGGTGCTCGACGAGGCCATCGCGGGTTCGGGGCAGGCGGGCCTGCTGCACCACGAGCTCCACCAGCTCGAGCACGCGTTGGCGGATCCCGAGCGCGAAGACCAGATGGATTCGATCCTGGCGCGCTTCGGCGAGGTCCAGGAGAAGTACCAGGCGCTCGGCGGCTACGAGCTCGAGGCCAAGGCGCGCACGGTGCTCGACGGCCTCGGGTTCAGGCCCGATCAGGTGGACGGCGACGTCGGCGCGCTCTCCGGCGGTTGGAAGATGCGCGTCGCGATGGCCAAGGTGCTGATCGGCGCGGCCGATGTGCTGCTGCTCGACGAGCCGACGAACCACCTCGACATCGAGTCGATCCTCTGGCTCGAGGGGTTCCTGCGCGACACCGACGCCGCGATCGTGATGACCTGCCACGACCGCGATTTCATGAACCGCGTCGTGACGCGTCTCGTCGACATCGACGAGGGCGAGCTCGTCTCGTACACGGGCAACTACGAGTTCTACGAGCGCGAGCGCGCGGTCCGCGCGACGCGCGACGAGGCAGCGTACGCGCGCCAGCAGAAGATGCTCGAGAAGGAGGAGCGCTTCATCGCACGCTTCGAAAAGCACGCCGCGAAAGCTGCTCAGGTGCAGTCGCGCGTCAAAAAGCTCGACAAGATCGAGAAGCTCGAGGCGCCCAAGAAGCGGGTCATCGTCCCCTTCGAGTTCCGCAAACCCCCGCGCTCCGGCAACGACGTGGCGATCCTCGCGGGCGTCAACAAGCGTTACGGCGATCGCGTGCTCTACGACGAGTTCGACTTCGAGGTGCGCCGCGGCGAGCGCTGGTGCGTCATGGGCGTCAACGGCGCCGGCAAGACGACGCTGCTCAAAATGGTCGCCGGAGTGCTGCAACCCGACTCCGGGACGGTGCGCCTCGGCGCGAGCCTGAAACTGGGCTATTTCTCGCAGTCGGCGCTGGAGATCCTCGACGTCAAGAAGTCCGTGTGGGAGGAGATCGACGGGCGCTTCCCGCTGCCCTCGATCGCGACGAAACGGAACCTCCTGGGCGCGTTCCAGTTCGGCGAGGACGACGTGACGAAGCGCATCCACATGCTGTCCGGTGGAGAGCGCTCGCGGCTGGTGCTGGCGCAGATGCTCTTCGATCCGCCGAACTTCCTGGTGCTCGACGAGCCCACGAACCACCTCGATCTCGCGACGAAGGAGATGCTCGTGCAGACCTTGCAGGACTTCGAGGGCACGATGCTCTTCGTCTCCCACGACCGCACGTTCCTGAAGGGTCTCGCGACGCACGTGCTCGACCTGTCGGGGAACGGGGGGCGCACGCCGCTCTTGTTCCAGCACTCGTACACGGACTGGGTCGAGCGGACGGGGCACGAGGCGCCGGGCGTGCACGCCTGAGCACGTCGAGGAACCGAGCCCAAGCGCTCTCGAGTGACGGCGCATCCGCCGCACGTCGCTCGGGAATCGAGCGCAAGGCGATACCGCCTCACTCGACGGCGACCTCCGCGAGCCACACGCATGCAGCCTGCGCGCGGGTCCTCTTCAGCGGGCGACGCGCACGACGACGGTTGGCCAGTCCGACGTTCGGCAGCGCCGCCCTGCACGCGTCCTCCCGACTACTTCGGCGTCGAAGCTTCCGCGGGCCGAGCGAGTTCGGGCGACTCCGCGATCCACACCTGCATGTCGCTCGCGTCGCGGTTGTCCCACATGTAGTAGGGAATCGCCGTCATCGTCGCGACCTTCGTCGTCGGCGCGCCGTCCGCGCCGATCACGACGCGTTTGGCCCGCGCGCGGATGACGCGCGTGCCACCCAGGATCGTGCCCGCGTTCTCGACCTTGATCTCGGCGTCCGGCGTCAGCACCGTCGAGCGCGCCGCGCCGCCGTTGTCGATGCCCTCGAGGCAGTACACGAGCGGTCCGCGCATCAGCGCGACGCGCCCGCGGTTCGCCTCGACGCGCTCGTCGGCGCGCACGCGCCGCACCGGCGCGAGGAAGTGGATCAGCAAGCCGTCCGAGACTTCGTACCCGCGCTCGAACGGGACCCAGCCCGCGCCATGTTCGTGGTCGTACAGGTCGTGCTCGGCCTCTTTCAGGTCGTGCTTGACCTTCGTCTCCACGTTCCAGGCCGGCTTGCGCAGCTTGATGTTCCAGGTACCCGGCTTGTCAGCGGTCACCACGGCTTCGATGCGGCCCGAGTTGGGCAGATCGGACTTCATGCGGACTTCCACGCGCGACTCGGCCAGCCCCACTTCGACCTCCGCCGACACGAGTTGCGTCTGGTAGAGCGTGTTGCCGTTCTGCGCGAAGATCATCCCCGGCAACTGCGGCCAGAAGCGCGCGAGGTTGGTCGGACAACAGGCCGTCTGGTGCCAGCTCTGACGGCGCTGCGTACCGTCGCTCTCGAGCGGCTGAGCGTCGAAAAACTTGTCGCCGGCCAGGTTCGCGCCGGCCGCGGCGTGGTTGTAGAGCACGCGCTCGACGGCATCGGCGTACTTCGATTCGCCGGTGAGGATCAGCATGCGCTGGCTCCACATGGCGAGCGCGATGCCGGCGCAGGTCTCGCAGTCGGCGCTCGCATTGGGCAGGTCGAAGGACTTCGTGATCCCCTCGTTCGCGGCCGAGTTGCCGATCCCGCCGGTGAGGTACGTCTTCGTATCCCACGCGTCCGCCCACAAGGTCTTCAGCGGCTCGACGAGCGTCGCGTCCGGCGCGAGCATCGCCACGTCCGCCGCGCCCGAGTAGAGGTACGCGCCGCCGACCGCATGTCCGACGAAGGACTTCTGCTCGCGGATCGGCTGATGGTCCTGCGCGTACTCGCCGAAGCGTTCCTTGCGCGAGGCGCTGCCGCGCGCGTCCACGAAGAACCGCGCCAGATCGAGCCAGCGCCGCTCGCCCGTGTGCTCGTAGAGCTTCGCGAGCGCGAGCTCGATCCCCGGGTGCCCGGAGACGTTGCCGTTCTTCTCTGGTCCGAAGGTCTGGTCCACCAGGTTCGCGAAGCGCACCGCCGCGTCGAGCAGCTTCGTCTTGCCCGTGCCGCGCGCGTAGGCGATGCCGGCCTCGATCAGGTGGCCGCCGCAGTCGAGCTCGTGGCCCTTCGCGAGATCCCCCCACGCCGCCTTGCCCGGCGTGAGCTGGACGTAGGTGTTCAAGTAGCCGTCGGGCTTCTGCGCCGCGACGATGCTCTCGATGATCAGGTCGGCCTGCGTCTCGAGCTCGGGCACCTTGACCGAGACGAGCGTCCAGCCGATGGCCTCGATCGTCTTGTAGACGTCGGAGTCGTCGGACGGCTGACCCTTGCGCTCGCCCGCCGGCTCGCCCTTCGCCGCGGCGGCCGCGAGCGCGAAGTTCGCGATCCGACCCGTGTCGGCGCACTGCTTCAAGCAGTGCGGGATCGTGACCCGCGTGTTCGCCTGGAGGCGCGAAACGAAGAACTCGTGACTCAGCTTCACGCGCTCGATCGGGATCGGCTCGAGGAAGCGTTGAGGGGCGCCGACCGAAGCCAGGACGAGGAGAATGCTGGAGATCATCGTGCCGTGTACGCGCGTGGGTCGCGTCCGTTGGGGTGCAGTGCGTCCGTTCGCCGGACGCACGGGTCCAAGGACCCGGTCCGGAAGCGATGTGGGCCGGAATCCTACCCGCCGCGGCCGGCGATCGGGACTTCCATGGAGTCTTGACCGGCCCTTCCTCGCGCGCTCACCGAGGCGGGCGATGAACACCTCCACCCGCTGCGCGGAGCGATCCGCGGCGAGGTGTGCACCCGCACCCCCCTTCGCGATGCACACAGCGATCCGGCCTTCGAGCTCCCCGTTCCGCATCGATCCCGGCGCCGCCCGCTGGCCGCGCCCCGTACTCGCGCCGATCGAGCGCGCATTCGCCTTGACGCACCTCGAGCGGCTCCACGCCCGCTGCCAGGGCGCGGACGGCGTGGATGCGTTCCTCGAGCGCGCGCTGCAGGTGCTCGACGTCGGACACGGTGCGCGCGCCGGGCTCGACCTCCTGCCGCGCACCGGACCGGCGCTCGTCGCCGCGAACCATCCGTTCGGTGCGATCGAAGGCCTCGTGCTCGCGCACGTGCTGCGCCGCGTGCGCCCGGACGTGCGGATCCTCGTCAACCGCGTGCTGGGCCGGATCCCCGAACTGCGCGAGCTCTTCCTGCCGGTGGATCTCTTCGGCGGTCGCGACGCGATCTCGGGAAACGCGCGCACGCTGCGCGACGCGATCCGCTGGCTCGAGGGCGGCGGAATGCTGGCGATCTTCCCCGCCGGCGAGGTCTCGAGCCTGGACCTCGGCGAGCGCAGCGTGATCGACCCGCCCTGGAGTCCATCCATCGCACGGATGGCGCTGCGCGCCGACGCGCCGGTCTGCCCGGCATTTTTCGCGGGACGCAACAGCACGCTGTTCCAGGTCGCGGGCCTGCTCCATCCGCGCCTGCGGACCGCGCTGCTCCCGCGCGAGCTCGTGAAGAAGCTCGGCGCGCGCGTGGACCTCACCTTCGGCGAGCCCATCGAACCGGCGGAGCTGGCGGCTCTGCGCGACGACCAGGAACGCACGGATTGGTGCCGCCTGCGCACGTACGCGCTCGGCGCGCCGGTGCGACGCCGCGCCCGGCGTCCGCGCCGTGCGCAACAGCGCGTCGCGACGCCCGTCCTGCGCGAGGAGATCGCGCCCGAGATCGCGGCGTTGCCCGCGTCGGCGCGACTCGCGAAATCGGGAACGCTCGAAGCCTGGATCGCCCGCGCGCCGGAGATCCCGCGCACATTGGCCGAGATCGGCCGCCTGCGCGAGGTCGCGTTCCGCGCGGTCGGCGAAGGCACGGGCCGCGCGCGCGACCTGGATCGCTTCGACCTCGACTACCTGCACCTCGTCCTGTGGGACACCAAGTCGCGTGAGATCGCCGGCGCGTACCGCATCGGCGCGACGGACGAGCTCGGGTCCGCGCGGCGGCTCTACACGAGTACGCTCTTCGACTACGAAGAGGGTGCCATCGAATCGCTCGGGCCCGCGCTCGAACTCGGCCGCTCGTTCGTCGCGCCCGGCTGGCAGCGCTCCTACGCGCCGTTGCTCACGCTGTGGAAGGGCATCGGGGCCTACGTGGCTCGGAACCCGCGCTATCGACGCCTGTTCGGACCGGTCAGCATGTCGGCCGACTACGACGTGCTGTCGCGCCAGCTCGTCGCGCACTGGCTCGAGGCCGGCCACGCGCACACGGAGCTCGCCGGCCGCGTGCGCGGCAAGCGCCCGTTCGCGTGGCGCAGCGTCGATGGACTGAAGCCCGAACGTCTGCGCGCGCTCGTCGAAGGCGGCGCCGACCTGTCGCAGCTCGTGCCGCGCATCGAGCGCGACGAGAAGGGCATCCCGGTGCTCTTGCGCGAGTACTTGAAGCTCGGCGGCAAGCTCGTCGCGCTGAACGTGGACGCCGATTTCCAGAACGCGATCGACGCGCTGGTCGTCGTGGACCTCGTGCACACGAACGCGCGGCTGCGCGAGCGCTACCTGGGCGCCGAGGGCTCGGCCGCGTTCGTCGCGCACCACGTCGCTCGCGCGGGCGGACGCGTGGCCTGAATGTCAGCCGCTTCGCGGCTTGCGACGCTGTTCCAGCGTGGCGATGCTCGCGCGCAGGACCGTGTTCACACGCCGAGAACTGCGGAAGACCAGCGCCAAGTCCGGGTGATCGGCGCGCGGTTCAGCGCGCGCTCGGGTGATCGGCGCGCGGTTCAGCGCGCGCCCCGGTGATCGGCGCTCGGTTCAGCGCGCGCCTGGGTGATCGGCGCGCGGTTCAGCGCGCGCTGTACCTGTCGTCGAACCACGGCTCAGCGGAGTTCGAGTAGCCGCGCACTTCCCAGAAGCCCGGGCGATCGCGTTCGAGGAATTCGATTCGCCGCACCCATTTCGCGCCCTTCCACGCATACAGACGCGGCGTGATCATCCGACACGGGCCGCCGTGCTCGATCGAGAGCGGCTCGCCTTCCCATGTGTGCACGAGCATCACGTCGGGATCCAGCGCGCGCTCCAGCGTCACGTTGGTCGTGTACGGGATCGACGTCCCCGGCATCCGGTCGTAGCCCGTCACCTCGACGAACTTCGCGGATGCAGTCGGCACAGCCAGCTCGGCCAGCGCGCGGAACGTCACGCCGCGCCAGCGGTTGTCCATGCGGCTCCACGTCGTCACGCAGTGGAAGTCGCTCACGTCGTCCGTCTGCGGCAGCGCGAGGAATTGCTCCCAGTTCAGCGTGAACGCGTTCTCGCACGCGCCCGCGACCTCGAGGCGCCAGTCGGCGAGGTCGATCTCGGGCACGTCGCCCAGGTCGAGCACGGGCCAGTTCTTCACTTCGCGCTGTCCGGTCGGGAGCTGCGGCATCCCGTGGCGGTTCGCCGGTCCCGTGCCTTCGGTTCGCCGACCCTGGAAGTGCACGTCGACCGTGCCGGGCTTCAGCGCCTTCATGCGCTCGATGTAGGCCATCCGCTTCGCCACCAGATCGTTCTTCGCGCTCATCGCTCCGATGCTAACCGGGCAGCACCGTGAGCTTCAGGATGCGTGCGTAGAGGAGGAACAGCACGAAGAGCAGCGCCGCGTGCACGATCAAGGTCGGCCAGAAGACCGGCAGCACGCCCGCGGCCTGGTGCGTCCTCGACACGCCGCGCGCGAGGAAGCGCTGCAAAACGACGTAGAAGCCGCCGAAGAGCCCGATCGTGAGCAGCATCGCGAGCGCGACCTTGCCCCAGTTCGCGAGCGACGAGTCCAGGACGTGCCGCCAGCCCCAGTCCTTCACGACGCCCAGGACGAGCACGGCTTCGGCCGCGATGAGCGTGCGGTGCAGCGTGCGCCCCGATCCACCGCGCGCGGAGTTCCTGACCGGGCTCACGTGCTGTGCCTCTCGCGCGTTCGTGTCCGTGCTGCGTGCGCCATGGCTTCTCGATCCGGGCCGCGGAGGGTAGTGCTCGCGCGAGGCGGCGACCAGAGCGGTCCGCATCCCGACCTGTGCCTGGACCGGTCCGCGCGCGACGTGCAAGATGCGCGCAGGAGCCTTGGAACCCTAAACGATGCGATCCTTGAAGGAATCCCTGACGGAACCGGCTCCGGCACGCCCGCGCCGAGTGCCCTGGAAGAAGATCTTCGGCGCGCTCGCACTGTCGCTCGTGCTCGTCGTCGTCGCCCTCGAACTCGCCTCTCACCGCGCCGACAGCGTGCTCGAGAGTCGCGCCGCGGAACCGGGTCACGTCGCGCCGGCCGAGGTCTCGGACTTCGATCTTTGGGATCGACTCGCGTACGGAACTCTCGAATACGGCAGTCCGAAGCGCGCGCTCGAGCAGCGCGGCCCCAGGACCGAACCGCATCCGTACTTGGGCTACGCGCTCGTCCCGAACTACACGACGGGTCCCGGCGCGACGAAGCAGGTCACGCACAATTCGTTCGGATTCCGCGGCAAAGAGACCACGTGGGAGAAGCCGCCCGGCGTGTACCGCATCGTCACGACCGGCGGTTCGAGCGTGTACGGGCAGAGCGAATCGAGTGACGCGGCGGTGTGGTCGCTGAAGCTCGAGGAGCTGATCCAGGCCGAGCGTCCCGGGTACCGGGTCGAGGTCGTGAACCTCGGAGTGATGGGCTGGTCGACGCACGAGATGCTGATCAACTTGGCTCTGCGCGGGCTCGATTTGTCGCCCGATCTCGTGATCGTCTACGAGGCGATCAACGACATGCGCTGCGCGCTGTACACGCCCGGCGGACCGGTGCAGCGCGACAACACGCAGTGGCGGCAGACATGGCCGACCGATCGGCCGAGCAAGGTCGAGAAGTTGCTCGCGAACAGCCGGACGTACCTCGTCGCGCGCCGCTGGCTCACCGGCTATGCCACCGAGCGCGTCGACCTGGGGTTCTACGCGATCCGCAACTACGACCCGAACTGGCCCAAGACGTTCGATCCGTACGCGCACGCGCCCGAGCCGGTCCCCCAGCTCGGGTTCATGAACACTCGGCGCAATCTGACGCAGATCGTCGCGTTGTGCCGTGCGCGCAACGCGCAGGTGCTTTTCGCGACTCAAGCGCTCCCGCGCTGGCATCTCGCGGGCCGCGCGTCCACGGGCGAGCAGCTGTCCGGGTTCGACCACGTGCTCGAGATCCAGCGCGGGCTCGCGCGCGAGCTCGGCGTGCCGATCTGCGAGTCCGGGGCCATCGTCGAGGCCGCGTGCGAAGCGGAAGTCCGCGCGAAGATCGAGGAAACGGTCGCGGCGCAACCCGAACGACCGCGCGCGGAGATCGAGGCCGATTGGCGTCGGCAACAGCGTGGCGACCTCTTGTTCTTCCACGAAGTCCACCCCAACGACCGCGGCTCCGAGCTCATCGCCCGCACGATCGCCGACTACTTGCTCGCGTCGCCGCTCTTGCCGCGCTGAGGTCCTTCGTCGGGCACGAACGGCAGGTGCGGCAGCGCGCGCCACGGCGCGAGCTCGGCCGTGAACCGCGCGACGATCAGGGCCTCCGCCGCGGCGAGATCACGCGACTCCGTCGGATCCGCGAGCACGTCGTAGAGCTCCGCGCGTCCTGCGTCGCCGTGCACGACGAGCTTCCAGCGCCCGTCGAACGCGGCGAGGCTCGTCCCGTCGGCGCGCTCGACCCCGAAGTACGCCGTGCGCGACGGTGGCACGCGCGCATTTCGCAGCGCGGGCCACAAGTCGACGCCGTCGCGCTCGGGGTCGCTCGCGAGCACGACACCGGCCGCGGCGCACAAGGTCGGCATGACATCCACCGCGTTCACGGCGAGCGCGCTGCGACCCGCGGCGAGCTCAGTCGGCCACGACACGATCGCGGGCACGCGCAACGCGCCGTCGTACACCGTGCCCTTCCCCTCGCGCAGCCCACCGTTCGAACCGCCGAAGCCCGCCGGAGCGCCGTTGTCGCTGGCGAACAGGACGATCGTCCGTGCGCGCAGGCCCTCGTCGTCGAGCGCCGCGAGCACGCGCCCCACCGCGCGGTCGAGCTCGTCCACGAGCAGCGCGTACTGCCTCCGCACCGGATCCGCTCCGGGCACCTCGTCGATCGACCGCCCGGGCGGCACCGACGTCGGCGCGTGCGGCGCGTTGAACGCGATGTGCAGATAGAGCGGCTTCGTCAGGTCGCGCTCGCGGATCACACGCACGGCTTCGTCGGCGAGGAGACGCGTCGCATGGCCCTCCTGCACGAGCGCGGTCTCGCCGCGCCACCAGTCGGCCGTCTTGGCGCGCGCGTGCGTCTGGTAGTCGATCCATCCGCCGAGGACGCCCACGAAATGATCGAAACCCCGGCGCACAGGCCGCATTTCCGCACTCGCGTGCCCCAGGTGCCACTTGCCGACGAGGCTCGTCGCGTAGCCCGCCGCGCGCAGCGTCTCGGGCAAGGTCGCGACGTGCGGATCGAGCCCACCCTGGTCCTTCGCGCTGATGTTGCGCAGGAGCCCGAGACGTGCCGGCGCGCGCCCCGTCAAGAGCGCCGCGCGCGCGGGCGTGCACAAGGGCGCCGTGCGGAATTGTTCGAGCACCACGCCCGAGGCCGCGAGTCGATCGAGGTTCGGCGTCGCGATCGGGTCGGTCGAGCCGCTGCGCGTCCACGCGATGTCGCCGCTCCCGAGATCGTCGGCGAGGATGACGACGATGTTCGGGTGAGCGGGCGGCGGTAGTTCGCCGCAAGCCCCAAGCGAGAGCGCGAGGAGGACCAGCCACGCGCGGCGCAAGAATCCGTCCGCGAGCGCACGCGAGCCCGAGATGGTCATCGCGTCACCCCTGCGCGCCGCGCGCGCTCGGCGAGGATCGTGAGCGGAGCCGGCGTCGCTTGGTCGTTCGCGCGCCGGATCGCGCAATCGCGGGCGATCTGGGCAGCGGCAAACACGCCCCGCGGATGCACGCGCTGGCACTGCGCGCGCTGGCACTGTGCGCGCTGGCACTGTGCGTGGTGGCACTGTGCGTGGTGGCGCTGTGCGTGGTGGCGCTGTGCGTGGTGGCGCTCTGCGCGCTGGCGCTCTGCGCGCTGGCGCTCTGCGCGGTGGGATCCTGCGCGGTGGGATCCTGCGCGGTGGGATCCTGCGCGGTGGGATCCTGCGCGCGTTCCGTCGTGGCGCTGAGCGCCCAGCGCTGGGCCGAGCCTGCGCGCGCGGGCGCGCCCGACGCGCTCTTCCAGCGACGCCGACGATTCCTGGAGGGCACTCGGAGCAACGAGAAGCAGCGCGCACGACACGGACCGCGAAGATACCGCACGCCGCGCGGGAGCGTTTCCGCACGCTGCCCGCGCTTGCACGAACTGCCGGGAACCGGCACGTTTCTCGCCTGGGAGCCGCGTGCTCCCGCCCCAACGCGTGCCGAACTCCGTACTCCTCGTCCTCCTCCTCACAGCCCTCGCGTCCGGCGCGTGCCGCCCCGATGCCGCGCCCGCGGGCGGCGTCGGCGCCGCGAGCGCGGCCCGCGGTGCCGGCCTCGTCAGGGTGCCCGAGGGCGCGCCGCGTCCTTACTTCCACGACTTCGGCAACCGCCTGTGGGGCGAGCAGATCGAGCACACCTACGTGCTCGAGAACCGCGAAGGCCGCGCGGTCATCGTGCAGGACCTCTTGCCCGACTGCGGCTGCACGATGCCGCATGCGACCGTCGTGCTGGCCGATGGCTCGCGCGTCGACGGACCCTTCGAGACGCGCGGCATGGGACTCAGCGTGCCCGCCGACGCGAAGCTCGAGGTGCGCATCGGTCTCGACACGACGCGCGTCGAGCGACCGAACCAGCACAAGCTGGCCCAGGTCCGCTTGCGCAGCGATTCCGACGAGACGCCCTACATCACGTTCGAGTTGCACGTCCTCGTGAAGCGCACGTTCCGCGCCGTGCCGGCGGAAGCCGTGCTGAAGGACGTGCCGCAGACGGGCGGGAAATCCGTGCGCCTCGACCTGAGCACGGAAGTGCCCGGCGACGCGTCGCGCATCCGCGGCATCGAGACGGTCGAGGGTCCCTTCCACGCCGAGCTGACCGAGGCCCAAGTCGCGGGACAGAGCATATGGGTCCTCGTCGTGCGCGCGGAACCGGGATCGAACCTGGGTCCGCACGAAGGCCGGGTCGTGATCGGCACGACGCTCGCCGACGGCACGGGGATCGGTCAGCACTTCGAAGTGAAGGTGCGCGCGCAGATCGTCGAGGACTGTGTGATCGAACCGCGCCTGATTGCAATCTCGCGCGAAGCCGACGGCTCGAGTTCGGCGACGCTCTACGCCCTGATCCCGGGCGCGAAAGTCAGGGTGCGGACCGCGCGCCTCGACGGCCCGGCGGCCGCGTCGTTGCGCGCCGAGTGGGAAGCGATCGACCCCGACGCGGAAGGCCGCGCGGCCCGCTGGCGGATCACGGTGCGCGCGACGTCGGAGCTGCCGCGCGAGGGTTTCTCGGGCAAGGTCGTGGTCGAGCTCGACGACCCGAGCTTGCCGGTCGTGGAAGCGCCCTACGCGGCGCCGCCGGCCGGCGCGTGAGCGCTGCGCCGCACGTCTGACGACCACGCGATCGAGGTCGAAGTCGACTTCCGAGACGAGCACGCTGAGCACGCGCGCGTCGTGCACGTCGCGTTCGTCACGTCGAGCACGTGCGGCGCGCCGTCACCGCACGATCTTGGCGTAGCGATTCTTCCCCGTCTGCACGAGCAAGGGCAGGTCCGCTTCCGAGTA
>Ga0163144_10017941_pt1 | contig 14372 bp, 9 predicted proteins | sample OliLak19BULKMAT1_FD_123175 | JGI IMG/M metagenome (GOLD analysis project Ga0163144, IMG submission 123175) | Freshwater microbial mat bacterial communities from Lake Vanda, McMurdo Dry Valleys, Antarctica - Oligotrophic Lake LV.19.BULKMAT1 | ecosystem: Environmental > Aquatic > Freshwater > Lake... | reverse complement strand
TGGTCGGCGAAAACCGACGGAGCGCAGCGGCGGAGATCATCGGAAGAAAGCGCCTTGAAGGTGCGAGCGGGCGAAACGAGGACGGATGGGTTCATGACTTTGGTGGGCTAATCAGCGCCCCAACGAAGGCGCATCAGGTAGCGGGCCGCGCTACGCGGACCCCACCCGAGCCGAAACCGAAAAATCGGCCGCCCCGGGGGGATGCCGGCGCCCAGCACCGTCAGCGCAAGGTGGAGCGCAGCGTAGCGAGCAATACCTTGAGGCGCGGACGGGCGGAGGCGCTCGCGCCGACGACCGCCGGTCGACGCAGGTGCTATAATCAGGCAGCCCTCTGGGTGTGGCTTTGCTCACTACGGATGCGCGAGCGGCGCAACGAGAGCGAGCCCCGGAAGCCCAGCGGCGCTTGAGCGAATCCAAGTTATCGAGCGAGCACGTGCACCGCGCAGGTGCGGGAGTGGAGTGCAGGCGACCGGCCATGAACGGAGGAAGGAGTCGGCGACGGTGGGAGCGCGGCAAGGCCGCCGGTGTCGCGCCCGCGAGTCTGCGACCGGGAGCGATCCTGGCTAATGGTCGCGCTCGGGCGACGTATCGCCAGAGGCGGTCGTGAGCGCGGGAACCAAGCCGTCTCCGACCGCAGCGAATGGACGGAAGCCGGAATCGAAGCGGGAGCACCGGAGCGGTGCACGTGATCGCTCGCGCTGGAAAATTCCGGCGCAGCCGGCATCGGTGCGTTGCGGGATGTCCCCGCTGGGAAGGGGAGCGCGAGACTTCGGCTCGCGCATGGGGAAAGGCCTTTTCCTGGCAAGTTATGGCGGAGGAGGAGCGTCGAACGGCAGGCTGAAATAGGCGAAGATCGCCTTGGTGCGCTCGTAGATCAGTCGGTCGAACATGCAGCTGCGTTCGCACATGACGTTCATGGGGACGAAGCCCTCCCGAAGAAATTCGAGCAGTTCGACGCGATCGTATTCCACCGCTACGTGCGTCCGCTGATCGACTTTGAGGGCCGCAATGGAAGGCAAGCAGCACAGCACCATCATGTGGAATTCCTCGGAATCCAGATTGCAGAAGTAGAGCCAATACGGCCGCGCGGTACGAAACGCCGTGTAGAAGGCCCGCACCTCGGGTATCGAGTGAAGTTCCCGCGGGTCATCATCGAATCCTTCGACCATGAAGGTCATGCTGTTTATCATTTCCCGCAGTCGTCTCCCCTCGGAAAGTTTCTCCGGCCGGTAGATTTCGAGGAAATGGCTGAAGTCGCCCCGTTCTACCTTCGAGCGACTAAACTCATAAACGACCAAGTTCATCAGGCATCAAACTGTGTCATTAGCCTTCACGTTTGCGCCCTTCGTGCAGCGCTAGCGCCTTCTGGTAAGCGTCGTGGAGATCGATCGCAAGGTCCTGCTGAGGCGCGAAGCGTTGAAAGGCGGCGAACATAATACACATGACTTCCAAGCCAGAGAGCAGTTCTTCGCCGAAGGACGGCACCCGGTAGTTCTTCTCTGGGCTGGCGTAGTCCAGCCCGTTTTTTCCCGTGAGCGCAGCCTCGGCCCCGACGCGCTGGATTTTCTCAGCATCAATGCCGTCGAGACGCTTCAAGATTTCGAGAAAGTAGAAAACCGCGGCCGGAGATTTGCGGGCGAGGAGGTCGGGATTCGAACTCCCTTCCTCGACTTCTCTCGGTGCAGTTTCGCCGGGATCGTCTATCCAACGAAACCAGCCAGTGAGCCGTAAGTCTGCCGAACGGTTCAAGGAATACGAGGAGCTTAAGCCGGTGCGGTCAGTAGCGGATAACCTGGCGTCATCAGCGTCTCGGGCGAACGCCGCTATACGCGGAAGACATGCGAAGTCTTACGCAGGCGCTTTCCCGCTCGGCTAGGGATCAGAATGGGAGATTTGATCCGAACGCCGTAGACCCCTCAGCGGTGGTCAGTCAGTTGAGTGGAAAACTCACCCCGTCGCAACTGGCCGCTCTAAAGGAAGCTCTCGATAACGTTTCGCGCCGACAACAGTTCGATAAAGCGGGCGGCGCACTGACCGCAGTTTCAGAAGGCAAACGACCCGCAACCTCAGTTTAGAAAAGCAGGCGGCGAACGATAGTGAGCGTTCAGTAGAATCATTTCCGCACGTGCGGCAATGAGCCTTAGTTCGGTCTCCGTCACCTCAGACGCTCTCAGGCTGCGTCGCGTGAAGCTTTGACTGGCCGTAGGTCTTTCCGATTTGGTCATGGTTTCGGCGGCGTCCCGAACGGTGAAGTGACTCCTTGGTAACCCTTTTCGTGGGAATTGAGTTGCTGTTCAAGTCGCCGTGAAATGCGATCAGCAACATGCGTTATCGCTATGAGATAACCCTGTCGCATAAAGGGCTGGGACGCTACCGGGTCTTGCGCGGGGATGATGCGGACCTCCTGAACTCCCGTGGGGCGGCGATTGGCGCCGAGTGGGAGGCTCTCTATCGTCGTAGGCAGGACCTTGACGCCAAACGTCAGTCCATCGCTGATCGTAAGGCTTCTCAAGAAGCGGGAATAGAAGAAGCGGAAGAGAGAACCCGCGAAGCTCAGGCGGCCCTGCTCGCCGGTCGGAGGACTCTCAGCGCGACTCTGACCGTTGATGATCGCATCGATTTCGGGGAGATGAAACGAAAAGATGAGTTCGCTGCTCCGCCACGCGAACCCGTTTACCACGAGTCGCCAACGGCACCGCGCCGCGAAGCTTCCTGTTACCAGCCCGAGTTGTCCTTATTCGAAAAACTGATCCCCGCGCTGCGACGAAAAAAGGAAGCAGGTGCTCAGCAGGAATTTGCCCGTGATTCGGCGAAATACCAAAGCGACTTGGCGCGGATTACGGATGGAAATCAAATACTCTATCACAGTGCGCTGGCGCGGCACGCTGCGTGGTCGGCAGACAAAACCCAATTCGAGAAACAGAAAGCTGCGCACAACGCCGGAATCGATGCTAAGGAAGCCGCATACCATCGGGGGGAACCGAAGGCAGTGTTGGAGTATTGTGATCTCGTTCTGACGCGAAGCAGCTACCCCGACTTATTCCCGAAGGAGTTCACCCTCGATTTTCTAGAGGAGACCGCAACCGTCATTGTCGATTACACCCTGCCCGACTATCCCAGCCTTCCTCGCCTAGCGGAGGTGCGATATAACAAGTCGAAGGACGATTTCTCCGAGAAAAATATCACTGAATCTGAGGCACAGCGGCTCTACGCCGACCTGTTGGTGCAAACGTGTCTGCGCACCGTGCACGAATTGTTTGAGGCCGACACCGCTAGCGTCGCAACTGCAGTCGTTTTCAACGGTTGGGTGCGTGGTATCAATCCCGCAACCGGTCGAATGGAGGCTGTCTGTCTGATTAGCCTGCATACAAAGCGAGCGACGTTTCTTAGCCTTAACTTGGGGAACATAGATCCACGTCTCTGCTTCGACCAACAGGGCGGAGTGATCAGCGGTAAGCCGCATCAGATGGTTGGCATTCGACCTCTGGTGACAAGTTCCGAAGCTTCCCAGCGGAGCGAGCCACCGTCCTACGCTGCACATCTTGAAGAACTCGCCGCTGCGAGTCCACTCGGGAAAGGCACTGCATTTATCACAGCGGGAGCTTTGCGCGAATTGGTCGGATTGCCCGGAGAGGGTCGGGCTTCAGTGCAGTCGAGCCGTCAATTGGTCGAAAAGCTTAATACCGCCGGCTATTGCGTTGAGCCGGACGCAAGTGCTCTGGGGGTTAGCTACAAGGCAATGGATGAACTGGCGGTGTTCAAGTTCCCCGGTGTGATCGCCACCCATCCGACTCCGACATACCTAGGAGCTGCGACTCTTCTCCAGCTGTTTCATCTTGTCGCGGCAGCGGATGGGTCAATTAGCGCTGAAGAATCGCACGCGATTCAATCACAAGTGGGTGCTGCGCTCGGCGGCGATTCGGTCGACGAAATTCGATTGAAGGCTTATGGGATGCTGCTCACACGCAATCCATCGTCTGCGTCAGCAAATCTTACAAAGGTAACGAGGCGCCTGGCGCCGGCGAAACGCGAGCAAGTGGCCACCGCGCTCGTCCATCTCGCGGCGGCAGACGGCCTAATCACCGCAGGTGAAAAGAAGGTCTTGGCTAGGATTGCGGACCTTCTGGAACTACCAGCCTATACGATTGAAAAAATTCTGCCAGGCTTCAGCGAATTTCAGGAAAAACTTGTGGTCGAAGCACCCGCCGAGGAAGTCGGTGAGGTCGTTCCACGACCAACACTCAAGCCAGCGGTTCAGCCGCCCATGGGTGGGAAACCGGTTTTCGCTCTCGACGCAACACGGATCGCAGCAATTTCGAGAGAAACTTCCGAGGTCGTAAAAATTCTTTCAGCGGTGATGAAGGAGGAGTCATCGGGCAGCGAACCTGTAGCGGCCGCTCGTGTTGCCGTCGTGGTGGCAGCACCATCACCAATTGCTCAGCTCCCCAACGGCGCATGGAATCTTGCTGGCTTGGAACCACGGCTCCACGCAGTAGCGCTAGAACTTTTCGCGCGTAGGGATTGGTCGATGTCAGAATTTTCAGCCTTGGTGACCCGGTATCATTTAATGCCAACTGGCGTCATCGACGCGGTGAACGCGTGGTCCGACGAACACCTCGGCGATTTTGTGCTCGAAGGCGACGACCCGATTTCGATCCGTTCCGATCTCCTGAAACCTTCCGCCTAACCCCCACTATGTCCGCTCCCGCTCCAGTCGCCATCAAACGTCGCGAACGCGACGCCGTTCTCCAGTCGTTACAGGCCGGGTTGGTGCCGCGGCAGGGGCTTCATTTGATTCAGGTGGGGCGCAAGAAAGAAGTTGAAGCCATGCTGCAGGACATCGAACGAATCGCTGCTGGCGCCGCGTCGTTTCGCATAGTCGTTGGTCGGTTCGGATCGGGAAAAAGCTTCTTCCTTAATTTGGTTCGGACGCTGGCTCTTCAGAAAAATCTGGTGGTGTTGCAGGCCGACATGACGATGGAACGACGACTTTATTCCACGACCGGTGAAGCGCAGGCGCTTTATAATGAAATGATGCGCAATCTTGCCACACGATCGAAGCCCGACGGTGGCGGTCTCCCCGGTTTGGTGGAGCAGTGGATTTCTCGTATAAGTCAGGAGGTGAAGGGAGCCGGAGGCGGAGACGATGAGGTTAAGGCACGGCTTTTGAGCGATCTGAAGGATTTGCAGCAGATGGTGGGCGGTTATGAATTCGCCGAGGTATTGGCGAAATACTATGAGGGGCACGTCGCGGGAGACGATGTCCTCAAGGCTGCCGCGCTGCGCTGGTTACGTGCAGAATTCCAGACGAAAACGGATGCCCGGCAGTCCCTTGGTGTTCGGCGCATCATCAATGACGAATCATTCTACGATTCTCTCAAATTGATGGCCGCGTTCTCCGTTAAGGCGGGTTACGCGGGAATTCTCACCAACATCGACGAATTAGTCGTGCTGTCGCACCGATTGCCAAGCAAGCGGGCACGGCACGCAAACTATGAGATGGTGCTCACCTTGATTAACGACTGTCTGCAAGGATCCGTTGGAAACCTTGGGTTTGTATTCGCGGGCACGGACGAATGCGTCGAAGACACGCGGCGCGGATTGTTCAGCTACGAGGCGCTGCGCACACGATTGAAAGGGCATGATTTCATCCAAGAAGGTCTCGTGGATTTCTCCGGTCCGGTAATCAGGCTAGCAAGTCTTTCGGCCGAGGAGCTGTTCGTTTTACTCGCAAACATCCGCCACGTTCATGCATCGGGCGATTCGGGTAAGTATGTTGTGGCGGATGAGGCTTTGCTCGCGGTTTTGCGACGTGCAAACGAAGTTCTGGGCGCGGAGTATTTCAAAACGCCGCGCGATGTGGTCCGCTCCTTCGTTGGGCTCTTAAGTGTTCTTGACCAAAACCCCGGCACGAAATGGCAGGAACTCGTGAATACTGGCGGCTTCATCCGAAAGGCAGACAAGCCATCAACGGTTGAGGAGGAAATCGCCGCTGGGTTCCTCCCGCCGGAAGAATTAGATGACCTGGCCACTTTGAGATTGTAAGATGAGCGCTTTCGAGCTGCTCCATCCCGGCGTCAAGCACGCGATTTGGGATATGGGCTGGGGGCAGCTCAACCCGATCCAAGCGGCGGCCATTCCGATAATCGTCGAACAGACGGCACACGTTGTGATCACGGCTCCCACGGCCGGAGGAAAAACCGAAGCGGCGTTTCTCCCAGTGATTTCGATGATTGCGGACGAAGCAGAGGGTTCGATACGCGCCATGTATATTGGCCCGCTGAAAGCTCTGATTAACGATCAGTTCGAGCGTCTCGAAAGAATTTGTGAACGTTGCCAGCTGCCGGTGCATCGGTGGCACGGTGACGTCTCTCAAAGCGAAAAGGCGAAGACGAGGATTTCACCTTCAGGGATTCTGTTGATTACTCCAGAATCACTCGAAGCGATGTTCGCGCGCCGGGGGAGGGAAGTTCCGAAGCTCTTCTCGGGGCTTCGTTTTATCGTTATCGATGAGCTGCACGCCTTCCTGGACAACGTGCGCGGAATCCATCTCCGCAGCCTGATCTCAAGAATCAAGACGCATGCTGGCTGCACGCCGCGGATGATCGGCCTTTCAGCCACGATCGGAGATTTCGACGCCGCTAAGGTGTTTATCAATGCGGACGCCCCGGCCGCCGTCGTAGTGCTGGAAGGCCCTAAGGTAGGCCGTTCAATTAAGCTGGGCATTCGCGGCCACCTTTCAGCGATTGAAAATAAGGATAAGGAAGGTCGCGTCGTTTCTCGGTTTCGACTCTCGGCTGCCGAGTGGTATCTGAAACTTGGGGAAGTTAGCCGGGACGATTTGAACAAGACGGCGCCGCTGGCGAAACGATTTCAAGTGGGAGAGTTTGTTACCGATCCCAAGGTTGTCAGTACGGAGGTTGCCGACATCGCTGGCGACATTTGCCGGCACTTCCGAGAAGGAACCAATCTGATTTTCGGAAACTCGAAGAAGGTCATCGAACTCGCAGCTGACCACTGTCACCAAGTCGCACTTCAAGAGAAATGGCCGATTGATCCTTTTCTGGTGCATCATGGATCGTTATCGAAAGACGAGCGAGAATCAGCCGAGGAGATTTTAAAAAGCGGTCGATCCGCGACGGCGTTTTGCTCTAGCACGCTGGAAATGGGCATCGATATAGGATCCGTGAAAGCCGTCGGTCAGATTGATCCACCATGGACGGTGGCCTCGCTGCTCCAGCGTCTTGGGCGTTCGGGGCGCCGCGCTGGTAATGGGTCCGTGTTGCGGCTCTACAGTCGGGACGAGACGCCCAACGAGGAAAGCGCGATCGCCGATCTGCTTTTCCCTGATCTGCTGCGCGCAATCGCTCTGGTGAGGTTAGTGATCCAAAAGTGGCTGGAACCTCCGGATCATGACCGAATGCACCTGAGCACGTTGATTCATCAAACTCTCAGTCACCTTCGGCAAACGGGCGGAATGAACCTGAGTGATTTGTTCGATGCTCTCATCGTCCGCGGCCCGTTCCGAAACATCGCTCAAGCTGATTTCGTCTCATTATTGCGCGGCTTGCGTGACCTACAATTGGTCGAGCAAACCCCGGACGGTTTGATGATTCTCGGACTTGAGGGTGAAGCGATCACGGCGGATCGATCTTTTTTCGCCGCCTTCCAAAGTTCGGAGGAACTGACCGTTCTTCATGACGACCGACACTTGGGGAATCTCGCTGCAGATCTAGTCCCGCCTGCTGGTGAGAATCTTTTGCTCGGAGGCCGACGCTGGGAAGTGGTTGAGGTGCGCGATACGGAGGGAATCGTGCTTGTGAAACCGTCGACTCATCCGCGTGTGCCCTATTTCAAGGGAGATCGCGGTGAGATTCACGACCGAGTAGTGCAGGAGATGCTAGGTGTCCTAAAGGATACTGAGGAGCCGGAGTGGCTGGATGAAAGTGCCAAGACCCTACTTCGGTGCTCACGTGCCATTGCGCAACGCTCCCGCGTGATCGAGACCGGGATCATCGTGACCCAAGCCGGCATTCAGTGGTTTCCATGGCGGGGCACCAAGGTCATTCGGACCTTGGAATTGCTCGCACGAACGGACGGCGTAATCCCTTCAGTTGATCAGCTGTCGCTGGGTTACCCACGATGGGACGAGGCGCGGTTGCGGCAGCATTGGTTGACCATTTCCGAATTCAGCGACGCGCCGACCGATCTGAGTGATTTGATGGCAAACAAGTGCTTCGAAAAGTTCGATATGTTTACACCACCCGATTTGCTGAATGCTGCAAACTCGCGTGACCGCCTCAATGTAGCTGGTGCGATCAAGCTGGCGGCCGGACTTCTGGGTCAATCGACGCAATAGGATTACCCGTTTGCGGTCAATTAAAAGCAGGTTCGCGGTCAATTATCGACTCTTGTAACCTGGCTTTATACGGGAGCATTCAGAGTTCCTTAAAAAGCCCAATAACAGATACTTGTTATGGGTTTTTTGAGGAACTCTGAATGTGGAGTTACAAAACCCGATAATTGACCGCGAAGCATTTAATAATTGTCCGTAGACGATTACCGGCGGCTTTCCTTCGCCCTGTAGGGTAGACGGCGCCGCGGCGCTCGCGAATGGCCTTAGTAGCTCCTTCAATCGAGCCGGAAGAGAGGCTTGATCCGGCAGATTCGGTAAATTCCGCGAATCTGGACCATTTTAAGGTTACACCTGCACGCAATCCAATTACTGGATAACAAATGTCCCGCGATCCAATACTCGGCGCCTTCGCAACATCTCGGAAACGGCCGAACCACGCAGTCGAAAAGCTAAAAGCGGAACGGTCATATCGGCAAGTTCGGTTGCTGCTGCCGCAATTGAAATTCTATCGAATCAACGATCTAATCTACGGGAAGAAAACGGAGAGGAGTTGGGACAAATTGCTTGAGGTTCCCGATTTCAGAGCTTCGGCGTCCTGGGTCGAGGAACTGGGCTGGCTCACACACGGGCTATGTGCCCACGGCGCGGCGATAAACAACTTCATTAAGCAGCGAAGGCAGTTTGGAAATGCATATTTGCTCGGCCGTTACGGCGAGGCCGCAGACCAACTTCAGAGCATCGAGTCTGAGCATGGGCTAAGTTTCTGGCTGGCTGAACGCCAGTTGATGTTGAAACAGGCCAGCGAGGGATTCGAGGCTCATAAGCAGCATCTTTCATCTATACAGACCGCGACGTCAAATTCCGTCGTGAGTTATTTAATTACACTGTTTAGCAATAGGCTCGAGCCTCATGTCACTTATGCAACGTACAGTGACAAGATTGGGACGGCTATCGCCGAGTTACAGAAAGACGGCTATGCGAATTTAGCCGCGTTCGTGGAGTTTCATGCATCACCGTGGTCGTCAGCATGGACATCTAAGTTACTCTATATTCTAACTCGCATATCTACAGAGCCTGTAGTATACCGGTATAATAAAGTCATAAAGGTTCTTGCGCACCTGGACCCCACTACGATCGCGGACGATGACAAGGCGACAATTGCTCGTATCTTGCATGATCTGCGCGCAAATATTGATGATGTGCAGCTGCTTCATTTGGAGTGGGCGCTGATTGGCGGTGATCCTCGTACGTCTCCGGATGCACGAACAGAAGTATTTTTCTCGGCTTTCGATGACTTGGTTTGTGGCCGATTCACCAACTGCGTCAAAGCTTCGATCAAGTTAATAGAAGACGATCCGACGTGCATTCAAAATTATCTTCTGCTCGCGCGAGCTCAGGCCTGTGCGCCAGACGAATTTAACATTCCTTGGGACCGAAAGTGTTTAGCATTCCGTTTGACGCACGCACTTTCGCATGTTGCGGAAAACTCTCTCGAGTTAACCGTATTTTCAGGAGAAATAAAGGCTATTGCTTTAATTTTAGGTGACAATCACCTCGGCATTGCGTTGTGGCAATATAACGAAAGAGAGTTCACGGGGAATACCAGCGATTCTGCTGCTTTATATGCTGCTGTAGCCGGTAAGGTCCATTCATTCGAGCTAATCGCCGGCTCGGGGTATCGCTTCGCGGAAAATTGTATGCGACATATTCACGATGCGTTCGGTACACATGCTAGTGTCCAATATCTGTTTGCACGCCTAGCATGCTCAAGATTCTCCTCCGAAATTCCACATGGATTATCCGAAGGATTCCGAAGAATCGCACTTGCTGCCAACGCCGTAGCCAATAGTGCTTACACTGATGCTCTCGAATTGCTGTCATTTATAGAGCAGACCGATGCGCTATGCAACAAGGAGTTGAAGTATCATTCCGGTGACGCGGCTCAGCTAGAGTTCACGGCTTTGCTGAACTTGAACCGTCCAGAAGACGCGGCTACTTCGGTTCTGAGAAATTATGCGACAAATCCAAATCTCTTGCGCCACGTTGATTATGAGCGGCTCGCAGAAGGGGCGCGAGATGACCGATGGCCTCACTTGCGAGAATCGGCCTACTGGCCTGCATTGGTATTTTTGTCAGGCGGTGAAGTGCAAGATATATATGAATCGGTTGACGATTTCCTCGCGGCGAGGAAGCTAAGGGCTCCCGAGGATATTCTTAGAATAATCGACGAGATTCCAATATTTTCAGCACGAGTACTCCTTCGAGATGTTCTTATTCCAAAAGTCCTTGCGCGTGGCGCGTTGTGGGCAAGTACGCCAGAAGAGCAGCGCAAAATCCGAACTATATTCTTGCGGCATCTATACGCTTTAGCCCCTGAAGATCAGGGGCGTGTCATCACTGAACTGTCTGAATTAGAACAGACCCGCCTTTTAGAAGAGGCATACAAGAATGTTGAGGGGCCGAAATTTTTTCTAGAATTCGCTGACCAAAACAGAGATATGTCCGCGGTGCTCCAGGGGGCTTTCGAGCGCTATCAGGCATACAAAAACTATGAGGAGAAAGGTGGCCAGCTCGCGGCAGACACAGATCTCTTAGAACTGGCTAAAACAGGTGCCACAGTGCGTCAGCACCAAGATAAAAAAACCGAGACCAGTGATATACTTTTATTTAATATGGCCGCTTTGGTGTTCGGCCAATATCTTTGGGACTCAAACAAAGGAGTAAATGCGACGCTCGGCACACGTATTAGGCATGGTGCCTTAGACAACCAGCTAAAACGAATTTTTGGAGCGAACGCGTTGCTTGCGGCGAAAGACCTTTCCGGTGTGTATCGCTGCGAACCGTTTGTTGAGCGCAGCATTAGTTGGGTTCCAGAAGAACAGCGTGTCGCGATCACTAAGGCGTATGTAGCGTTTACGCTGACGATAAATGAATTGTATGAGGAACTTATTAACAGAAAGCTCCGAATTCGTGTTCCGCCGGTGATCGCAGTATATTATGAACAGGTAGGGATTCCTGCAAAGGACCTTTCAACAGAGGACGGTTTACTCGACTTCAACCGTTTGTTTCAGGAAGAATTGGTGGATCGGTTGAAGGCTACACCTCTGAAATCTGCCAACGCATTAATAGCGGAATTGCAGAAGATATTCGCTGCAGAGGCGCGCGCCGCCTTCGGGGCTGTGAAGCATTTGTTGAATACGCACGTCTCCAATCGCATTTCTGCAGCGCTAGATGCGTTGAATGCGTCCGTGGTCAGCTCCTTGGAGGATGGACCAGCACGGTCATCTCTCAGGAATAAAATACACCAAGCTAAAGAAGGGTATCAACACGACCTTCGAATCATACAGAACTGGTTCTCAGCCGCTGAGCGATCAAGCATTGGAGCAAATACGGTTAGAAAGCTCGTCGAGTCCTCATGGCGGGTCGTGAACTTCGCGAGCAACGGAAGGTTAGGGATGATGCGGCCAGAGGAGTTTTCTGATCATACGGTGGAGCCCCAGGAGGAGGTTATACTTTACGAGGTATTGTCCATTCTCATGCGCAACATAGCTAAGCATTCAGGCGTCAGCGTGGGACAAGAGGTGGCATACGGCTTTAGGGTATCGGCCGAAGGGCGCCGCGCCTTGTCTCTTTCCAATCTGGTGGAGACGCCTGAGGCGTGTGAGACTCGGGTCGAAATGGCTAAGACGCGGCTCTCACTTCCTCCTGATCCACGAGTTTTGCATCGAGACCCTGGAGGCACGGGCCTAGCACGTGTTCGCGCGCTTCTTTCGCAAATTAACGACAGCTTTGTTGAAATTGATATCACATTAGAACGACCCGCGGCTCGTTTTATTGTCATCCTAACTTTTTAATAAATGAAAATATTGGTTATAGAAGACGACGATATTAAGTTCAATCTGGTGGAAGAGGTTCTGTTGAGTAGCGGCAATGAGGTTATTCTCAAGCGTGCAGCATCATATCAATCCGGAATTGCGGTGCTTCTAAGTAACGAGTTCGATTGTGTAGTGCTCGATATGACTCTGCCTGTGTATGATCACGTCCATACTGTTGTGGGAGCGGAACAACTGACATTCGGTGGCGAACTCATTCTCCGAGAGATCACTCGCAAGAAGGTTCGAGCGCGGTTCATCGTTCTGTCACAATATGACACTTTCCTCCGGAATGGGATTGAAGTCACGTTTGGACAACTGCGGCTCGAGCTGATGCAGAAATATGCCCCTTCAGTCGTTGGATGCGTTAGGCTAGATAATTCTAGTGTAGAGTGGAAAAATCAGATCCTTTCTCTTATTCACGCTTCATGAACATCCTGATCGTTGAGGATACAGAGATCAAAGCCAAGGCACTCGCGCGATGCGTGCGCGAGTGCGACCCTCGATGTGAAATTTTTCATGCCGGGACCGCAAAGGATGGGTTCGCCATGATTTCCGGAGGAAATATTAGCTTGGTTCTGGTGGATATCAGGCTTCCACTTCAGCTGGACTCTACACCGGATGAAAGTTCATCAATTTGGTTGATTCGTGAGGTGCAGAGAAAGCTTAGGGGAAATATGCCTCTGATCGTCGGGACGACTCAATATGCTGAATCGTTGGCTCGTGTGGATGACGTATTCCGGGAGTACCTTTGGACAATTATTTTTGTCAACTCGGCAGAAGAGCGATGGCAGCGCCAAATCAACTATGCGATACGGTACGCCCAAACGAAGGTTGAGCTTAGTCCCTTGGCGGTAAAGGCGCAGGAGTCGTTCGATGTCGCCATCGTTACTGCTCTTCGAATTCCGGAATTCGAAGAAGTGGTAGATGCTCTTGGTGGTGGGGATCCGTTCTTTATTCAAGAGACTGGCGAACGGTGGATGCGGTCGAAGGTGACGGTTTCTGGTGGGCGAGAGTTGAGTGTGATTGCCGCATGCGCAGACGAAATGGGTATGTGTTCGATGGCCGCGCTAGTAACGAGGTTGTGTATAGCTGCCAGGCCTAAGCGCCTCGTTTTAACGGGCATTATGGGGGGGAATGCGGATCGTGTTGGAATGTCAGACATTATTGGGGTGGAGGAAACGTGGGATTATCGGGCGGGTAAAATCACGGAGAAGGGGTTTCAGGCGGACACAAAATCACAACGATGCGATTCTAAGCTTTCGAATACTCTACGATCCTTGCTCGACCAAGATGCACTAATCAGCATGTTCACGGCGTGGAAAGGGGCGAAGCCGAACGTGCTTCCTCGTGTCCACGTGGGCGCTGTCGCATGCAGCCCAGCTGTCGTCGCTGATGGCCGGGTGTTCTCCGACATAGAAGCCCAGAAAAGAAGAGTGTTGGGAGTGGAGATGGAGGCGTATGGTTGCTACCATGCAGCTGAACGTCTCGGTGATATTGCGCCAGAAATAATCTGCATCAAGGCCGTGTGCGATTTAGGGGACAAAGATAAAGCAGATATATATCAAAGATATTGTGCCTATCTGTCAGCGAGGACGGCTGTTCGTTTGATCAGCGATGTGCGGTTCAGCGTCCCCTGAATGTTTCAACCTACAAAGCCCATGTGGCGGCCGTGGCTAACCGAAGAGTGGCAGATGCAAGGCGGCGCGAGGCCGCTAACGGTGGCTGTGCCGTCGAACGCTACAACGCCAGTCGGGTTACCAAGCCGAAGTCGTGGGAAATTTTCACGGGGTCATGACGCGCTAGGCCAGTGCACTGGCGGCGGGTCTGCCTGTTACTTGTTACCGGGCCACGACCGGATCCTGCGAATTGTGGTGAGGTGGCCGAGAAGCGGGGCGGAGGTAAAGGCATTTGCCGTTTGTTATAGGGACGACTACGTCTTCGCACGCTAAGGGGGCCCGCCCATGCGCAGCGCGTCGCAAATTCAGCGATAAGGGACCACGTGGCGCCATAGCGAGTGCGAGTGCGGCCGAGGGGGTCAGGCTTTAAGTTTTTCAGTGAGTGCCTGAATCTGCAATTGATCGGGGCTGCGCTGGTGGCGGAAGGCACTGACGTATTGGCTGACGGCGACCGCGCTACCCATG
>Ga0163144_10017939_pt1 | contig 14373 bp, 13 predicted proteins | sample OliLak19BULKMAT1_FD_123175 | JGI IMG/M metagenome (GOLD analysis project Ga0163144, IMG submission 123175) | Freshwater microbial mat bacterial communities from Lake Vanda, McMurdo Dry Valleys, Antarctica - Oligotrophic Lake LV.19.BULKMAT1 | ecosystem: Environmental > Aquatic > Freshwater >... | reverse complement strand
GAATCCTGTGGTATCCCCAGAACGGCATAGGGATCCATTTCTGGTGAAAAATCTGACATGATAGATATTTCCGTCGCAAGCGACTAGGGCAAGTGGGCAATGACAACCGTGATGTTGTCCGTGCCACCACGTTGATTAGCGAGGCTCACCAGTGTGTCACAGGCTTGCTGGGGCGGATAACGTAGCGTAATCGAACGCAGTTCCTCATCAGCGACCAACCCCCACAGACCATCACTGCAAATTAGTAGTGATGAACCTGACGCTATACGGCGCGTCATGGTATCAATCTCTAGCTGTTCGCTGAGTCCGAGGGCGCGATAGAGGACGCTCTTCTGAGGATGCGTCTCAGCTTGGTCAGGCGTGATTTCTTCGAGTTCAATCAGTCGCTGCACATACGAGTGGTCGCGGGAAAGTTGCTCGATTCGATCTTCGTTAATCAGATAGATACGGCTGTCGCCGACATGTGCGATATGGGCGAGATTGCCGATCAAAATGAAGCCAGACAGTGTTGTGCCACCAGTGGGGACATCTTCAACCAAATTGCGGTGTGCCATCTGGAAGGCGTCATCCAACGCCTCTGTGATGGGCGTGCGGTCTGACATATCGGCCTTCGTCAAAATCGGCATATAAACTGTAGTGAGCAATTGGCTGGCAGAAACGCGCACAACTGTCGCCGAGGCCAGTTCGCCGTCGCTGTGGCCCCCCATGCCGTCGGCCACCATAAACAGGCCGAATTCTGGGATAGCGTCACAAGTACGACTAGCAGCAACGAACACATAATTCGAGTCTTGGTTGTTGCTGCGAATCATGCCGACATCGGTGGATTGACCGAAAATCAGATGAGCGCCAGCGGACACACGCTGTGCAATTTTAGGCAACTCATGGGTATTAGCATCCATTGCCATTTTGTCAGTTGGGCGCATTGGCGCAGTGCCGATGTCCAACTGAGGATCACGCTGTGGTAATGGGGAAGTATCGTGCATAACAATCCTTTGGATAAATTGGGTGAACCCACGAGCTATTCGTCTGAGCGCGGTCATAATATAAACACGCTAGCCGATGGGGAGTGCATACAGATAATGGTCTAGTGAACCGAAGACCAAGATATTGTCTTCGACGTATGCCGTAGAGGTGATTTGACCGCCGGTCTGGAACTTCCAGATTTGCTTGCTGGTCTTGGTGTCAAAGCAGTAGAACCCGCCATCGGTTGAGCCAACATAGACAAACCCACCATGAACCATAGGGCTACCAACCAGCGCTTTGTCGAGGGAAACCTGCCAACGTTCTTTGCCCGTCCCAATATTGATGGCGTACAATTTCCCATCCGTCGAGGCGATATAAACGCTATCACCCCCTACGGCGGGACTAGCGACGATTGGGCCGCCGGTACGGAAACGCCACAGGGTATAGCCGCTGCTGGCGTCCAACGCATAGAGATAGCCGTCAAATGAGCCGACGAAACAGATGTTTTCTTGCTCGTCCACAAACGGGGATGAGTTCACGGTGCGTTTGGCGCGCATGACCCATTTACGCTTGCCGGAGAGTTCGATGCCGTAAATAGAGCCGTCATCCACGCCAAAGATGACCAATTCATTGGTGACGAATGGGCGGGTACGTATCGGCGATCCAGCCTCGTATGTCCACAGGAAACGCCCGGTCTGGGCGACCAGCGCATAGAGGTTGCCATCGTCGCTGCCGACGAAAACGTGATTGTGCGCGACGCGGGGCGACGCACGGATTTTGTCACGGGTGTGATACGTCCAAGAAATGCGCCCGGTCAACGAGTCGGCGGCGTAGATGATATGGTCTTCAGAGCCGAAAATCACCAGCTTGGTGGATGGGTCTACGGCTGGGGATGATGCGATGCCTGCGCCTGTGGGGAACTTCCACACCAATTCGCCTGTGTCCGCCCTAATCGCCCACATATTGGTGTCATAGCTACCGACATAGGCCATACCCCGGAACAGGGTTGGGTTGGTGCGGATTTCATCTTCGGTCTTGAACTTCCAGCGAGCTTGGATGGTCGCGCCGCCGGTCACTTCATCCAGATAATCCGTGCCAACTGGGGCGGGCATCCCTGATCTTTGTGGCTCGGTAGAGATTTTGGCGGGCGCACCAAATGCTGGCGCTTGTGGTGCTGGTGGCAGTGGGGTAAGAGGAAAAAAGCCCATCGCAGCGGTGTTAATACTGGTTGGGAAAGCGCCGCTTGCGCGAAGTTGCTCTAAGTGCATCTTCATTTCCGCGCACGTCGCGAAACGATCTTCGACGCGCTGCTGGAGGGCTTTATCCACGATAGCGATAAGATTGGCAGGGACAGCCGGGTTCAGCTTAATGATGGGGCGCTCATGGAAGCTGAATGGTGGCTCGACACGAGGGTCTTTACGGGTAAGGACGTGGTGGAGGGTCGCACCGAGGCCATAAATATCGCTGCTAGGGTTGACATCACCGCGATATTGCTCTGGTGCGGAATAGCCCTCTGTACCAATCATGGTATGCTTCTTATCGCCCTCAAAAATTTTGGCGATACCGAAGTCAATCAGCCGGACTTTGCCGAGGCTGTCGATCATGATATTAGCGGGTTTCACGTCGCGGAAAATAATCGGTTGCGGCTTATTGCTGTGCAGATAGTCTAGCACGTCGCACAACTCAATCGCCCAATCAACGACCTTTTCCGTCGGCAAGGCGCGGGTACGCGCCAGAAGCGCGTCAAGATCGCTGCCGTTGATATATTCCATCACCAGATAGGCGCGTAAATCGGTGGTGAAAAATTCATAGATTTTCGGGATGGCGGAATGACTGAGGGCCGCCAAGATATTGGCTTCACGCTGAAAGCTCTTGAACATCGAATTGCGCTGAGTGGGGTCGCCCGTAAGAGGAGTAATCATCTCTTTGATAGCGACCAAACGCTTGGCTTCGGGGAAGTGGGTGTCGCGGGCTTGGAAGACTGTACCCATGCCGCCACCGCCCAGCACCCCGATGATGCGGTAGCGGTCCATGAGCAGCATATCGACTTGGAGACCTGCGTCTGTGCCTTCGGCTGGACGTGGATCAAATTTTCTGGTATCGGCCATGGTGGATAATCACCTGATTTCAGAACTGGCTTAATGATGAGTATAACGCAAACCACATGATATGGATGACTTGAAAAAGTATAGGCGGCGTCAGACAATCGTGCAAATCGAAATTAACAGGGACACTCATAAATGATGCCAGCGAATGCGCTCTATCTGCATATCCCGTTTTGTACGACCAAATGTACCTACTGTGCGTTCAATACTTATATTAACCTCGAAATGCTAATTCCGGGGTTTATTGATGCGTTAATTTCGGAAATTGGTCTATCTGGTCGAACCAGCCCAGATAAGCGCATCCATACCATCTTCTTCGGCGGGGGGACGCCCTCCTTGTTGACCGTCGAACAATTCCGCCAAGTTTTTGATGCGATTCGGGCGGCGTTTGATGTGGATGACAGCGCGGAAATCAGTATTGAGGCCAACCCCAATGACCTTAATTACGAGTATCTGGCGGGGTTGAGAGGGCTGGGAATCAACCGCATTAGCTTAGGGATGCAATCTGCGGTTGAGAGCGAACTCAAACTGTATGCGCGACGACACGACCATGAAGTCGTCCAAAGAGTCATGCCGGAGATACGACGGGCGGGGTTTGAACGGATTAACATTGACCTGATTTATGGCGGCCCGTATCAAACATTAGCGAGTTGGCGTTATACGTTGGAACAGACCGCCGCGATGTCGCCGGAACATATCTCGCTATACGCGCTCGGTTTGGAAGAAGGGACGCCACTGCTGGATTGGGTCGAAAGCGGGCGCGTTCCCACCCCAGATGATGACCTCGCGGCGGATATGTATGATATGGCGACGCAGTTTTTGGCCGAACAAGGCTATGAGCAGTATGAAATCAGTAACTGGTGTAAACCGGGTGAAGAATGCCGCCACAACCTACAATATTGGCGAAATTGGCCGTATATCGGGGTCGGATCCGGCGCACATGGATGGGCGGGCGGGGTGCGCTATGCCACACAACTGATGCCGCAGCGGTATATCAAGCTGATGCAAGACGGGGTAGGGGAGGCATTTGTTTTCCCGCGCACCCCGGCCACGGTAGATGAAGTCATCGTCCCTCGCGAAGATGAAATCGCGGAGATGTTGATTATGGGGCTGCGCTTGACTCAAGAAGGGATTAGGCGGGCGGATTTTGCAGCGCGGTTTGGTCAAGATATTTTGGAAATTCACCCCAAAACGCTGCCGGATTTTGTGGCGCGAGGGTTACTCGAAATCACCCCTGACCGGGTACGCCTGACTCAGCAGGGGCGATTGTTGAGCAATCTGGTGTTCCGCGAACTGGTCTAACTAGCTTAGGATTGACGCTCAAATAGCGCATCAACGAGGCCACGTAGCTTGGTTGAACCCGGCTCCAACGGCTCGGCACGTTCTAGCGCATTAAGCGCACGCTCATTCCATTCATTTTCGAGATTGCGCGTATAGGTTAGCGCCCCGACGCTTTCCAACTCGGTGATGATGTCCTGTACATCCTCTTCTGAAAACTCGCCCCCGGCGTAACGTTGGCGGAGTAACTCACTGCGGGCGATGCCGTAAAGGACGGGGAGCGATTTCTTGCGCGAGAGGATGTCGCTGGCGGCGGATTTACCGGTCACGGACGGATCGCCCCAGATGCCGAGGATGTCATCGTGAATCTGGAACGATAATCCCAAGGCGAGGGCAAATTCCGCAAAGATACCGGCGCGTTCTGGGTCTTCGGTGGCAATCAACGCGCCGAGATACGCCGAAAGACTGAGTAGGGCAGCAGTCTTACCCTGAATCATCTCAAGATATTGCTCAACCGTCACGCTCGGCTCATGCTCGAAACGCATGTCGAGGTGTTGGCCGCGAGTCAAGGTGAAGGCGGTATCGCCAAAGGCGTGTAAGGCGCTGACCAATGAGACGGCGGATAAGCCATGTTCACTGAGGTGGTGCAGGGCTTGGAAGGCGAGGGTATACATGGCGTCGCCGACATTGATGGCGTTCGCCACGCCCCACACTTGCCAGACGGTTGGGCGTCCGTGCCGGATAAGGCTGTTGTCCTCAATATCATCATGGATGAGCGAGAAATTATGTAGGATTTCAACGGCGGCGGCGGCGGGCAGGGCAGTACGCCAATCGCCACCGGCGGCCTCGGCGCAAAACAACAGCATTAGCGGACGGATACGCTTGCCGGTGTTTTGGTCATGTGGCTGTCCATCAGTCTCAATCCAACCCATCGGGTAGCGCAACATGATGCCCAGCCCCGCCGGATCATCTACCGAGATGCCATCATCATCGAAAACGCGGCGGAGTTCCTGTTCAATAGCGGTTAATTGTTCAATCGGGAGCGCAAAGGCCACGGGGTGTTAATCTTTCAACAGCGGCGCGTGCCGCAGGTCGGTGAGCGTGCGTGAACCCGTGCAGAGCATGGCAATCCGCAGTTGGGTATTCAGGACGCGGATGAGGTGGTCAACCGCCTCTGGCGATTGGTCAGCCGCTTTGAGGAATGGCCCAGCAAAGCCGCCCATCGACGCGCCGAGGGCGATACACTTGGCGACATCAATGCCGGTACGGAGGCCGCCACTGGCGAGGATGGGGAGTTTTGGCGCACCAGCGGCGGCATAAATCACCGCGTCGGTGGTCGGGATGCCCCAATCTTCAAAGGCGGCGGCGATTTCCTCATGGAAGGTGGTCGGGGCGCGGAAACGCTCAACCTGACTCCAAGATGTTCCGCCCGCGCCCGCGACATCAATCGCGGCGATTCCGGCGGCGGTGAGGTCGCGGCAATTCTGCTCCGAGAATCCCCAACCAACCTCTTTGGCGATGATTGGCACGCCGACACTGGCGCATACCTCAGCAATTTTATCCAGAAGCTGGGCAAAATTGGTATCGCCTTCTGGCTGGACGGCCTCTTGCAAGACATTGAAATGCAAAATCAGCGCGTCTGCGCCGATGAGGTCAACCGCACGGCGGCATTGGTCAATGCCATAGCCATAATTGAACTGAACCGCGCCGATATTGCCGAACAACAGCACATTGGGGGCGACATCACGGATATTGTAGGATGCGGCCAATGACGGGTCTTCGATGGCAGCGCGTTGAGAGCCGACGCCAATAGCGAGACCGTGGGTTTCGGCGGCCTCGGCTAACGTGCGATTCAAGCGACTGGCGAGGCTTGCTCCGCCGGTCATGGATGAAATGAAAATCGGGGACTTGAGGCGTTTACCGAACAACTCCAACGAAATATCGACCTGAGCGAGGTCTACTTCTGGGATGGCGTTGTGCAGAAAGCGATAACGCTCAAGACCGGTGGTTAAACGCGGAAATTGGACATCGCGTTCAAGATTGATTTTGATATGATCGACCTTGCGGCTTTCGGTGGTCGGCGGCGTAACTTCTGTCATTTAGATGTGTTTCCTATACAGGGACGCGGCAATCGTACCGACATCAAACAGGGCTGTCAATAATCGTAGCCTAGCGACTTAAACGAATGTCGGTATAATCTTGCCCGATCATTGGTTACACATACCCCCAGATATACAGGAAGGGAATCATGGCTGATTCAAAGATGGTTGAAGAGAAAGTAACAAAAATCGTCGTGGACTTGCTGGGCGTAGAGCCTGAGCGCGTGACGTATGAAGCACATTTCCGCAACGACCTTGAAGCGGATTCGCTGGATCTCGTCGAACTGATTATGGAATTCGAGCGCCAGTTCGACGGCGAAATCAAGGATGAGGACGCGCAGAAGATCGAAACCGTCGGCGCGGCCATCACCTATATCAGCGAGCGCATGTAGTTCTTTTAGACCTCATGCTTGAAAGAGGGCGTCTAATCCGCGCCCTCTTTTGATTCCCACACGAGATATATCACTCCGGCAAGTCCCATCCCTAAGCAGAATACGGCTACACCTATCCCCATCTGGGCAGACGCATAGCGATTGAAATAGCCAAGCGCCTCGGATGAACTGTTAAGGGCTAAAATTATCGCTCCGCCCACCAGCAATAGGAAGATAATGCGACGGAATCGCCATAGCAGGCCGGACAATCCCAACACAGCCGCACCCAGCGCAATCAGGGCAAGGGTCATGAGTTGGTTATAATTTACGTCCGCGCGAAAACCTGTGCCGGGGTCGATGAAATACTCAAATGGCGGCAACAGCGCGACAACGCCAGCCAACGCCACGACGCCACAGGCAACCCATCCCCATGAAAAACGGCGATTGGGCAGCAAACTTACCGCAAACACCAGCAGAACAAGCAAAAGCCTAAGCTGTTGGGGTAGCGCCATCGCATTGCCGCCGTAGCGCACTTCTGGGACGAGCGTCGTCCATTCTGCGAGGTCGAAGGCGCTCATCGAAAGGGCAGCCGCGCCGGTATTAGTCCACGGGAGGGTCAGCCCGACGGCGGCCAGCGCCAGCGCGACGACGCGCAGCAGGTTTACGATTATCCTTGAGGACGGTTTCGAGGGTAGAGTGGATGCCTTCATCTTCTTTTTGCTGCTCCTCAAAATATTGCACCATATAAGCACTACGCCGCTGGCGTAACGCCAACGGCGCGACGGCGCGTAAATCGTCGATGGTGACGCCGGAACGGGCATCGGCGGCGGCATAGGCGCGGGCGGCTTCAAACATGACATAATCGGCGCGGTGTGAGTCGATATCTAGCCGTTTGACCAACTCAAACCCAGCGGTCAATACCTCAGCCGGTATATCAATCTGCGGGAGGCGTTCGCGGGCAAGTTGCACCTCCTCAAGCGCCTCTGCGGTAGAAATCTCCCACTGTTGGATGAAGGCGCTAGGGTTGACGCGATAAGCCTGCATCCGGCGGTAGACCTCTTGGCGTTGGGCGGGTTCAAACAAGCCTCGCACGCCGACTCGTAAGCCGAATCTGTCCATAATCTGAGGGCGCAGGCCGCCTTCTTCTGGATTCATGCTGCCGACCAGCACAAATCGGGAGCGATATGTACCAACCATCGGGCCGCGACGGACGCTGTATGTTCCGGCGGCTGCGGCATCCAGAATCGCGTCGATGATGGTGTTATCCAACAGATTGACCTCATCGACATACAAAATATTGTTATCGGCGCGGGCGAGCAAACCGCGTTCGAGCCGGATTTTGTTGCTCTGGACGGCGACACGTTCATTGACGCCGCCCACCACGTCGTCCAGTCGGGCGGTGAGGGGGAGTTCGACCAGCTTGACCGATTCATAATGCGAGATGGGATTGCCCGCTTTGTATTTCGCATAACAATCTGGGAAAAGCGCCTCAGCCGCCTGTGGGTTGGCTTCGATGTCTGATGGGAGTGCGCCTTCCTCGCAATCGCTGACTTCAACGGCTGGGAGGATACTGGTCAAGCTACGGACGGCGGTGGTCTTGCCCGTGCCACGCGGCCCAATGAGTAGGACGCCGCTGACGGCGGGGTTAATCACCGCCAACATGAGCGCGAGGCGCATCTCATCTTGACCGACCAACGCCATGAATGGGAAAGGCCGATGCTCGGCCAGTCCGAGGTCGGAGCTTTCTTCTGCGAGGATGGCTTGGGCGCTCTTCTGATACAACAAATCGAGCAAAGCAGAGCGATGCTTACGGTTGGGGTGCCCGAGGTCTACAGTTGAGCTATCGGTCATGCGCCCTCCTCAGAGCGGCGTTGCTTGCGATGATTCTGGCGTGCCTCGGCTTGGGCGGCGCGGGTGCGTTCTTCATCCGTCGTGTAAATTAGCGTTGGGACGGGGGCGGGATGACCATCTGGCGAAAGCGCGACATAGACCAGATAGGCGCTATTGGTGGTGGTCTCTGTGCCGGTAAGAGGGTTTTCGGCCACAACCTCTACACGGACTTCGATAGATGTACGGCCTACCCACGTCAATTCTGCCGTGCAGGTCACGAGATTCCCGACGCGGATGGGTTCTAGGAAGGTCATCGAGTCAATCACGATGGTGACGACGGGCATCCGCGCATGACGGACGGCGGCCAACGCCCCGACCTCATCGACTAATTTCATGATGACACCGCCGTGAACATTGCCATGGATATTGGTATCTTGCGGCCCCATGACGCTGCTGAGGACGACTCGCGATTGGGCGACAGTTTTACCTTGTTGAGCCAAAATAAGTCTCCTAAAAGTTGGAAGTTGACGGTTTGAAGTTAGAAGTAAGAGCGCATTATGGACGAGCCGATTAGCCGATTATTGGATTATAGCATGGGGAATCTAGGCTTGGGTTTAGCGCAAAAGGTCGTTGAACACACCCAACAAGGTCGCCGCGCCAGCATCCCACGTATGACGGGCGGCATGGAGATAGCCGTGCTGAATACAAGTTTGACGTAAGGCTGTGTCGGTCAAGAGGCGGGTGAGGGCGTCAGCGATGGATTCTGGGCTATACGGGTCACACAATAAACCGGCATCACCGGCTGCTTCGGGCAAGGATGAAATATTGGACGTGACTACCGGTGTCCCGCAAGCCATCGCCTCTAGAATCGGGAGGCCAAAACCCTCATACAATGACGGCATGGCAAAACAAGCGGCATGAGTATAGAGCAGTGGCAAATCCGCATCAGGGACATAGCCCAAAAGGTGGACATGGCCTGCGATGTCAGACTCGGCGGCGGCGGCCAAAATATCAGCGTCCAGCCACCCTTTGCCGCCCGCAATCGCTAAGTCTATGTCGAGACCGGCGGCGCGAATCTGTTTTAACGATTGAATCAGGCGGACATAGTTTTTGCGCGGCTGTACCGTCCCGACGCTCAGGATATAAGGGCGTTGAAGCGCTGGGAATCGGGCGGCTAATACCGAGCGAGTTTGGTTTGAGGGGCGAAAAATCGGGTCAACGCCGAATGTGACCGGCGTGATTTTATCTGGGTCGATCCCGTAAATCTCCGCGACATCGGCGCGGGTCGCCTGTGAGTTGACGATGACACGGGCGGCGCGTTTGAGTGAACGCGGCACGACATCATCCAGATAAGCTTTCAGCGACGGCGCAGCGGAATCGGGGACGCGGATATACGAGAGGTCGTGGATGAATAGCGCGGTGTTTTTGGTGCGCGTGGGGGGAAGGGCAAAATCGGTGGCGAAAAACAGGTCACACGCGCCGGATAACCACTCTACCGGAAACGGGATATGGGCGCGATGCCACATCCGAATCAGCCATACCGGGTCAATCGGGGTGTGGACAATCTTGGCGTTTGGCGAGGTCGTGAGGGTAGGTTTTTGACCCGCGACCCATAGCGTATAGTCGTGCGACGATGATTGACGCAATAAAGCGGCGGTCAAGTCACGGATTGATCGCCCGACACCGCCGCCTTGTGCCGCGCTGGTGTACTCTATGACGATGTGCGCCATATCCAGTTATTTCGCGTCGTTATATGTCCAACGCCGATTGGCGAAGAAATTCCAGAACATCACCACCACCATTGCAATCATTTGCGCGGCCAATGAGCCGAGTTTATTACCAGCCAATGGTCCGGGGACATAGCCTTGGCGGACGATTTGGATAAGTGGCAATAGCGGTTGGAGTAAAAATGCCCCGATAGGGAAGGCCGCCGTCTGCACCCAGACAAAACGGAATAATAGGCCAATGACACTAATCATCACGAACATGCCAAATTGCTTCTGGAAGGAACTAGAACGTGCATCAGGATAGACCCAATAGCGCGTCCAAAAGAAATTGCTAATCACAGCGCAGGTCGAAGCAATCACCGAAGCAACACCGGCTGCGATGGGCGTGGTCGGCGGCAAAACCGTCCATTGAAGTAGATAGACTAAACCGAGGTCGATAGTTGCGCCAGTGACGCCTACTACGGCAAACCGGAAAAATTGCTCCATATTGCGTGAGCGTTCGCCAAACCGCCTAGATAGCGCACGGATAGGGGCGTCGAGAGGGGTGCGAATACCACTGTTGATAAAAGCAGGCGTATTTTGTGGGGTGGGGGTGAATGTGTCACTGGTGGTCATAGGCGGAGTCTGGTGTGCTTCCATGTTTGGCGTTCGAGGAGGGCTGCGATGCCGATAAGGACACCGACATGCAAAAAAACCGCATTCACGTAAAGTTGGTCGGTCAGGCTATGCACCGCGATATACGCCCAAGTACCGAGGAGTCCGGCGGCGGCGGCAGATGATAAAGGGTCAGGATGGCGACGTGCGCGCCATGTCACCCCGATGATTGTAAACCACATGCCCAGATAGGCGGCAAGGCCAATGATGCCAGTCTCGCCTAGAACATTCAAGTAGTAGTTGTGGGCGTGACCCAGCGGGAATTCCCATGCCAACAGGCGAACCGTTGGGTAAGCCGCCTCATAATTTCCCAGCCCGACGCCAATCCACGGCGATAAGCGCGCCATCTCGATGGCGGCCTGCCAATGGGCGAAACGCTCAATGGCGGCGTAGTTTTCTGGCGTGACATCGACGCCACGCACATCATTGGCGCTGAGGAGGTCGGTAAAACTGCTGGCGACGCGCTCAGTAATCGAAGCGGGTAAACGCCCAGACGCCCATAGCAGGCCGCCTAATCCGCCGATCACAGCAAGGATACATAATCCGTAGCGAATCTGGCGGGGAAGGGTGATGGCCGTGACCATCAGCGCGATGCCCAGCGCCAACCATGCTCCGCGACTCCATGAGAAAATCAAGGCGACGGCGGTCAAAGCCGCACATCCGCCGAAAAACACGACTTGCGCGGTGGTCATCCACGAGATAGCGCGATTCGCCCGCCACTGCGCCCACGCCCGTACCAACACGCCTACCGATAGCGCTGCCAAGAAGGGGGTCAGGACACCCATAAACCCGCCAAAGGGATTGGGCTGCTCGAATGTGCCGAAAGCGCGGAAATTGACGGCATTGATGGCGAAATGGGTCACGCCGCTACCGCCGAAATAGACATACACGCCCAAGAGCGCATTGGCTGCCCCCGCTAACGCCAACCCATAGGCCAGCCATTCCCACCGACGGAGATTCAAGGTCAATAATATAAGCGCCAGAATGAACGCCCATTTCAGCCAATCGGACAGCCATAAGGTCGCTGAAAATGCGCCGAACAGCGAAAATGCGCCGGCAGCCGCGAATCCGCCAACGCCGAGCAATACAGGGGAGAAATACAGCTTGAGTAGCGGGCGGCCTTGTATGATGCGTTGGGTCGCCCATCCCGCAGCCGTGAGCGCGACAGCGATTAAGACCATATCGCCGGGGACGAGGCCGTGAGCGCGGATTTCGGTGATGGCGCGTAACGGGGCGATAATCAACGCCCATGCGAGGGCTGGGTAAACCCCGGCGACCAACGATAGGACAAGTACCGCCGCCCCAATCCCGAACAGGCTCAAAGACAGCGGCAACAACGCAATTATCAAGCCACACACCACGCTCAAAACGACGGCAAGGGGCGTCCGCCAATCGCGTTGAACGGGTAGCGCTGGACTAAGCCTTGTCTGCACGACCCTGCTCATTTTGGAAATAGGCGATGGTTTCGTGCAATCCCTCGTTTAGGTCAAAACGCGGCTCCCATCCCAGAACCTCACGGGCGCGACTAATATCTGGCTTGCGAGTCTGTGGGTCATCCGAGATGCGGAGCGCCGGTCTATAGACCACACCCGCCGGATTATTGGTCAATTGGTTGACAACTTGGGCGAACTGGAGGATGGTCAGTTCAACTGGGTTGCCGATGTTAACCGGCTCATGGAAATTCGATTGAAGTAGGCGCGTGACGCCCTCAACCAAATCCGCCACAAATTGGAAGCTACGAGTCTGCTGACCATCGCCATAGACCGTCAGGGCTTCACCACGCAATGCTTGGTCTACGAAATTGGGGACGACGCGCCCATCGTTCAGGCGCATCCGAGGGCCGTAGGTGTTGAAGATGCGGACGATGTGCGTATTCAGATCATAGGCACGGTGATAAGCCATCACAGCGGCCTCGGCATAGCGTTTGGCCTCATCGTACACACTGCGGACGCCGATGGGGTTGACATTGCCGAAATACGATTCTTGTTGCGGGTGCTGCAACGGGTCGCCATAGACCTCAGAGGTTGAAGCCAATAGATAGGCCGCGTCTTTTTGGCGAGCGATGTCTAGCGTATTGTGCGTGCCGTAAGAACCGACTTTTAAGGTTTCCAGCGGATGTTCTAGGTAATCAATCGGGCTGGCGGGCGATGCGAAGTTCAGCACTGCGTCAAGTTTGCCGTCGATATCGAAAGGTTCTGTGATGTCATGCCGAAAAAGCGTGAAACGGGGCTGTCTTTCCAGATGAGCGACATTCTGCATCGCGCCAGTGATGAAATTATCCACGGCGATGACTATATGCCCATCAGCCAAATAACGCTCACACAGGTGAGAGCCGATAAACCCAGCACCGCCAGCAATCAGAACACGCACAGGCTCAACCCCTTGATCACGTCAATTCAATTGATGGAAGTGTACCATACAGCGGGGTGGTCTCAAGTGATGAGATGAGTGCCAGTAACGCAAAGAAAATCAACGCGAGGTCGGGGACGAAAATGCTGTTATCCAGTAATCCGTGAACCAGCGTATCGGCCATTGCGCCCATCATGCCCAGAATCACCCAACCCCAAAACGGCTTATCCCGCCAAATGTGATAAGCGCGGCGCAATCCCATCGCACAAGTTGCAACAAACGCGAATAGCAGCGCGACACCGGCTATCCCCAGCCGAATCCAGAAATCCAACAAGATATTATGCGGGTGTGATAGGTTCGGCTCCGGCCACGCATCAGGGTAGATATAGGTATCGCGGAAGGCGTAGAGGAATTGGTCTAAGCCGAGGCCGGTCAACGGGCGGTCTTGGATGGCCTGCCATGCGCTTTGCATGACGCGGATGCGGTAGAAGTTCGTGCCTTGCGAGAAGTCGAGGGCGCGGGCGAAACGGTCTGATTGGCTGGCTGCGATTGCGAATCCGACCACGACCAATAACGCGACGACGGCGAGTCCAATCAGGCCACGCTTCCCTTGTGAGACGATCAAAACTACCGCCAGCGCCGCAGGGATACCGATAAACAAGCCGCCGACGCTTTGGGTGAGCAGTGCGACCAACCCCATCAGCGCCAGCGCGGGCAACGCTAACCAGCGGGTTTGGCGGTGTTGCGCGGTCATCAATGCAGCGAATGCAAACGGGATGATACGCCCCAAGAACAACGCAAGATTGTTGGGTGAGCCATACACCCCGGCAAGGCGACGCGATTCATCCTCAGCGGTGATGATGGTTTCGCCGCGCAGATATTGAATCAGGCTGATACCACTGACCAAGACTCCGGCGAAAATGAGCGTCATCACAAGCCGCTGACGGTCAAGCAGTGAGAGGCGGGCGGTACGGCACATCAGATAAAACAGCGCCGG
>Ga0163144_10017938_pt1 | contig 14373 bp, 14 predicted proteins | sample OliLak19BULKMAT1_FD_123175 | JGI IMG/M metagenome (GOLD analysis project Ga0163144, IMG submission 123175) | Freshwater microbial mat bacterial communities from Lake Vanda, McMurdo Dry Valleys, Antarctica - Oligotrophic Lake LV.19.BULKMAT1 | ecosystem: Environmental > Aquatic > Freshwater >... | reverse complement strand
ATGCGCCAGTGCCTCTGACCACACTTTTAGTCACCTCCACTACTCCAAACTTAATTTCTACAGGATACAAAGTCTTGGTTTTTGATTGTGAAAAAAAATAAATAACGACACCGTGAAAAAGTATTGAAATAAATAAACAACAAATGAGAACTTTCATATTTTTAGTGTCATACCCAAATAAAAATTGCGTCCAGGAGAAGTATAACCTGGAATCGATTCATATTGCTTATCTAAAATATTATTACACTCAAAATTAAGATCCCATACCAAGCGCTGATAATTAATGTGAAAATCATGGAGCAAATAGGATGAATTTTTTACGAAGCCGAAGTGATTGGCCTTGCCGGTGTATTGACTAATCCATGAAAATTTCCAATCAAGGACAAACTCTGTACTAAGCTGTGCATTCCATTTGTGTCTTGAGCGCTTTAATAAATAAGTTCCATCATCCGTTCTAGACGCATTTAAATGAGTATAATTAAAACTGAAACTTTCAGTATTCAAAAAAGGCACCAAAAGATCTAACTCTTGTCCATAAATCTTTGACTCTCCAATATTAGCATATTTAAAAGTTTGATTATCAAATTCAATCAAGTCGGAATACTTTTGAAAAAATGAACTGGCCTCAAGTTTAATGTTACTTTCATAGCGCCATCCTAATTCCATGTTTTGCGATTTATTCACTTGCAAGTTTTCGTTTCCAAAGCTAGAAAAGCGTTCATAGAAAGAGGGATATTTATAAGCGTTACCGTAATTAAAAAAAACTTCATGATTTAAAGCAACAGCAAAAATTTCTCCCGCATTAAAAGCTACGTCTTTTTCATTTTCGAGACGCACGCCTAATTGTTGTGACAAAAACTCGTAAGAAAAGAAATGGGCCAAATAAATGGATCTTTTATTCTCTGTTTTTTTAGAAATGGAAGACGATGGGCTTTTGTAGTCCTTTGACTCTCCTGTATTATTTTCGTAATCAATACCACCCAGAACTCTATTTTTATGATTAATATGCCAGGTGCTCAAATTAGAAATTTGAACTTTTTGACTTAAGAAATATTGATCAATTTCTGAATTGTTCTGGGGGTCAAGGACATTCATGGCATGTCTTTTATCTTGATGAAAAGAACTATTAAATTCAGTGACGATTTTTTCAAACTCAAAATTTATTTTACCAGAAGCGTCCCAAGATAAATTTTTCATATTATAATTTGGATCATCACCACCAGATCCCCCCTGGCGATCTAAATCAACTGTATATTTTTTTAAATTTAGTTTTGTGCCCCAATTCTTTTTATTTACTTTATAGAGTAATTCTGTATTTTTATAACCATCTTTTTCTGCCATTAAATTATCTTTTTCTGAAGCAGCAGATTGTCCGGTCATTTCAGAATAAGTACCTGAAACATAATGACCAGAAAATGTCTTACTAGCGGCAATTTGCTTTTTACCATAACTCCCAAAGCCTGTATTTATCACAGTATCATTCTGGCCTTTTTTCGTAGTAACTAAAATCACCCCAGATAAAGCGTTTGCACCATATAAAACACTTTGTGGCCCTTTAATCACCTCAATAGATTCCACATTAGACAAATTTAAATGGGCAAAGTTAAAACCACCGTTCACATCCATCACTTCGTTAATTTTTACACCATCAACTATAACCAGTGCGTGTGCAGAGTCTGAACCTCTAATAAAAAGTGTTTGATTTTGTCCATTTCCATCGCCGCTAACTTGCACGCCAGCAATATCAGACAAAACATTTGTAACCTGTTCGTTGCTTTTAATTTTATTAATAGTTTTAGTGACATTAGATTTTTTTGTTTGAAAATGTTTTTCAGCGGTAACATTAATTTCTTGATAGTCTTGTGCAAAAACAATAGATTGAAAAATCAGCATAGACCAGAAAATATTTTTTCTCATAATCCTCCTCGGGAAAAATATATTTTTGAAAAGGGTCGGGCTTATATACCGTTGCGGGACAGCGTGAGAATCTAACTCACTTCACTTTTCAAAAAATTAATTCATATTAGGGTCCATAGCATCTCTAACGGCTTCACCAACTAGAGACAACATGGTCAAAACTCCAAATAAACAAGCAGACGGGTAAACCGCCAACCACCAAGCAATGGTAAAGTTTTTTTGCGCTTGCGAGAGTAGCTCTCCCCAACTGGGAGTAGGCACTTCAAGGCCAAAGCCCAGATAATCTAAGCTAGCAAGACCTACAATGTGTCCTGCAATAACAAAAGGTGTGTAAGTAATAATCGGCGACATTGAATTGGGTAAAATATGTTTAAAAATAATAGAGAAGTTGCTGGCGCCAACACTACGAGCTGATTCAACAAATTCTTTATTTCTATTTTTTAAAAACTCACCGCGAACATAATAGCTGATACTGATCCATCCAAATAAACTAGAAATAGTTATCAGCATTAATAAACTTGGTTTGAAAATTGAAATTAAAATAATTAAGAGAAAAAATTGAGGAACTGTACTTAAAACTTCTACCGCTCGTTGACCAAAAAAATCAATCTTTCCACCAAAATATCCCATAACACCTCCCAAGGAAGTTCCCACGGAGAATGTAATAAACCAAACCAAGATGGCATAAAGAATACTGAACTTGTAACCATACAAAAGACGAGTGAAAACATCTCTGCCACGATCATCAGTTCCAAAAAAATTATCTTTAGTCGGAGGAGAAGGAAAACTATCTACTTTATTATTACTTTCAAAAGGATCCCATTGAACTGGGGCCCATAAAGCAAAACCGTGTTTTTTTATATCTAATGAGCGATAATCAACAATCAAGGTATCTTCAATGGTGAATTCTGAAACTGAGTAATCTTTTAAAACTGGAAAATAAATTTTTCCGTCGTACTTCATAATCAGTGGTCGATTATTGGCAATGATTGGTGCAATAAAAGTTAATATCGCAAAAAAAATCAGAAGTGATAGTGAAAGCATGGCCAGTTTTTGCGATTTAAAGCGGCGCCATCTTTTTTTTGATAAATCATGTTTTAAAAAACTTTCAATCATTTAAAATCAATCCTTGGGTCCACAATAACGTAAGCAAAATCACTTAAAATATTTCCTAATAAATACATTAAGCTTTGTACAAAAACTAAACCCATAATTACGTTATAATCTCTTTGTAGAAGTGAGGCGTAACCTAAAAGTCCCATGCCATCCAATTGAAAAATAACTTCTAATAAAAGTGAGCCTTCAAAAAAAACCATGAGGAAGGCGCCTAGGCCGGTCACGATGGGAATGAGAGCATTGCGAAGTGCGTGCTTCATATAAACAATTTTATCAGGTAAACCCTTTGCCCGAGCCGTTCTGATATAATCTTTTCTAATTTCTTCGAGCAGTGAATTTTTCATTAAGATAGTCAGCGTCGTAAATGATCCAATGGTATAACAAATTAAAGGTAAAATAAAATGATGAGCGCGATCCCAAATCTTGCCCCAAGTGGTCAGATCATCGTAGGCATCCGAGTACAATCCTCCAATCGGAAACCAATCCCAAAAACTTCCGCCGCCAAAAAAAACGATGAGAAGAATGGCCAGCATAAATGAAGGAACAGAATACATAACAAATAAAACAATACTGGATGACTTATCAAAAACCGAACCGTGCTTTACCGCCTTATAAATTCCCAGAGGAATACAAATGAGATAGGTCAAGAGTAATGAGGTAATTCCAAACTGCAGTGAAACAGGAAGTTTACTTTTTATCACATCGATCACAGGCTCTTGATAAGTAAAACTTTCTCCAAAGTCCATGCGTGACAAATTTTTAAGCCAAATCCAATAACGAACATGAATCGGTTTATCAAATCCATATTGTTTTTTCATGGACTCAATGACTTCTTCAGAAATGGCACTCATTTTTCCCGCGCTGCCTTCGTGTCCACCGGCCGCTGCTCCAAAGCGCATCTGTTGTAACTTCTGCTCAATCGGACTACCGGGAGCTAAATTAATAATAACAAACACTACAAGAGTTACCCCGAATAATGTTGGAATCATGATTAATAGTCTTCGAATAAAATACTGGAACATTATTTTTGAATCCACCAATAATTCGTTCCAACTTCATACTTATAGGTGTCTTTCATTTTTTTCATTCTTGCTGTATGGGCATAAAGACTATACTTTCCTGAGAATAAAAATAAATAAGGTGCATCGTTGGCAATCACTTCATAAATTTCCTGCATCTTTAATTTACGTTTTTGATCATCCAAAGTTTCTCGGGCGTCTTCAATCATTTTATCAACGACAGGATTTTTATATTGCACAAAATTTGATCCCCCTGGGACTGCAAAACTTGAGTGCCAAATTTGTTTAGGGTCTGTATCAAAAACTCCACCCCAAGCGAGTCTTGCAGCTTGAAATTTTTTCTCATCCAATAATTTAATAAATGTATTCCACTCTACATACTTAATTTCAACTACTACACCAATTTTTTTGGCGTCTTCCTTGAAGATAGTTAGAAATTTCATAAAATCTTGAGTCGGCTCATTAATGGTGAACTTAAGTGAAGTTTTTTTTCCATCAATAACTTTATCTAAAATTTGATCTCCGTCAGTGTCTTGCCATCCAGCTTTTTTTAACATATCCAGCGCCATCTTTGGATCAAAGAGAATTGGTTTTACTTTAGGAGAAGCATAATTACTCGCTGGATAATCAGGCCCAGTTGCAAGAGCTGATAAATTAAAAAGAAATTTTTTAACCATTAACTCTCTATTCATGAGATGGGCCATTGCTATCCTAACATTTTTATCTTTAAAGATTGGATCTTCTAAATTCCATCCAATAAAACTAAAAGTTCTGGGGTAAAAATTTTCCGCCTGAACTTTAAAAACTTTTTTCCCCCATTCTGGTCCAGTGGTTTTCTTTACATATGCCTCAGGCGAAGTAAATTCATTATAATCAAGTTCACCTTTTTTAAGCATTTCAAGTGCGATGGTATCATCTTTCACAAAACGCATAATAATTTTGTCATAGTTGTACCTTCCTGCCATTGTTGGTAATTTTCGTCCCCACCAATTTGGATTTCGTTTTAAAGTCAATTTCGAGCCTCTTTCTAATTTATCAAAAAAATAAGGTCCACTGGCGATCACTGTCCTATTTAATTCCTTGGCACGAGTGGCATCTACATTGTTATAGATGTGTTTTGGTATGATATACATCCCCGCCATAACTTCTAAGTTTTTATAATACTTTTTTGTACTCACAAATTTAATCGTTCGCGCGTCAATCACTTCCGGTGATTTGAAGTTTTCAAAATAAGGAATTAATGAAAGAGCTTTATGTTTTGGATCTCTAATTGCATCTAAACTAAATTTAACATCTTCTGCTGTAATTGGTTTTCCATCAGACCAAGTTAAACCTTCACGCAGTTTAAACTCATAGGTCAATCCGTCTTTTGAAACTTTATATGACTCTGCCAGGTACGGCTCCCAAGCTAGCGTATCAGAATTTCTTACTAACAAACTCTCTAACACATAACTAAAAACATCTTGTGCATAGGCATCGCTATATTCAATTGGGTGTAAATTAACCGGCTCTTGCCCAAGATTATAAAAATAAGTCCCACCTTGAGGAGCATTGGGGTTCCCTAAATTGGCAAAAGCGTTAAATGATAAGAATAAAGTAATTAAAAATAATTTCATAGAATACCTCGAGTTTAAGAGATTATTCTAGAACGAATCATTACTTCTTGTAAAAGAGTTTCGGGTCTAAAGACCAGCGATCGGCTTTTAGATTTCCATCTTCAATGCGATATTTTTCTAAGTTATACTCAACTTCATTTAAACGCATTAATAGGCCTTGATAATTTCTTTCCGTTAAGGCCCGATCTTCTTCAATTTTGGCCAATTCATCGCGCCACTCTGCTTCCAGCTTAGCACGTAAAACATCATATCGCTGATTGACTGCATTCACTTTTTCAATATAACGATTGAGCTCCTGCTCGTTGCGCTTAAGCTTGCTATTTAAGGCCAAACTTTTTTTCTGTAATATGGACACCATCTCGCGTCCCATGGTCAGATTATTCACTAAATCCGCACCGAATAGTTTTACATATCCACCCAGTGATAAATTTACCAACTTCATACAATTAGAATAATCTTGAACTTTAACTAATAAATAATTATTACTTTTTCCCACGATGTGCCCAGTGCAATAGATATGTGGACTGTGTTCATTCCAAAACTCAACGCGATCGCGTTTATTAAGATATTTCATATTCACAAAATCAATTTTGAAACGAACTAATGCAGCGTCGTTATTAAATCTAGACACGCGGCCAGAGAAGATACCATTTTCATCACGCGCAATACTGGCAAACGCGCTCCAGGAAATTAAAAAGAAAAATAGAGATAATCTCAGCATTATTCTATTTTCCTGCTAAATCAAAAATAATTAAAGAGGTAAATTAGTTATTTGACGGAATATACTTGGCAGAATTTTTTTCGTTTTCACGAACTTCCACCAGCGTAATCCAAGCTCTTTTATTTGTTAGCTTTTGCACAATCGGATTCATTTGTTGATAAACATACTCGGCCGTTCCTTCCATGCTAGGATTTGGTAAAATTCTTAGCATAATAACGCCGTCAGTATCTAATCTCTTCCAAGTCTCTAGCTCAGGATCATCTGCCGCCGCCAAAAAAGTATGATCAAAATGATGCTCGAGCCATGCTTTAATTTCTTTTAGTCCGCCAAAATCCACTACCCAGCCTTCAGCAGTTCTTTCATTACAGGCAAATTCAAAATAAAATTCGCGTGAGTATCCATGCACGAAACGGCAATGTGATTCGGCCTTCCATTGTCTATGCGTACAAGGAAAACCTGTAAATTTTTTGGTCGAAATAAATAATTGTGGACGGCCCATAACTTACTCTTTTTTTAAAATAATACTCGAAGTGTATTCACCTTGATGTAAAGGTTCTTCATATTTTAATACTCTCATTTTTTTAAACATGCCGATTAATTCTTGCGATCGCAATAAATATTGGTGTTCATATTTTTCATTACCCTTAATCGTTTTTTGTAAATCTGTATGTGCCTCATAAATAAGTAGGCCACCTGGCTTTAAATAAGAAAGTAATCTTTCATTGATTTTACGATCTACATAGTAAAAACAAATGACCGCATCAAATAATTCTTTAGGTGGTCTATATTCTTCCACCGGAGCCGTCACACCATCAATTCTTACTCCCACTTCTTTTGCCAGCAACTGCGCTTTACGAACCGCCACAGAACTAATATCAACGCCTGTTACACGATAACCTTTACGCGCTAAAAAAACCGCATTTCTGCCTTCACCCATTCCCACATCTAAAACATGGGCCCCGACAGGAATGTAGTGAAAGTTTTCAGATAAAAATCGCGCCGGAATTTTTCCAAAAATATAAGTCTTATCACTATATTTTTTATCCCAAAATAACTTATCATCCAATGATCTGGTGTCACCAGTCAGAATTTCAAATTTGTTGGTGGCAAATAATGAGAGTGAAAAAAGAAATATTGCTAGGAATTTCATAACTACAACTGTAACTCAAACTCAGAGACTATGTACAATTTTAAGGTGTCATAGTGCTTAGTTAAATCACGAAAATAATATCGCGCCTTGTCGTTAACCGTGCTCGGCATGTCTTCGGTAACCATCAAATACCAGCGCATTTCATCGACAGTTTGATAAAAGGCGTTTAAGGCAACGATGACTTCTTCTGAGCAAAAAGTTAAATCTTCCAGGCTCACATTAAAATATCTGGTTGAAAATAATTCGCTAAAATGATCTCTAGTTCTTTTCTGAGAAAAGACCCGCATACTTTCATCCAGCCTCTCATGCAATTTGCGAAAAATATTTTCTGAATCTAATTTAAGTAGCAAAATTACTCTTTTTTTGCGGATTTCAGAAAACTTATCCATTGGAAACTGATCCTTGCCCCGGCAACTTTGCTCTGCGACCGCCTGGCCATTTTACATCGAAAGTTTTTTGTTCACTTAAATAAACTAAGGCAATAGACGTTACAATTTCCGCCATTTTAAATGGCAATCTAAAGAAGTAATAATTTTTATAGCGAAATAATTTATGATTGATAGGATTTTCATGAAATGAATTGGCATCAAACAAAACAATTTTTTGATTTAATAATTGAAAATTTAAGTAGCGATTAAGCATACTTTGATAAGAATAAAAACTTTTTAAGTCAGGAGCAAAATTAAAAACGACTTTTCGGCCGGCCGTTTTTAAATGAATCAGCTCTTCCAGCGTTACTGGAATGAGTTCTATATTCCAATTTTTTAATTCATGCGCCAAAGGAACAAAAAAATCTGGTAAGACTTCTTGGTGTTTAATAAAAAAGATATAATCTTGTGACTCTTTCATACACAAGACTTATCGAGATTTTTAGAAATATTATGAGGGCAAAACCCATCAGAATACTTGACCAAAAATGACTACTTCCGGGGCCTTGATCTTTAACAATCTCTACTGTTCCACAAGCACCTAAGAGGTTATTTTCATACTTCTCATTACTGCCAATATTTGCCACATAGCCGATTTCCTGACGGTGTAATGTCTCTGCAATAACCTGCGCCCCACCCTCAATGTCATCGGGTTGAAGGCTAGAGTAAGGTCCTAAGTATGCCGCCATTACCGCATTGGCATCAGTGTGATCTAGTCCAATCGAGTGTCCAAATTCATGCAAAATTGTTTTCTTTAAAGTTTGATTCCAGTTTTGTTTTAAGTCACTACGATTACCATTTAAAATAATTTCCACGTGCTCTAAAAATGATCCCGCATTATAACGAATGGTAACGGCCAATGTTGTTAGCGCACTGTAACCAGTTTCGGCCGCAAAATTTTCTGACCATCTAATATAATTTCCCGAATGGCCACCAGAACTAACCGGAGAAGTAAAATTCCATAGATCAATATTTTTTCCTAACTTATTTTTAACTACATTTTCCCATTCCATTTCAGCTTCTGAAACAATTTTTGTGAGTAAAGCCCCGTCACTAATCTCCACCACAAATTTTTTCATCACAATGGGAAATGTTTTCCAATAAATGCCTTGATTAAAATCAGTCGTGAACTGATAAGAAAAAGCTTTTAAAGACGACATTAAAAAAATAATAAAACTAAATTTTTTCCAAAACACAAATGTACCCACCTTCGAGTCCGACGCGAACTCTCTCTCCTTCCTGAAATGGAAAGTAGCAATCTTTTATGACTTCAATAAAGGCTTGTGTGCCAGCACCTTTTTCATCGACGATGTCTGTTAACTGGAGAAAAACTTTTGGAGCAGATGACAAAGAAGAAGCCTGAGAAGAGACGATTCTGTGAATAGTTCCTGAGAACTTTTTTTGACAATCGTACTGGAGGGTTACTGTGGCGTGTAGAGGAGAACACTCTAATAGTAAAAAAGCTATCAGTGTGATTCTAAGTTGTCCCTTCCCTAGGCTTCTTAGATGTCCGATCATCCTTGACCTCTTTAGGCCCCATCCATGGAACCTAAAACTAGTATTGCATTAAAAATGCCAATGAAAATTGGCCATAAATAGATAGAATATGGTTGGTCAAAAAAATGGCAGTGTCAAAAGGCATAAGCCAAATAGGCATGTGGTGTCGTGTTAACCAACAAAAAATATTTTTTTAACACCATCTTGCCAATGATAAAATTGAACTTCTGAGTAATTTTTAAATTCTCTATCATTAGAAAAAACGATTCCTTCAAATTGACCTGGAAAGTCTTTCATTAAACCAATAATATTCTTAGCTTCAAATTCTTGTGCACGATTGGTAGACTTAATTTCAATTAAAAGTGTTTTGAGTCCCGGACGTTTAACCATAAGATCAATTTCAATGTCACCTTTTGTTTTATAGTAACTAAATTCAAAATCTTTTTGCAAATATTCATTCAAACGCAGGCACTCTAAAACCACCGATTCTTCAAAAAGTTTTCCGTACTCCGAAGAAGCGGGTAATACATCTAAGGTCATCCGGTTTAATAAGGCCTGTTTAACTCCCAAATCAAAAAGATAAAACTTTGGTGCCTGTCGTTGTTGCTTTCTTAATGACATATCAAAAGCTGGCAGCTTAAAACCAAGAAGTGTATCTTCCAGAATCTGAAAATAATTTCCTACTGTTTTATCATCAATTCCTACATCGTTTGCAATCTTACTATAATTTAAAATTTCACCACTCATTTGTGCAGCGATTGGCAGGAAGTTTTTAAAAGCGTCAATTTTTCTTATAATTTGCTCTTGCAAGATTTCTTCTTTCAGATAAGTTTTTATATAAGCTTTTAAAAATTGTGCCTTATCACTTTTGTCAGCCAAAGAAAAAATCTTAGATAGACTTCCAAACTGTAAGACATCATTTAGCTTAAATTGTTCCTTTAACTCCAGATGGGTAAAGGGATGTAGCATATAATAAAAGGCCCTTCTGGCCTTAATAATTGCGCTAAGTTCTGCAACATTTCGTCGATAACGCTCTTCAACTTCATCATCCAAAAGATCAATAAAAAGCACATCTTCTGCTGGAAAATGTTCTCTTAAATAATAGCTTTTACCAGTTCCGCGAGCGCCAAATATAAATAAACTAATAGAATTACTGATTTTAAATAATCTATCGACCATACTCCGTAATTATCTCCTAAATGCGGAGTAAAGTTTATGATGTATTTTCTAAAATAAAAAGGGGACCCATTCGGATCCCCTTTTATAATGTTAAATTAAACTTTAAAAGCGAGGCATTACATCATGCCGCCCATTCCACCCATGCCGCCCATTCCTGCGCCACCACCATGTGCATGACCTTCATCTTTTTTAGGTGCGTCTGCAATCATTGTTTCAGTGGTTAGCATTAAGCCAGCAACTGAAGCAGCGTTTTGTAGAGCAGAACGAACCACTTTAGTTGGATCGATAATACCGGCCACAACTAAATCTTCGTATCTGTCATCACGAGCATTGTAGCCCCATGTAGGAGATTTTTTGATTCTTACTTCATGAATTACTACTGAACCTTCAACACCAGAGTTAATGGCAATTTGTCTTAGAGGCTCTTCAATAGCACGTCTAATAATTTTCACACCAAATTCTTGCTCAAGGTTGGCGGCTTTGATTCCATCAAGGCAAGAAGCAGCGTGCACAAGTGCAGCACCACCACCAACAACGATACCTTCTTCAACAGCAGCGCGAGTTGCATTCAATGCATCTTCTACTCTGTCTTTTTTCTCTTTCATTTCTGTTTCAGTTGGAGCTCCAACATGAACTACAGCAACACCACCAGAAAGTTTTGCTAATCTTTCTTGTAATTTTTCTTTATCGTAGTCTGAAGTTGTTTCAGCGATTTGTGCTCTAATTGCTGAAACGCGAGCATCAACATCAGCTTTTTTACCAGCACCGTCAACAATAGTTGTATTTTCTTTGTCGATAGTAATACGTTTTGCTGTTCCTAAATCTTTTAACGTAGCAGCTTCCAGCGTCATTCCTAATTCTTCAGAAATAACAGTAGCACCAGTTAAAATAGCTAAGTCTCTTAACATTTCTTTTCTTCTGTCGCCAAAGCCTGGAGCTTTAACAGCAGCAACATTTAAAGTTCCGCGTAATTTATTAACTACTAGAGTTGTTAACGCTTCGCCTTCGATGTCTTCAGCGATAATTAAAAGCGGCTTACCTGTTTGTACTGCTTTTTCAAGAAGTGGTAAAAATTCTTTCATGTTAGAAATTTTCTTTTCAGTGATTAGGATTAGTGGGTTATCAAAACCAACTTCCATTTTTTCTGGATTAGTTACAAAGTAAGGCGATAAATAACCGCGATCAAATTGCATACCGTCTACTGTTTCAAGAGAAGTCTCAGCAGTTTTTGATTCTTCAATCGTGATCACACCATCTTTTCCAACTTTTGCCATGGCAGCAGAAATAATTTTTCCGATTGACTCATCATTGTTTCCAGAAATAGTAGCAACTTGCTCAATTTCTTTGTCAGTCTTAACTGGCTTAGAGCTTGCTTTTAACTGAGCGACAACTTTTGCAACAGCGAAATCAATGCCGCGTTTAAGATCCATTGGATTGTGACCAGCAGTCACCAGTTTCATACCTTCGCGGTAAATAGCCTGAGCTAAAACAGTGGCAGTAGTTGTCCCGTCACCAGCATCATCATTAGTTTTTTGCGCAACTTCTTTTACCATTTGCGCGCCCATATTTTCAAAGTTGTTTTCTAGTTCGATTTCTTTTGCAACTGAAACACCATCTTTAGTTACGTGTGGTGCTCCAAAAGATTTTTGGATAACTACGTTACGACCTTTTGGTCCTAGTGTTACTTTAACTGCATTTGCTAGAGCGTTAACACCGTTCAAAATTAGTGAACGAGCATCTTCTGAATATCTTAATTCCTTGGCCATAAATTCTCCTATTGATTTAAAAAATTATTGTAAAATTCCTAGAATATCTTTTTCTTGCATAATTAAATATTCAGTACCTTTAATTTTAATTTCAGTACCAGAATATTTTCCGAAAAGAATTTTTTCGCCTTTCTTTACAGAAAGAGAAGAAAAAGTTCCGTCTTCATTTCTATAACCTTGGCCAATGGCTACGATTTCGCCAGTAGATGGTTTTTCCGCGTGACTATCAGGGATAATAATTCCGCCTGGAGTCTTAGTTTCTTCTTCAACTCTCTTAACAAGCACTCTGTCGTTTAATGGTCTAACGTCCATAAATTTCTCCTTAAAGTAATAAAAATTCTTGCGAACACAATCTAATAGCTAGTAGATTGGTGTCAAGGGCGACAGCTCAATTTTTTTTCGGTAGTTAACTAATTAAAATGACGAATATAAACGCTTTAAAAAGAAAATTTTTAACTCTTTTAGCAGATCAAGCGACTGAATTTCGCATTTTTTTCATTCTCACCATGGCAACTGGAGTAATATCCGGACTTGTCGCTGTCCTTTTACAAAGAGTTCCTCAGTTTTTATTTCGCTATTTGGAAAACAATTCTTTCTTTTCCATCCACAGTTTAACTATCGCAGGAAGCTTTGTTTTAGTGTCAGCAATTATCACTCATCGTTTTTTTCCAGAGACATCAGGCGCTGGCGTTCCGGGCATTAGGCTCGCCATAGTAGTCCATCACGGATACTTAAGTCTGCGCTCAACTATCGCAAAGTTTTTCGCCACCATTTTATGTTTAAGCTCAGGCATGTCCATGGGACGTGAGGCTCCATCAGTTGCCATCTCTGCCGGATTAGGTTCCGCACTGGGAAGATTTTTTGCGCTTAACAAAAGATATGTAAAAGCACTCGTCGTTATTGGTGCGGCCAGTGGTCTGGGAGCAGCTTTTAACACTCCTATGGCGGCAGTTATATTTGGTCTCGAAGAAATAGTTGGCGATTTAAATTCACGAGAACTTATGCCCATCATTGTGGCCTCAGTTATCGCCTCAATTACGGCCTCAACTTTAACTGGTTCGGTTTCCAATTTTGCGCACGTGGAATTTCAACTTAAAACGGCGAGAGAACTTTTATTGTTTTGCGGCATCGCCATTGTCGCTGCAGTTTTTGCGGCTTTGTGGATTAAAAGTATATTAATCACTAGAAAGTTTTCTAACCATTATTTTAAAAATCATAAGATCATTCTAAGTTTAATTTGTTTTGCTCTGGTCATTCTCCTTTCAACCATACACTGGGAAGTCATCGGCAGTGGCCATGATACACTTCAAGGATTAATTCTTTCTATCATTGATAGTCGCAGGCAACTTTTTCACACTTTTTTAATATATTTTTTAACTACCACCATCTCAGCCGCCTCGGGTCTTAGCGGTGGATTATTTTTACCCTCACTTGCACTAGGAGCAATGCTAGGCGGAGTAGTTGGCTCATTTTTTCATGAACAATTTCCTTTAATCACAAATTCTTCTGGGGCTTATGTTTTAATCGGCATGGGTTGCTTTTTTTCTTCGGTTATGAGAACTCCGTTTACTGCGATTGTGATGATGTTTGAACTTACAAAAAACTATGAACTGATTGGCGCCATGATGATTTCAAATATTTTGGCCCACACCATTTCCAACTGGCTACAAAAAGGCTCGCTTTACGAAAATCTTTCAGAACAATCTGGAATTTCATTGCCTAGTAAAGAAGAAGAAAATGATGCATTAGAAAAAGAAACAGTTGAGTCCGCGATGATTACTGATGTGATAACACTTGATGCACACATGACTGTCATTGAGGCTTATAACCTCATAAAAAAAACAACCTTTACTGGTTTTCCAGTTGTTATGAGTGAACAAATATCGGGAATGATTTCTCGTACAGATCTGGAGAGACATCTCTCTAATAAAAGTGAAAAAATGTTATTAGATGAAATCTGCACT
>Ga0163144_10017937_pt1 | contig 14373 bp, 11 predicted proteins | sample OliLak19BULKMAT1_FD_123175 | JGI IMG/M metagenome (GOLD analysis project Ga0163144, IMG submission 123175) | Freshwater microbial mat bacterial communities from Lake Vanda, McMurdo Dry Valleys, Antarctica - Oligotrophic Lake LV.19.BULKMAT1 | ecosystem: Environmental > Aquatic > Freshwater >... | reverse complement strand
AGATGCCGGGGCCATCCAAAGTTGACGTCGTGCAGTTTGATTGGTAGTCTGGCCGTTGTCAATCCAGGTGGCTGGGCATTCTTTCCGGGAAGGCAGGTGTGTGATGGCTCGGGTGAATCGGCGGGAAGTGTTGGCGGACGACGAGATCCATGTGGTCCACTGCGTGAACCGCTGTGTGCGGCGTGGATACCTGTGCGGAGTGGATCCGCTGACAGGAAAAAACTTTGAACACCGGCGGGACTGGGTTAGAAAACGGCTGGAATTTCTGGCCGGCGTCTTCGGAATCGATGTGCTGGGGTTCTCGGTCATGTCGAATCACCTGCACGTAATTCTGCGGAATCGTCCCGATCTCGTGAAGAACTGGTCCGACGAGGAGGTCGCACGCCGGTGGTGGACTCTGTTTCCATCTCGTCGCACGGAAGACGGGGCTCCGGCGGAACCGGCAGAGACCGATCTGAATGCCCTGATGGCCGATGCCAGTGTGCTTGCCGAACTCAGAGCTCGTCTGTCCAGCGTCTCGTGGTTCATGCGGTGCACATCGGAAGTGATCGCTCGGCTGGCAAACGCGGAAGAGGAAGTGACGGGGCGATTCTGGGAAGGCCGGTTCAAGGCGACCGTTCTGCCTGACGAGACGGCGATTGCGGCCTGCATGGTGTATGTGGATCTGAACCCGGTTCGAGCGGGAATTGCGGCGACTCCGGAGAAAAGTGACTACACGAGTGCTCAGGAGCGCATGGCGGATCTCAGAACTGCAGAGGACGTGTCCACGGCTGACGCGAAGGACGTGCGAATTGAACACGGGAGCCGAGCCGGCTGGCTGTCTCCGGTGGAACTGGAACCGAAGCGGAGAAAAGTACGGGAGAAAATTTCTCAGCGGCGAGCATCCAACAAAGGTTGCGTGTTCATGACACTCGCCGACTACCTGCAGTTGCTGGACTGGACCGGTCGGCAGATTCGCTCGGGGAAACGGGGATCCGTTCCCAAGGCGGCCCCACCGGTTCTGGAGCGACTGAATCTGTCGCCTGACCTCTGGCTTCACGCCGTGGAACAATTCCGCAAACAGCGATCTGCCAACACGGTAACACCGGCCACGGCGTACAACGCCGCGGGAGGGCGAGTCGCTGTGAGTCAGAAGCTGTAGATCCGAGCCACGACAGGGGGTCGCCCCTTCGGTAGGTTGATTCGGACAATGCTAACAGTTTGGATGGCCCCGGTGCCCGGCCCCCTGCTATTGAAGAGGCGATTGGCCCTGTTCTAGATAGCCGATCGGAAGGGCTGGGGAATTGATCTAGCGATGAACGATGTGATGCATCGCAAATTTCGCAGACCAGGGTGTCCAAATTCGACTTAACTACCAAGGCGGGACCATTTCTACTAAAGCGAAAGGTGTATCCAAAGAATGTGTTACAATCGAAGAACGGATCTCGTTGGAATTGTTCTCTGGATTTCAAGTTCGGTGGCCACTTCACTGCCGGCGCAGGAACTCGCCTTTCCGCCGTTGTTTTTGCCATACAATTACGATGTCATAGTGGTTCGTACGTTAGACGAACTCAAGAACGTAGACCGTTCGAATGAGGCTGGTCTACTGGCCGATGACGCCGGCGAACTCCGTCTGCTCCTGGCAGAATGTGCCACTCGTCAGCTACCAAGAATCCGCATTTATGCCGTGGGCGGAGATTACAGCGTTGCAGATCTGGATCCGATCCTGGTCCAGAATCTATACCTGCGTGAACTGAAGATGGCTCGGATCGCATCGACGAATGGATTTGGTGAAAACACTCGGCACGATTTCTCACGGTTGAAGTCGCTGGCAATAATGCATTCTGCACTGGACGATAAGGTTGCCCGGCGAATCGCTGCTTTTCCGGCACTGGAAACACTTAACTTAGCCGGTTCAGAGATCTCAGAGTTGACGTTGACCGAACTCCTCAAGTCGAAGTCGATCCGCACACTTATCCTGTGGCTCCCGAACCGTACCGGTGAATCAACGGATCTGGCATTTGCGTCGATTTCTGAAGACAGCCAGATTGTGAATTTGCGAATCACTAGGTCTGAATCCACCGAGGAGTCGTCATTGAAGCATGTGGCGGGATTTCGCAGGCTGCAGGCATTGCATGTGGGTGGAATCGGTGCCGAGTTCGCTGCAGTACTGCCGAATCTGAAGCACCTGCGAGAACTTCATATCGGATTTGCCGTCACTGCTTCGCCCGAATCACAGGATCTGTTGCTCGAATCGATTGGTAGTCTGAATCGCTTGGAAACATTGACGCTGAACGAACCGGCAGTTTCCGCAAAGGCGTTTGCGAAGATTGCTGCGCTGCCGAAATTGACGTCTCTGTTCATTCCGTGGCCTAACGGAGTCACTGCCGGGCTAAGCGACGAAGTAGTTGATCTGATCGGTGGTATCACTCAACTGAAGTCACTTGAACTCAGTGGGGAATGGGTCAACGACAATACGATTCTGCGTCTTCTACGGTTGGATGCTCTTGAGAATCTGAAACTCGCGTCAACGGATGTGAGCGCCATGGGTTTGCGGCAACTATCAAATCAGTGCAGGCTGCGATGCCTTGATCTCAACTTAACGCGACTGACTGCAGAGTCGGTGCAAGTGCTAAAAACGATGGACTCGCTGCGGCATCTTAGGTTGCAGTACGCAACTGAACAGCAACTGGCCGATCTGCGCAAAGCGATTCCTGAGTGTCGAATCAATGAGAATGTAGAATCACGGTGAAGTTCGATAAGTGGCTGAGCGGTAAACACCTCCGATTCTATAGCAATTAGAATGGTCGCCATATGTAGTCATAAATTGGCACACAGGATGCCGGGCATGTCCGTCAACGAATCAGCGATCTTTTCCGATGCAGAAGGTTCGAAGCAAATAATGATCTTTCGCAATGCGTTAGCGGGGACGTTTCAGACACTCTCGGCTGTCCGTGAACAACGCCGGTCTCGGGGCAATCGACGAAACGTTCAGCCAGCCGCGACATGGATTTGTGCGGAACCGCTTGAGAATCGGGAATTGCTCTCAGCGAATTCCGTGACGGAATGGAACGACGTCCTTCTTGACGCGATTCGTGCCGAGAAGCCGGCGCCCCCAATCGCGTCCCGAGCGATGGCCATTGTGCATACGGCCATCTTCGATGCCGTCAATTCGATTGACCGAAGATTCGAACCGTTCCTGGTGCAAGTCGGCGGAGGAACGGGAGCGTCTCTCGATGCGGCGGTCGCGGCGGCCGCACAACGCACTCTGACAGCCATGTTTCCCGCTCAGGGGTCGGTGTTTGATGCGGCATTGACTGTTTCACTGGCTGCAGTGCCGAATGGACCGGCAGAGACGAGGGGCGTCCAGATTGGTCTTGCTGTCGCCGATCAAATCCTCGCGTCTCGACAAAATGACGGCTCTTCTGCTGTCGTGAGTTATGTGTCTGGGAACAGTCCCGGTGACTGGCGGGCGACACCTGCAGGGTTTTTGGCGGCGGTATTGCCTCAATGGCCCAACGTAAAGCCATTTGCTCTGACGTCCGGCTCACAGTTCCGTCCCCAAGCGCCGGCCGCGATCAAAAGTGCCGAGTACGCAGCTGATTTCAATGCTGTGAAAGAACTGGGATCCGTGACGAGTGCCACACGAACCACTGATCAGACAGCGATCGCTAAGTTCTGGGCCGGCGGCCCCGGAACCGCCACGCCTCCTGGTCAATGGAACATGATTGCTCAGACGGTCGCTCAGAACACCGCCTCGACCATTGCAGATAATGCCCGCATGTTCGCGCTGCTGAATATCGCTCTGGCGGATGCAGCGATTTCCTCCTGGGACGCAAAATACGAATACAACTTCTGGCGGCCCGTCACGGCAATCCGAGAAGCCAACAGTGATAGCAACGGCGCAACCGTTCAGGATGCCGCCTGGACTCCGCTGCTCAGTACGCCGGCGTTCCCAACCTACACCTCCGGCCACAGCACATTTAGTGGAGCGGCGGCGACGGTCCTGAAGAACTTTCTTGGGACAGACAGCTTTTCGTTCGTCGCACAGTCTGAGTCTGTCGGAATAGCCAATCGCACATTTACGAGCTTTTCGCAGGCTGCCGAAGAAGCGGGAATGAGCCGCATTTATGGAGGTATTCACTACCACTTTGACAACGTTCTTGGATTGAGTTCCGGCGGCCACATCGGCGATCTGGTCACCGACACGCTGCTGCGGCCCGTGATTCGAATCAATGCCGGCGGGCCAACACTCTCGCAGGGAAGTTTCTTCGAATCCGACAGAGCGTTTCAAAACGGTGTTGGACATTCCGACCGCACAAACGCTGTGATTGATATGACCGCCGTGTCCACAGGTTTGCCGCAACAGGTCTTTCAGACCGTGCTCTGGGACGCACGCGGAGGCCGCGAGCTGCAGTTTCGCATTCCAGCAATGAACGGAGCGACCTACCGAGTGGACTTGCTGTTCTCGGAAATCCAGAGGAAAGCATTCGGTGTCGGCAAGCGAGGGTTCGACGTCAAGCTGGACGGTATTCTGAAACTGGACAATTTGGATATCTTCGCCGAGGTCGGGGCGAACAAAGGTCTGGTGAAATCCTTCAATATCACAAGCGCCGGAATTCTGGATATCGACCTATTCCATGGAGTTCAGAATCCGGCCATCGCCGGGATTCAGATCACGCAAATTCAGTAGGCGCCACTTTAGTCCAGAGGATGAAACTCGGCAATTTGATGACTGATCCGTGAAATTCGAGTTTGGTTTTGGTGCTGTACCGGACCCGCAGTTGGACGAAGGTGTTGTGAGCGATCTTTCTATCCTAGACGTTGCGACGGATGCACTTCGTGTAGATAGAGCAAGTCACGAGCAGCGGCTTGACGGTTCGGTTATTGAGCGATCACCGCGAATGACCGAGCCGACAAGCCCAACGAAAACAGGGCGAGGGCAAGTCGGTGCCAATCGGCAAATGCCGTTGGCTCTGACTTTCCCGGAGCACCGAAGTCCGAACATGGCCAAGCCTGCCACCCATTTGCCAGAGCGAGTCGTGTCATATTGATATAAATAACATGTTAACGCGTGCCGGCTATAATGGGCACCAGCGATCCACGTAAAATGCGGACTGTTAACCGTAGCATAGACCATGTTTTATTGTCAATAGTCGCAAGCACGATAAGCAACGTGATCGACTTGCTGAATTCCTGCAGCGGGTGTAAGTTGTAAATATGAGAGCAAAATCCTCACGCCCGCACTATCTACCGTCACAGCCGTTTCTGGAAGGGATGGCAATGACGCTCGACATTGGAGGCACACTCCTGCGCAGGAAAGCAGAGCAGTCTCACAAGTTCAGCGACTACGAAGCGATGCTCAGCGACTGGGTCATCACTGGGAATGACCTGAGAACCGCAATTCAGGACTATGACGAACAAATCGACCAGTCTTCCGCCAGATAATCAATCGCAGCCCCGCGTTGCGCGAATACTGGCAACCGCTCAGTTTTCAGGGCCATTGCCACCGCCGCAGGTACTTGAGCACTACGAACGGATTGTTCCTGGTGCTGCCGATCGCATCATTGCAGTGGCCGAAAGGCAGGCCGGTCACCGACGACAGCTCGAATCGCGATTCATGACGGCCATCGTTGCTAATTCGCGAATCGGACTCGTCTTTGGCTTCCTGATCGGATTGGGCGGGCTCGTCGCTGCCACGGTAATCGCAATCTATGGGGATCCTCGGGCTGGCGTCGGGATGGGTCTCCTCACACTCGGTTCGCTTGTCGGTGTGTTCGTGCACGGCTCTCGGGTCAAGGTCGACGACCGGGGTGGCAAGTGAGATCAGGCGAAATGCAGCAGCTCACCATGCAAAACGTCACTCGTGACAACTTTGGACTCCTGATCGCGTATGTACTGCCGGGATTTGTCGCGTTGTGGGGCGTGAGTTTCTTTTCTGAGACAGTTCGACACTGGCTCGGAACGTCTTCAGCCAATCCTCCCACCGTCGGTGGCTTCCTCTATGTGACAGTAGCGGCTGTCGCGGCCGGCATGCTGGTGAGCACTGTACGGTGGATGACAATTGATCGAATCCATCATTTCACAGGGATTTCGGCGCCCGGGTTGGATTTTGCCAGGCTGGGCGATCGTCTCTCTGCGTTTGAGCTGCTGGTTTCCGGGCATTACCAGTTCTATCAGTGGCACGCCAATATGGCCGTGGCGATCGCATTTACTTTCTCCGTTTATGCGTTTGTTGCGCCGGATCGAGGGCTGCCGGATATCAGGGTTGCGGCCAGTTTCGTTGCCGTCGAAATGGTCTTGTGGCTTGGATCACGCGACGCTCTTCAGAAGTACTACCAGCGCACATCCTCGCTGTTGAAAAGCAGCCGGGAATCGTAATCGACGACTCACCGCAAAGTGAACCCGGCAGGGCAGAATCGAAATTGAAGATCATTCCAATGCCGGTAGAATGCGACCGTTGAAGAGTGTGCCGATGATTGCGAGTCGGCAGCATTTCAGAAACTCCCAAAAGGAGATTTGCGGCGAGAAATGTCCATTTTGAGGTGAGTCGCCGTCACCACTGACAATTTGAAATGACGCGTGAGCGTCAAGAACTGCTTCCAGACAAACCGCCAACCTGAGCCGCAAGGCTCTTGACACGAAAAGCAGCCCTTGAAGCCGCGCCCCGTAAGGGGCGTCGGCCGAGTGCTGTTTCGTGTGCCCCTTGGCGGGGGTGTCTGGAGCGGCCTTGGTTCGGCGCTCCTCTTTTTTTGGAGGTCGACCGCTGCACCGTTGCTGGCAGTTCACGCTTTCGCTTCTGTGAAGCACGGAAAGTGAATGTCACTTTCCTGACTGTCTGAGCAGTTCACTGCTCATCATTCGTGACAAGGATCACGCCATGACCAACGGTATCGGCCACAAGCAACCCAAGGCAAAGCCCGCCACAACCAGGAAGACCGGAAAGAAAGAGGCGAAGAAGGGGACGAATGGGAAAGTCCCGGCTTCCTCCAGTCCAGAGCGAGACTGAACAGGGCGAACGGCTTCAAACTGAAGTTGGCCTTCGCCCGGAAACGAAAAAAGGCCGTGGGCTCTCGCCCACGACCAAGCTGACACATCGTCGTCTGGTCCAGAAACCTTATCCTTGCTTGGTCGAGCAGGCCTCAGGGTTGTGAGCCAACGACCACAGGCTATCCCGCTGTAAGGAGCGAGTGCCCGTGGCCAAAGGACGAAGATGCGTCAGGAACCATGCTGACAACGGCTCAGGAAAATTTCAAGAAGAAAATCGAAAAGTCGTTTGCATGACTCATTCTCCTGGGTACTATCAGAAATGAGCCAACACTAGACCACAGGAGCCCCGCGCACCTGTGGTCTTTTTTTGTTGGAGAAGTGCATGTCACCCGGATTGGCTCAGTCTGGAGCTCAGTCGAAGAACGCGGCACCGCTTTCGCCGCTGATGACCGTCGAACAACTTGCCGCAATGCTGCAAGTGTCTACTCGAACGATTTGGCGGATGCGAAGCTCCGGTCAGCTTCCAGCCCCTGTTCATGTCGGCGGCAATATCCGCTGGCGAGTTTTGGATGTTGAGAACTGGCTTGCCCGCGGTTGCAAGCCGGAGCCGACTCGCGGCGCGAAGGGCGCACCGTAGTGAAACACGCTGCAAAAGTGACTCCCGGTCTTTTTCTGATTCTGACGCTCTTGTCCGACTCGATCAATTCTTCTGTTCATCTGAGGAACTCTCATGGCTTCTGTTTTCAAACGCAGCAACGGCAGAAATGTGCCGTACACAGTTCAATTCCGCGACCATTTGGGGAAGCGGCGAACACAAACGGGATTCACCGACAAACAGTTGAGCGAGCAGCTGGCCGCGAGACTCGAAAGCGAAGCTCGGCTGCGATCCAGCGGGCTGATTGATGTAGACCAGGAGCGAATCGCCGAGACGAAACAGTCGGCGATCGACGTGCATGTCGCAGCGTTCGAGGAAAGCATCTCGGAACAAGGCACGGAATACATCCGGCACACAAAATCGCGATTGAACAAAATCATCACGGGTGCGGGAATCACCAGCCTTGCTGAACTGACTGCGGAGACAGTGACGACATTCCTGCGGTCGTTACGGCGATCAAAGGATCTTGGGCCTCGGACATTTAACCACTACCTTCAGGCGATCGACGCGTTTTGCAATTGGTGTGTGATGACCAAACGCTTGAATTCCAATCCGTTGGCCGGAGTCGCTCGGCTCAACGTTGACGTCGACGTGCGGCATAAACGTCGCGCTCTGACCGGTGAGGAATTCGGGATGCTGGTTCAATCCGCCCGGGGGAGCGCACAGTGTATTCAGCGATTTGATGGAGAGCAGCGTGCTAGGATTTACCTGATGTCGTACCTGACTGGACTCCGTCAGAAGGAACTCGGCAGCCTGACCCCACGAAGCTTTGACCTCAAGAGCGATCCGCCCACGGTGACCCTGGAAGCTGCGACGTCCAAGCATCGCAAGAAGGATGTCTTGCCACTTCATCCTGAACTTGCGGCAGCACTGCCGGAGTGGCTGAAGGGGTTGAAGCCCAGTGACAAGCTGTTTCCCAATCTGGAACGGAAGAAAGCGTGGCTGATGGTGAAACGGGATTTGGAGCGAGTCGAAATCCCGTACGAGAATGAGGACGGAATTGCCGACTTCCACGCTGCAGGGCGGCACACGCACATCACCGAGTTGCTCCGGAATGGGGCCACCCTTCCTGAAACGCAGAAACTGGCCCGGCATTCGGACATCAAAATGACGATGCGGTACGTGCATATCGGCTTGAGCGATCAGGCGCGGGCGATTGCCAATCTCCCGGCCAGTGCGCTGCACGGGCGCTGCATTTCGGGTGACTTTGATGGTCAATCCGTGTCAACGGCTGGCAACGCATCGAGAAAAAGAAAACGCCTAACCCCCTGTCAGAACAGGAGATTAGGCGTCGTTCGTCATAGGGTGACATCAGATGTCACAATGGAGGCGGGGGGAATTGAACCCCCGTCCTGTTGTCCCACAACCAAAGCCTCTACGTGCGTAGTTCGTTGATTAAGTCGTGATGGAGAGGTTCAGCGAACAAGACCATCCATCACCAGTCCATCACAAATCTTGCATCAGCCGTAATGGACGGTTGAACTGATGCCAGCCCGAATTTGCAACCGACGGTCGGCTCCTCAGGCAGGGATCCTTAGGTCGGCACAGCCTATTTCTAGGCTGCGAGTGAGAACTGCGGTTTTGCAGTTATCTTTGATCAGCTTTTTACGAGGCCAACTGATCAACCTCGGCACGCCACCCTGATTACCGGTAACCCAGTCAAATCCGATCGCCCCCGGGCTTCACGCTGTCAGGTCCGCCGGCAGAACCGGCTTCTTGTGACATTCGGCATTCTAGCGCTTCCACTTCATGAGTGAAGCCAGTTTTCCTGTCACACCACGAATTCTGCACAATCTCCGGGAGAATGGATAGTGATCACTGGCCCAACTGCAGCTTGGCCCCATTTGGGCCGAGAAACCCGGCGACATCGTTCGCGAAATCTCAATGGCTCGGCGTTCAATAAACCCCGCCGGCTCCGCTCGTTCGTCAACCTCGCGTCTCCACTCGCGAGAGGCTGTTCAGACCTCCCTACACGCGATATTCTCGCGAATGTCGTGAGAGATTCCAATCTCTTGAAGCGACGGAGCGCAGTGTGCGCCCCCACACGGTTTTCTGCACATTCCAAGGTGCTGCGAGGAATTCAAATACATGCAAACGGTCATCCTTCGAAAGTCTGAGAACTGACCTTTCATGAAACCCCGTCCCACCATTTTCCTCAGCGGGGTCTCGCACGAGTTCGGCTCGTTCCGCGATGCCGTGGAAAACGAGATCGAGATGAAGGGCTGAATCTCCACCACCATGATCAAGATCACCGTCTTCATCAGCTACAGCCACGACTCGCCGGAACACAGCGAGCGGGTGCTCCAACTGGCGTGGGCGATGCGTAACCATGGCATCGACGTCGAGATCGACCAGTTCCACAACGAGGAGATCATGGACTGGCCGCGCTGGTGCAACGAGCAGATCAGCCGAGAACATACGGAGTTCGTTGTCTGCGTTTGCACCTCGGAATACCGGCGGCGGATCGAAGGCAAAGTGCCACCGGAGAAAGGCAAGGGCGTCTATTGGGAGGGCAGCCTCCTCGACGACGATCTCTACGACGAAAAAGGCAACAGCCGCCTCATCCCGATTCGCATCGACGACGAGTCGGAATCAAGCATTCCGCGCTTTCTGCGTGGATGGACACATTGCCGGTTGCGCGAGTTCGCGCTGAACGATGCGGGCTACGAGCACCTAATCCGCATTCTCACGAGGCAGGCAAAGGTAGAGATGAATCCGCTCCGTGCGGTTCCGGTGCTGTCGACCAAGCGCGCGCCGACCGGCTCGCAGTCGTCGGCCGAAGCAGACTTCAAAGCCGACATCTCCCGCGTCATCAAATACGCCCCAGCCGAACTCATCGGTCGCGAAGCGGAAACCAAGCTCCTCAACGATGCCTGGGCCAAAGTCCAAAGCCACGAAGCAAAACGCCTGCACGTATTGACGTTCGTCGCCCTCGGCGGTGAGGGGAAAACCTCGCTCGTGGCCAAGTGGGCGGCGGAACTGGCGCATCAGGACTGGCCGGGTTGCGCCGCGGCCCTTGCGTGGTCGTTCTACAGCCAGGGCACGCGCGAGCAGGTGGCTGCGAGTTCCGACCTGTTTCTCAAGGAAGCCCTCACCTTCTTGGGCGACGACGAGGACAAGCAATTCGCCGCCAGCAGCGCCGGCGCGTTCGAGAAGGGGCAGCACCTCGCCCGCATCGTCGGCCAGCGGCGCAGCCTGCTCATCCTCGACGGCCTTGAGCCGCTGCAATACGCGCCCACGTCGCCCACGCCGGGCCAGCTCAAGGACCAGGGCATCGCCGCGCTGCTCAAAGGACTGGCCGCCGCCAGCCACGGCCTGTGCGTCGTCACCACCCGGTATTCGCTCCCGGCCTGAAGGCATTCTGGCAGACCACCGCGCCGGAGCTGAAGCTGCTGCGCCTGTCACGCGAAGCCGGCGTGCATCTGCTGAAAACCCTCGGTGTGAAAGGGAGCGAACTTCGGAACATTCCGATCGACGCGACCTCTGGATCTGAAGCCCCGAAGCGGGCGCCCCCAACCCAGCCCAGGGCAACGCCCTGGGTTGGCGGGCGAAGATTCATCAGTCCTGAAGGGGCGGGACAAAACGAATCCGGCCGGTTGTGCCGCCCCTTCAGGGCTGGAGGCTGGTTCTGCATCAACCCAGGGCGTTGCCCTGGGCCGGCATAGGTCAGGCCGTTGGCCTGCGAATTCGGAATCTGCGTCCAACGGTGGCAAGGAGTTGGTGAACGAATATGAAAAGCTGGTGGAAAATGTGAAAGGCCACGCGCTCACGCTGACCCTGCTCGGCGGATTCCTGAAACGCGCGTTTCACGGCGACATCCGCCAGCGCGACCGCGTGAAGTTCGAGAAGGCCGACGAGAAGATGGATGGCGGGCACGCCTTCCGGACCATGGCCGCATACGAGCAATGGCTCTTGCGCGACGGCGGCGACGAGGGCCGGCGCGAAGTGGCCGTGCTGCGGCTCATGGGTCTGTTCGACCGGCCCGCCGACGCCGGCTGCCTCGCGGCCCTGCGGCGCGAACCCATCCCCGGCCTCACCGAACCGCTCGCCGGGCTGGCCGACGACGATTGGGCATTCTGGCTCAGCGGCCTCGAAGCCGCGAAACTGCTCACGGTGAACCGCGACGCGACCGGCGCGCTCGTCTCGCTCGATGCGCATCCGCACTTGCGCGAGTATTTTGCGAAGCAACTGCAAGTGAGCGGCAAGGCGCTAGCCGCCGGTTCTTCCAGCGACGTCAATCCAACAACACCGGCGGCTAGCGCCTTGCCGCTCACAGCAGAGAGCGCCTGGCGCGCGGCCCACCGGCGGCTCTACGAACACCTCTGCGCGACCACGAAGGAAGGCGACCAACCCACGCTCGAAGACCTCCAACCGCTCTACCAAGCCGTGGCCCACGGCTGCCAGGCGGGGTTGCAGCAGGAGGCGTGTGACAAGGTTTACTACGCCCGTATCATGCGAGGAAACGAATACTACAGCGTCAGGAAACTCAGCGCGTTCGGTTCTGAATTGGGAGCCGTCGCGTGCTTCTTCGAGACGCCTTGGAGCCGTATGTCTCCCCGGCTCAAGGAGGCCAATCAGTCGGTGCTGATGAACTCCGCCGCCGCATGGCTGCGCGCCTTGGGCCGGATGACCGAAGCCCTCGAGCCGATGCGGGCTGCGACTGAACTTGCCGTTAAGCACAAAGACTGGGAGAACGCCGCCACTGGGAACAGCAACCTGAGCGAGCTGGAGCTGACGCTGGGCGCGGTGGCCGGGGCGGTGGGGGACGCCGAGCAGTCCGTGACCTACGCCGACCGCAGTGGCGATGCGTTTCAGCGGGAGAGTAAGCGCACGACACACGCCTACGCCCTGCACCAAGCGGGCCGCCGGCCCGAGGCGGAAACGCGCTTCCGCGAGGCCGCGCAAATGCAGGCCGAGCGCCAGCCCGACCATCCGCTGCTCTACTCGCTACCAGGCTTCAAGTATTGCAACCTGCTCCTTGCTGCCCCCGAGCGCGCCGCGTGGCAAACTGTCCTTGCGAGCGGAGGGTGTCAACCCTCCGAGTCTTCGCATTCGGGTGTTTCCCGGCGCGATGAACCAGTGGGGGAACTCGGAGGGCTCACGCCCTCCGCTCGCCTTGAAATACATCGCCGCCTGCCGCGCCGTCTCCCAGCGCGGGGCGAAGATGTTCGAGTGGCGATTGCCCGGTGATCCGCTCCTCGACTTCGCCCTCGACCACCTCACGCTGGGCCGCGCCGCGCTCTACGCGGCGGTGCTTGAAAAATCTAAGATCCCAAATCTGAAATCAGAAATTGAACAGGCCGTGTCCGGCCTCCGCCGCGCCGGCCAGCAGGACGAACTCCCCAAAGCCCTCCTCACCCGTGCTTGGCTGCGATTTCTCATCGGCGCGCGCACCGGCCCCGAGAGCGCGCAGGGCGACCTGGACGAAGCCTGGGAAATCGCTGAGCGTGGCCCGATGAAACTTTTTATGGCGGACATTCATTCCTACCGGGCTCGGCTTTTCTTTCGGGAGGCGGTTTATCCGTGGGAGTCGCCTGCTGCGGATCTGGCAGCGGCGGAGAAGCTGATCAACGACTGCGGGTATCATCGCCTTGATATCGCCTTGATGAGGAACTCGCCGATGCAAAGGCGGTGATTTTAGGGGTGTAGTGCCCTGCACTGCGGCAACCTGCTGCCGCTTTTCGTGAAGCAGCCCGCTGTGCGAGCGTGTTGGGCCTTGGGCCAGTTGACATTGGGACAGGCGAAGCCCGCACCCCGGTCAGCAGGCTGGCGGATGAAAGCGGCAGCAGGCTGCCGCAGTCCAGGGCGAGCTTTGCGCTCGCAATTTGGTGAAGTCAGCTGAGCTGAACCAGCTTCGCTTCTGCTGCATCGACGGAACCATTGCTGCAGCACCCGGTGGAGCCTTTGGCATTGCCTGCTCCGGGAGTACCAGCGGCGGTGCCGGTGAGATAAGGGGCCGCCGATTTTGAATGGTCCTTGCCTTTGTAGACGCCGAAGTCGTTGAAGAGGAATTTCTTGGCGATGCGGTAGTACCAGTTCTTTTCGGGGATCTCGTGACCGGGATGGTACTGCGATGTGCGGGGAACCATCGACTTCAGTTCCTGCATCGCCGTACCTCGGGCGGTTGAGTCTTTTGCTCCGTGCTTTTCGACAAGCTGAGCCAGCAAGTCCGGACGTTCCAGCACGATGCAGCCTCGGGTGGTTTCCTGAGCAAGCGTGCGGAAGTCGGACAGGTACTCCGACTGAGTGAACTTGTCGAAGAGCGGTCGCGAGTCCTTCTCCGCGTGAATGGATTCCTTCGCAAACTGGACGATCGGACAGGGCTCAATGTCGCCCCACGGATTAATGTGGTGGCTGATTCCGTTCGCGGCCGGACACAGTGCCTGACCTTCGCCGTCGTAGTACGCATCAATGATGATGATGGGCTTTTTCGCTCGCATTTCGACGACGAACTGCCGGGCTTTTCGTTGCTGTTCGGGCGTCAGGCACAGCTCAAAGCACGCATCCGGACCCATCGGGCGATAGACGTGGAACCATGTGTAGAGCACGCCCATTTCGATCAGTCGATCGATCCATTTTTCCGTCAGCAGATGATCGATGTTGCTCTTCGCGAGGCTGGTGCAGACGCCGGTCATTACGTTGTGCTTCAGACAGTTCTCGATACCGGCCAGAGTCTTGCTGTAGACGTCCGAGCGACCTCGCCGTTCATCACTGACGATCTCATTGCCTTCCACGCTGATTAGCGGAGT
>Ga0163144_10017935_pt1 | contig 14375 bp, 14 predicted proteins | sample OliLak19BULKMAT1_FD_123175 | JGI IMG/M metagenome (GOLD analysis project Ga0163144, IMG submission 123175) | Freshwater microbial mat bacterial communities from Lake Vanda, McMurdo Dry Valleys, Antarctica - Oligotrophic Lake LV.19.BULKMAT1 | ecosystem: Environmental > Aquatic > Freshwater >... | reverse complement strand
CATCGCCGCGCGCGACAGCCAGCGCGACATCCAGCGTGCCCTCAACCAGCGCGGCCGCGAGTAGCCTCTGCCCCGCCGGGTGCCTGTCATCATTGGGCTAACTCTGAAAGGCCCTGTTTCCGCGTTTCCACTGTCATTCCGAACCCCCGCTCACTGCCTTGTAGCACCACGGCCCCAGTCGCGGGGTGATCGCGAAGCATCCTTTAGGAGGAATCTCACCCTAATTAGCAGTCATGCGTTGGACCACAGCCTGCCGTTCAGATTGACAACCACCACCGGCCTCACGTTTCGGCCCTCCTCCGCATTCTCGTCCGCGTCCCCTGAGTTACAATATCAAGCGCTTGGTGCCGCCCCCAGCAGGGAGCAAGCTACGGGGCTGCGCATAGGCTAACTCCACTCAAAGGATGGTCGAGTCGGTATCTCTTACTCACGCTAGCTGGCTATGCGCATTAATCTATACCGTCCCGCGCAGGCGGGTTTCGCCATGCAAGCTTGCGACCGGAGGCGACCGGAGGGAGTGCCGCGATTTTAGCGAAGCAGCCTTTAGGACAACCGCCGGGGTCATGGGCGTGGTATAATTTGTCTACCTGGGGATGACAGGCTTCGACGGAGAAGGCTGATTACAGGTTGCAAGCCGGGCGGCGCCGAACCCCGTAAACGCAGCGCAAAAAATCAAGTGCCAATCGCACTTCTTACAGCGCTCTCCCGCTCGCGGCCTAATAACCGTTAGCGTCTGAGTGTTGGCCTCCTTCGGGAGGCCCGTTGACCACGAGCCCCCCTGACGGCGCGTGCCATCAGCGTAACAAAGGTCAGAGTGCCGCTCCAGACGTCGCGGCTGGAGCGAAAGACAATGCGACTAGTCAGCCAGTGACCCGGCCGCGCGGGGCCTGGACGACGAAGCCTAAATAGCACGGCTAAGCTTGTAGATGCCTGTGGTCGAGTTTTTCGGACGCGGGTTCAATTCCCGCCATCTCCACCAGAATGCCCAGTTTCATCGGGCCGCATACCGGGCCGGCGCGCAGTCGGCCCGGTGGCATTTAAGGCCCTAGCCGGCCTCGATCGCGCTCACCAGCTCGCGGCAGAAAGCGGGGATGTCTTCAACCACCCGCCCCCACACCAACTGCCCATCGCGGAAGGCGGCCTCGTCTACCCAGGTTGCCCCGGCGTTCACCAGGTCATCTTTGATACCCAGGCTGCCGGTCGCGCGATGGCCCTTGACGATGCCGGCCGAGATGCCCACCAGCCCGGCGTGACAGATCAGCCCGACGATCTTGCCCTGATCGTACACGCCCTTCACCAGCCCGGTGATGGCCGGATAGCGCCGCATCTTATCCGGGGCCCAACCGCCTGGGATCACGACACTATCAAAGTCATCGGCCTTCACATCGGCCGCCGCCACGTCGCTGGTGGCCGTCAGGCAGCCCTTGCCACGCACGCTGTGGCCCGCCTTCGCCGCTACGATGGTCACATGCGCGCCTTCCTCCCGCAGCCGCATCACCGTCACCCAAAACTCCAGGTCTTCAAAGCCCTCGTCCACCAGCATCGCCACACGCTTGTTGACCAGCCGCATATTGCCTCCTCAGCCCCTCACCCGGCACACCAGGCCCTTGAGATACTCGCCCTCCGGAAAACTCAGCGCCACCGGATGATCCGGCCCTTGCGACAGCCGCCGGACGATCTGCGCGTCGCGCCCACTGTCGGCCGCCGCCCCAGCCACGATCTTCTGAAACAAATCCGGCGTGATCAGCCCCGAGCACGAGAACGTGAACAGCCCGCCGCCCGGCCGCAGCAACTTGAACGCCAGCAGGTTGATGTCCTTATAACCGCGCGCCGCGCCGTCCACCTGTGCCCGCGACTCGGCGAACTTGGGCGGGTCGAGCACGATCAGATCAAACTGCCGCCGGCTGTCGCGGTAGCGCCGCAGCACGTTGAACACATCGCCCGCCACGTTCTCGACTTGTGATTGGTCGAAGCCGTTGAGCTTGGTGTTGGCCGCCGCCAGCTCCAGCGCCGCCGCCGATGACTCCACATTCGTCACCTGCCGCGCCCCGCCCCGCAGCGCCCACACTCCGAATCCGCCCGTGTAGGCGAAGCAGTTGAGCACCTCGGCCCCAGCGGCGTACTCGGCCAGCAGCCGCCGGTTCTCGCGCTGATCGAGATAGAAGCCGGTCTTGTGGCCGGTGCGAATTTGCACCTCAAACCGGCAGTCGTACTCCTGCACCGTCACGGTCTCGGGCGGCGCGTCCCCGGCCAGCGGCCCGGCCGTGGGGGCCAGCCCTTCCTTCTCGCGCACATCCACGTCCGACCGCTCGTAGATGCCCGCCACCGGCCCGATGAACTTGGGCGCGAGATCACCAAGCTGTTCTACGAGGGTGGACTTCCAAAACTCCGCCCCGGCTGTCAGACATTGGCAGACCAGGTAGCCGCCATAGCGGTCCACCACCAGGCCGGGCAGCCCATCCGATTCGGCGTTGACGAGGCGATAAGCCGTGAGGTCGGCGCGTTGGTGCAGCGGTTGGCGCGCCGCCAGCGCCAACCGCAGCCGTTCATGAAAAAGCTCCGGGGTGATTTCGGTCGCCGGGTCAAACGCCCACATCCGCACTGCGATCTGCGATAGCGGCGACCACGCCCCCCACCCGAGCGCCGTGCCCTCGGCGGCCTGCACCGCCACGGTCGCGCCGGAGGCCGGCGGCGCGCCAGCCCAGCGGTCAATCGCGCCGGAAAATATCCAGGGGTGCCGCCGCCGCAGCGACTTGTCGCGCCCAGCCTTGAGGATGATCGTCGCCATAAAAAAGCCAGGCGACTGGTGGCCGCCCGGCCCATAAGCTAGATGATGCCGGCGCGCTTGCCCGCCCGCTCGAACACCCCCAGGGCGCGGTCAATCTCGGCCGGGGTGTGCGCGGCGGTCACGGTCGCCCGCAGCCGCGCCAGCCCCTCGGGCACGGCCGGCGAGACGACCGGCAGCACAAAGATGTCCTCGTGCTGGCAATGCTGCACCATCGAAAAGGCCTTCTCATCCGCGCCGCACAACACCGGCACGATGGCCGTCTCGGTGCGCATCGTGTCGAACCCGGCCGCCTTCAGCCCGTTGATAAACTGGGCCGAGTTACGCCGCAGTTGCTCCACGCGCTCCGGTTCCTCCAGGATGACCTCAAACGCCGCTTTGGCCGCCGCCGCCTGCGCGGGCGGCAGCGCGGCCGAGAAGATGAAGGCGCGCGAGGCGTGCCGGAACATCTGCATCACGTCGCGCCGCCCGGCCAGGTAGCCGCCCAGCGACGGCACCGTCTTGCTCAGTGTGCCCATCTTCAAATCTATCACATTCTCCAGGCCGAAGTGCTCCTCGATCCCGCGCCCGGTCTTGCCCAGCACGCCGATCGAGTGCGCCTCGTCCACCATCAGCCAGGCGTTGTACTTCCGGCACAGGCCCACCACGTGCGGCAGGTCTATGATGTCGCCGTCCATGCTGAACACGGCATCCACCACCACCAGCTTGGTCACGGCCGGGTCGGCCCGCTTCAGGCAGCGCTCCAGGTCTTTCATGTCGTTGTGCCGAAAGCGCATCAGCGTCGCGCCCGACAGCAGGCAGCCGTCCACAATCGAGGCGTGGTTGAGCTTATCGCAGATCACCACGTCGTGCCGGCCCACCAGCGTCGAAATGGCCGTCAGGTTGGTAACGTACCCGCTGGAGAAGGTCACGGCGTCGGCCGTGCCTTTGAAGTGCGCAATAGTTTCTTCAAGTTCGCGGTGGAGTTTAAGCGTGCCGGCCAACAGCCGCACGCCGTGCGTGCCGGTGCCATATTCATCAATGGCGGCCTTGGCGGCTGCGTTAATCTTAGGGTGCCCAATCAAGCCCAGGTAGCTGTACGACGCAAACATCAGCATTTCACGCCCGCGCACCTGCACCCGCACCCCGCCATGCAGTTCCTCGATGGGCTGGTTGTAGAAATACAGGTCAGCGGCTTGGAGCGTCTCCACCCGGTTGTTCCAAAAGCGGATGCGCTCTTCAATTTTGTCGTTGACCAGTGTTTCCTCCATCGCTGCTCCTTTAACCCCTCGCCGTGTGAACCGATTTGTGAATATATCACATTTCACAAATCAAACCGCTACCGACGTTATGTCGCGTTCGATCCGTCGCCCAGGCGGCGCAGGCCCGCTTCGTCCACCACGGCCACACCCAGTTCCTGCGCCTTGGCATATTTGGAGCCGGGCGCTTCGCCTAGCACCAAGTAGCTGGTCTTCTTGCTCACGCTGTCGGTCACCTTGCCGCCGTGCGCCTCAATAAAGGCCTTGGCCTCGTCGCGCGACCAGGTCGGCAGCGTGCCGGTGATGACAAAGGTTTGGTCGGCCAGCGTGTCGGCCACCACCGCCTTGCGTTTCGCCGCCGCCGTCGGCCACACCCCCAGCTTATTCAGCTTTTTCAGCAATTGCTTGTTGCGCGGCAGCTTGAACCATTCGGCCACCGCCTGGCTCACGTTCGGGCCGACGCCCTCCACCTGCTGCATGTCTTCGACCGTGGCCGCCGCCAGCGCGTCGAGCGTGCCAAAGTACGCCGCCAGGTCGGACGCCATCACCTCGCCCACACCCCGAATGCCCAGCGCGCCGATCAGGCGGCCCAATTGCTGATCCCGCACCAGCCGCTCGCGCGTGGCGGCGATGCTGTCAATCAGATTTTGGGCCTTGGTCTCGGCAAACCCCGGCAGCTCCAGCAGTTTTTCCTTGGTCAACACAAAGACCTCGGCCACGTCCTTGACCAACCCCGCCTGCACCAGTTGGATCGCCAGCTTCTCGCCGAAGCCCACAATATCGAGCACGCCCACGAAGTGCTCCACCAGCCGTGTCAACTGCGCCGGGCACGCGCCGTTGACGCAGTAGAAAGCCACTTCGCCCTCCACCCGCTCCACCGGCTGGCCGCAGGCCGGGCAGGTAGTGGGCATCACATACACCCGCTCCGCCCCGGTGCGCGCCTCGACGATCGGGCCGATGACATACGGAATCACCTCGCCCGCGCGCTTAACCATCACCCGGTCGCCCAGGCGAATGTCTTTGTCGGCAATGAAGTTGAAGTTGTGCAGCGTGGCCTGCTTCACCGTCACCCCGCTCACCACCACCGGCTCCAGCACGGCGTTGGGCGTCAGCACGCCCGACCGGCCGACGTTCACCACAATATCGTGCAGCGTGGTAGACACCTCGCGCGCCGGGAACTTGTAGGCAATCGCGCCGCGCGGGTCTTTGCCGACAATGCCCAAATCCGCCGCCAGCCGCAGGTCGTTCAGCTTGATGACGATGCCGTCCGTCTCATACGGCAGTTGGTCACGCGCCGCCGCCTGCGCCTCACAGTAGGCGATGGCGCTTTCCAGGTCGGGGCACAGCTTGGCCGTGGTGGCCGTCGGAAAGCCCAATGCACGCAGGGTTTCGATCACCCCCCACTGGGTGTTAACCTTCAGCCCGTCCGCGTCCACGATGGCGTAGCACAGCAGCGAAATCGGCCGGGCCGCCGTGAGCTTGGGGTCCAACTGCCGCAGCGCGCCCGAGGCCGTGTTGCGCGGATTGACGTAAGTCTCCTTGCCTTCGGCCAGCAGCGCGGCATTCAGGTCGTCAAAGTCTTTGGTGTAGATCACAGCCTCGCCGCGCACCACCAGCCGGGCCGGGGCCGCGACCACGGGCTGTTTCTTACTGGCCGTGGTGGCCGCCGCCTTCCCCCTGCCCTGGCGCTCAGCCGCCGGAACAGGGATGCGCAGCGGCAGCGCCCGGATGGTGCGCAGGTTGGGCGTAATCTCCTCGCCCACTTCGCCGTCGCCGCGCGTCGCGCCGCGCACGAATTGGCCCGCCTCGTAGTGCAGTACCACCGTCAGGCCGTCAATCTTGGGTTCGACCACATAGCTGGCGTGCTCCACCCGGTCATCGAGCCGCACCAGCCGCGCGTACCAGGCGCGCAGGTCATCGCCTGAGAAGGCGTTAGTCAGGCTGAGGATCGGGCCGGGATGCGGCACCTTGACGAACTTAGCCGAAATCTCGCCCCCCACCCGCTTGGTCGGCGAATCAGCTCGCGCCAGCTCGGGGTGCTCGGCTTCGAGGGCTTTGAGTTCGTTGAAAAGGGCGTCGTATTCCGCGTCGGAAATGAGCGGCGCGGCCAGGACGTGGTAGCGGTGATTGTGGTAGTGCAGGGCCTGGCCCAACTCGTCCACGCGCGCGGACAAATCTTTTGATGATTTTGGCATCGGCCAGGGTGATCCCGAGGGCAGGGGCGGGTACGGGCGGCCCGGCCCGCTGCTAGTCGGCCGGCGGCAGGCCGATCAGGATGTCGTCACCGTCTACCCGCACCGGGTAGGCCGGGATGTCCACAATGGCGGGGAAAGACAGCACCTTGCCCGTGCGCACATCGAAGTGCGCGCCGTGGCGCGGGCACTCGATCTCAAAACCGTTCAGGTCGCCCTCGGCTACCGGGCCGTCATCGTGCGAGCACACGTCGGCGATGCAGTAGTACGTGCCGGCGATGTTGAAGACCGCAATCGCGCGCCCATCCACTTCCAGCAGTTTGCGCGTGCCGTTGGGCAGCTCGGCCTTCGTCGCCACGGCCACGTAGTCGGCCGTCGCCGGATCAACCTTGTCGTAATACGCCATTGAGCCTTCTACCTTTACTTAGTCGTCGTCGTGATCGTGGTAGCTCTGGCCCGCCAGGCCATACGCCCCGGCCTTCAACACCTTCAGCGACAGCAGCGCGCACTTCAGCCGCACCGGCCCCAGCTCGATCCCCAGCAGGTCGAGGATGTCGTCCTTGGTTAGAGCCTTCACTTCGTCCAGGGTCTTGCCTTCAATTGATTCAGTCAACAGCGAGGCCGAGGCCTGCGAGATGGCGCAGCCGCGCCCGCTAAAGGCCACTTCGGCCACCCGCTGCCCGGTCTCGTCCAGCCGCACGTCAATCCGCAACTTGTCGCCGCACAGCGGGTTCTCGTCCTCATATGTAAAGTCGTTCGGGTCGAGCTTGCCGTGATGGCGCGGGTTCTTGTAGTGATCCAGAATAACTTCGCGGTACAGGTCGTCCATAGTTGCCTCTGCCAGGCCGCCTGGGGAGGCGACCGCTCGCTAGCTGAACATTTTCTTGACCTTGTACAGGCCTTCGACCAGCCGGTCAACTTCCTCGTTGTTATTATACAGGTAGAAACTGGCCCGGGTCGTGGCCGGCAGGTCATACCGGTCGTGCAGCGGCATGGCACAGTGATGCCCGGCCCGCACCGCTATCCCGTAGCGGTCCAGCAGTTGGGCCACGTCGTGCGGGTGCACGTCGCCAAACGAAAAGGCCGCCACGCCGCCACGGCGCCACGCCGCCGGGCCGTACACCTTCACGCCCGGCACTTCTTCCAGCCGCTCCAGCGCGTAGGCGATGATCTGCTGCTCGTGGGCCTGGATGGTCTCCATGCCGATGCCGGTCAGATACTCAATCGCCGCGCCCAGCCCAATCGCCTCGGCGATAGACGGCGTGCCGGCCTCGAACTTGTAGGGCAGCTCGTTGTACTTGAAATCGTACAGGTGTACGCGCCGGATCATATCGCCGCCGCCCAGGAACGGCGGCATAGCGTCCAGGAGCGCCTCCCGGCCCCACAGCACGCCGATGCCGGTCGGCCCGCACATCTTGTGGCCCGAGAAGGCCAGGAAGTCCGCGCCCAGCGTCTGCACATCCACCGGCAGGTGCGGCACCGACTGCGCGCCATCCACCATCACCAGCGCCCCGGCCGCGTGCGCCTCGGCCGCAATCTCGGTGATCGGGTTGATCGTGCCCAGCACGTTCGACATGTGCGTCACGCACAGCAGCTTCGGGCCGCGCGCCAGCAGTTGGGTCAGCACCGCCCGGTCCAGCTCGCCGTCGTCGGTCACCGGCACCGCCTTGACCTCGATCCCGCGCTCGGCCGCCAGCATCTGCCACGGCACCAGGTTCGAGTGGTGCTCCATCTCGGTGTACACCACCAGGTCGCCGCTTTTTAGGTTCGCCCGCCCCCAGCTATACGCCACCAGGTTGATAGACTCAGTCGTGTTGCGCGTAAAGATGATCTCGCGCAGCGTGCGGGCGTTAATGAACTGCCGCACGCGCTCGCGCCCGGCCTCATACAGCGCCGTGGCTTCCTCCGCCAGCGCGTGAATGCCGCGATGCACGTTGGCGTTCGAGAACTTGTAATAGTGGTCCATCGCCTCGATCACGGCGCTGGGCTTCTGCGACGTGGCCGTCGAGTCGAGATAGATCAGCGGCACGCCTGGCCGCACCTCGCGCTCCAAGATCGGAAAGTCTGCGCGCCACTGCGCCGCTTGTGTGGGGTGAACCGTGGTTGACGACATTTATAAGTCCTCGAACGACCACCTGTAGGGTGAGCCTGCCGCCTACTTGTCGGCCGGCTCGGCCAGGCGGCGCAGGTTGCGCGACCCATGCGTGCACCACAGCAACCGCCCCGGCGCCGGCCAGCCGTTGCTGGTATACACATCTGCCTCGAAGCGGACGGCCACCATCCGGTAATCCGCCTCCGCCACCCGCCCCTCCAGCCAATCGGTGACTGGCCGCCCAGCCTCCAGGTGGGTGCAGTACATCTCCACCCGCTCACCGACCTCGTACTTGTCGTAGTTCGCCATCGCCCAGCGGGTAACCTACCCGCCCATTTTCGCTTCGATAGACTTTTTGAGCCGCTGCCGCACGCCCTCGAACGGAATGCGCTGCAGCACCGGGTCAAAGAACCCGTCCACCACCAGCCGTTCGGCCTCGGCCCGGTCCAGCCCGCGCGCCATCAAATAGAAGATGTGCTCCTGCTCCAATTGTCCCACCGTCGCGCCGTGGGTGCAGCGCACGTCGTCCGCCAGAATTTCCAGGCCGGGGATCGAGTCGGCCCGCGCGCCCCGGTTCAACACCAGGTTGCGGTTGGCCTGGTAGCCATCGGCCTTTTGCGCGCCGGGGGCCACGTAAATCATCCCCTGCCACACCGACCGGCCCTTATCGCGCAGCGCGCCCTTGAACAGCAGGTCGCTGGTAGTATTCGGCGCGTTGTGGTTTTGCTGGGTGTCGTGGTCCAGGTGTTGCTCGCCGTCGGCGAAGTAGAAGCCAGACATTTTGCCCACCGCGCCGTCGCCGTCCAGGTCAATCTCGGAGAAGTTCTTGGTCAGATGCGTGCCGGTGGCCGAGAAAATCCAGTCCATCTTGGCCGCCGCCCCCACGCGCACGCGCTCGTGCGTGAAGTTCCACACGTTGCGGCCCAGGCTCTGGAGCTCCACGAAAGTCAGGTGCGCCTTCTTGCCAACCAGCACTTCCACCGTGCCGACGTGCAGCGCCTGCGCCGCGCCGGTCTTGGGCGAGGCCGTTTCGTGTACCACCGTCGCCGTGGCGCCGTCGTCCACCACGATCACCACCCGGCTAAAGTGCGCCTGCCCGCTCACCCAGGCCACCGAGTGCAGCGGCAGTTCCACCTGCACCCCGCGCGGCACGTAGACAAACACGCCGCCGTCAGCCAGCGTCTCGGCCAGCGCCGCAAACTTGCCCTCGGTGATCTTCACGACCTTGCCAAGATATTTCTTGAGCAGGTCGGGATATTTCTTAGTCGCCGTCAGGAAGTCGGTAAAGACCACGCCTTGTTTCTTGAGGCGCGGGTTCAGGTTTACGGCCGTCACCTGGCCGCCCACCGCCACCAACTGCCCGCCCTGTTCACTGCCGGCCAGCGGCTTCAGCAGCGAAGCCGGCACGCGCCTTGTACCGTTCGGGCTGCTGTGCGGCGGCAGCGCCACGTCGCCCCACTTGAACGGGCGGATGTCCGTGCGCCGCCAGGCCTCGTCTGAGAGCGTGGGCATGGGCAGCCCGGCAAACACCTTCAGGGCGGCCAACCGGCGGCGGGCGTACCACTCGGCGTCTTTCAGCGCCCGGCTCTGGGCCTGCACGGCCGCCTTGCTGATCACAAATTCGGCCGGGGCCGGCTCGGCCTGTTTGCGGCTGGTGGTAATCACCGTGCGCTGATATTTCGGCACAGCAGGGGTAGTAGTCGGAAGTACCTGGGTCGTCATGCAATCATTCCTGAGGCACGCAAAGGGGCGGGCCGCCCAACCGGGCGCGGGCACCCGCCCCAGCGTAAAAGTCGTTAACAGTCGTGCGGGTGCGGCCGGCCGCCTAGCCGATGCTGCCTTCCATCTGGAGCTGGACTAGCCGGTTCAACTCAATCGCGTACTCCATCGGCAGCTCCTTGACCAGCGGCTCGATGAAGCCGGCCACCACCAGGCCCTCGGCCTGCTCAGCCGGCAGGCCGCGGCTCATCAGGTAGAACAACTGCTCCTCGCCCACCTTCGACACCGAGGCCTCGTGCCCAATGGTCACGTCGTCCTCGTCAATCTCGATCACCGGGTACGTGTCCGAGCGGCTCTTGTCGTCAATCAGCAGCGCATCGCACACCACGGTGCTCTTGGAGCCGGCCGCCCCCTTGTAGACCTTCAGCAGGCCGCGATACGACGCCCGCCCGCCGTTCTTGCTGATGGACTTCGACAGGATCTTGCTGGTGGTGTGCGGCGCGCCATGCACCACCTTGCCGCCCGCGTCTAGCTGCTGGCCCTTGCCCGCAAAGGCAATGGACAGGATTTCGCCGTGCGCCCCCGGCTCCATCAGATACACGGCCGGGTACTTCATGGTCACCTTGGAGCCGAGGTTGCCGTCCACCCACTCCATGGTCGCGTCGCGGTAGGCGGCGGCCCGCTTGGTCACCAGGTTGTACACGTTGGTAGACCAGTTCTGAATCGTGGTGTAGCGGCAGCGCGCGCCCTTCTTGACGATGATCTCGACCACCGCCGAGTGCAGCGAGTCTTTCGAGTAGGTCGGCGCGGTGCAGCCTTCCACGTAGTGGATGTAAGCGCCCTCGTCCACGATGATCAGCGTGCGCTCGAACTGGCCCATGCTCTGGGCGTTGATGCGGAAGTAGGCCTGGAGCGGCATTTCGATATGCACGCCCTTGGGCACGTAGATAAACGACCCGCCCGACCACACCGCGCTGTTCAGCGCCGCGAACTTGTTGTCGGTGCTGGGGATGATGGTACCAAAATACTCGCGGAACAACTCGGGGTGCTGGCGCAGGCCGTCGTCGGTCGAGAGGAAGATCACGCCCTTGTCTGCCAGGTCCTTGCGGATGGAGTGATAGACCATCTCCGACTCGTACTGCGCCCCGACGCCGGAGAGGAACTTCTGCTCCGCCTCGGGGATGCCCAGCCGGTCAAACGTGCGCTTGGCCTCGGGCGACACATCGTCCCATGAGCGGGCCGTGTCCTCAGCCGACGGCTTGATATAGTAGAAGATGTCGTCGAAGTCAATCCCGCTCAAATCAGCGCCCCAGTTGGGCATCGGCTTCTTCAAGAAGATGTCCAGCGCCTTGAGGCGGTACTCGGTCATCCACGCCGGCTCGCCCTTCATCTTCGACATGGCGCGCACCACGTCGTGATCCAGCCCCTTGCGGGCCTTGAAGGCGTAATTCTCGACTTCGTGGAAGCCGTATTCCTGCTCGTACCGATCCTTGCTATCCGTGACCACGGTTTGTTCAGTCATTGGAGGGTTCCTCTCGATACTTCTCGCGGACCCAGTCGTACCCCATCTCTTCCAGGTGCAGCGCCAGGTCGGCGCTGCCGGTCTCCACGATCCGGCCGCCCAGCATGATGTGTACGAAATCGGGCTTGATGTAATTCAGGATGCGCTGGTAGTGGGTGATCACCAGCACGCCCAGCGCCGGGCCGGTCAGGGCATTAACGCCCGAGGCCACAATCCGCAGCGCGTCAATGTCGAGGCCGGAGTCGGTCTCGTCCAGCACGGCAATTTCCGGCTCCAGCGTCGCCATCTGCAAAATTTCGGCGCGCTTCTTCTCGCCGCCGGAGAAACCTTCGTTCAGATACCGCCCGGCAAACGAGTGCGGCACTTCCAGCAAATCCATCTTGGCCTTCAGCAGCTTGCGGAATTCCGGCAGCGGAATGCCCTTGTCGTCCGGGTGCCCGGCGCGCCGGCGGGCGTTCAGCGCCGTGCGCAGGAAGTTCGCCACGCTCACGCCGGGAATCGCCACCGGGTATTGAAAGGCCAAGAAGATGCCTAGCCGCGAGCGCGCATCCGCCTCCAGCTCCAGTACGTCTATACCCTTGAAGATGATCTGCCCAGCGGTGACTTTGTAGTTGGGGTGGCCCATCAGCGTGTAGGCCAGCGTAGACTTGCCCGTGCCGTTCGGCCCCATCAGGGCATGTACTTCGCCCTGCTTAACGATCAGATCAACCCCATTCAGAATGGGTTTGTCTTCCACCGTGACATGTAGATTACGAATTTCTAGCACCGAAGCCATTGGTCAATTCCTCCTGGAAGCCGCCCGCCGGCTAGCCGGCCAACCACCCCTGCCCGCCGGTCGTGCGTTTCATAACAGCATAATACCATTTCGCACAAGCTGTGTCAATATTTAATATATCAATCTGTTTTATTGACAGTATTGCCGCCTGGTGTTACACTCTGCCCTGAAATGTTTTCGTTGACCCAGTTTCTTAGCGCAATTCGGCTTGTTGGTGGGCGCGCCTGCCCTAGCTCTGTTAGGGTGTCGCCCCAGGCGCAGCCATGAGCAGCACCCGCGACCAGATTCTGCGCACCATCAAGACGCACAACCAGGCCACCGTCGCCGGTTTGGCGGCGGCCCTGGAAATCTCGCCCGTCTCCGTGCGCCACCATCTCTCCAGCCTCCAGGCGGAGGGCCTGGTGCGCTCCAGCGAGGTCCGGCACGGCGTCGGCCGGCCCCACCTGGCCTATGCCCTGACCGAGGCCGCGCAGGAGCGTTTCCCGGCTCGCTACATGCGCCTCAGCGGCCGGCTGATTGACGAACTTAAGGCCTCCCTGCCCCCTCAGGCGCTGGAAGACATGTTCACGCGCATGGCCGAGGGCATGGTGGCCGAATACGCCGAGCGCCTGGCCGGCAAGTCGCTCGACGAGAAGATGAACCTGCTGATGGAACTGCTGGGCACCGAGGGCTTCATGGCCCGCTGGAACAAGACCGGCGAGACCATCTCCCTCACCGAATATAACTGCCCCTACCTCGCCATCGGCCACCGCCACCCCGAAGTCTGTGCCATTGACCAGACCTTGATTGAGCAGATGCTCAAAGCCAGCGTCCAGAAGACCACCTGCGTCCTCGACGGTGCCGACCGCTGCGTGTTTGTCATCACTCCCGGCCAGAGCGCCACCATCCCGGTGAATAGCCTGCTGGCCGGTTCCTAACTTTGACCTTATTCATGGAGCGTGCCTATGTCTGAGACCACCGATTCCCGCAAGATCGTTTGGCAGGCGGACGATCAAGATGCCGCCAGGGCTGAAACCCTGCGCGAAGCCCTGCGCGCGGTCATAGACCCAGAGATCGGCCTCAACATCATCGAGCTGGGCCTGGTCCGCGACGTCAACCTCGAACCCGACAAGACCGGGATCAAGATGATCATGACGACGCCCTTCTGCCCCTACGGCCCGGCCATACTCGAGGAAACGCGCAAGACGGCCGTCGAAGCCATCGGCAACCCCACCGCCATCGAAATGGGCACCGAGATGTGGGAGCCGTCCATGATGGAAGAGGGCGCCGGCGCGGACTGGGGTCTGTTCTAGAACTCCGCTCACAACCAAACCGGCGGCTAGTTTAGCCGCCGGTTTTCGATTCCCATACCGCGCCGCGCACCGCCTACGGCTTCATCGCCAGCACCAGTAGCGTCACCCCCACGACCGCCAGAACGACGATCAGGCCCACCATCAGCACCGTCGAGAGGCCCATCTGCGTCGCCAGGGTCGGGCTGGTCACGCGCACCACGCCGCCGGTCGTCAGCTCGCCGCTCGGCTCCACCGGTCGCGTCGAGTCGGTGGCCGGGCGCACAAACGGCTGCGGATCGGGCACCACCTCCAGCCCGCGCCGCGGCTCAGGCGTGCCCGGCGCGTTGGTTGGCACGGCCCGCTGCGTTTGGGCTTGCAGCAAGGTCGGCAGCCCGCACTCGCGGCAGAACTTATCCGTGGCGTCCAGCGGCCGGTGGCAATTGGCGCACTGTTGCCCGCCGGCGCTGCTAGTCCCCATCTCGCTCATGGCTTCGCCCTCATCCCCCTGATTCGCCGCGATTCTAAACCAACTCCCCCGCCCCGCCAACCCTCGGTATGGAAGTCGGCGGTCAGCTATCGGCGGCCAGAGGGGGATGCGCCCCCAACTCCGTTAGAGTCATGCCAAAGCCGCGCAATTCCGCCAATAGTGGCTGTTGTTAGCAATACCTTCGCCAAAATCCCTAAGCTTGGTCATACCCGCCATATCTGGCGGCTACCTAGCGGGTTTAACCGCCACATATGGCGCCAAATACACCTTTGCCTAGAACTGGCGAAGGTATTG
>Ga0163144_10017934_pt1 | contig 14376 bp, 12 predicted proteins | sample OliLak19BULKMAT1_FD_123175 | JGI IMG/M metagenome (GOLD analysis project Ga0163144, IMG submission 123175) | Freshwater microbial mat bacterial communities from Lake Vanda, McMurdo Dry Valleys, Antarctica - Oligotrophic Lake LV.19.BULKMAT1 | ecosystem: Environmental > Aquatic > Freshwater >... | reverse complement strand
TTAACAAGGCAGTATTTATATCTAATAAAGGCTTAAAATATGTTGAAATTAGAAACTAAAAATGTCCTAAAAAACAGCCCTCCATTGAATCAAAATAAAAGAATCAATAGTTGGAAATTGCACTATGGTAAGGTAATGCCTTATTTGAACGCAAGATTCTTTAGAATTTTTAGGAATAGTTCGGAAAATGTGAGTGAACATCTACGGCATCTTCCGACCAATTATTTATCAAGCATCAGATAAGGATATGAGGTTTATAATCCATAAAACTTGCGCTCTGGCAGCCCAAACATTTATGCTGGCAATGGCCAATGAAAGCTTTGACACTTGCACAATGGAAGGTTTTGACAGTAGAAAAGTGAAACGTATATTGAATTCGACTGAGGGTGCATACATCAATATGATAATTTCTTGCGAAATACGAGATGAATATGTTGCATGGGGATTCAGGATGAGAATACCCTTTAACGAAGTATACCAAAAAAATTAAAAAAAACGCGAATAAAATTAAGGTCTAAAAAATGAAATCAATTGCACATATTTTAAAATCAATCACAGTAACTGATAACGAATTCAAACTATCTAAGTTCAAAACCCGCTTACCTGAAAATTTTCATAAGCAGAATTTTTCACAAGAAAGTTTAGAGATGGATATAGAAGAAATTTCAAAGTTTCAAAACAAACTCTATGCGGAAGATCGGCAGTCATTGCTTATTATATTTCAAGGAATGGATAGTTCAGGCAAGGATGGAACGATAAAAAATATTATGAAAGGAGTGAACCCACAAGGCGTATTGGTTACAAGTTTTAAACATCCAAGTACCCAAGAGTTAGAACATGATTATTTGTGGCGACATGCAGTTAAGCTGCCAGAGCATGGTCAGATAGTCATTTTCAACCGCTCACACTATGAAAATGTACTGATATCAAAAGTTCACCCTGAATTGGTATTATCAGAGCGTTTGAAAGCTTATAATAAATTGTCGAAAATTGATAAAGCTTTTTGGAAATTAAGGTATAATCAAATCAATCAGTTCGAAAAAAGTAACATTGAAACAGGAACTCATATTCTAAAATTCTTTTTGCATCTATCTAAAGATGAACAATGCAAACGGTTTTTAGATAGAATCAATAACAAACACAAACATTGGAAATTTTCATCCAGTGATATTGAAGAACGTAAATACTGGTCGCAATATCAGGATGCTTATGAACAGGCTATAAAACATACAAGTACTAAGCTTGCACCGTGGTTTGTAATTCCGTGTGATGATAAATCAATTGCTCATAGCTTAGTTGGCAAAATTATTTTAGCAAAGTTAAAGGAAATGAAACCAGATTTTCCTACTATTACAAAACAAGAGGAAAAGGATATGCAAGGCGCAAAAGCAAATTTGGAGCGGGAATTAAAACATGAATAGGATTGTTCTAGATTTTTACTTGTGCTTAAAAGGCTTAAAAAGTTAAGGTGTAAACAGACTGAAAAACAAAAAAAGCAGTTATTGATTAAGAGGCAATTAGCGCCATGTAATTATGAGTGAAAGAATTCGAAGATTTCAAAAATTGGATTTAGTAAATATTTTTTTTAAAAAAGAATTCTTTTCGAAGTGGACTTTAGATTTTTATTTTCAAAATTTTTCAAGTTTGAAAATTGTTTTTTTACCCCTATGTTTGAAAAATAAATGCAAAGACTAATAATACTACTCTGTTTGTTTTGTTTCTGTGGTGTTACAAAAGCGCAACAAATAAATCTTGATAAGGCAGAAGCCGCCATTGTTGACAGTTTTTACGAAAGAGCTTATAAGTTAACAACAGAGGCACTCGAGGATGAGAAGACAAAAAAAGACCCCCTCACTTATTATCTTCGTGGGTTTTGTCTTTTTCAGTTATCAAAACAAGCTTATTTTGTTAAAAAAAACCCTGAAGCGTTTAAAGATGCTTGCAAAATGGTGCTTAAAGGCAAAGAAAAAGACAAGGAAAAACAATATATTGAAAGATTTACGGAGTTTGTTATCGATATAGTATTAGCAAATAACGCCTTGGCGGAGGAGGAATATAAAATTAATAAATATGCCAAAGCCATTAAGCTCTATAATCTCTCTTACAACATGAATGGTGATACTACAGCTTATTTTATGATTGGAAAATCGTATCAACTTGCAGCAGATACAGTAAATGCTATATTTTATTATAAAAGTTTAGTGAACAGCTATATTGAAAAGAGCAGATCAGGATTAGGAAATTCAAATCCATATATTGATCCTTTTCTCTTTTTATCGGATTACCATTGGGCCAAAAAACATTATGATTCTGCAAATTATTACTTAGACATGGCGAGGGTTGTTTTTGGAAATAACAATTCAAAAGTGAATTTTTACCAATATCTTATTTCCAAGGAGCAAATTGCTAGTCAACCTCCCTCAACATTGATGATGGAATCAATTAGAAAGGCCATGAATTACAGTCCAGCGGATACTTTTTTAATCAGAAAAGAAAACGCACTTGCCATGTATTTAATAAGAAATGCAGTGGATGCAGCCAAATTTACAGACGCGGATAGTATGCTTTTTAGGTTTGCCAGAGAAAAAGCAGTGAGGGCAAATAATCCTGCTTATGAAAGCTTAAAGGAAGTAGATATTTTTCTTCAGCCACTCTCTGAAAATGTAATTTGGAAAGTATGTGATTACTATTATGTTAATACACATGACAAGGCATCTACATATTGTGCCAAAAAATATATTATTCGCACAGCAACAGCAAATGATGCAGCCATACCAACTCAAAAAGAGATTATTGCACGCTGGGTTAAAATCATTGAATTTGTTAAAGAAAATGAACCAGCCGGTTTTGTATCTCTGCTTCTAAATCAAGCCTTAACCGATAATCCAACTTCGAAAGAATTATTGGAACTAAAAAAAAAACTATTAATCAAATAGCGAAAAAGGAACTCACTTCAAGAGATCGTTTTCAAATTAATAAGTTATTCGAAGGGGCTAAAATTCCTTCTATTGAATACAAGGCATTTTATAAAGAAAATTTGTATGCCCTGCTCAATGCTTATATCGCCGAAGGTAAATTAATACAGGCATCACAAATATTAAATGTTGAAAAAGTTAAAGACGCCACAGATCCTAAATTAAATCAAATTGAATTAGCCTTGGGAAAAGAAAATTTCAGAATCAACTATTACAACACAAGAATAAAAACGACAATTCAGGGGACTAAAACAATCTCAGGCTATGAGTGGAATGGTACAACAAAACCCTGCAATCCTGGAATAATTCCTGATTCCATTCAACAAAAAGTGGAAGATCGTATCAACTTTTTCAGGGTCAGCGCTGGTGTTCCGCCCATTTATCTCGATTCTCAATTGAATGATTGGTGTCAAAGAGCCGCATTGGCAATGGAAAGTAACAATAAGTTGAATCATGATATCCCGAAAATGTGGAATTGTTATAGTCCGGAGGCCGCCGAGGCAGCAAAGTTCAGCTTGTTAACTCAAAATGCTACCACAAGCCTCGCTGTTACTTCCTTTATGGCAGACCAAACCCATCCAACGGTTGGGAATAGAAGATGGATGCTTTACCCTTTCAGCATGGTATGGGGACATGGAAGCACGAAAACAAAATGTGTCCTTTGGGCTTTAGATGATTCAAGAACGCGAGATACCTTGTATTATTCAGCTAACTTTATTGCTTGGCCATATCACGGCTGTATGCATAAAATGTTTTTGTTTAAAAAATGGTCGTTCACCCTATTTGCTGATATGACCGATGCGCAGGTAATAATGACCTTAAACAAGTTACCGGTTAAATTAAAACTTGAGAAGGCAGAGACCGGTTATGGATTGCCAACACTCGTATGGACACCAGAGCTTGATTTAACCAAGATTAAAGAAGGCGACAAAATAGATGTGACAGTAAAATTGAGGGGAAACAAAACCTACTATTACACTGTAAAAATATTTGATTACCAACTTTAAATAATAATAAAGCTGCCATTTATAAAATAGATACAACATTTATCAGATAAAATGCGTCTATTTGTGCAGTAGTCCAATGGAATTAGCAAATCAACAGCACTCAAATACTTTTTTTAAAGTTTATTGTGTATCTGCTTTTCTGATTTTTTCTCAGATCTCTTTTGGCCAATTCATTGAGAATAATGGACAATACGATTCTAAAATTCTTTTTACTAAACCCATTAATTCTGGAAATGTTCTCATCTCAGAAGGTGGAATTTCCTATTTGTTCTATGATAACTTAAAGTTTAAGGAGCTTTATGAAAAGTTTCATGCCATCAAGGAAACAAAGACAGGCTTATTTAAAAAAAACACCTTTACAGGGCCACTCATAATTAGGTATCACAGTATCGAGCAGCAATTTATCGGTGGTAAAATACAGGCAACACAAATTAGTTCCGAATTAGCATCGCCATTTTACTTTAATTATTTTTTGGGTAATGATAAAAATAAGTGGGCAGGCAAGGTTAAATCCTTCGATAAATTAGTTATTAAATCTCTGTATTCTGGAATAGATATGGAATTATTATCGAACGGTGCAGAATTGAAGTATAATTTTATATGTCATCCTGGGAGCAATCCAAACTTAATCAGAATACGTTATGCCGGTGCCGAAAAGTTAGACTTGATGAGCAATATTTTAAAAATTAAAACATCGGTGATTGAATATTCAGAGATAATTCCGGCAAGCTACAAAATAACTCAGGATGGAAGCACAACACAAATCCCTGTGATGATGAAGCTTGAAGGAGACATTTTATCTTTCACAAATATTCCTTCTGATTTTAATCAATCTAAGTCTACAATCATTATAGATCCTAAGTTAATATTTTCAACTTATTCAGGAACCACTGCCGATAATTTTGGTTTTACAGCAACATACGATGAGCAGGGAAATATGTATGCAGGAGGTATTACCACAAGTCCGTATATGCAGATTCCAAATGGTAGATATCCTGCAACACCCGGTGCTTGGAATCAAACCTATAACGGAGGCAATGATGAAGGAGACGATTATGCATTTCCTTGTGATATAACAATCAGTAAATATACGCCAGATGGAAAATCCCTGATTTATGCAACCTATATCGGTGGTGAAAGCAATGATTACCCTCACAGTATTGTGGTAGATAAAGCGGGGGAATTAATCATTTTGGGCTCCACTTTTTCGGATAATTACCCTGTTACTGTCAATGCATACTCTTCTGCAAAAGAGGGAGGGGCTGATATTATTATAACTAAATTGAGTAAAGGAGGCGATTTGCTTGTAGGTTCCACATTTTATGGTGGTTCTGAAAATGACGGCTTGAACGAATCCACTTATACCAAGTATTTTTACGCTGATAATTTTAGAGGGGATATCATAAGTGACAATGACGGTTCGATACTTGGCGTCATATCTACCTTTTCAGATGATATTGAAATAAAGAATGGTTTCAAAAATTCAAAAAATGCCAATACCCAACAAGGTATCATTTTTAAATTTTCGCCGGATGTATCCCAATTAGTGTGGTCAAGTTATGTAGGAGGAACGGGAGATGCTGCTTTGTATAGCATTGATTTTGATAAAAATAAAAATTTGTTTGTGTCAGGCGGTTTAACAAATGGCGGTTTGGGAAGTACCCTTGGTACTCTTAACCCTAACTACCTTGGTGGTCGCTCCGATGGCTTTATTGCTAAAATATCCAATGATGGCGCAACCCTTATTAAAGCAACCTATTTTGGCTCCGATAAATACGATCAGATTCTATCTCTGGAATTGGATTACAGCGATTTAATATATGTTGTAGGGCAAACGGAAGGAGGAATTCCCCTAAAAGGTCCAGTTTATAATAATGGCAACAGTGGCCAATTTGTAAGCATGCTCGACCATGATTTAAGTAAAGTTATTCTGAGCAGCACGTTTGGAACAGGCGATGGTTTGCCAGATATCACAATCAATGCCTTTATGGTGGATGAATGCAGAAGAATTTTCATTTCTGGCTGGGGAGGAAAATCAAGTTCTAAGTATTTTAGCAACACTAAGAATATGCCCATAACCTCTAATGCGTACCAAAAAACAACGGATGGCAGTGATTTCTATATCATTGTTTATGCAAAGGAATTTAAGAAATTGATTTACGCTACCTTCTTTGGAGGCACACAAACAGGAGATCATGTGGATGGTGGCACAAGCCGCTTTGATAAAAAAGGGATTATCTATCAATCCGTATGTTCAAGTTGCCCCATGGGAAACCAAGTAGGCCCGTTAAGCGATTTCCCGACTTCCAAAGGTGCCTTCGCCGAAAAAAATGTGAGCCCAAGGTGCAGCAATGCGGCTTTTAAATTTGCATTGGAAAACTTAAACGCACAACCCGAATTAAAGGATACCTTTTTTAAGGTGATGGCATTTGATACCCTCGATTTCGATTATACGGTTGCCGATCCAGATGATGATACCATTAATACCTATTACACTTTTCAACAGAGTGTAGCGAGTTCTTTTTATAAGTATCCTATTGCCGTACAAGGCATTGCTAAATCTGTCTCCAAATTTTCGTGGTCGCCACAATGTATCCATGTTACGAAGGATACTTTTGTAATAAGGGCAGACGTTAATGACAGAGGATGCCCGGATTTTAAATCGAATTTTGCACATATTAAAATATTAGTTATACCGCCACCAGTCATCAAGCCACCGGAAACGATTTGTCTCTTATTTAAGCAAAATGATTATCTCGAGTTATCTTGGTCAGCCATTCCAATGTCTAAATATTTTAGTTATATTGTGCTTTATAAAATATTTCCAAATGGGCAAACGGTTGTACTAGACACATTTAGAAACATGGAGGCTGGTAAATATCTCGATAAAAATGTGAGCAATCCGCGCAATCAAAATTATTCATATTACTTTAAAGTGGTTAATAGGTGCAATGAAGGTGGTCCGATGTCTTATCTGCTCTCTTCAGTGCAGGAAAGTGAATCCCCGATTCCAACTACACAACTTGTAACGGCTACTGTTATTGGAAATAAAGACGTGTCTGTTCATTGGTTGAGGAGCAAAGAAGCTGATTTTGGCTCGTATTCTATATATCGAAGTAGCAACGATAGTATTTTAAAATTTGAATACATTACCAGTCTTGGAAATATTGAAGATACTTTTTATGTTGACAACACCCTCGATGTTCAAGCTCAGTCGTTTTGTTATGCCTTAGTAGTGAATGATAAATGCGGGCATTCGAGTATTAAATCAAATATTGGTTGCAATATTATTCTAAGTGGTGAGAGCAAACCCTTTTATCATTTATTAGACTGGAAGCCTTATCGCAAATGGGATGCAGGTGTCTTAAATTATACCCTCGAACGTGCTGTTGATACTGGTGCACAGCGACCAATCGTGTCAGTATTTGCACATCAGCTAAAACACAGAGATGATAATTTGGATTACGATTGGGGAGGCTATTGGTACAGTGTGGTGGCGCAAGAAAATTTCAAAGGATTGTCTGCCACAAGCCGCAGTAATAGTATTTATCTTATTCAGCCGCCTTTATTGCATGTGCCCAATGCCTTTACAAAAAATGATGACATGCTGAATGAAACGTGGGGTTTTGTGCCAGTATTCGTAAAAACATACCGCATGCAGGTTTATAACCGCTGGGGTGAAAAGGTATTTGATTCAGAAAATAAAAAACAGGATTGGGATGGAAATTATTTTGGTGAAACCAAAGGTATTGAGGTTTTTATATGGCAGGTTTCCTACACAGGCTGGGATCGCAGCAGTCATTATCAAAAGGGGACGGTGACGGTGATAAAGTAGAGGGAGGGGGGAATAGTTATTTTTATTATAAATCGAATAAATTTCAAGAAACTTTTTATACCGGGTAAAAAAAATAATTTCAGTATAACGCTAATTCTAGGCGACTTTATAAGACTTCCTTTCTTTTAACTATAACCATCAAATTATTTTGAGTTCCTTTGATGATTTATAAAAATTTAGGTTAGTTTTGAATGAAATATATTGAACTTTTACAGTGTAAAACCACCTGAATTTGGTTGCATTCACTGAGGTTTATTGAGTGAATTAATTAGCAGTGATTTTCACAAACATCATCAATGTACAACGAACTAAAAAAATATTGCAAACAAATTGTTCCGCTTTCAGACACAGAACTTGATTTGATAGACAAGTATTTTGAAGAAGAGACCTTGAAGAAAAAAGAGTTTTTACTGCAAGACAACAAAGTTTGTAATTTCATTGCTTTTATTGCAGAAGGCTCTATCAGACATTTCCATATTAAAGACGGAGTCGAAAAAACTTGTGACATTTCATTTGAAAATTCTTGGGTAACTGACTTTCAAAGTTTCAGTTATGAAACATTAGGGAAAATGAATTTACAGACAATGGAAGACACGACTGTTTTTTCAATCAAGAAACAAAACCTTTTCAAACTATACGAAGAATGTAATAAATATGAAACCTTTGGCAGACTTATGGCTGAACAAGTAGCACGAAGAGCTACTGAAATTGCAATGTCTTTATCATCGGAAAAACCCGAAGAAAGCTTTCAGAATTTAATAAAAAAACAACCAGACTTGTTTCAAAGAGTACCACAAAAATAGATTGCCAATCTTTTAGGCATAAGCCCAGAAAGTTTGAGCCGAATTAGAAACAGAATTTTTCACAAACAAAAGTCTTAACTTAAGTCATCGTTTTTAGTTCCTTGTCATCGCACCTTTGTATCTCATTAAACAAATAAAAAAATGAAATACAAATTTTCAACTTTAATAGTTTCAGCTATGGCAATTACGAGCAGCTTAACAGCCCAACAATTAGACTTTTCAAAAGTCAAAACTTTTGAACATCAATTAGATGATGTAATGGAAATTATAGACACAACCGAATTGAAAGTGAAACTCAATGAAGTAGAACAACAATTTCAGCAAGAACCTAACGAAGTTAACAAAGTACGCCTTGGAATAATATACCACGAAACAGCCTTGAACTTATCTTTTTTTTCAAAAACGGAATACAAAGGCTATGCAAAGAAAAGTTTTGACCAATTAAGTGATTTATTTAATTCGCCAAAAACAACCAAAGAATTAATGCCATTTATCGCTTCTTACAGAGCATCAGCATTATCATTAGTTGGTGCTGAAACAAAAAAACTAAAACTACTTGGACAAGCATTTACTTTGTTTGGTGATGCTGTGAATAAGTATGCCGACATTAGTTGTTTGCCTGAATTTTTAAGAGGAAGTGTTGCCGAAAATTTGCCTTGGTTTTTCTTCTCAAAACGAAAGTTTGCTAAACAAGATTTTCAATCTATTATCAACAGACAAGAGGAGAATACTGATTATGCCAATTGGAAAATTATGAGCTTTACTTTTTGGGCTTGGGCAAAACAACATCAAGGAAACAAATATATAAATCAAGCAATTATTTACCTTGACAAAGCAATTAGTCTTGACCAAAATTATAAAGCAGGACGCAAAAGAGCAGAAGAATTAAAATTGACGTTGACGAATTAAAACTACTACTAACATATAAGGATTAAACGCAGCTTCGCCCCTTCGCGAAGGTTCGATTTAATCCTCTGTTGAAAGAAGCAGAAAACAGTTGACTGAACTAACAAACTTTTCCTATTTAAAATCATCCGTTATTCTTTTCTTGTCTTCATTCTCCTTGTTATTTTTGTGATTCAATTCAATAAGGTGATCTTTTGTTCATCAGGAAAAAAGCATATATCAATCTTAATCCAAAATTTATGCCTCTTCCTTCTAATGCCATAGACCAATTGTACAAACTTTATAATCCAATTTTCTTTTAATCCCATTGTACTATTATTTTGTTATATCGGCATAAACTTCTGATTGCTTTAGGGATAAATTTATTAAATAGAGTCTGCTGAAAAAGTTCAGTGTGTGTGCGATATTAGGAGACTAAACGAAGATGTGTTTATCCTGGTTGCAAACGAGGACGAGTTAAGGGAATAAAATTTACCCAATAAAAAAGGCGGAAAAAATTCCGCCTTTCTTATATCTCATGAATTATTTACATAATGTGAAATAATCATGAAAAGGATAATTTCTTTAGCCTACACTAACTGTTCCATACGCAATACAGATGAGTGCAAAAAGAACGCCACCTGTAATAATTAAAACTTTACCAGCTAAAGTTCTTTCTCCCCATTGCTTCTTCATAGGCTTATTTGCCTTCTGATTCTTAACCTTGGTAATTAAATTTTCGGGATTGACCGAAGCAGGTTCAACGTTTGAAGCCATTAAATTGTTGTTTGCAGAATTCAATTCAGTAGTTGGAGCACTCGTTGCAAGTGGAGCGGTAGTTTGGGCTTTTGAGGAAAGAGATCCAAAGGCAAGTCCGATAACCATAAGGGTTGGATAGAGAAATTTGTTTTTCATTTTTTGATTAATTAGTTCGCGTCGAAAGTATTTATTAAATTTATTAAATCCTAATTAATTATTTCTTTCGCTCCCAAGTCTCCAAAAACCACTTTTATAGCCAAATTTCGTTGTGCTGTGAATCACTAATAGATTCTAGAAATAACGAATCTTGTATAAAGGATGGCAGTCTCATCAAAGACGAGATTAGGGTCGGTTTGAAAAGAGCAACTTATAAACCACTGCTCAGTGCTTGAGTAGTAATGAACGGGTATTGAACGGAAAGAGGCAGCAGACCATCAAAGACAACTGCTTTGTGAAAAGATGGACAATTTCTACTGGCAATAACAAGATGTAAGAATTCTTGTCTAGTTTGGTGAAGTATCGATATTCCATAACTTCTGTGATAGGTGAAAGTTTGTTGGCTACAATATCGCCTTTACAATTGCACTAGGAACATAATACGGCGTACAAAACTAAGATGAACTTTGTGAGATTGATATTTGAAAAAATCTTCGGATAATTTCCATGCTATCTTTAGATTTGCTATTGATTATGAACGGCTTGAACTTATAGCCTCCGCCGCTTCGTCAAAAATTATCTCACCTGACAATTTTTTTAAAATATTATATTTCACTTGTTCATGTTCAAAAATTCTAACTTTGCTTACAATTAATTTTATAAACGGCGGATAAAAATCTAATGACTCCAAACAATGCTAGTCTTAGCTAACTTTTAGGGAATGGTATAACTTATAAAGTTGCGACGTTTTAAAGAGATTATTCGTGAAAAATGGAAAATTGGATAGATCTGTAGGAAGTTATTAAAGAACTTTTGATAACAGGTAGAGATCATTATATGGGAGCAGTCGTTTTTCAAAAAAAAAGTGAAAAGAATTTTCTTGTCATTGATGGCCAACAAAGATTTACTACTTTAAGTATTTTGGCATTAGCCGTTATTTAAAACATTCACGATCTTATCGACAAAGCCGAAGAGCCAATTGAAAATGAAGAGAGATTATAGAATTAAGAAGAGGTTTTCTTAGTCAGCAAGACTCCGGTTCACTTCTTTGTTCAAGCAAACTCTTCCTAAATGAAAATAATGATGCTTTTTAACAAAGCAGACTCCTTCAACTTCAGCAACCAGCAAATGAAAAGACATTGCCAGAATCTGATAAACTTATTTGGCAGGCTTTTTCTTTTTTCTACGAAACAATTAAAATATATTTTAAGGCTCCATCTGATGAGCTTCTAGCAAATTTTTTAGATAAGACTATTGGAGATAGGATAATGTTTATCAAAATTGAAGTAGAGGATGAAATGAGTGCTTACACTTTGTTTGAAACATTAAATTATAGAGGAGTTGACTTCACAGTTACGGATTTGTTGAAAAATTATCTTTTTTTACTTTTGGAAGAAACGGATGTTAGAGTGGCAAAGGACATTTGGCAGAAGATAGCTAATTCTATTGGATTGGAAAAATTTTCTGCCTTTCTAAGGCATTATTGGATATACAAAAATCTAATTGTTAGACAAGAACAATTATTCAAATTAATTCCTTCAAACATAAATATTAATCAAAATGTTTTTGAACTACTAAAAAATTCGGAATCAACTTCTTCCTTATATTTAGCACTTCAAGACCCTTTTAGTCCAGAATGGAAAGGTAACAGAGAAAGGTTCAAAAGAGTTAGGGAGCTTGAACTATTTGGCGTAAAACAACAGTTACCCTTATTAATGATTTCAAAAGAAAATTTTAGTGATTTGGAATATGATAAGTTATTAAAGTTGATATTCATTATCGTATTTCGTTACAATGTTATTGGAAGTAGACAAGTCAATCTTATGGAATATTTATATAATTCTGTATAACAAAAGATTTATAAAAAGGAAATAAATACAGCAAATCAAGTTTTCAAAGAATTAAAAAGCATTCATGATTCAGATGATTATTTTAAAAATGATTTTTCAACCTTGCAGCTTTATTCCTATATCAAAGACAAAAAACGTGTTAGATATATTTTGTTCGAAATTGAAAATTTATTTTTGCAAGGAGGAGATAGAGATTACGAGTATGCCCCAAGAACAATAGAACACATTTTGCCTGAGAATCCACCTCTTGCTTGGGATTAATTTTTTCCGCCGATTATTCAGGAGAGTTATATTTACAGGTTGGGAAACTGCGTTTTGCTTGAAGATCATCTTAATAGTGAATGTAGCGATAAACTTTTAGACGAAAAGAAATTGTCATATATTAAAAGTCAATATGAATCTGCTAAAAAAGTTCTCGTACAAGAGTGTATACTCCAAATACTTTAGAGCTTCGGCAGCAAGAATTAGCTAAATGGGCTAATTCGATTTGGAGAATTAATTATGCAGATAAGATATAACCTCAGAAACACAGGGCACTCTTATATGAAGATTTCTTCACGAAGCTTCGATTTAGTCATGAGTTAATAGAAGCTACCAGATGTCCCTAATTAGAATTTACAACTATTAGGAATGAAATTACATAAAGCTAAATAATTAAATCTATATAGATTTGTAATCATTAACAATCGCAAAAAGCAATTGTACTTCCAATCTCGCGATTATTTAAAATCGCCCAAATTCTACAAATCCCAACTCACCATAAAACTTATCAAGCGGTTATACAAACCCCTTCTACTTACATTGTAAAATGAACTATTTTTTGGTGTACCAATAGATAATATGCTGTTTTCAGTTCGAATCATCAAGCCAAGTTTATCAGTTATCTTATAATTAACTCCCAAGTAAGCACTTAATTCATAGGGACTGATTCCAGCATCTGACCAGCCATAGCCATAACTTACTTTTGAGGAGATTGCAATGTTATTGGAAATTGCAAGTCGGAGATTTAGTTTTTTCAAATGTGGCCCCAGGCTTTTAAAATCAACATAAAGAGGAATACAAATATAATTATAGCGCAACTTAAAGATGGTATTATCAAATTCGCTCGTTTTTTTATGGCTGCCTTTTTGAGAAAGCAATAACTCAAGACCATAATTATATTTATCATTGGCTTCTCTATATACCGACATGCCAGTTATAATTCCAGGCTGATTGTATCCACCATAACTATCACCATCCACTTGGGCTACATTCAATCCACCGACAACTTGTGCCTTGAAATTTTGACCATAATTGATTGTAGAAAAAACTAAAATGAAAAGAAAAATGAATATCGTTTTTAACCTTACCATAATTGCTATAAGTTTGCATCAAAATTAAGGAATTAGGAATTACTATCAGGTAATTCAATTTAAACAATATTTATGGTAAAATTTAACAAGGATATATCAGGTTTTGTGTTGCTATCAATACTTTCAGAAGCCGATGGAGAGTTTAAGCCGGAAGAAGGAAGAGTAATCGTTGAATACATTCATGAAAATTTTCCTCTGGGGAGTAATCTCGATGAAGCTTTAGAGGAACTTAGTAATTTAAAGAAGGATGATTACTTGCCGTTTTTCGAGAAATCTGCCAATGATTTTTTGGAAGAATCAACTGATAAAGAACGTATTGCCTTTCTGAAATTTGCCATAAAACTTATTAAGGCAGATGAACAACTGGCAAGGGAAGAAGACAGTATGATAAGCAAGTTATTTTTATGGTGGGGAATTTAAGTCCTGGTTTTAGGTATTTTAATAGAGTAGAGTAGAAACAATTTGGTTTTAAAATAGTTTAATAGTAAACAACACGTGTCAATAGAATTTTATAAGTTAAAAGTTAAAGAGGTAAGAAGAGAAACACCCGAATGTGTTTCAATAGCTTTCGAAATCCCTGAGGAGCATAAGGAGATTTTTAAATTTGAACATGGTCAGTACATCACCATTCGAAAAGAATTTAAAGGGGAAGAAATACGCCGTTCTTATTCATTGTGCACGAGTCCCTTAGACAATGATTTTAGGGTTGCAGTGAAGCAAATGTATGATGGCATCTTTTCAAGCTATGCCAATT
>Ga0163144_10017933_pt1 | contig 14377 bp, 18 predicted proteins | sample OliLak19BULKMAT1_FD_123175 | JGI IMG/M metagenome (GOLD analysis project Ga0163144, IMG submission 123175) | Freshwater microbial mat bacterial communities from Lake Vanda, McMurdo Dry Valleys, Antarctica - Oligotrophic Lake LV.19.BULKMAT1 | ecosystem: Environmental > Aquatic > Freshwater >... | reverse complement strand
GAAAGCCGAGGCGGCACTCTACGAGGAGATTGAAAAGCTGAAGACCACCCCTGTAGCCGTGAACGAACTTGAGAAGGCGCGGAACCTGATTCTCGGCAACTTCTATCAGCAACTGAAGACCATCGCCGGGAAGGCGAATCTGCTCGGCCAGTATGAGATTTATTTTGGTGGATACAACCAGCTATTCAAGTTTGACCAGCGCATCGCAGCGGTTACGCCAGCCGACATACAGCGCGTTGCCGCCAAATACCTCACGGAGCGGAACCGGACGGTTGCGACTCTGGTGCCGGTGAAGGAATTAGCACAGAAGGGGGCTCAATAACATGCGCGCCCTCGTCATCGGCTTGCTTGCCTGCTGCATGCTTGTGGCACAAATCCGGATGCCAGTTTTCCAGCGGATACCGATGGATAACGGCGCCGTGCTGGTTTTGATGCCCAAGCAGGATCTTCCTCTGGTGACCTTGCGCGTGAGCCTGCGTGGCGGGGCGGAGGCCGACCCCGCTGGACTCGAAGGGCTTGCATCGATCACAGCGAACTTGCTGACTCGCGGCACCCTGCAGCGAAGCCGCGAACAATTGGCGGAAGACCTTGACCAGTTGGGGCTGAATGTGAATGTACAAGTGACCCGGAAAGCTGCTGCGCTTGAGCTACAGTTCCTGGCCCGCAACACGCAACAGGTGATCGCGCTGCTGGGTGAAATGCTGACGAAGCCACGCTTTGACGAGCAGGAGCTAACCAGGCTGGTGGCCCAGCGAGTGGATGCCGCCAAAGTCTCCAAGGATCAACCGCAGTTGTCCCTGCGCGAATACTTTCCTGCCTACTACTTTGGCAAGCAGCACCCATACGGCCGTCCGGCCAACGGCGACGAGTTGAGTCTGCCGAAGATTACTCGCGCCGCCGTGGTCGAGTACTGGAAGAGCAACTTCGTTGGCAAGAATCTCGTCGTAGTGGCGGCGGGCCAATTTGATGCGAAGTTGATGGAATCGCAAATGCGAAAGCTGTTTGGCAGCTTGCCCGCCGGCAACGGTTTCAAGCCAGCCGAAGCCGCGGAACCGAAGCGTGGCGCGCCCCGCTTGTTGCTGGTCGACTTGCCGGGCGCTACCCAAACTTACTTTGCGATCGCTCAACCCGGCATTTCCCGCACAAGTCCCGATCGCACCCGGATTGAACTTGTCAATACGCTGTTCGGCGGGCGCTTTACATCGATGTTGAATGACGCGCTGCGTGTCGAAAGTGGGCTCACCTACGGGGCCAACAGCACGGTGCAACTGGATCGCTTGCCGGGGACGATTTCCATCGCAACTTTCACCAAGACGGAATCGACAGCGGCGGCCATCGACCTCGCCCTCCAGCAACTCGACAAGCTTCAGGCAAAGGGCATCGATGCCGAACAGCTTGCCAGCGCCAAGGCCTACGTCAAGGGCGAATACCCGACGAGGAACCTTGAGACGATCGACCAGCTTTCCGGCGTGCTGACCGACTTTGAGCTGTATGGCCTGAACCGGGGCGAAGTAGATGACCTGATGTCGCGCATTGATTCGGTCACGGTCGAGCAGGCCAATGAGACTGCGCGCAAGTACTTTCGGAACTCAGGGCTGGTCTTCGTATTGATTGGCGATGCGGGAAAAATTCGAAAGATCGCCGACAAGTACGCCAAAGAAATCAAAGTGATCCAGAGCAGCGAGCCCGGCTTTTAGGCGTTTCTGATGTGCGCCACGTGGTGGCGGCCGTGCCAGGCATAGGTCTGTAGCACCCTGTCGAGTGACATGAGGCCATTGTCGGGATGCAACACCTCGCGGGTGAACGCTTCGGCCGGAGTTAATTCGAGCAATACCGTCCAGCGGTGGTGCAAGTTTTCGAGAATTGAGACTGAGTGCTCGACTGGCAACTTGGAGTCCGGCAACTCAGCCCATGCCTTCTCGTCGTATGGCTTCACAGTGGGTTTGTTCTCGGTAAGCCCAAGACGAAAGCGTGTGTAACCATTCATGTGCGAATCGGCGATGTGATGGACGAGTTGGCGAACGGTCCAGCCACCCTCCCGATAAGGTTGATCCAGTTTCTTCTCGCCGATGGCCGCCAATGCCTCTTTGACACGTTTCGGGAGATCGCGAATTTCGGCAATTGCCGATTGTCGTTCCGCCTCGGATTCGAAGGGAGTGAAGTTAAAGTCACCGACTGGGAAGCGTGGGTCTGACATAATTCTCATTATGGAACGTCGATCGTTTTTCCTCACGACCGCGGCTCTATCGCAGACCATGATGCTTCAAGCGCAGGCTCCGGCCCCGCCCAAGACGCACCTCAAGGTTGGCGATACCGCCCCGGATTTCAGCGTGCCCACCACAATGGGCAAGCCTTTCAAACTTTCTGACTACAAGGGCAAGAACGGAGTGGTGGTTGCGTTTTTCCCCGCTGCGTTCACCGGTGGTTGAACCAAGGAAATGACCGGGTACCAGGCTGGTATCCAAAAGTTTAAGGAAATGGGTTTTGAAGTCATTGGGTTATCCACTGACAACAGCCCGAGTCTGAAGTATTGGGCCGACAATGTGATCAAGCCGGACTTTCCATTTGGGAGTGACTTCGCTACACGCCAAACTGCGGAAGCCTACGGCGTGTTGATGAAGGATCGAGGAATGGCAAATCGGGCCACCTTCGTGGTGGATATCGATGGCAAAATCACTCACATCGAAGAGGGAAGCTCGGCGGTCGACATAACCGGAGCAGTTACGGCTTGTTCACGGAGTAAAGGCAAGCACTAAAACACCTCAAAGGGCAACAAATGAACAACCGCCGTGAAGTAATGATGGCCGCGGCCGCACTCGGTGCGGCAGCGGTGATGCAAGGGCAGGCCCCCGCGCCGCCCAAGACACACTTGAAGGCCGGCGATAGCGCGCCCGATTTCAAAGTGCCAACCACAACTGCCGCCAAGTCCTTTCAGTTATCCGGCTACAAGGGCAAGAGCGGAGTCGTGGTTGCATTCTTCCCGGCGGCGTTCACGGGTGGCTGCACCAAGGAGATGACGGCCTATGGCACTGAGATCGCCAAGTTCAAGGAGATGGGCTTTGAAGTCATCGGCATTTCGACTGACAACATCCCCTCACTTTCCGCATGGCAGAAGGAAGTGTTGAAAGTCGATGCTCCTCTTGGCAGCGACTTCGCTACGCGCAAGACGGCAGAAGCCTACGGCGTGTTGATGAAGGATCGTGGCATGGCCAACAGAGCTACTTTCGTGGTGGACCGGGATGGCAAGATCACTCATATCGAAGAAGGCAGCGCCGCGGTGGACATCACCGGAGCGACCAATGCCTGCGCCCGGATTAAGGGCAAGTAAGAGTGGCGGCGCCATTACTGGAAGTCCAAAACATTACAGTGATTCGCGGAGAGAGGCCGGCCCTGAACGGCCTCTCTTTACGTATAGAGGATGGCGAACACGTTGCGATTCTCGGCCCGAATGGGTGTGGCAAGTCGACACTGCTGAAGGTGATCACTCGTGAGGAGTATCCACTCCTGCGGCCCGACAGCTTTATCCGCATCTATGGCCAGGAGCGCTGGCATCTCGATGAATTGCGCAAGTGGCTGGGCATTGTATCGAACGACTGGATGGCCAAGGCGACACGCGACGTGAAGGGCAGGGAACTCGTGTTGGGCGGGTTCTTCAACAGCGTTGTGATTGAACCGTACCACGAGGTAACGGACGAAATGCGAGAGCTTGCAGATGCTGCGCTGCGCGAAATGGGTGCGCTCCATCTGGCAGATCGTTGGACGGACGAGCTTTCGAGCGGCGAGGCGCGGCGTATTCTGCTTGCGCGTGCGCTGGTGCATACCCCCAAGGCGCTGCTACTGGATGAGCCGGGCACCAGCCTTGATTTTGCGGCCCAACAGCACCTGAACGATCTGGTGAGCCTGCAAGCTCGCTCTGGTAAGACGATTGTTCTGGTCACGCACCATCTGAGCGACATCATTCCCGAGATGGAGCGGGTTGCCTTTCTCCATGAAGGCCGTATTGTCGATGACGGGCCGAAGCAAAAGATGTTGACGACCTCGAAGATGAGCGAACTTTTTGGCGCACGTCTTGAGGTGGTGGAGCATGAGGGCCGATATGGTCTGGTTTAGCACTGCGCTGCTCCTGGCAGGTATGGATTTGTTCGAGGCCGGCAAGGGCGGCTACATGACCTACCGCATCCCGGGCATAGTCACCCTTGGCGACGGCACGGTGCTTGCCTACGCTGAGGCTCGCAAAGATGGGGCAGGGGACTGGGCTGACATTGACATCGTGCTGCGGCGTAGTGCGGATGGCGGAGCTCATTGGACTGAGCCCGTTGTACTTGCAGATGAGGGGACTCAAACCGTCAACAACGTGGTGGCGATTGCCGGTAAGTACAAGCATGAAGTTCACCTGGTGTACTGCGTCAACTATGCCAAAGCCTACTATCGCCATAGCGTCGATTCAGGCAAGACTTTCACGCGGCCAGTTGAGATCACTTATGCTTTCGAGACGCTTCGCGGAAGCTACAGCTGGAATGTCATTGCCACCGGACCGGGACACGGAATTCGGCTCAAGAACGGACGTCTGCTGATTCCTATCTGGCTTTCAACTGGTGGGCGCGCCCATCGGCCCAGCGTTGTATCGACACTCTACAGCGATGACCAAGGAAGCACGTGGAAGACGGGCGACATCATCCTCGGGCCTCTGGTCAATCCCAGTGAAACGGCTGCGGTCGAATTGAAAGACGGCCGCGTAATGATGAACATCCGAAGTGAGAGCGATGCGTTGCGCCGTGCTGTGGTCTACAGTCCAGACGGCGCCTCAAACTGGACTGAGCCCGCCTTCGTCCCCGAGTTAAAGGAACCGGTGTGCATGGCCAGCCTATTGCGCTACCCGAACGGGTCGAAGCCGTTGCTCTTTATCAATCCTGCAAACATCGACGGCGACGCACTCTCAAGGAAAGGCCGCAACTCCCAACGTCGCAACCTGACACTGCAGATCAGCCGCGACGAAGGCAAGACCTGGAGTCTGCTGCAAACGATCGACCCTGACATCTCCGCCTATTCAGACCTTGCCGTAAATCGTGCCGGGGACCTGCTGGTTCTCTATGAAAAAGGTGGTCGCAACGGCAATATGTACTTTACTCAAGCTTTACAAATCAAACGAGTTCCGGCAAAACTTTTAAGATAGATGGGTGTTTCCTAATGCAGGAGCGTTAGAAAGCAATGAAAAACAATATTCTACGTTTGGCAATTTCTGCCGTACTGTTCGCCGGGCTCACTTTTGCCCAGGGAGGCAGGCGGCCAGCCGGAGCGGGCGATCAACTCGGCTTGAGCGAAGATCAGAAGCCCCAGGTACAGGCAATTTTGAAGGAGCAGCGTGAAGCCAGAACGGCGGCGCGCAAGAATAATGCTTCGAAGGAAGATCTCCAGGCTATTCAACAGAAGACTCGTGACCGCCTGTCCACTGTCTTGAATGCCGATCAACTGCAGAAATTCGATGCCGCGTCGAAGCGTACGCAACGCGGCCGTCGCGGTGCGAAAGAGTTGAACCTCAGTGAGGACCAGAAGCCTCAAGTGCAGTCCATTTTCAAGGAGCAGCGTGAAGCCTTCGCGGCGGCACGCAAGAACAATGCGCCGAAGGAAGACCTGAAGGCGATCCATCAGAAGACCCACGATCGGCTCTCTTCAGTATTGAGCGCCGACCAGATGCAAATGTTCGATGCTGGTTCGAAGCGGATGCAAAAGGGACGCAGGCCCCTCGGCTAATCCCTACTTGCGGGCGAGAATTGCGTCGAGCGGAGAGTTAAGCAACACAACGCCTTCCACATCGCGAAAGCCGGCGCTCTCAAGGATTTCCTTGTACTCGCTGAGCCGCCGCTCTTTGCCCTCAGTGACAACCAGCATATTGAGAGACTGCAAGAGCGTCCAGAGTGGTTTCACTCCCGACTCGTCCAGCAGTTTTTCGGCAATCAGAATCGCGCCGCCCTCTGGCAGGGCGGCGTGTATTTTTTTGAGCAGCAAGTCGATCTTGGCCCGAGTCCAATCGTGAAGGATGCGGCCAATTGCGTAAAGGTCGGCATCCGGGAATGGATCCTTAAAAAAGTCGCCTCCGATCGCGTCGATTCGACTGTCGAGGCCGGAGTCGCCAATGACTTCCCGGGTGACATGCAAGACTCCAGGCAGATCATAAACGCTGGCCCGCAATTCCGGATAAGCCTGACAGGCAGCAATAGGCAAATGCCCAGTTGCCCCGCCCAGGTCCACCATGTGACGGAAGGAGCTCAAGTCAAAGGCCCTTACAACTTGCGGCGAGCTGATCATCCCAAAACCGTGCATGCCCATCATGAAGCGGCGCTTGTCTTCATCCGTCTTGTAGTAGTGCGAGAACAGTTCGCCCTGCCCTCCAAAGACCTGCTCCCAACGGTGCGTGCCTTCCCTCACTGCTTCGGGCAGCTTGGCCCACAAATGCCATAGCGCCTTCTGGCTGTACTCGATGTAACCGATGATGGAATGGGGCGAGTTGCGGATCAGGTAGGTGGAAGCAATTGGAGGATTGGCATAGGCGCCACTCTCAAGCTGAAGCAGTTCCAGATTGACGCAAGTGTTCAGCAGTCGCTCGAGCGCATCGGGGTTGGCCTGGATCAGGGTCGCGAGTTGGGCGACACCGAGCGGCGCATGTTCCAGATGATCGAAGACCCTCAATTCCACTGCCGTAAACATGGCCTGCGAGCGTCGAAAGGCCTCAATCAGGAAGAGTACTGGTTCGGGGTTGGGTAGAGACATAGCTTAGAGCCATCGCGAGTAGGACAGCAGCGCCCAGTATATGGCAGGCATCGAGAAGAGGCTGGAATCGAGGCGGTCTAGCCAGCCGCCGTGCCCCGCCAACATCGTCCCTGAATCTTTCATTCCAGCGCCACGCTTCAGCGCGCTTTCACACAGATCGCCCAGTTGACCAGCTACATTGCCCACAATCGAGAACAGCGCGGCTTCCAGCAATCCGACTTCAGGCAACACTCTGGGCAAGTAGAGGCAACCGAACAAAACCGAGACGGCGATGCCTCCCAGAGAACCCTCGATGGTCTTGCCGGGACTGATTTCAGGCGCCAGCTTGTGTTTGCCAAAGGCGCGGCCGCAATAGTAAGCACCGGTATCGCCAGCCCAATTCAGCGCTACTGCGAAGAAGAGCCAGTGGTGGCTGCGGTTGTGCAATTCGATCCCACATCGCCACGCTCCAAAAATGTAGAGGATACCCAGTGCGAAAGCGCCTGCGCTGGCGAAGCCGGTCTTTAAATCCGGCGATCTCAATCCCAATCCAAGCGCAAGCAATGGAAGCAGCGCAACCGAGGTCCAGCCCAGCTCAGGCAGCGTCAGCAGCGCAATGCCGGCAACTCCGGCAGGGATTGTGAAACTCAACAGGCCCTGGTTTTCGACCATTCGCGCATACTCGCGAAAGCAAAGCATACTGAGCAAAATGACGACGCCGACGAAGAGCCAATGAGGCGCAAAAAAGATGCTGTAAGTGCTAACCGGTATCAGCCATGCGGCTGTGATGACGCGTTTCATCGCACCGCAACGCCGACCGGCACGCCCACGGCCTCACCCTTACCTTTGGTTGAGGCCTCTACCCCGCCAAAGCGCCGTTCCCGTTTCTGATACTCAGAAATGGCCTCCAGCAGATGCAGGCATCTGAAGTCTGGCCACAAGGTGCTCGAAACAACCAGTTCGCTATAAGCAATTTGCCAGAGCAGGAAATTGCTCACACGCATCTCCCCCGAAGTCCGGATCAGCAGATCCGGCTCAGGCAGCCCACTCGTATAAAGGTGCCGCTCGACCAACTCTTCATCGATTGCATCCGCCGGTACGCCACTTTCGACAATGCTGCGCACTGCATCCACCAGTTCCGTACGGCCGCTGTAATTCAGCGCGAGGTTCAATTGTAGGCCCGTGTTCAGGGCCGTGGCGCGAGTTGCATGCCGCAATTCTACCTGAACGGATTCAGGCAGTTCGTCAATGCGTCCGATGGCCACCAATCGCACGTTGTTTTCTTTCAGCGTCGTCAACTCGGACCGCAAATACAGCCTGAGAAGTTGCCAAAGCGCCTGGACCTCAAGCGGCGGCCGCCGCCAGTTTTCCGTCGAGAACGCATAGAGCGTAAGCGCTTCTATCCCCAGCCGTGCGCACGATTCAACGACTGCCCGAACACTATCGACACCCGCCTTGTGGCCTGCGATGCGAGGCATGTGTCTGAGCTTTGCCCAACGTCCATTGCCGTCCATGATGACGGCGATGTGTCGAGGCAGTCGCCCGGGATCCAGGGTCTTGGCCAGAATCCATTCCTCAGACCCGGATTTCAGGGCCTCGAAGAGTTCTTTCATTGCAACTCACCATGGTACAACGATGCTGCCCCCGGATTCGATAGAAACAAAAGGCGGAACCAGCGCTGCAATGCCCAGGAACGATCCGAATGGCAACTCATAGGTTTTGGCGTCTTTGCGTGTCAACACCACGAAAAGGATGCCGAAAACGGAGCCAGCCAGACTGCCAATGATCAGCGTCAACAGTGCTCCCTGCAATCCATAAAATGCGCCAATCATCGCAATCATTTTGACATCGCCGAATCCAAGACCGTCGCGTCCTCGCACCCTGTAATAGAGTTCGCCGATCCCCCAAAGTGCAATCGCCGGTCCAAGCCCACCGATCAGACTCTCGCCAAGGCTGATGTAGGAATCACGCCATTCCAGCGGGAACAGGAAGTTGGCGAGAAACTTTGGCATAACGACAAAAAGGCTCAACACGAAACCCGCGATCATGCCCCCCACTGTAAATTCATCGGCGAGGATTCGCTCTTCGAGATCCATGAAGATCAACCCTACAATCAGCGAGCAAAAGATGCAGAGCTTAAAGGCCTCGGGCGATGGTCCCAGCTTGATCACCGCTGCGCCGAACAAGAGTCCATTCAACAGTTCCACCACCGGGTAGCGCCATGGAATCACCGCGCGGCAGTTGCGGCACGTCCCACCCAGGATGAGATAGCTGAGCACGGGCACATTGTCGTACCACGCGATTCCCTTGTCGCACCCCGGGCAGAAGGAGCGCGGCGAGACAACGCTCAGGTCGCGAGGCAGCCGGTAGATACATACGTTTAGAAAGCTTCCGATCAGCAGTCCGAACAAGCTGGCCAGTAATGCGTAAACGATGGAATCAGGCATATTGAAGCTCCTTGTAAGCGGCAAGTGTATTGCGGACCATGTGCTCCAGCGTGAACAATTCGAGGTATCTCCGCCTCGCATTCTCGCTAAATCGAAGTGCGAGGTTGCGGTCTTCGCGGATGGTCTGAATCGCACGCGCCACCGATGGTTTGTCGTTGATTGTAAGCAAACCCGAAAACCCTTCGTCAACAGCTTCAGGCAAGCCACCCACTCTGCTTGCAACAATCGGCAACCCTGCCGCCATCGCCAGCAGCGCAGCGGACCCAAGACCCTCGCTCTCGCTCAAATACAAAAAGAGGCAGCCGCTTTGCAGAGCCTCAGCCAGGTTCTCGCTGAGCTTTAACTCCGCGCCGGCCAACTTGGCAGCCTCAATCATCATGACGTTCATTTTGCCCGGATCTTCGCTCTTGAGCCCCGCCACATGCGGCGCAAGCGTTGCCGGAGCGATATCCGGCACTCCGTCATGGACGACCCTGATTCGCTTTTCTTCAACCCCTGCTCGTTTCAGCTCTCGAGCGACAGACTGAGACACGGCAAGATATCCAGCCGCGCGAGAATACTTCTTGCGCGAGAACCAGGACATCTTGACGGGAAACGCAACGCGGCGCGATACCAGGAACGGCCTGAGGCTGGCGATCGAAGCAAGCGTATGCGAATAAGCATCCTGAACATGGATCACGTCCTGTCTTCCGCTCTGCGAAAGCATGGTCGTCAGTCCGGTCTGCTTGCAATCCAGCTTGGATTGTTGGGCAAGATCCCAAAGCAACGACCCATGCCTCAGCAGCAGGGTCACCGCATGGCCCTGCTCCCGCAACCCTTCAGCCAGGTAAAGGGTCTGCCATTGTCCTCCGCGCATTTTCCATCCCGAGTCTGCGAGCAGAATTCTCATCGTTGCGGCGACATGTTCCTTGCTTTGGCGTATTTCAAAAAAGTGTAGATCGCAGCCATATAGGCGATTGCCAAACCCTCCGGCCCATCGAGAAATCCCCGCTGAACGATATAACTCTTGAAAAACGTCCACGCCGGATCTATAGCCATATGGCGCCAGCCAATCGGTTTCCTCAGGTCGACAAGCTGCGCCGCAGCCAACGTCGTGTAGCGATCCATCGTGCGAAGGTGCTCGCTCAGCGATGAACATGTGTAGTGCAACAGGTTGGTTTCAAGATGGCCTATCGATCCGTCTACATGTACGCTCTCATGGACGTAATCGCCCACCCATTTGGCCTTGCGCCGGTCGAATAATCTCACTTTACGATCCGGATACCACCCGGAATGCAGGATCCAGCGGCCAAGGTATTGAGCCAACCTGGGCATCGAATAGCTATCATGATGCGGGCCGTTTTTCTTCAGTTGCCAGATCTCGCCTTCCAGGGCCTCGCTCAGCGCTTCGTCGGCATCGATACTCAACACCCAATCGTTTTCACAGGCCTCGGCTGCGAAATTCTTTTGCGCCGCATAACCCCGCCAGTGCGTTTCGACTACCCGAGCCCCGTGGTTGAGCGCCAGCTCGATCGTTCTGTCATTTGAGCCGCTGTCGATCACCACGATCTCATCGCAACAGCGCAGGCTCTCAATCGCCCTCGCGATGTTGAGCTCCTCGTTGTAAGTGATGATGGCGGCCGAGATTCTCATCGACATCTAATAGCCTAGCGGAGCCACCATAAAGCACAACGCGAAGATTACCAGCGCAAGCAGCGCGAAGAGTCGGCGTCTGGAATTCAAGGGAGATTCATCGTGGATTTGCGGATGCCGCCGTCCAATGAAGTAAAGCGCAACCGCCCAGCCCCACCAGGGCGGATAGTAATAACCGAGTGGAATCAGCATTATGATGGCGGCCAGTGAAATCCGGTTAGCCCAGCGTCCGGCCAGAGAGTAGACGATATGCCCGCCATCCAATTGCCCGATGGGCAGCAAATTCAATGCAGTGGCAAACACACCCACCCAGGCTGCCCGAGCCATGGGATGAAGGTAGATCGATTCAGGAGCGATTCCAGGAAAGAATATCGACTCGAACCAGCGAATCAGAAGCGGAGTGCCGAACACCAGGTCACCGGTTGAGGCGGCAGGTGACACATGGCTCATCCAGACTCCATAAAAGAGAAATGGCAGCAAGACTACAAACCCGGCAATGGGCCCGGCGATGCCAACATCGAACAGCACCGTGCGCGAGTAGATGATCGACCGGATCCGTATGAATGCGCCAAATGTGCCGATGAAGGTCGGCACAGGCAGAAAATAAGGCAGCGAGGCGTCTAGCTGGTAGTAGACGCAGGCAAAGTAGTGCCCCAACTCGTGAGCCAGCAGGATCACGATCAAGGGGAGCGAAAATGCCAATCCGGCCCACAGTGCGGACGGGTCCAAAAAAGCGGCAAACAATGCCAATCCGTCTTCTTCGAATCGGAATGCAGGGAGGTTGTTGTTGAAATTGTGCACCATGCGCGAACCTGCCGCGCTGGTAGACCAAAGACTGAGGAGCAACAACAAAAGAGCAAGCAGATATCTGGGGCGCCGCTGCTCTTCAATAATCACTCGATTGTTTTAGAGGGTTTGCAGTTCTTTGCCGGGCTTGAAGCGCACTGCCTTGCCGGGAGGAATGGCGACTTCATCGCCAGTGCGGGGATTGCGCCCGATGCCAGTCTTGCGAGGACGCACGTTGAAGATGCCAAAGCCGCGCAATTCAATTCGCTCGCCCTGGCCAAGGGCACGTTTCATGCTTTCAAACACAGTTTCCACTGCCATTTCGGCCTTGGTCTTCGTGATGCCGGTCTTCGATACCACTTCGTTAATGATGTCGAGCTTGATCATGATCTGGATTCCTTCAAAGACGAGAAGCACTAGCTAAATTATTAAAAACAAGAACTTTACTATAGACTTTCCTGTCGTGAGAAGTCAAGAGCCACGCTTCAGTCCACCGGGCCCGGTTCTAAATGCAACACTTTCGCCGCTCCAATAACTATTCTGAATTCTGCTCGTTTTTAATGAGCGGTTTTGCCCACATTCTCACGCTATTCCCTATGTGAGGAGCCACCATCATGCACTTGGCAACCCAGACTAGTGAACTCGCACTTTCCAGCAGTAAACTCAACGAGGTCTACCGGCTTCGGCATGCCTGCTATCTACGGAACTTCGCGATCGATCCATCTCCGGACTTCAGGTTTACCGACCGCTTCGACGCGCTGCCGAACCACTTCAGCTTCCTGCAACACCGTGCATCGCAACCGCAATCAACGGTGCGGGTCAGCGTCGTGCGCCCAGATCTGGGGTGGACGGATTCTCCGGCCCGTCAGACCTTTGGCGACCACCCGTGTTTCCAGAGATTTGCGGCCTCCTCCTACGCTGAAGGCAACCGCCTCTGCTTCGACCCTCAAGCCAAACGTCGGGGCTTCGTTGAATTACTGGCCAATGTTGCTGCCCTCGCCGAGGTCTACGACGTAGAGTGGATTCTAGCCTGCCCGCGCATGGAGCATGTGCATGTCTACCAGAATCTTTTTGGCTTCCAGCCGCAGGCCGAACCGAGAAGCGGAATAGGAGTCAAACTGATCGCCCCTCTGATGGCCACTTCGCTAAGCCAGCTCCGCGCATACGTTCAATATGACCAGCGCATGATCGAAGCCTGGCAAGCGGCTAGCCAACGGTTGCGTGGCGAGAGTGTTCTCCCGCTAGCCGCCAACATGAATCCGCACCTCGATAGCCTCGCGCAATCTTTAGCCGCCAGCTAGGGCCGCTTCAGGAACTCACTCAACACCTTTAAGGCTGCGGCGGGATTGTCGATGAATAAAGAGTGCGCAGCCTCAGGAATCACTGCCAGCTTCGAACCTCGAATCAACTTCTGATAGCGGGCTGCCGTCTCGGGGCGAGCCTCGTCATACTGGCCAACCATCAACAACACGGGTAGCTTCAACTCCCCCAGCCGCCTGGTCACATCGAAGCTCTTCAGGCTGCCGGTGGCATGGAATTCCGACGGACCCCACATCTGTTCATAGATTCCACGGTTAGACGGTGAATCGGCGCAAGATGGATTTCGCACTGCATTTGCATTCCTGCGCACAAACCGCCGAGTGTACTCAAGCTCGGCTGTTCGATACTCAGCCGTATCGGTCGTCCCTGCCGCCTCATGCTTCTTCAGTGTTGCCTGTGCCACGACAGGCAATTGCTTTCTCAATACCTCCGCGTCCGCAATCCAATCCCTGGTGCTCAACAAAGGGCTGCCCAACACCAAAGATTCAATACCCTCAGTGCCCTTTGCCAGTACATAAGCCACAGCCAGCGAGCCACCCCACGAATGCCCCATCAAATGCATTCGCTTCAGCCCCAATTGCTGGCGGATCGAATGCAACTCCTCTACGAATCTTTCTGCCTTCCAAAGCGAGCGATCCGTAGGCCGGCCAGACCGGCCGCTCCCCAATTGGTCATAAACCACAAGCCGCTGACCCGGCAGTTTCTCAAGAACCGAGAAGCCGCAAGACGTTCCGCCTGGCCCGCCGTGCAGCACCATCAGCGGGGTGCCCTTCGCCTCGCCGGTCACGCGGTACCAGACCGGCCCACCCGGGACATTCAGGAATCCTTCCGTACTTTGAGCCAGACAACAGGCCGCCAACAAGAGCAATAGCACCGTCCGCATCAGTCCCTTACCTTCTCCATCAGTTTGCGGTAGATCCGCACATTCACTTCCGCTCCTGTAATCCCCGTGTGCTGAATCCCGCCATGAGGTTCATCCTCGACACCCAAAGCTTCCGCCACCCACGGCCCCCGGATTTGGCGGTAACCCAGCGCCCAGGCCATCGACGGCAAATCGAACCAGTAATACGTATAGTGCTCGCTCCATTCCCTACCGCATGCTCGATAGAGCGCATCGAGAAACCCTTTGTCGAACCCACAGTTGTAGGAAACCCTCAAGCGTGGCTTAGCCCCAAACATCTTTGATTCGTAAGCGATCCAATCTTCCAGCGCCCGCTCGGGCGCCATAGCACCCTCCCGCTTCCATAGCGCTGCATCGAACCCATTTACTTTTTGTGCACCCGGGTCCAGCCGCTCGGGATGCTTCGGCATCAGCCGTCGATACCAGCGCCCCATCTCTTTGCCCTTGGCGTCGGTATAAACCACTCCGATATCAATCAACTCGTGATAGCCCGCATTGAGCCCCGTAGTCTCCGTATCTATGTGTACCAGCACATAGTCCGTAT
>Ga0163144_10017932_pt1 | contig 14377 bp, 16 predicted proteins | sample OliLak19BULKMAT1_FD_123175 | JGI IMG/M metagenome (GOLD analysis project Ga0163144, IMG submission 123175) | Freshwater microbial mat bacterial communities from Lake Vanda, McMurdo Dry Valleys, Antarctica - Oligotrophic Lake LV.19.BULKMAT1 | ecosystem: Environmental > Aquatic > Freshwater >... | reverse complement strand
TTAAAAATTACAAAAGTGCAAAAGACATTTGGTTCATCTTCTTTACAAAAGCTTCCAGCTAACCATTTATCCCATATGTAGATGTATTGGACGAGGCTCTATGCTTTGGATGGATAGATTCAATTATAAAAAAAATAAATCTAGATTCCCGTGCACAACGCTTCTATCCCCGCCGAGCAAAAAGCTCAGTTTCAGAGTTAAATAATGCAAAGATGAGAAGATCGATAGCGGACAGTAATCTCTATTTTAAAAATCTTTCTATAATTTCCTGATCAAATTGTGCCTTCGCTTGGTCCTTGTCATTTGCATTTTCGATTAGATTGTCCAACACATAAAAAGACAGTCTTTCCATTTTTTGCTTGTCCTCATCGACTAAGCTTTCAAGACTCACAAGATAGCTTTTTGGGAAAAACCTCATTACTGTTGCAGTACTGGCAAACATTTCATCAGGATTATCAGAAGGATGACCACCATCACCCATATAGCAAGATTCGGTAACTAAATTAAAAAGATCACCAACTAACTTAATGTCTCCATCAACAAACCCCAAATTAAAATTCCACACGTCGTAACCTCTCGCCTCCACATCATTCAAAGCATTATCCTGAGAGTCCTGCCTGCTTCGATTCAATAGATTCCATATTTCCTCAGACTCACCATCCCAACCAAAATTTTTACCAGGCCCAATTTGGTCAAATACAACGTGCATACCTTCGTGAAAGATCAGTTTATCCAGATCATCAGCTCTTATTTCAGAATCTGGTTTAATGTAAACGAAAATAACTTGTCTACCATTCGGTAAAATAGTTGCACTTCCATTTAAATTTTCACCACTATCACTAAAATCATACTCGTACACTTCAACATCAACACTGCTCTTCTCAGCTAAAAAAGCCTGATAAGTTCTATTCGCGGCCTCAAGATGCATATTAAGATCATAGGGCACTTCCATAGAGTTGCGCCACTTCCCATCTGCCCTTTTCCAACCAGATCTTCCAGGTATTGGCTCGTCTGTGTCCTGTGGAAATAAAGCAGCATCAACTGCAAAAACATCCCCACTTAACGCTAATTCACTCTCATCAATAGTAAACTCAGTTTCAAAAGACAACGGAACCGATGTTGCTGTTGCTTCTGCTCCAAAAACTGGGGAACTTCCTCTGAAGTCACGCACTGTAGTACAGTCCGAAACCTCAATATTAGTTTTTTGGTTGGAACAGGAATATGCAACACCACCTGAGATTGCCATAGACGCTAGTGCGATTCGCGAAAGGTTTTTCAATTTTTCCATCGCAGAATTATACTAAATAATTAGCAAGTTTACAACTATAGGGTATATTAGTGTGCCTAAAAGAAATTCTTTAGTCGGTTGTAAAATTTATTCGTACTGATCATTGGTATAAAGACACTAGTTCTCTTTTTATAATCCTCATAATCCTGGTTTCCCTCGTAATGTTTTTCTAGCATCGGTATTCCAGAAACCTTCAAAATTAAATAGGTAATAGTAAATGGCCCAATAATAGAAACAATACCGGAAGAGACTGCAATCATAAATATTCCCCACCACATCACAACCTCACCAAAATAATTTGGGTGCCTAGAATATTTCCACAAACCTTTGTCCATGATCTTCCCCTTATTTCTTTGATCACTTTTAAATCTATCCAATTGAAAGTCGCCTATAACCTCAAAATAAAATCCCACAAGCCAAATCAAAAACCCGATGATACCCAGTAAACCAAAGGCTTGATTTGTATCCTCTGCAATAACTATAAGTGGAATCGCAACTACTACAGCAAAAAAACCCTGCAGCATGTAAACCTTAAAAAAAGACACAAGCAAAACATTTTCTCCAGCTTCCTGACGCAGTTTTGCATACCTCATGTCTTCTTTTTTCCTTCGATTACGTAAATAAATGCGAGCGGCCAACCTCGCTCCCCAAACAAAAATTAGGGCAGACACCAAAAATAATCTCGGTGAGTGATCAGCACCCACCCAAGTCACCAGCACAATCAAAATAAAACTTATGCCCCAAGAAATATCTGCAATATCATTGCGTTTTAAAAGTATAGAAAGTGCAAATACGAATGCTTCGTAAATTACGACTATTATAAAAGTGGTTACAAGAAGATTATTCACGCCAAATGTAGCCATTTAGCGACAATAAATGTAATTCCCGAAACCGACGCCGAGAGCACAGCTCCCCAAATCATGTCCACAACAGTAAGCGCAAATGGCCAACTGCGCACTGTTGCCAAATTTGTTAGATCGTAGGTGGCGTAAGCAACAAAACCAAATAATGCACCGTAGCCAATAGCTGTCATAAGTGATTTTTTGTCAATTGCTGGCATTACTGCAAAGAAAATTATTCCAAACAAAAAAATGAAGTAAAAAAGAATTGCGGCACTCCAATTAACATTTTTGGTGAGCAAGTCTCCCATCTGCGATCTATAAAAGTTTTTCGCAATCAGACCCAACCAGATAATATCGATCGCAAAAAATATAGGAACAGAAAGAAGATAAAGCTTAAAAAAGACAGAAAAATTCATAGTTTGATTATACTAATATAACCTATTTCCAGCCCAAACCAATAGCATCTGCTATCGCCTACTTACTAACATCTAACTACTACAAGCCAACACACTACTTGTACCTGTGCTTAACTTGGAACAGAATGTAAAAACCAATAAGATACCAATAATTCCGCCTACATTTAATGCACCCACGGCAACTCCAAGTACAGACGCTACAACCCCAACAACCTGAGACCAAAAAAGCATCATCCATCCATTAAATTTCATTGCTTTAAGACCAGGAAACGCAAGTAGTGTCAAAACGCTAGAAATTAGTCCTCCGATCACGGCTATGTAATTTATCCCAGTGTCTACACCACCATACATATTTGCATAAGGCAATGTCATTCCCATCAATCCAAGCGCAGAAATTGTCCCAAGAACACCTAAAATGCCAAAAACAAGCGCAAGCCATGGGGCAATCATCACCAAGAAATCAATTATGCCAGCGGGCAACTTTGGTAGGCCTTTAAACCAACCTTCCATCATCGGCACGAGAGAATTTTTATTTACTTTATCCATTTAAAATCACCTCCTTTGCAAATCTAGATAAACTGTACCCCCAAAAGATAACAGATTGCAATATGCGTCGAAAAATTTAAAAGGGGTAATTATTTGGCGGCATCAATCGCTTTTTTAAAAATCTTACCTGCCAATCTATTCGCATTCTGCCTCAGTCGAGTACCCTTAAAACCATCTACCAAATCATCCTTCATCCTATTATATGTCAACCCATCATCGTAAACTGCGGGTCCTTGCACTTTTTCTAAAATTAAATCCACATCCAATTGCGACAAATCCAGTACCACTTGTTGCGAAACTTTTTGATTTTTGTCAAATTTGTCCAGAACTAAAGTCATCAATCGTCCAAACCTCGATTTCTTAAAATTCTCAATTCCTTCGAACGACCCTTCCTCTCTGATCTGATTTAACTCGCCAGTATAAACGGGAGCAAGTCTGTTTGCAAAGTATAAGAACACACCATCCCGTAATTTACGGGATAAACGCGCTCTTCAGGTACTGTTATTGTCAATTAGCCAGTTGATTCTGTTTCCCCAAAATCTTCCATATTTGTTATTCTAACACTTGTGAATATCAATGTAATCGCCCATCCAAATTCAAAACATCCACGAATAGAAAAAGATTTACTTGGTAATTTTCATGTTTACGTAAGCGCGCCGCCACTCGAAGGCCATGCAAACATGGAAATCGTACTCACTTTAGCTAAATATCTCAAATTAAAAAAACACCAAATACAACTCATCAGCGGTGAAGCATCCAAATATAAAACAATTAGCATCCTTACTTAAACTATATACTTCACCTAGTTATATTTTTGGTGTATAAATAAGCAGTAAAATAATGCACTTGATTGCCCGAAAATTAGCTCTATTTTTATTTTTATTTACTTTGCTTATAGTCTCCAGTTCAATACTTGCAAAAACGACTAATGCAGCCACTTATTTTTTGGACAATTTCACAGGAAGTAATTTTACAGCATTAACCAGCCATACCCCAAACACGGGCACTAGTTGGACTCAACTAATTAATAATGGACGTACCCTACAAATACTTCAAGGATATCTGGCAACTAGTTCCAATGGAAGCGACGTGGGCACCCTTTACCAAGCAAATGGAACATACGCAAGTGCAGATTATCAAGTTTCGTCTCGAATTTCATTTGCCGATGGAGACTCTACGTATTCCCGCACATTAGCCGCTAGAATTCAAGACGCAAGTAATATGTATATTCTCAGAATCACCAGAAGCTCAACTGGTTTTCAAATCTATAAAAGAGTTAGCGGAACCTGGACACTACTTGGCTCAGCAACAGCAAATCCGCTTGGTACCACAACTTCGCCCTACAAAGGGGATACCGTAGTTTTTTCGGTTCAAGGTACCAGCCTTACTGCAAGCTTAAACGGTTCTACTTTGCTCACTGTCACAGACAGTTCCATAACATCAGCGGGCACCGCAGGCGCGGGAACTGGATATGTTAACGTTTCAACAGACGATTCTGGTACGGGAGTGGGTCTTGACGATTTTACAGTTACAGATTTTGCAGACACAACCGCCCCGACAATCACCTCAATTTCATCCGACAAAACAAACGGTAGTTATACAACCGCAGAAATTATCGATATCGACGTTACTTTTTCAGAAGCGGTAACTTCAACAGGTAACGTGACAGTAACTTTGGAAGCAGGAGACACAGACAGAACGTGTACATTTACTGTTTCAAACTCTTCGACCGGTACATGCAATTACACCGTCCAAGCTGGCGATACAAGTTCAGATTTAACAGTAAACACAATATCTGGTACTATAGCTGACCAAGCGAGCAATGCAATGACAAATTTTGTACCAACTACAAATCTCGCAACAAACAAAGCACTGGTAATAGACACCACCACCCCTACTGTTTCATCTGTCTCAATTACTCCTGCAAACACTAGCGCCTCCGTTACTTGGACAACAGATGAGTCGTCTTCTACAATCGGCAACTACGGTTTAACAAACTCACTTGGCTCGTCTACCTCAGAAGCTGATACTTCACCTACTGTGACTAGTCATAGCGCAACAGTTTCTAGTTTAATTGCTTGTACTACTTACTACTACAATGTGCAGTCAAAAGATGCCGCTACAAATTCCGGTATCGGGAGTGCAACAACTTTCACCACAACAGGTTGTACAGGCTCGGCAAGTGTTACTGTCCAAAGTACAAGTGCACTAATCGCAACAGGGTCCGGAGGAACTGCAACACTTACAAATAGCGGAGAAACAATAGACCTTACCATACCCGCAAGCTACAGCGGCACAGCTGCATACTTTCAAATTAAACAAATTGATAAAACATCCGCTCTTGCCACTACCTCTACCCCAACCAACTATTCTGCAATTGGCAATATGGTCTTTGATCTTAAAGCGCTGACTGCTGTAAACACTCAAACAACAAGTTTTACTCAGCCAATAACAGTCACCATGACTTACCTAGAATCCGATGTCACGTCAATAGACGAAACTACCCTGCTAATTTACAGATGGGATGGTTCAAGCTGGACAGCACTAAGTAGTTGTTCAGTCAACACAACTGCCAATACAGTCACCTGCACCACAACCAGTTTCTCAACCTTTGGTCTCTTTGGACAAGCAAGTACAACTCCATCATCCTCGTCATCAAGTAGTTCAAGTTCCTCAAGCTCATCAGAATGCACAACGATCCCGCCAATCTCCTCCCCTAACCTTTTTCAAATAGACACAACCAATAACACTGCCAAGCTTTACTTCGCACCAGTTCTTGGCTCAAGTGGTTACACAATCGAATACGGTACAAACAGCAGCGCTAATCATCACTCAGTCACTTTCGACCACTCTGATACAAGCGGCGCAGTCCCATTCACCATAAACAGCCTTTCCCCAAGCACAATTTGGTACTTTAAGGTCAAAGCAAACAACGGCTGTTCCCCGGGCCCCTACTCTCAGATAAAATCGGCAACTACAGGATACAGTTCTTCGAGGGTATATACACCAACTCAAACCCCAACGAAGGTCAATCAAAATAAAAAAACAGAGCCCTACTCGGCACAACAGATAATTACCACAATTCCAAAAGTCGTCGGGCCAAATGCAACATTCATAAAACCGGAGAAAAAAATCGAAGTAGTTGAAGAAAGTGTCACTACAAAATCATCAACTCCGTGTACGCACACCGTAAAGTCCGGTGATACAACTTGGAAAATTGCACAAAGTTACCTTGGGGACGGAAATAGGTTTGCTGAATTATTTAAAGTTAATCTGGACCTAAATCCTAATAGCATCTTAAAAATTGGACAGGAAATAACCCTGCCATGTGATTCAAATGTCGAAAAGCAAACAGTCAAGACAGACCCAGCAGAAGTACAAGTCCAAGAACCCCAAACATACGATGTAAATATCAAACTTATGGCAAACGGCCAAACGCTTGGTGGTGCCAATGTAGAAATCCACTCCGACCCCAAAACAACAATTGCAAATGAAGACGGTGTGGCATCATTTAAAGGGGTCGAGGCTGGTGAACACACAGTTAAAATTGCCTACAAAGGCTACTCGGGAGAGCACAAAATTGCACTCACTGGTTTAGAAAAGATTGTAGACATTGATCTGTCTATTAAACTTACAAACAGTGGCTTTGCCTCACCAGAGGTAAGAACAGTAATCATAACATTGCTCGGAATTTCGATATTTTTACTCATTTATTCTAGAAAATTAAACAGGAAATTATTGGCCTTAAAAAGGCATGACAATTGAATAAACTTTCGTAAACAAAGTTTTTCAACACTTTGCACACCAAAAATATATTCGCCTTTAAAGCAAAAAATAAACTCAAAATCCCTAACCTATTTACGCCTAGCTTCTGTCGACGATTACTTATATCTTGGCTTAACTTGGAACAAAATGTAAAAACCAATTAAAGCTCCAACCCTCTTAAAACCATACAATTATTTTTTCTTATCTAGTTTGTCGAGCTTCAATAGCTTTACACCAAAGTAGACAACCGTGGCAATAATCAAGAAATCAATAAGAACACTAATCATGTGTCCATACATAATCTTAATTTCCCCTATCCCAATATATGCATCAGCAAGCCCTTCCGCAGAACCCAATACAACACCAACAATTGGATTAACTATGTCTTCAACAAGCGCAGTGACAACTTTAGAAACAGCTCCTCCCAAAATAAAACCAACAGCAAGACCAACTACTCCTTGATCTCTCACAAATTCTAAAAAGCCCTTCATGTTATTTCCCCCTTTCACCAAAAGATTACTCTCTGTTTTTCGCAAAAACAAGTCCGAAGTTTGCTAAAATATAATAGTGTACAAACTCATCACGGCTTGTTTAGTATTCATTCCATTGACTCTTATTCTTATTATAAAAATCACAGCTCAAGAACACGTTCCACAACTACCTCAAATTGTGCCCTCAGTTCCTAAAATTACACTAGCAACAGCGCCTCAAAGTAAAATCCTAGAAACTAACTATCACATATTTCAAACATTTAACAACTGTGGCCCAGCCGCCTTTTCAATGGCTTTGAGATTTTATGGAGTCAACAAAACGCAGCAAGAATTGGGGCAAGAACTTCGTCCATATCAAAACCCTCAAGGAGACAACGATGACAAATCGACAACTCTAGAAGAACTCGCCGAAAAGTCAAAAGAGTACGGATTTATACCATTCCATAGGCCAGCAGGAAATATCGAGACAATAAAATATTTAATAACCTACGACCTCCCAATTATAACCAGAACATGGCTCAAGCCCAGCGACGATATTGGACACTATCGAATCATCAAAGGCTTCGATCAGACAACCCAATCGTTGCTTCAGGACGACTCTCTTCAAAACAAAAACCTATGGTACACATACGATGATTTCGACGTGATCTGGAAAAAATTTAATTATGAATATCTTGTCTTAGTTCCAAAAGAAAAGGTTAAGATTGTAAATGAAATACTAAGAGAAAATGCAGATGAACAAACTGCCTGGCAAAAATCTGTAAAATTATCTCGCGAAGAACTTTCCAAAAATCCAGACGACATATATACCAGATTTAACTTATCAACATCCCTTTATAAAACCGGCAATTACTCAGAATCCACAAAGGAATTCGAAAAAATAGAAGACCAACTTCCATTACGTACGCTTTGGTATCAAATAGAACCGATCCTTGCCTACTACGAACTAGGAAACTACAACAGAGTTTTCGAAATAACCGACAAAGTCTTGAACAACCATAACAAAGCGTTCTCAGAGCTTTACATTATTCGCGGCAACATATACAAAGCGCAAGGCGATTCAGCATCCGCAAAATCAGAGTACGAAAAAGCGGTGTTATATAACAGTACCTTAAAAAGCGCCCAAGAAGCGCTTGCCTCAGTTAACTAGTAGTTTACTTACTGCTCCACAACTAAAGTCCCAACCATTCCCTGCTGCTTATGGTTTCCAACAGAACAATAGAATTCAAATTCTCCAATTGTGTCTGCAACAAATTGCACGGTCGTCTTTTTGCCAGATGGAACAACATCACTTCTAACTCCCAACTCATCAATTACAAAGTCATGTTGCATAGAAACGGCTGTCAGCTCAACCTTAACAGTGTCTCCAAGCTTAGCTTTTATTACATTTGGTTTAAAGTAAAAACTTCCTCCTTCAACTTTGACTACCGCAACATCCATGGCTGTACTATCTGTCATAGCCTCCTGAGTTGATCCGCTCACAACCTTTATTTTATTACCACTGTCCATTGAGTCCACAACTTCCATGCTGTCTTTTGTTTTATCACCCATCATGGTGACTGCAAAATATCCAATAACAGCAACCACTAAAACAACACCAACTATCACGATCGGATTCATTTTTTTGGCACTTGCTGGAGTAGCACTTGTAGATTCGCTTGATATATTTTCTTCGTCCATAACTATCACCTCCTTATCATATTAAATATTTACTAGGCAGAAAACCAATATTAACCTAATTCAACTCTACACTCAACTTACAGTTTAATCGTGAGCTATCTCTTGACTCGACTCTGTTAATTTTGTGTTAAAATTCTATTGATACCAACATTTCCATGGAAGCTATTCTACACCTAGACATCAAACAACTTGTCGAATCCTTTGGTTACATTGGCCTTTTTGCAATTATTTTTGCCGAATCAGGGCTCTTAATCGGCTTTTTTTTACCCGGAGACAGCGTGTTATTTACAGCTGGGTTTTTAGCATCTCAAGGAATTTTAGACATTAAGATCTTGGTTCCTTTTCTTTTTATTGCTGCGGTAACCGGAGACAGCGTTGGCTACCTATTTGGAAGTAAAGTAGGCAAAAAACTTTTTCAAAAAGAAGACTCAATCTTCTTCCACAAAAAACATCTTTTGCAAGCTCAAAAATTTTACGAAAAACATGGAGGCAAAACGATCACAATTGCCAGGTTTCTACCGGTTGTCCGCACATTTGCACCAATCGTAGCTGGTATGGGAGAAATGCCCTACTCTAAATTTTTCTTTTACAACCTACTAGGAGGATTTTTGTGGGCAGTTTGCCTACCTCTGGCCGGATACTTCCTCGGAAATCTAATACCAAATGTTGATAAATATTTACTTCCAATTATTGTATTCATAGTATTCGCATCCATATTGCCAACCGTACTGCACCTAATAAAAGAACGAAAATTCGACAACGAACTGGCAGAAGCCGCAAAGGAATTAAAAGAGGAAGTAAAAGTAATTACCAAAAAGTAGCTACAAGCTTTTTTTGTAAAACTCTATACCACGCACAACAACTATCTCCCAATTTCCATTTGTAAAATTATGGTCATCTTCTGGATACGTGTAATACTCAACCTTCTTGCCTTGCCTCTTCAACTCCAACACTAAATCTCCAGTCCACTCAATCGGCACCTCACTATCTGCTGCACCCTGATGAATAGAAAGTGGAGCCTCAATTCTGTCTAAATAATTTGTGAGTGAATACAAATTGCTGTCATAATCTTTCTCGAAATCTGCAACTACTCTCCTCAAGGCCTTGCCACGATCATCAAAGTCATCTGTATAATACAAAATAGAGTAAGGAAAAGGTTTGCTAACCGGCGCCCATAAAACTGTTGGATATTTTGTCCCAAGGACTTCAAGAACAGTAAGAGTAATCTGACCCCCATTGCTATGACCCCACAATCCAATCTTAGAATGATCAACACTCACAGAGACTAAACTCTTTGTGAATGCCTCGTTTAACTTATCAACCGAAGAAATCAGTGTCAGTAGAGTTGTATAGGTTTGAAACCTTTCTTCCATTGCAAAGTCACTGGGCATATCACTTTCTCCATATCCCAAAAAATCTGGCGCCACGGTCACAAATCCTGCTTTTGCAAAGTCAATGCCAGTTCTCCTCGATCCATCTCCAGTCTTAAAACCTTCTCGTTCGATATATCCTCTACTCATTACGATAAGTGGATATTGTCCTGCACTTTTAGGGTAGTTCAAAAGTCCACTTACCTTTTTTCCTTCAACTTCAAAATAAAATGACCGAGAAACAAAATTATTCTCATCCGCAACAATTTCCCCAAGCATAATGTCGCTTGGGACAAACTTAGTTTTTCCCAAATTTTCTATTGTAAATTTTTCTAGGGGTTTAACTTTGTTTGATACCTGATTCGAAGCACCCCCATTCACCACTTCACTTCCAGCATGAAAATAATATCCAAAAAAACCAAAGACAAAGAGAAGAACAAGAAGCAAAACAGCAATAGCGATCTTCACATACAAATTATATTCCTAACCGCCTAAAAACCAAATTATTCGTGCAAACCGCTAGATCTAAAGTGCTTTCTCAGCTTTGCAAATGCCTTAAATTCAATTTGTCGCACTCTTTCGCGTGTAATCTTCAACTCTCCCCCAACTTGCTCAAGAGTGCGTTCTTTCCCATCCAATAATCCAAATCTAAACTCCAGCACTATTCTTTCACGAGGCGTTAGCACATAAAGTGCATGCGTGATCTCATCGTTCACCGCGCGATTTATGCCTTCTTCCTCAACGGCAGACTCATCCGATTCGAGACTATTTTCTAAAGAAATCCTTCCTTCTTCACCCAAAACAACGGGTTTGTTGATCGATGCCACACTTTGGCTTATTTCAGCTCTTCTGAAATTCACTACTCTATTACCCAACAAGTCTTCGACTTCACTACCTGTTAATTCACGACCAAATTCTTGAATTTTTGACTCAATAACCTTATTACTTCCTCGATACTGTTCACGAACTTGTACTGGAATTCTAATAACCGATTCCTGATCTGAAATTGCTCGTCGAACCTTTTGCTTTGCCCAATAAATAGCATACGTTGAAAAACGATATCCAGACTCAGGATCATAAGTGGTCGCTGCAATCATCAGGCCTTCATAAGCAATTTGGCACCTGTCCTCTATTGAAAGAAATGTCCTAGGTTGTTTCTTTGCTACGCAAACTCCCAACCTCATATTCCTGAGTACAAGCTCATCTAGAGCATCTTCAGCTACTTTACACTTCTCAACTTCAGCCCCAACTAGTACCTCGGCTTCCTGTGCTCTGCTACTGGTCGATAACTTCTTAAGATGCACGATTTCTGAAGCAGTTTTACGCGCCTCAGCGGCAACTTTTTCCAAAAACTGCTCATGAGATGCCTTCATGTTATCACTTACATCAACCTTGTTTAGTTTTGAGACTAAGCCTTTTTTAAGTCGTTTAATTCTTGGCTTTTCGAAGAAGTCTTTCAAAAAAACATCTTGTTCATTCGTAAGCACATCCTCATCCCTAAACTTCGCTAGCCTCAATTGAGAAAATTGTCCATCGACTATCGCTCTTGCACATCGTGAGTTTGCATCCTGGTCTATGGCAAATTTCCCCATATCATTAAGATGCAATGTAAAAATATCTAGATCTTCAACTGCCTCTTCACCAAAACCAATCACTTGTTCAGTATTATTTAAAATTGGGTCTTTTGAGTGTTTATTTCTTTCCATGTTTCTCAAAAAAATCGGCCACCCCTTTTTCGGATAACCAGTGAGCGTAGTATATTCCCAGTACAGGCTTATAGTCAAACACCTTTAGGCATAAAATTAAGCGCCAAAGAGTTTATACAATATCGTTTTCCGGTATGTTCGCGGGGTCCATCATCAAAAACGTGGCCTAAATGCGCTTCGCATTGGGCACACAGAACTTCTGTTCGCTCCATTCCCAATGCTTCATCCTTTTCTAGCTTGATTGCACCTTTTGCGGCGCTTTCCCAAAAACTTGGCCAACCAGTACCGCTATCAAATTTTGTATCGCTAGTAAACAGAGGGTTTTTACAAACTACGCACTCATACATACCCGCGTCATGCATATTGGCATACTTACCACTAAAAGGAGGTTCCGTGCCTTTTAAAAAACAAATATTGTACTGTTCTGGGGAAAGTTTTTTCTTTGCGTCGTCAATTTGCTTATCATCCATACCACATATTATACTCTACGCACATATTACGTACTTATGTAGGCATTGTCTTGCCTTTTTTATTCACATTTACTGACTTTTCTATCCATTCAAGTATTTCTACTTTATTTTCCATAACATCCTCTGGTAACTCCCAATAACTCATCATGTATGGCTTCCCGTCTTTACCTTCGTACATAAAGGGTTTGCTCCTCAAGTTCTCATAATCAAACCTATTGTTGTCACCAACTTTAAAATACAATTTTCCGTCCGCAATAATTGCAAAAATCTTTCCGTGCCTATAAATACCCCAACCGCCAAACATTGCACGAGACGATATCCCATCGATCCCAGCCAGTACATCTCCAACTACATATTCGTGAAATCCAGAATCAGGCATTTTAAAGAAAGCTGCGCTTTTGCACTTTAGATTTAAAACAACCCATTGGACACAGTTGATCCTTCTTCGAGCAGTCACTACAAGCTATAAAATGTCGGTTACAGTCCGGATCTTTGCAATTTACAAAACTTTCACTCTTCTTCCCACAACTTGCACACTTTCCAACCACCTTGCGTTTTTTGCTGTCCATATTAAATCCCATCACAACTCGCTGATCAAAAACATAAAGTGCGCCCGCAAAATGCTCATTTGGATATTTTTCTATATACGAATGAATTCCCCCAGCAAGCTGATACACATGTGCAAATCCATTTTTAACCAAAAATCCACTTGCTTTTTCGCACCTCACACCACCAGTACAAACAGTCACAATCGGCTTATCTTTTAAATGAGATATGGTTTTTGCAGTCTTTGGTAGATCACGAAATAAGTGCATACCAGACTTTATTGATCCTTCAAACATTCCGACCTCTTGTTCAAAGTCGTTACGCATATCAACAACGTAAAACTCTTTTTTTTGCTCAAACCATTTGTGTAATTGTTCTGGAGTTATATATTTGCCCGTAACCTCTGCAGGATTTACGTCCATTTCTCCCAAATGGCCAGCCACGATCTCATCCCGAACTTTTATAGAAAGTTTAAGAAAAGACTTGCCATCCCCATCGCTAAATTTAAATTGTATGTCACAAAATCTTTTATCCTTTGCAAGATCCCTGCAATACTTATCTATTTTTGAAGATTCTCCCTCAAAAGTCCCGTTTATACCCTCTTTTGCAATTAACATTCGTCCCTTCAAACCCAACTCTCCACACAATTCTTTTTGCGCATCCATTAAATCCACTGGGTTCTCTATATAGATATATTTATAAAAAAGCACGACTTTATAGCTTTTCATGACCAAATTTTAACATAACAACCCTAAAATTACGGAAAATAATAGCCCTCAAGAACCCTGTTAGGCGTCAAATCGCAGGTGCAACAAGAAATGTGGCAGTAATTGTCAAAATATTCACCACAGCCAAAATTATAATAAGATTTTCATGCATGATCCTCTGGGCCACAGTATGCGGCTCAAACAAGCTTACAGAAATTTCATCCAGTAAAGGTTCGTGGCTATGTGTATGAGCAGTCATTCTGATCTTCTAACTTAACTGTAGATAAACTAGCATATCTTTGTCAAATCTAATTGCGAGTTACTCTGCCTCTTCCGCTGTAGTTCCAAGAGACGCTTTAAGTTTAGCTTTTGCGACTTCAAGCTTAGATTTAAATTCTGCAATTGCAACATCTATAGCTTTTTTCCTTGTTTCGCCCAGTAGCTTAATTTCCTCTTTCGCCTTTTCCATATCTGCCATGTCACTCTTAAATTTGGCTCTAGCTGCCTCAAGGGATGTCTTCAGTGTATTGCGAACCTCGCTTGGAGAAAC
>Ga0163144_10017931_pt1 | contig 14377 bp, 15 predicted proteins | sample OliLak19BULKMAT1_FD_123175 | JGI IMG/M metagenome (GOLD analysis project Ga0163144, IMG submission 123175) | Freshwater microbial mat bacterial communities from Lake Vanda, McMurdo Dry Valleys, Antarctica - Oligotrophic Lake LV.19.BULKMAT1 | ecosystem: Environmental > Aquatic > Freshwater >... | reverse complement strand
GCAGAGATTGTGCGAGAAGCGCTCACGGCGCACCTGGATGCCAATCGGCAGCCCTTCCGGATGCCCGAGACCTTCGACAGCGGTGAGACCGACGTCTCTGAGCGCATCGACGAGCTGGCGTTCAAGAATTTCAAGATTCACGGCGATGATCCGCCCACCAGAGGCTGAGTGTCTGGTGTGATTCTGGTCGACAGCGGAATTCTTTTCGCCGTGTTTGCCCGGCGCGACAAATGGCACGAGCCAGCCAGAGCAGTGCTGTCGGCCGGTTCGGATGACCTGATTATTCCCGCGACCATCCTCGGCGAGACGGCGTATCTGCTTGAGGAGCGCGCCCAAGCCAGGGGTGTAATTGAGTTAGCCGGCTGGCTGGCTCAACCCCGCATTACGGTTGAGGGCCTGCTACCGCAAGACCTGCGACGGATGACCCTGCTAATGGCAAAGTATCCGGACCTCGGGTTCGTTGATTCGTCGCTGGTCGCCATTGCCGAGCGCCTCCTGATCGACACCGTTGCCACCACCGATCGGCGACACTTCACCGGCGTGCGCCCGTCGCACGTTGAGCGCTTCACGCTGGTGCCGTGACCAAGCTCCGTCCGCCTTCGGTTTAAGGGGCCGCGGTTTCTTCGTCGAGGTCACCGCCATCGTCCGCAGCCGCCGCCAAGTGGCAACCATCAAAGGGCGTTACCCCGTCCGCGCATCTCCGCCGCCCCTCACTATTACTTGGTGAGGGCCACGGCCCACGTGTCGGTGGCCGTCGGGCTCGCGAGGTCCACACCCACGCACGGAGTGGCAAAGACCATGGCGGCGTTGCCGCTGATCGAGGATGCCGTCGCGGCGAAGGTCCCGGTGCCCGAGAACGAGCACGTCGGCAATTCCCTGATGCTCCCGGCCGGCACGTTGAACGTGGCCGACCGCAGTTCCGCTCCTGAAATCGTGCCGGTCAAGACGGCGCTCACGCGAACGCCGTCGCCAACGTCGACCACCACGGGCCCTGAAATGCTCGCGCCGTTCTGCGTGGCGATCCACGACGTGAGTCGAAACGTCTGGCCGGGCCGGGCCGCGGGGCGGACGGTGCCGGTCCACGTTCCGGAGAGGTTGAGAACGGGCGCAGGGGCTGGCGCTGCGGTCGGTGTTGGCGCAGCGACCGGCGGCGGTGCGGCCGCCGTCGGCGCAGTGGGTGTGCTGCCGCCGCCGCATGCCGTCGTTGCGGCCACAGCGAAGATGGAGATAAGTCGCTTCATTGGTATCGATGCCTTTCTGGTTATTGCTTGGTGAAAGATGCCGTTGACGGGTTCTTCGTCACCGTGTCGGGCGGACAGAACTGGCTGCCGGCGCAGGACGTCGTGATCGTGGCAACCACGCTGCCGGACATCGCCGAACTGCTCGAGGCCACCATCGTGAAGACCGTGACCGAGCTTGACCTGATGGTTGCCGTGTCGGCCGGGGCCTGGCCGACGAGCGTCCAGGTGAACGTCACGTTGTTGCCGGCGACCGATCCGGTGATCGAGTTGGTAACAATGGTCACGGGCGTCGAGCCGATCGTGACCGTGCCCGAAATGGCCGTGCCGGTCTGCGTGAGCACCAGGGCCTCCGTGCTGCCGGCGGTCCGCCAGGTCCCGGTCACGTTAAGCGCTGTCGGCGTCGGCGTCGGCATCGGTGTCGGTGTCGGCGATGGCGCCGGGCATTGCGGCGTGGGCACGGGAGTCGGGCACACCGGCGGCGCCGGGTTTGGTGGCGGCGGCGTGTCGGCGACGCCGACAGAGATTCCACCGACCGCGCCGACAAAACTGGAGCCGGTCGTGCCGTCGATCGCGACAATGCCGATCTCGTTGACGGTGAGCTCGCCTGACAGGCGCACCGGGCTGGACGGTTCGCTGGCGGTCCAGTTACCGTTGGCGTTGAGCGTACCGTTGGCGATCACGCTGCGCCCGTTCACGCTGGACGTGCAGGTCGAGAACGTGACCGGGGTATTGGCCAGCGTGACCCGCCCGCCACCGGCTGCTGCCCCCAACGTTTGAATGCGGATATTTCCGCCTGCCGAGCAGGTGGCCACGAAGCCGCCCTGCGCGAAGAGCGGCACGCCCAGTAACGGTTCGACTAGGGCCAGGTACCAGGTGTCGCGGGCGCGATCCTGCGCCAATGCGGAGGCGCCGCTGCGCATGGCCGCGATGAAGACCGAGTTGATCTCGGAACCGAGCGTGGGGGCGACGACTGCCACTGTCAGCGGCGCCGCCGCCGTTGTCGGCGTCGTCGGGGAGGTGGGCGTGGTCGGCGTCGCGCTGCCGCCGCCACCGCATCCAGCAAGAAGGACCACGCAGGCAATCACGATCGGGGGTCTGGTTTGCACGTGGTCACCATGCGTCCCCAGGGCGGGGGGCCTCAACCGGCAACACCGCGCAACACCGCGCATTGGCTTTCGATTCAGGGAATAATGAGCCCCCCATGGCTGAAACGCCTCCCCCACGCGAACGGCTCGACTCGTGGAAGGCGATTGCCGGCTACCTGCACCGCGACCTGGCAACCGTCCGGCGGTGGGAGAAGGGCATGGGCCTGCCGGTGCATCGCGTGGCGGGCACAGGGCGATCCGTCTTTGTCTACACCAACGAGATCGACGCCTGGCTCAGCGCATCGAAAGCAGTCGATCCCGCGCCGACGCTGGCCCCGATGACAGCCGCAGCTTCTCCGTCTCGTCGTCCGTGGCTGAACGTTGGCCTCGGGGTGGCCGTGGTCGCCTTGGTGGCCGGCCTTGTCGCGCGGCCACGCTCGACCTCGGTGGCCGACTTGCGCGTCGAGGTAACCGGCGCGGGGGTGGTGGCGCGCGATGCCGCAGGCCTTGAACAGTGGCGATATGGGTTTCCCTCAACCTACACCGTGGTGCCTCGCGATCCGGTACTGGTCACGGGCGGCGCCAGTCCCGGTGTGTACTTCGCGACCAGTACTCGCGGGCGACAGGCGGAAGACCGCGTTGAAGGCGGTGCGCTCACCCTGCTCGATCTCCGCGGCAAACTGCAGCGGTCGTTTTCGTTCGACGATGTGGTGACGTTTCAGGGCAAGACGTTCGGCGCACCGTGGGCGGTCATGTCGTTCGCGGTTGATGAGGGAGTCTCGCCCAACCAAATCGCCGTCGCCGCGCATCACTACACCTGGGATCCAGGTATTGTCACGGTGCTCGATGCGAACTGGCAGCGTCGCGGCACCTTCGTGCACGCCGGGTGGGTCGAGGTGGTGCGCTGGGTCGGCGCCGATCGCCTGGTCATCGGCGGTTTCTCGAATGCGCATGACGGTGGCATGGTGTCGCTGCTCGACAGCAATGCCCTCGACGGGCAGGGGCCCGAACCCGCGGGCAGCCGGCATCACTGTGACTCGTGCGGCCCCGCCGGTCCGCTGCGCATGTTCGTATTCCCGCGATCGGAGCTCAACCAGGTGACCGCCTCGCGGTTCAATCGCGTGTTGCTTAGCACGGCGCCCGGTCGCATTTCCGTGCACACCATTGAGGTGCCATCAGACGGCGGCGATGCCGACGCGCTGTACGAGTTCACGCCGGCGCTCGACTTCGTGTCGGCCCGCTTCAGCGAGCGCTACTGGGAGCAACACCGGGCGCTCGAGGTCTCCGGCAGGATCGCGCATACGCGAGCGCAGTGTCCCGACCGCGATGGCCCGCGGTCCATCAAGATGTGGACACCGTCCGGTGGTTGGCAGGCCGTGACGCCGCCCTGAATCGCTCCCAGCTACCTAGATACGGATCTGACATCGCGCGGGCAATTCTTGCAGGCCAGGTCGTGACGACCGTCGGCTCGTCTGTCGCTAAGCCGCTCTGAACATGCCGCTTACCCTGCGCCGGCAGGCAATGCGGTGTCCGGTATCCCCCTTGCAGTGTTCTCCCTTGGTCAGGCCCTACCCCGGCCGCTGATGAGGAGAGATGGTATGTTGCGTGAGAAAACTCTCGGGTCGATCGTTCTGGTAGGTGCACTGTTCGCCACGGCGGCGTGCGGAGATTCGTCGAAGTCCATGAACCTCACGGCCCCGTCGGCGGTGGCGGCGGCGAGCTTGAACGCCGAGGCCGGCGATGCGAATGCCACGTCCGGCGCGACTGGCAATTCCAATCCAAAGCCCAAGCCGGTGAACCCAGGTAACGGTAATGGCAACGGCAATGGGCCGACGCCCTCGACCCCAACGCCACCCGCGCCTCCGCCCACCAATACCTCTCCGGTCGCACCGAGTGTGCCGACCAATCCCACCACCGGCAAGGTCGAAATCGAAGGCGTGATCTCTGCTCTCGCCGGCACGTCAATCACCGTGAACGGCCAAACCGTGGCCGTCCCGGTGGGCACGGTTATTCGTCACGGCTCGCGAACGGTCGCGTACTCGGCGCTGCGCATTGGCGACCGCGTGCACATCACGGCGCGCATGCAGGGCACCGTGCTCGAAGCCACCGAAGTGAAGCTGCAGAACTCCGGCGGTGGTGACGATGGTGATGATGGTGACGATGATGGCGATGACGATGAGGCGGCAGGGGGCGGCCGCGTGTCGGTCTCGGTCGTCGACGCCGCCGCGTCGGAAACCGGCACCGACACCGCCGCGTTCCGCCTGACCCGCGTGGCCAGCGCGACGTTGCCCCTGACCGCGCCGCTGCCGGTGACGTTCACGCTGACCGGCACCGCGACCAACGGCACTGACTACACCACCGTGCCGTTGTCGGCGACGTTCCTGGCCGGCCAGTCGGCCGTTGATGTGACTGTCGTGCCGCTCGCGGACGCGCTGGCCGAAAGCGCGGAGTCGGTGATCCTGACGCTGACGTCGGTGGCGCCGTATGCGCTGGGATCGTCGACGTCGGGGACGGTGACGATCACCGATGCGGCGTCGCTGCCGGTCGTGTCGGTGGTGGCGTTCGATGCTGCGGCGTCGGAGACCGGACCCGATCTCGGCATGTTTCGCTTCACCCGCACCGGCAGTCCTGCATCCTCGTTGACGGTGACCTACGCCGTGACCGGAACGGCCGTGAACGGCACCGACTACCAGGCGATTCCCGTGACGGTGGCCTTCCTGGCGGGGCAGGCGACGGCGGATGTCTTTGTGATTCCGACGGCGGATGGCATCGTCGAAGGTGTCGAGACGGTGATCGTGACGCTGACCGACGGCGCGACCTACGACCTTGGTGCGCCGGCGACGGCCACTGCGACGGTAAACATCGCGGGCTGATTCGGATCGGGGTCCGCTTTCGGGCGGACCCTGTTATCCGGCTGAAGCCGGAGGCTACTTCTGTCTGGCGGTTGTCGCCCGGGTCAGGTCGGCGTGCGCGATGCCCGTGAGCATGCCCTGGCCGGTGAACAGCGTCTTGCGATCCGAGCCGTCGAGCTTCAGGCTGAAAACGCTGCCGCGCAGGTCGGTCAGGTACATCCGCCCACCCTCGAGGTCGAGGGCAATCCCAATCGTTTCGTCAAACCCGCCGGCGAGAATGGTTCGCGTGCGCGGGCTGTCGATCGAGGTGCGGTTGACGGTATTCCCGTCGGGGGCATTGCCGCGATCGGTCCAATAGAGATGACGCTTGGCGAGATCGAGCTCCAAATCGATCGGCTCGGGCAGCCCGTCGAACAACACTTCGATGTCGGTCCGGTTGAGCGCCGTCTGCCCGCGCGGGATGTTGAGATTGGCGCGCCGGATGGTGCCGGCGTTGGCGTTGTCGCCACCCTTCTGCGTCCAGTAGATCTTGCCGCCGGCAACGTCGACCGCCATGCCGACGCACCAGTTGCGCTGATCCTTGCGCGCCTCGTCGCCGCGGCCGGTCTCGATCAGTGTTTCGAGGCCTGAGCCATCGAGGTTGGCGCGCATCACGCGCAGGCCTTCGCGATCGGACCAATAGAGCTTGCCACTCTGTTTCTCGACAACCAGTTGTTTGCCGGTCCACGTGCCGCCCGCCTTCACAATCGTCGTGACGTTGGACCCATCCAGGTTCGACCGCTCGATCGACCCATCGTCGGCCGCGTAGTCGCCCATGTTGGTCCAGTAAATGTGGCCGGCCTCGACGTCGACGGCAATGCCGTCGGGTTGGCCCTTCAACCCGTCGATCAGGACCTGCCGATCGCCGCCTTCCGGCGTCGCCGACACCAGCTTGCCGCGCAGGTCGAGAAAGAAGATGCGCGCGTTCGACTGGCCGCCGGCCGAGCCAGCCCAGCCGAGTAACAGAACCAGAACAGCGGCGGTCTGTCGTCGCATGAGAACCTCCCGGTCAGCCATCGTCATCAGACCACGGCGTGTGCCGTTAGGCCGTAGCCTGGGCGGCCGCCTTCTCCTGCGCCGCTGAGTTCAACATCCGCACCGCGGTGTAGAGGACCACGACCAGCACCAGGATCCGCAAGTAGAAGAGCGGGATCGCGTCCACCAGGGGCGCGGCGATCAGTACGGCCAGCGGGCCGGCGATCAGGAACGCCGTCGCCGTTCGCAAGTCGTAGCTACCCTTGCGAATGAACTGGACGCTGCCCGACGGCATCAGGAACGCGCAGGCGCCCATCATGATCGGATACGAGACGCGCGGGTCCATGCCGAGCAGGCTGATCATGATCAGGCAGGGTCCGTAGAAGCCGATGCCGAGCATCATCAAGGCGCCGAGCACGATCGAGATCCCGACCGCGATGCCGAGCTTGGCTCCCGACAGTCCGAGTGCCTCGCCTGGCGCCGGTCCCTGGCCCGACATCGACAGCACCATCAGTGCCGAGGCCACCAGCAGCGCCGACCCCATGCCGATCTGCACCTGCCGCCGATTGAATCCCGAGACGACGCCGGCGCCAAAAAACGCGCCCAGCACTGCCGCTCCGATGATGCTGATCAAGGTCAGGAAGTCGACTTCGATGATCGTCATGAAGATCACGGCCTGGACGACCGTGGCCATCACGTAACCGACATTCAAGGTGCCGGGAATTTTCTCGTCCGGCATCAGCTTCCAGAGTTTCGACATCGACGTCGTCGTGGCGTAGGAGCCGATCCCGAGCGTGTCGAAGAAGTTCGCCACGAACGCGGCGAACAACGCCAGGCCCCTCGGTTTGATGGGGCCCTCGTGGCGCCGCCGGCTTTCGGTGACGTACCAGAAGGCGTGGTACGCGATGGCGATCACGATCAGCAGCAGGATCAGGATGTTCTTGGGTTCCATGTGCGCGAGATTCTATCCGACAAACTTATAACCCGAACCGTGAATTGTCAGGATGTGTTCGGGGGCGTGCGGTGAACGCTCGATCTTTTGCCGCAGCTTGGCCACGAAGTTATCGATGGTGCGCGTGGTCGGGAACTCTTCGTAACCCCATACCTCGTTCAGGATTTGCTCGCGCGTCACGACCTGGCCGGTGTGCTGGACGAAGTAGCGCAGGAGGTCGAACTCGCGGGCGGTGAACTCGATGCGGACCTTGCCGCGCCGGGCCTGGTGCAGCTTGAAGTCGATGTCGATGTCGCCGATCTGCATCACGTCGGCGGTCGGCTTGGGCGCCCCGGTGCCGGTGCGGCGCAGCACGGCGCGCACGCGCGCCAGCAGTTCGGTGATCGAGAACGGCTTGGTGACGTAGTCGTCGGCGCCCAGCTCGAGGCCGAGCACCTTGTCGGTTTCGGCCGACCGGGCGGTGAGCATCACGATCGGCGTCGCGATCGCGCGCGCGCGCAGGTCGCGGCACACGTCGAAGCCGTTCTTCTTCGGCAGCATCACGTCGAGAATGACCAGGTCGGGCGCGAAGGCGGCGGCCTTCTGGATGCCCTCGTCGCCGTCGGCGGCGGTTTCCACCTCGTAGCCCTCGAGCTCGAGGTTGTCGCGCAAGCCGAGCCGCATCTGCGGCTCGTCTTCAATCACCAGGATTCGTTTCATTGCGTCGACTCGGTGCCTAATCGGTGGTTAATGGGTGGCCGTTTCATCGTAAGGACTCTGCCAGTGTGGGTTCGAAAGCATTCTCACCCGGAATGGGGAAGTGCAGCGTAAAGGTGCTGCCCTGTTGCGGTTCGCTGCTCACGCGCACGAAGCCGCCGTGCCCGCGCATGGTGTGATCGACAATGGCCAGGCCGAGGCCGGTGCCCTGCGGCCCGCCGCCCAGCTCGCGTTGCACGCGGTAGAACTTGCGGAAGATGCGGCTTTGTTCCCGCCGCGAGATGCCGATGCCGTGGTCGGTCACGCTGATCTCGACGTGGCCGCCGTGGCGCTCGGCCCGCACCTCGATGCGCCTGGCCTCGCCCGAATACTTGATCGCGTTGGCGAGCAGGTTCTCAATCGCCTGTTCGGTCGCGCCTTCATCGGCCAGCACGCGGGGCAGCGACAGGGCAATGTCGGTCTGCACCACGAAGTGGCCCTGCGAGAATTGCGTCTCCATGCGCGACAGCACGCGGGTCACGACCTCGCCGAGGTCGGCGGGTTCCATGCGGTACGGCCGCAGCCCGGCTTCCATGCGCGAGAAGTCGAGGATGTTTTCGATCAGCCGGGTCAGCTTCTTGGCCTCGCCGTTGATGATGCCGTAGTACTCCTGCGCGCGTTCCGGCGTCCGCACCCGGCCCAGTTCGAGAGTCTCGGCGAACAGCTGGATCAAGGCCAGCGGCGTCTTGAGGTCGTGCGAGACCGAAGCCACGAAGTTGGACTTGAGTTCCGCGACCCGCACTTCGCGCGCGGCGGCCCCGGCGACCAGGAACACGCCGAGCGACATGGCCACGGCGAGCACCACCATCAGGGCCATTTGCGGCCGCGTGCTGGCGCTGACGATCTCGGGGATCGATTGCGGTCCGTAGCCGGTGCGAAGGCCCCAGATTTCGCGCTGCTGCTCGTACGGCGCCGCGAACGCGAGCAGTTCCTTGTCGAAGAACACCACCGGGAAGCTGCGCTCATCAACCGGCACATCATCACTGCGCGAGGGGTCCGACTCGAAGATGCGGGTGCCGTCTTCGGCGAGCACGGCGGCTTCGAGCGAGGGGAAGCCGGCCGGTTGCTGGACATTCGCCAGCCGGTCGCGCAACAGCGCGGGAATGAACTCGGTGCGGAGGCGTTCGGCATCGACGGCAAACGCCACCACGCTGGTCATGCGCTCGCGGGCGAATGACTCGAAGCGCAACTGCGCCTGGACGTAGTACGGGCGGCCGTTGATCTGTTCGGTGAAGGCGACAATCGCCATGCGCGTCTTGACGAGTTGATGGAGACGGGGCAGCAGCTTGGCGCCAAAGAACGTGTCTTCGCGGAAGCGGCTCTCGACGTCGCCGGCGGGTTGCTTCAGGGAGTCGTGATCGTAGGCCAGCCACTTGTTGGCGTGGAGCCCGCGCTCGGTCCAGACGAAGAACGACGTCACGTACGGGCTCTCCAGCAGCGCGTCGTGCATGATCGGAGCGATGAACGCCAGGTCGAGCGGCTCGACCCGGGCCTGTGGCACGCGCAGGAGCACGCCGAAGTAGGGACGCTTGAGGTAGGCCTCGACCGTTTCGGTCAGCGAGTTGGCGGTGTCGCTGCTCAACTGGCGCAGGACCACGGCCGAGGTCTTCTCGATGTCGTTGAGCGACCGGAACTGGAAGTAGAACAGCACCGCCATCGGGATGGCGACGACAATGGCGAGGCCCGCCGCGAGGCGCATGCCGCGGTCGTGCCACAACTGCCATGCTGGACGCGGACCTGTTCCATCGCTCATCTCGTCACCCCTTCAGCTCGGCCGTCATCCATGCCTGCACCGGTTGCCAGCCGGTCAGCCCGGGCTGTTGCGTCACGAGGGCCCACAAGATCGCGCTCGTGTCCGACAACAGTTGCTGCCGATAGTCGTGCGGCAGCCCGCTGGTGGCGCGCTGTAATTCGCGCAAGGCACCGTCGACATCGCCCGTCGCCACCTGGCAGAGTGCCAGCCGCGACGCCTGCACCGGGTTCTTCGCCGGATCCAGCGCCTGTCCTTCAGCATAGGCCGAGAGTGCGGCCTGAAACCGGCCCTGCAAAAACAGTGTATGCCCGAGATTGTAATGGCCAAAGGCCAGACGCGGCATGAGTTCGATGACGTGCCGGAACGCGGCCTCGGACTCAGCCAGCCGGCCCAGTTCGCGCCGGACCACGCCGACGTTGTTCAGGGCCTGCGCACTCAGGGGGTCCAGGGCCAGGGCCCGTTCAAAGGCCACGAGTGCTTCGGCCGGGCGATCCAGTTCGCCCAGAGTGGCGCCGAGGTTTGACCAGGCCGGCGCGAAGCCCGGCAGCCGATCGGCGGCCGCCTGGAAATCCTGTGCGGCCCGGGTCATGTCGTCGCGGCGCAGCCAGAGCTTGCCGCGCTCGTAGTGGACCGCCGCCCACTGCGGCGCCAGTGCCACCGCCTGATCGAGATCGCGCGCCGCCGCCTCGAGGTCATTCACTTCCATGCAGACGCTGGCCGTCGCGACCAGGGCGGCCGCGGTGCGACCCGCCGCGAGGGCCGCGACGCACAACGCCAGACGCCCGGCCGCGTCGGTGACGCGAAATGCTCTCGGGAGAAGGGCGATGGTGCTGTGGTGCTGTGGTGCCGGGGTGCTCACCATGAGGAGCCACGCGCCGCCCGGATGGGTCGCCAGCGCGGCCGACCATTCCTGCTCGAGATAGGACTGCTGCGTCGTGACGAGCTGCGTGCCCGCCGCCTGGAGATTGCTGAACGCGTCGTCGAACGCGTCGGCGCGCAACACGATCGGGCCGCAGGGAATCTCCGGCGCCAGGGGATAACGGAATGGCCATTCCGCGGGCGCCGGCGCTGCAATTACGCGTCCGCCCGGATGGTCGTCCTGCCAGGCTTCAATCCACTGCGCCGCCGCGATGGGGGAGTCCACGGTCACGATGACTGGCGAGGGCACGGGCCAATTGTCACACGGTCCGGACGCGTGAAGACATCGCCCCATGACGAATGACAAGAGATGACGTCGCGCCGCGCCATCGCTCCGTATAATCCGCCGGAGAACTTCGAGCGGTACTTTGCTCTCGCCAGCGAGGTTCGCTCCCTTTCGGGAGTGCGGCATGAATGCAACGTCTGAAACAACCACCGGAAACCGTCGTGGCTTCCTGATTCGCGTCATCCAAACCGTTCACGCCAGCATCGGCGCAACGCTCGCCTTCGTGGTCGGCGGCGCCGTCGTCGCGCCGAGTTTCTCGCGGCGCGAAAAGCTGTGGCTGCCTGCTGGCACCGTGCCGCAATTGACCGACGGCGTGCCCACCGCGGTGACGCTGCGGATTGCGCGGTCCGACGGGGCGAGCGAGATGGTCGATCGGCGCGTGGTTTACCTGGTGAAAACCGGTGACCAGCTGCGCGCGCTCGACTCGACGTGCAGCCACCTCGGCTGTCGCACGAAGTTCAACCCCGACACGAAGCAGATCGAATGCCCGTGCCACGGCGGCGTCTACGACACCAACGGCAACGTCGTGTCGGGACCGCCACCGTCGCCGCTGGCGCAGGTGCCGGTCCGGGTTGAACACGGTCGGATCATGGTCGAGGTCTAGGCATGACCGGTCCCTTGCGCGACTGGCTCGATTCACGGACCGGTTATCGATCGCTGGTGCGGCGCGCGCTCTACGAAGAATTGCCGCGCGGTACCGGATGGCCCTTCACGACCGGCAGCGTGGTCACGCTCCTGGTTGGGTGCCAGTTCGTCACGGGCGTCGCGCTGACCATGTATTACGTGCCGGCGCCGTCGCTGGCCTACGACAGCGTTCGCTTCATCATGCGTGAGCTGCCGCTCGGCTGGATATTGCGCGGGCTCCACTATTGGGGCGCGAGCTTCCTGGTGGTGGCGACGGTCGTGCACCTGCTGCGGGTCTTCCTGCTCGGTTCGTACAAGGCGCCGCGTGAAGTCACGTGGCTGAGCGGCCTGGCGATGCTGCTGGTCATCCTGGGCTTCTCGTTGAGCGGCTACCTGCTGCCGTGGGACCAGAAGGCCTACTGGGCGACCACCGTCACGATCAACATCGCGCGCAGCACGCCGCTGCTTGGTGAATACGTGGCTGATGTCCTGCGCGGTGGTCCGGGGCTGGGCGCCCTCACGCTAGGGCGGTGGTACTCCGCGCACGTGTTCCTGCTGCCCGCCACGCTGATCACGCTGATCGTCGCGCACATCGCGTTGATGCGGAAGCACGGCATCTCAGGTCCGATCGAACCCGAGGCTGGTCCCGGTGAGGCGTTCTTTCCCTGGCACGTCATCCGCGACACCGTGATGATGGCCGCCGTCTTTGCCGCGCTGTTTACCGTGGCTGCGCTTGTGCCCGCGCCTCTCGACGCGATTGCCAACCCGTCGGACGCCAACTACATCCCGCGTCCCGAGTGGTACTTCCTGTCGCTGTTCCAGTTACTGAAGTATTTTCCTGGTCCACTCGAGCCGATCGCGACCATGGTGGTGCCCGGCCTCGTGATCGGGTTCTTGATTCTCCTGCCGTTCGTCGATCGCGCCGATGGCCGGCATCCGTTTCGCGCGCCGCGCCGCGTGTTCACGACGATGGTGATCGTCATCGGCCTGGGTGTGCTGGCGCTGACCGGACTCGGCGTCGCCGACAGTCCACCGCCTGACGGCGACGACTGGGGACTGCTGCCCATTGCCGGGTGGCAGATCGCGACCGCCGAGGCAAGTCCCTGCGCGCGCTGCCACGCTCCCGGCGCGCCGGCGCCGCCACTGGCGCAGATGCGGATCACCCGGGACGAAGAGTGGCTCCTGTCGCACATGGCCGATCCGATCGCGCTGGCGCCAGGCGTGCGCTCGGCGCAAGAGCCCGCGCCCCGGCCCATGCTGTCGCGCTTCAAGGCGCAAGCGGTGGTGGCATACCTGCGGCGAGAGCATGCCGGCCGCGCGCATCCGGACATCGACCCAGCGGGCAAGTTGGCCGCGCTCACCTATGCGGAGACCTGCGTGGCCTGCCACAAGATCGGCGGCGACGGCGGCACCATGGGGCCCGACCTCAGCCATGTGGGAACGCGTCGCGATGCCGCCGGAATCAAGGCGGTGATCGAGGATGCGGCGGAGATGTACGGCGAGACCGCGATGCCGACGTTCAAGGACCGGTTGACGCCGGGACAGATCGACGCGCTGACGAACTATCTCGCGTCAAGAAAGTGAACCGGGAGAAGTGAGAAGTCTCACTGCTACTGTCCGGGCGGCAGCTTTGGTGTGGCCTCGCCCTGATGGCAGGTGTAGCAGGTCACGCGGCCGAGCACCGACTCGCCAGACGTGGGTTTGTGGTCGGGGAAGAATTGCTTGTTGATGGCCGTGGTCATCTCGAGCATTCGCCGCGCGGTGATCTTCTTGGGGTTGTCGTCGCTCGCGAAGTTGCCGCGAACGTGGCAGGTGCCGCAGCTGACGCCGAGCGCCTGAACCATATGGTTCATTTCCTCCTGGAACTCGGGGGCCAGTAGCCCGGTCAAGACCTTGACCGTGGGGCTGTCCACCACGGTCGGGGTAGGGGCCTGACCCTGTTCAGCGCCGGACTCAAGAGCGAGCGCCTCGGCGCGAAGCGACCCGACGCGGAGCGTCGGAAGTGCAAAACCGAGAATTACTGTTACAGTTATGAGGACGGTCGTTGGGCGCGGCCTAAGAAACATGCGGGCAAAGTTAGCACGCTTGCGTGTTTTTGAGACGCCGTGCTATATTCGTCAGGTTCTCGTGAGACTAGGACACCCTATCTAGTCTCAACCGCATCGTGACGCACCCGCGCGACACCCTTTTCGAAGGGTCAAGCTCACGGGGCCAGGCTTGCGAAAAGCTTGGTGAAAGCGTCCGCCGATGCCGAAAACACCATGAAGTAGGGTTTTTCCGTTCGGGGTGCCAAGCCACAGCGTCTCTTAGTGAGGCACAGCGGCTTTCAGGCCTCGGACACCACAGTCGCCGGTTTTCGGTGGCCGTGGCCAGTTTTATCGCTAGTTGCGCCGTGTTCAGGCGTCCGCGTGTGCAATGGCGGCAAACCGCAAGGTTTGCTCGCCCAGAAAAGTGGAGTGCTCGTGCCGACGATTAGTCAGCTGGTCCGCAAGGGACGCGAGAAGGTCGAGTGGAAGACGAAGAGCCCGGCGCTGCAGAACAGTCCGCAGAAGCGTGGCGTCTGTGTGCGCGTCTTCACGCAAACCCCGAAGAAGCCGAACTCGGCGCTTCGCAAGGTGGCGCGTGTCCGCCTGACCAACAAGATTGAAGTCACCACCTACATCCCGGGTGTCGGCCACAACCTGCAGGAGCACTCGCTGGTGCTGATCCGCGGCGGCCGTGTCAAAGACCTGCCGGGTGTTCGCTATCACGTGGTGCGCGGCACCCTCGACGCCGTTGGCGTGCAGGGCCGCAAGCAGGGTCGTTCGAAGTACGGCGCCAAGCGCCCGAAATCGTAGGCGACGGCTGAAGCCATCGCCCTCCGAAAGCAGAGAACAAAGATATGCCGCGCAGACGAGTAATCGCGAAACGTGAACTG
>Ga0163144_10017930_pt1 | contig 14378 bp, 15 predicted proteins | sample OliLak19BULKMAT1_FD_123175 | JGI IMG/M metagenome (GOLD analysis project Ga0163144, IMG submission 123175) | Freshwater microbial mat bacterial communities from Lake Vanda, McMurdo Dry Valleys, Antarctica - Oligotrophic Lake LV.19.BULKMAT1 | ecosystem: Environmental > Aquatic > Freshwater >... | reverse complement strand
AGGCCTTCAGCTCGGGCGTGATGTAGCGCTCGGCGTTCTTCAACGTCTGCCGGCGCTGATAGTCGGCCGGCACCTTGTCGATGCCGGAGCTTGTGACCTCGATGTAGAAGCCGTGCACCTTGTTGAACTGAACGCGCAGGTTGCCGATGCCGGTGCGTGCGCGCTCGCGCGCTTCCATGTCGAGCAGGTAGGCGTCGCAGTTCTGGCTGATGCCGCGCAGTTCGTCCAGGTCGGCGTCGACACCCGTCGCGATGACGCCGCCGTCGCGCAGCAGCACGGCCGGTTCATCGGCCACGGCGGTCAGCAGTTCGGCGATGCCGGCGTCGGGCTGCAGCGCGGCGTGCAACTGGCCGAGCAGGGAGGTGCCGGCGGGCGCCACAGCGCGCAAGGCGGGCAGTGCGGCCAGCGTGGCGCGCAGGCCGGCCAGTTCACGCGGGCGCACCTGGCGAAGCGCCACGCGTGCCGTGGTGCGCTCGACGTCGCTGACGCCGCGCAAGGCCTCCCGCAGCGGTTCGAAGCCGAGGTCCAGCAGGCGGGCGACGGTCTCGTGGCGGGCGGCGGCGCTTGCGCGCTCACGCGGCGGGTGCGTCAGCCAATGGCGCAGCAGGCGGCTGCCCATGCCGGTGCGGCAACTGTCCAGCACGCTCAGCAGCGTCGGGCTGTCTTCGCCGCGCAGCGTCTGAACCAGTTCCAGGTTGCGGTGGGTCGCCGGTGGCAGGTCCAGCAGTTCACCGGCACGTTCCACCGTCAGCGTACGCACATGGGCGAGTGCCTGGCCCTGGGTGTGTTCGGCAAAGCTCAGCAGCGCGGCGGCTGCGCCATGGGCCGCTTTCAGGCTATCGGCATTGAAGCCGGCCAGCGTGGCCACCTGCAGTTGTGCGCAGAGTTTGCGCTCGCCCAGCGCCGGGTCGAACTGCCAGACCGGCCGCGCCGTGCGCGCGCCGCGCGCCTGGCGCAGGGCCTCGGGCAACTCGCCGCCATCGAACAGGATCTCGGCCGCGTCCAGCCGCGCCAGCCAGGTGCCGAGTTCACGCTCGCCGCATTCGGTCAGACCGAGCTGGCCGCTGGCCAGGCCGAGCCAGGCCAGGCCCCAGAGCTCTCCCGTGCGGGCGCGGGTGCGGTGCACCGCCAGCAGCAGGGTGTCGGCACGTTCGGCCATCAAGGCGCTGTCGGTCACCGTGCCGGGCGTCACCACGCGCACCACTTTGCGCTCCACCGGACCCTTGGCGGTGGCCACGTCGCCCACCTGCTCGGCCACCGCCACCGGTTCGCCGAGCCGGATCAGCCGCGCCAGGTAGTTCTCGACCGAATGCACCGGCACGCCGGCCATCACCACCGGCTCGCCGGCGCTCTGGCCGCGTGTCGTCAGCGTGATGTCGAGCAGGCGGTTGGCCTTGCGCGCATCGTCGAAGAAAAGCTCGTAGAAGTCGCCCATCCTGTAGAAGACGAGCGTGTCGGGGAAGTCGGCCTTGATGCGCAGGTACTGCGCCATCATTGGGGTATGCGGCGGACTGGCGATCGATTCCCTCTCGGTAGACTTGATTTTTTCGTTTTCTATCAACAAGTTAATCCTCTTCTCTAACGCCCTCTATCGACCTGTAGTAGTCCCTGTCAACCCGCAGCGATCCGCCAAAAGTTCCGCCAGAGCGCCGCCAAAATCTGTTCAGAGGCTAAGATCGGGCCAGTTTTTGGCGGAACCGAGCCCATCGGCGCCGCCAAGTTCAAGGAGCGCCCGTGAAGTTGACGTTGAAGACAGACCTGGTCGGCAAGATGACCCTCGACAGGTTCCCTGAGGCCGACGTGCCTTGGAAAGCCTGGAAGCCATTCTCAGGGCCTAATTATCTGGTGTACGACTTGCACCGAGACGCGCCGACTGGCTTCGCCATCCGTGTCGGCAAAAAGGCTTCCGTTTTCCTGGTTGAGAAGCTTGTCGCCGGCAAGAACATGAAGATTCACGTCGGTCTTGCCCGTGGCAAGAAAGGGGACGAACAAGTCATCGATGTGGAGTCGGCGCGAGACAAGGCTCGGGCGCTGGTGGCCACCGCGAAGAGGCACGGGGCCAACCCCAAGGATGTGGCGGAGCAGGTAGAAGCCTCTGAGCTCACGCTAGGACACGTATTCACCCGCTATCGGCACCATCTCACGTCGCGAGCACAGCCTGCCAAAGCCAACTCACTGCTTTCGGTCGACAAAGCCTTTGCCAAGTTCAGCGACTGGCAAACGCGCAAGGTTCGCCTGATTTCGGCGGCTGAAATCCTCACGCGCTTCGACTTTCACTCAGTCACCAAGGGCCACAAGACGGCGGCCGAGGCCATGGGCCGGTGGGCGACGGCGGCCGTGGACAAGGCGATTGAACTCGAGATTCATGATGCCCACTCGGCGGGCCGGGCTCCTTTACTGACCTATAACCCGTTCACCATCTTGAGGACGGAAGGGCGGTACCGGAGCAACAGCCAACTGGAGCGCGAGTACGCCGTCAAAGGCGTCAGGAACCCGCTGTCGTTCAGTTCGACCGTGGGGCCATTCGTGAAGTCAGCCTGGGCCTATCGAAGGGAAAATCCGGTGGCGGCCGACTTCATGCTGCTCACGCTGCTTTGGGGTATGCGCGGTGGCGAGTCGTCGACGTTCAAGTGGATAGACGAGTTGACCGCTGCGCAGGCGCCCGTCGAACGCTGGATCGATCTCGACAGACGGGTTGCTTTCATCGCCGACGCCAAGAATCGCGGCGACCACGAGTTCCCGATCGCTCCCTGCGCTGCGGAGATTCTGAAACGGCGCAGGGCGGATCAGGTCGAAGGGGAGGTGTGGGTCTTTCCGGCGCGGTCTGCGAATTCAAGCAAGGGCCACTACTCCGATGCCAGCGCGGCGATGGCCACTGTGAAGGAGAGGGCCGGCATCGCGGTGGTGCGCGGCCACGACTTGCGACGCACGTTCGGCGCAGCCTGCGAAAAACTGAACTTCAACGACCGCCAGACCAAACGCATGCTGGGCCATGGCGTGGCGGGTGGTGAAACGCTGGGTCGCTACACGTCACCGGAGTGGCTGGACATATCGCAGCGTATGGAATCCATTGAGGAACTCATTCTGTCCAAAGCGCCAGCGGTCTACAACGCCTTGCGTCCGAAAGGCGTCCCGCGCCTTCCTGACGCCGAGGACGTGGTCGTCCAGAACAAGGGCACTCCCCGGCCTTCAAGGCGCCGGCCGCGGTAGCGCCGCTGCGATCCTCGATGCGATCCTCGATCCGCCCCGGCCGATAAAATGACGCCCTGGGCGGCCGATAGCCTGCAATCTGGAGACAATATCCATGTCAGGCATCGAGGACCGAGGGAAGAAGCAGCCGGGCGCCAAGCGCGCGGCGGGCGCTTTGACACTGCCTCATGGCGCGACAGCGAAGCGGCCGAAGACGGGCGGCAGGCGGAAGTCATCGCTTGAAGAAGAAATGGTGCGGGCGCGTATCGCGAGCGAGATCGCAGGGTTTCATGACGGCACGACGCTGAACGAAGAGCAAGCTGCCATCTTTCTCGGCGTCTCGGTCAGCACACTCGAATACTGGCGCTCGAAGCCCAATGATCCCGACGACCCACGGGGGTTCGAGGGTCCGCAGATGATCAAGATCATCGGAAAAGGGGCGGTGGGCCAGAACCAGCGGGTACATTACAAGCTCGGTGCTCTGCGCGCGTTCCAAGTAAAGAACACGTCGACGTCATCCTTCGATTCAGCCCTCAAGGCTGGCTTGCTGGGTTGGACAAGGGTCCAAATGCCCTTCTTTGCAAAATTGGAATTGCGCGGTCGGGAAACGCGCGTGGTGATTCTTGGCAATGCATGGAACATGGCCGATTCACGCCGCGAAAGTCTGTTCTTCGAATGGGTTCAGAAGAAGATCGAGCTGATGTCCTGCACTTCCAGAGATGCCGTTTTGAGTCATTGGGACGATGTCGGCAGTCACCAGGCCTACGCCAAGATCGGCGCCTCACTTTGGAGGGACGAAATCAGAGCGGTCAAGGCTGCCATCGAGAACGCGGACACTTTGTCTCCACTCCCGCTAATTGGCAGGTGGAGCGGAAACAGAAACTGGGACATCTGATATCTCGAACTGACTTGACCTGCGGTCATCCGGTGTCACCGACCGCCGCAATGGAGCCACCGATGTTCGGCGTATTGGAGACAGCACCAAGTGGTTAGTCGGAAGTCCCGAAGGCGCTATGGGATCCCTCGCAGCTCACTGGTCTACGGCTTTACGGTTCGCACCCAAGAATCTCTGCGATCTCGAATTGAAGGGCCTTGAGATCCGGGACCATGGCCAGTAGAGCATCGCGCGTCAGGCAGCGAACTGTGCCGCGATGCTCGCCAACTTCAAGCGCAGTCCAGGACGCTTCCGGAACAGCCTGTCTGGCAAGCGCCGGCAGATTGCTCTCAAGGTACACCTGCCGGCTGTCTGACTTGGAGGTGACCTCCCGCACCATCCTGGCGAGTTCCCTTCTGAGCACCCTGGGTGTCCAGCACTCCGCACACTGCGGTGTCAGGTCGAACTCGAAGAGCCGGCGGCGAGCCGGTGCTCCACAGCGTACGCAGCTTTGCGACAAGCGTACGCTCGATTTTCGGATGGTGCCTTCGACACAGTGATCGGGTCGAGACTGAGTGATGCTCAGCACGCCAGACTCAACCGCAGGCAAGCTCAGCACCAAGTCACAGCGCGCAGATGAAGCCATCTGGCGGAGCGATCGGGTCATCGCCAAGTACGAGGTATGCCACCCGGCAGGTAAGGTGGCAGTTGCCCGCTCCAGCGCATCGATGCTCGCCAAGTAGGTGTCCTGATGTTCTGGATCAGGGGTCTGACCCGTGCTGCTTGAATTGCTCATGTTTTGAATCCAGTGATCTCAGTTGCAGAAACCGATGGGCCGGCGGGAGGTTGGCGCCGTCGGACGAAGGTCCGACGGTTCGAGTTGATTCCGTCCGGCTTCGGCGGCGCATGCATAGCCATGCTCCAGCATGCGCCGCAGTTCCCGCGGCGTCAGCATCCGCAACGCATCGACGACGGCATCACTGAGATCCGGCAAGAAGCTGCCGCTCCATGCTGCGCCATGTCGCAGCTGACGATGCACGCTTTCGATCACGGCCGCCATCTGCTCGGCCTTCGGCGGGGGAACTGTCAACAGCTCGAATCGACTACGCAGAGCGGGTTCCACGCCGTCTACGTCGTTGCAGGTCGCGATCCAAGTGATGTGCGATGCGTCCATGGCAAGGCCCAGGGCGGCATCCTTGAACCGTGCCGCAGTGTGCGGTTCCAGCAACGCGTAAAGACTACCCAACACTGCTTCGCCGGTGCGGGGCAGCTTGTCGAGTTCGTCCAACAACACAATCGGCGCGATGCACGCATCGTCCAGCGCATCGAACACCAGGCCAGGTTTAGCGTTAGCGTAGCTCGGATCCAGCCCCGACATTGAAAAGTCTGCAGAGAGCATTGGCACGTCCACAGAAACAAACCGAAGCCTCAAGACGCGCGACAGCTCTGCCGCGTACGCCGTCTTCCCCACTCCGGGCGCGCCCGCCAACAGCAGGTTCGGCACCTTCAGTGCAGCGTCACTTGTGCGTCCCGCCAACGCGACATGACGTCGGACCAAGGCGGTGACATCGGCAAAGTTGGGGTAGTTCCGGTCCAGGGCGTCCAGACACCTTGCACGGGGTGCCACAGCGATGCTACGAGTCAGGCCGATCTGGCTGACCCGATCAAGTCGCGACTTGACCATCTGCGAGGCGTCACGCGTCAGACGCGCGGCCCACTCCATTCGCTGCGCCAGGTCCGCAGCGTTGACAAACGGCCGCATCGGTGCCGCTGGCAACGGGGGCGTCGGTGCCTCTGCCGATGCCTCAACCAGCGATTGCTTCAGGCGGAACGCCCTCACGATTGCCTTGGCGCATGCCAGTTGACAGGCAAGGTCGCGGTCGGCGCGTCGATGTTGGCGAAATTCGGTCGTGGTCATGTCGGGTTCGAAGTTGGGTTTTTGCCGCTAAACCGCCATTGGTGATTGGCAGCAGACGTCGTTGGGAAGAGCGTCGCGGGTGCCGATGCTCTCCGGGGTGGATTCGCTCATTTCAGCTTGCGCAGCTTCCAGTAGTACCGTTCGCGCAGCTTCCAGACCTCTGCGGCGTGGCCCTTGCAGCCGGGGTGCTTGTCGAGGTGGCAGGCCACATAGGCCTCCAGCGCAATCGTTGCCTCGACGTGTTTGCGGTCGAGGTAGGGCAGCAGCAAGACCAGCGCGTCGTAGGCATCCTTGTCGCCAATTGCCAGCGTGTAGATTTGCCTGTTGTGCTGAGTCAGCCGCTTGACCTCGTAAATGCGCACTGGAACGCCGAGGATCCGTGCGACGCGCTTCAAGGAGCCCAGGTTGTTTTGCGTGAAGCTGAAGGTCAGGCGATAGGTCGGGTGTTTGCGGCCGGGCTGCTGGGTTTTGCTAAAGCCGACGTAGGCCTCGCCGTCGGTGAACCCGGCCACGTAGCTCAACTCGATCTGCCTTTTCAGGTGGTCGGGCTGGGTTGCGGGTGTAGTGCCGGGGATGAAGTGGCCATTGGGAGTCGAGTCGAAAGTCATTTGTAATCTCCTTGAGTGACAGACAGGCTACTGTGTAGCGTATACGCATCATGCACTCCGACTCTTTGAATGTGCAAGCGCGATTGAGTGCATGCCATTCATGTGTAGCGTTTACGCAACGCGAGCTGTCCTGATAATCTGCCCAGGCTCGCCGCCTCAGTGGGCTCAGTGGGAGAAGAAACGTGATTCGCTTGCGATTGGCTGAACTGTTGGCCGAGAGGTCATTCCGTGACGGCCGGCGCGTGGAGTGGCGCGAAGTTGCCGAGGCCACGGGCATCCACAGAACGACACTGTCGAAGATGGCCAACCAACGGGGCTACAACGCGACCTGCGCGAACCTCGATCTGCTGTGCAAGTTCTTTGACTGCCCGCTGAACGATCTTGCGGTTTACGTGCCGGATTCAGAGCTGGCGCAGCCCGTTGATCAGAGCTTTAAGGGCCCTCGGCCAGCTGCAGCTCGAAAGCTTGTGCCCGCCAAGGCGGCACGCAAGCCCGCGGCGCCGAAGGCGCGATAGGTCGGGTTGTCACCGGGAGCACGCTTGCGAGCAAGGCCTGCGCTGCGGCGCAACTTCGCCGCGCGGCCCAGTGGCGACCTGATTTGCGACGAGCATCAGCAAGCCCGAACCCGCGCCTCGTTGATCGCCGGAGTGGCCGCCACGGTGCGTACCAGGCGTGGCAGCATGGTGCGCAAGTCGTATCGCCGGTTGAAGCGGTGCTGCACTTCGGCAAGGTATCGATACGCGCACTTGGCGAACTTGATTGCGTGGTGCGCCGGTCATTGCCGTCTTCAGGTTGGCAAGGATGCTGTTGACCGGCCAGTGCTCTTCCACCTCGACGCCGCCCCGCCCGCCAAGGGTGACCATCCGGTCACCCTCGGATCTCTCGGCGAGGCGTGCCAGGTCTTGACCGCCAGCAGGCGCGCAATCAGCTTGGTATTGGCACCCGCCCGGGCGTCCAGCAGCTCCAGTAGGTCGGTGTACCCGGGCCACCATCAGTGCTCCTGCGAGGTCGTGCAGCAGTAGCCCGCCGATGATCCTCAGTTGTGCCAGCCGCCACGCCAGCCGCCAGCTGAAGATGCCCACGCTATGGGGGACCCGCGCGCGGGTGACTCCATCTGCTTCCACTCTAACTTGTTGGCCTTCGCCACCAGCCAACGCTATGGCGCTCGCGCGGTGGCCGTGGCGTAAGGCAGCGACCGGGTCCTCCACGAAGCTTGCTTTGTGGGGTGGTCGAGAAGGCCCGAGTGGAACGGTCGATCGGCGTAATCGTGCCGGCGATCGCACGCTGTGCGCTCGCAGTCGGCGTTGCCGCAGGATCTATGTCGGCAGCGCGACCGTCTTGTGGGCGCCGTCCGCCGCTTGCGCATCGGCGGGCCACAAGTTGCGCGGCCGTGGCCGCTCGATGTCGCGCTGCTTCAGAATAGGTCGCCCCTCCAAGAGTCACGGGCCGAGGCGAGCAGGTTCAGCTTTGGTGCTCCCGCTGACCATACAACTCGTCAAACATGCCGGCCAGCCCAGCATGCGCAGAGCGGCAACCCTCGACAACTTCACGCGCCCACTCGAAGTAGTCAATGCGCCGCTGGGCTGACCAGACTGCGGGAGGGCTGGCGAGCAGTGCCGACAGGTTGCTGATCTTGTCTGCCATCTTGAGCATCTGCGCCCGGGGCGGCAGGTGCGGCGCATGCTCAACCTGCAGGCGCTTTCGACGGTCCTTGGGCAGATTCTTGTCATCCGTCACATGCGCCACCAGGTCGGCTACGTCGAGGTTGAAAGCCACTACCAGTTCCGCATGCGTGACCTCCTGGTCTTCGATCGTGTCGTGCAGATAGCCGGCAGCTACGAGGTTCGCGTCAGCCCCGGCGTCGGCCAGCACTGTGGCCACCTGCGCCAGGTGATTGAAGTAAGGTTCGGCCGCCTCGCCCTTGCGGCGTTGGTGCGTGTGCCTCCTCGCCGCGAAGTCGGCGGCACGGGCCACGATTTGAATGTCGGTAGGTCGATTCATCGAGCGTTCCTCCTTTATGTTGAAGCTGTGGCGCGCCTCTCGCCCATGGCCAGCCGAACGGCCACATCAATCGTCTGCGGTTGACGAGCAGGTTCGGTACACAGCCGAGAGGGCCTGGGCTCGATGCCCACCCGCGCGAGGTCCAGCCGATCAGCGTCCCAGCACGCCAGGATCGCCGGTTCTCCAATCGTGTGACCGTCGCTGTGCAGGCGCATCGCCTCGCACAAATGCTCAAACTCTTGGTCGGCGAATTCGCAGATCACACCCTCACGCCGCAGCCGCAGTGCGAAGTCCGCGGCACGTTGTCCGTGCTGCGGATCGCGGTGGTCGTTGTGCCGTTGGCTGTCGTGCAGGAATGCAAACCACGCGCGCATGCCCGGGTTCACGTCGAGCCTGGCGGCCAGCGTTCGCCCGTGAAACCACACGCGGCTCCAGTGCGGCAGGCCGTAGATGTCGCCCGCAAAGTCCAGCCGGAACTGTGCCCTGACGACCGCCAGTGCCTTGTGGACGATGTGGGTGCAGCGCTCGCGCATCCGGCGAAGACTACAAGTCGCCCTTGCCCTGCGAAGGCTTGCGGCGAAGGTAGGCCGGCCGCTCGATCGATTCCGCGGCAACGCAGAAGTTGACGTCTTCATCCTTCGCGGAAAGGCGGCTGCGCAGCTTGGACGCCGAGTACATCGACTCCTTCATCATCCGTTCGCGTGACCGGCTCTCCGCGATCTCCTTCATTGCCGCAAGCACCGCGGCCACCCATTCGTTGCCGGCGAACTGGCGGCTTGCCACTTCGAGCAGCCGGTCCACCGCCACCCAGTCGCCACGGTCTGCCGCCACGCGCATGCGAGACAGCGCATCGGCCGCCGCCAGCTCCACCAGCCGCCGAGAGACGAGCTCGTCGTCCGTGAGTTTGTCGAACGCCGACGCCGATATCACCGGCAACGCCAAACCCGCCCGCTCCAGCGTCACCGCCTCGCCTTCGAGGCTCCGGCCTCCCACCGATACCCGCAGCAGCGACAGCATCTGCCCAAGCGGCGGCAAAGCGCCTGCCGGCACCGTCAAACGCAGCACCGCCCAGGCCTCCGCACCCCAGGCCAGGTCCGGCAGCCGCCAGCCGCCGTCCACCGCCTGCAACTCGTTGACGACCCGCACGTCGACCCCGTCGGGCGCGGAAGCCGCCAGGCGCAGGTCGCGCAGGCACAGGTTCCCCAGCAGCTCGAGTTCCTGCTGGAACGGATCCATCAGGTCCTCGGCCGTGTCGCCGTAGTAATGGTTGCCGCCGCCGGCGCGGGCCATGGCGACCATCAACTCCTCGTTGAAGCTGTTGCCAAGGCCGTAGGTGCTGGTGGTGACTCCCTTGGCCGCCCACTCGGCGCACTGTGCGGCGATGGCCGCCGCATCGGTCAACCCCTCGTTGGCCTGGCCGTCAGAAAGCAGGATTACCCGCTTCAAGCCCGCACCAGCCACATCGGCCAGCGTTTTGGCGCCCTCGTGCCAGCCACCATGAAGGTGGGTGTTGCCCCCAGAGTGAATGCCGGCGATTGCCGCGCGCACCGGCGCCCCATCACCCAGCGGCACGGCGGGCCACAGGCGCTGTACGCGGTTGTCGAACTGCACCAGCGACACGGCGTCCGTTGGCCGCAGCTTGCCGACCACGTATGCAGCACAACGTCGCGCTTCGGCCAGCGGGCGGCCCTCCATCGAGCCCGAGCGGTCGATGACCAGCGCGATGGCCTGCGGCGGTCGCACGGCCGTGTGGCCCACCGGGGCCTCGGGTGCCTGGATCCGTACCAGCACATCGACCACGTTGTTCCTGCCGGCGATGAGGCCAGCACAGCGGGGGGTCAGCAGAACGGTAGAAGACAAGGAGAGGTGGTCGTTCATGGCAATCTCGTCAAGCTCGTGAGTTGAGAAAGGTTGTTGGCAGGTGGCGCAATGCGCAGTCAGTGATGCGACGGAGATAGGATGTCTCGCAGCCGCGCCCAGCTTTCGTCGGGCAATGTACGCAGAAGCCGCACGAGGGTTTCATCGCCGCTGCGAAGCGCGCGGGTACGCACATCCGGTGCGATCTGTTCGCCGACCCGAACCTCGCCTTCGTTCAGTTCCATGCCGCGGACGATGGCGCCGTTGCGCAAGGCTTCGTCGAGCGTGAGTACGAAGTCGGCACCCATGCTCACGCCGCAGGCATGGCATTGCCGCGCCGACGTCGCGTTCAGTGCGCCGCAGGCTGCACATGGCTTGTAGCGCGGCGCGACGGACGGAAATTCATGGCCGCAGGCGGCGCACGTGTGCGCACCAAGCTCGCACTCGCTTCCGCACGTCGGGCAGCGCTTCGACTTGGGCGGGTCACCAGCAGCTTTTGCAGCAGGTGACATCTCGTCTTCTACCCGCCGGGCGTACTCCTGGAAGGTCTCGAAGGCCGGCATGACCACGTACGCCCGAGTGTCATCGTCCAGCCCGTTGGAACGTACGACTCGTCCCACGGCCTGTCTGAACGCGAGCTCCGTCAGCGCGCTCGGCAAGTAGACCAGCACTCGTAAGCGGGGAATGTCGACGCCCTCGGAGACCATGGCGACCGAGACGAGCCAGCGCCGATCCGTGTTGCGGAATGCCTTGATCGTGCCCTCGGCGTTCGGGCTCTGGCTGTGCACGAGCATTGGCCGCTCGCCCTCCAGGCGCTCGATCAGGGTCATCATGTACTCGGCCATCTCGATCGACTGCGCAATGACCAGCCCTCCCGCCTGGGGCATCCGAAGCCGGAGTTCGGTCAGCTTCTGCCCGCCCCACTCGAGCATGGTTGCCTGGTAGCCAGTCGCAAGTGGCATCTTGCCGTCCCGCTCGAACTGTGGCGTGCAGGCCAGGCGATAGAAGTTCAAGGCCCGCTGCAGCCCGGGAATCCGCGCAAGACTCTTCGGCAGCGCCGGCGGTTGGTCTCCCGCGACGTGAATGGACTGGCCGCCTTCGAGGTCGACCGTGAACTTGCCCTCGTGCAGGTGAAAAGCCGCGGGCCGGCAGTAGCCAAGGTCCACGGCCTCGCCGTACGACAGCGTATAGCTCCCTGCTTCGGGGTGATCGATCGCGCCGGTTGCGTCATAGGCAAGCCAGATCGATTTCTCGCCGTCCGATCGAATCGGTGTGCCGGTCAGAACGAGGGCGAACTTCGCATCCGCAAAGGCGTCATCCGCTCCGGCCCCCCACACCGCCTTCACGGCAGCGTGATGGTGCTCATCGCAGATGATCAGGACGCGCTTGCCGCGGCACACCGACTGAAGGGCATCCTGCAGACCCTGCAAGGCGGACCAGGTGGCGCAGACGTCAAGACCCAGCGCTCCGACGTCGCCGTCGCGTGCCGTCACTTTGCTCATGAAGCGGCCGGTGACCTGGCGAAAGTCATTCGCCCATTGGTTGACCACTTCGCTGCGAGGCGCGATCACGATCACACGATCGATCTCGTTGCGCTCGATCATCGCGCCGGCAATCACGCACGCCGCGATCGTCTTCCCCGCCCCCGGTGCAGCGTTGATCAGGAAGTGGCGGTCAACGCGCTCTTCAACCAACCAGCGAAGCGCTTTCGCGAGCGCCTCTTGTTGCCACGGCCTCAGTCTGATCATGCTGCTTCCTTTCCTTAGGTTGCACGGCCCGCAAAGCGCTTGCCCGTTGCTCGTCTGTGTCTTGCCGCCGCGTGCGAAGGGCACCACATGGTCGGCGTGAAAGTCGTTTGTCAGCGTGGCGCCACACAACTGGCACTTGCCGGCGGCAAGCCACGCGAGTACGCGTCGATGCGCTTGGCCAAAGTGCCTTCTCACTTGCTGATCTGGTACTCGGTTAACTGGATCTCGCGAATCGGCAGGTTGGGCGGCGGTTCCAAGACCGCGTGCTGGTTGACGCGCACGACAGCTGCGGCGTACGGCACGAGTCGCGATCGGACGACCCAGCCCTGTCGGCGCATCTCCTTGACGACGTCTGGCAGGTTCGCCACGCCGTACAACACCATGGCCTCGAGCCGCGTGATCGGCTGCCCGCCGGCAAGGTGCTCTCTGGCGGCAAGCGCCATTCCGTTTCGTTCTCCGCTCATGCCCACATCTCCAGTCCAAACTCCTTGAATTGACGAACCAGCAGGGGGTCATTGACCGCCTCCTCGTCGCCATCGAATGACTCGACCTGGTATCGATCCAGGACGCGCCAACCACCGTCTGAAAAAACCGTGTCGAGCGCCCACTCGTCGAACGGACGCCCGCCGAGCCGCAGCTCAAAGTGCGGCTCATCCTCGCCATAGAAGGCGTCGACGAGTTGGTTGGCGCAGTCGAGAAGTTCTCCTGCAGCGACGCACCCGGAGGTCGCCCGGCGGAGCTCAATGAAGACTTGACGGACCTGTTTAGGGCGGTTCATCACGTCACCCCGCCTAGTGAAGGGTGGCGCCGGCAGGTGCCGACTCGGTCGTCGTGTCTTCGGCGACGTCTTGTGCCTCCGCCGACGCACTCAAGGCCACTGTCGTGACCGCCTGGAGGACTTTCTGGACCACACCCAGTGCGTGAGCGCTGGACGTGACGTGCAAGCCCATCTCGGTCGAGACGAATGCCAGCGCAAACGAAAGCTGAGCAGGCGCCGTGCCTTGCCCGAGCAACTGCACCGTGAAGTGCCGCACGGCGTCCACGAGGTTGCCAGTTGCATCCGGCGAAGCCTCTTCGTCGACGCCGTGGTCCTTGGCCTGTTCGCTCATCTCGCACCTCCCTTCCGTCGCTTGCTGGTTCATGTTCCAGCTATATATTTGCGAGAGGCGTGCCAGTCTTGGCTGATGCGAGAAAATCCTTTTAGATCATTTACTTAGAGCGTTTCTTGGCTTCGCTGGGGGCAATCAAAAGAGGATCGGAGAAGAAACAAAGTTACCTTAAAGTAACTATGTTTATGCATCATGTACACTGCAGTTGGGCCGCTGCGCCACTCCGCTAATCTGCTTGCGGAGTCCGCCAACCCAGCGCCCCGCCTGTTGTCGATGTGGGCAGCACCGATGCTGAAGGCTCAAGTCGACTACTTCGCGTGGACGCGATTCACCTCAGGTCGGAACCTATGCGCTGTAGCAGCTCGGTGGCGGACCAGCATGCGGCTATGCAAAAGCCGATGTCCACGGGGGCTTCCTGATCGGCGGCAATGTCCTTGATGTGTTGCCCGAAGTTGCCCACCTCGGTAAGATGATCAATCAGCACCATCAGCGGGCGTGAGACCTTCGTGGAGATCCTCTGCGAAGGGCCCCTCCTGGGTTGATTCCCAGCAACAGCATTGAGGATCCGTCGCCTAACGTTCTTGTCTCCCAGCTTGTCGAAGCTGTCGGAATTGAAGCCGGCGCCACCGTTGTCCCAGGAAAGAGTCAGATACCGTTGAACTGAAGCGGACAACTGATCGCCGGGAAACTCAGCGGCCCAGGCTAGGGCAGCGCCTTCCTCCGCAATGCTCCTGAAGGCGATCAAGGCGGTTCGAGGCCCGCGCCCGAGCCCCTCGATCGCGTGCTCAATGTCGCTGCGAAGGTCAAAGCTCACCTCAGCCTTCGGTATCGAGCTGATCCGGAGCTGCAAGAGCGATCGGACCGTTTGTAGCGCGGTGATCTCGTCCTTCATGAGATTGCGCAGGTCGCGGCTTCGAATGCTCTGCGAGCCCGCAAAATTCCAGAGGAAGCGACAGTGTCCCTCCGGCAAGCGAGCTTGAATTGCTGTGAGATTGGTTTCGACGTGAATACTGGGGGGACTTTGACGATCTGATTGGCGTTTTCCCTAGCTTGCGTTCCATATCCGGCGCCGCT
>Ga0163144_10017929_pt1 | contig 14378 bp, 11 predicted proteins | sample OliLak19BULKMAT1_FD_123175 | JGI IMG/M metagenome (GOLD analysis project Ga0163144, IMG submission 123175) | Freshwater microbial mat bacterial communities from Lake Vanda, McMurdo Dry Valleys, Antarctica - Oligotrophic Lake LV.19.BULKMAT1 | ecosystem: Environmental > Aquatic > Freshwater >... | reverse complement strand
CCTTTTTTTGAAGAATATAACTACTTAGACTGGAGCAATGGCAAATCAGACATGACGCTCAGAAACCTCATCACGATGCAGGCAGGCTTGGATTGGAATGAAGGCAGAGTTTCTTATAACCTGATAGACGAAAACCATAGCAATCGCCTCTCAGCATCAGATAATTGGATAGAATTTGCCTTAAATAGACCCATGAAGCATCCCCCTGGTGACGGCTATCAATACAGCAGTGCTGCACCTATTATGCTTTCTAAAATCATTAAAGAAGCCACACAAAAAACCAACAAAGATTGGCTAGAAGAAGCCTTATTTACCCCCTTAGGCATAACACATTATGACGTAGTTACTTGCCCCCACGAGTCTGATGTACTAGGAGATGTAGAACTTTGCCCCAAAGACCTACTCAAAATAGGCAGACTTGTCTTGCAAAAAGGAATGTGGGAAGGCAAAGAAATCATCCCTGCCAAATGGATAGAATACATCACTTCACCTATCCTCAAAATAGATGACCAACGAACTTATGGGGCAATGTGGTGGCAAGGTAAACCTCCCCTTACTTTCTGTGAGTTGGTCTATGCTTGGGGGATTGGTGGGCAACATATTTTCTTATTGCCTGAGTTTGATGCAGTAGTTGTAACGATGGGCAGATTCTACGAAATAGACTTTGACCTGACAGCTTTTCATTTATTAAATCAGTGGGTACTGCCCCTTCTCAAAAAACAATCATGACAAATAAAACTAACTGGAAGCGATGGCTCAAAAATAACCCTTTGACTGCTCCTTTGCTCAATCAGTTCCACGAAAGGAAACATAAAACCTATCAAGGAAAACCTTCTCAACAAGTATTTACGGAGATTTACCAAAGCAATAAATGGCAAAGTGAGGAGTCTTTTTCAGGTTCTGGGAGTGAATTAATACATAGCCAAGCCATTAGAGAAGCTTTTCCTGAGCTTTGGGAAAAATACGACATTAAAAAAATATTAGATATCCCTTGTGGAGATTTTAACTGGCAACAGCATTTAGATTGGACAGGTTTAGAGTATTTTGGAGGGGACATTGTAGAAGAAATCATCCAAGCCAATCAGCAAAAATATACACAAAGCAATATTCATTTTGAAGCTTTTAACCTGTTGGAAGATACCTTGCCAAAAGCCGATGTAGTATTGATAAGAGATACTTGGGTGCATTTCTCTTTGGAAGATATTTTTAAATCTATCCATCATCTCCAAAAGTCTTCCATAAAATACCTTCTAAGCACCACCTTCACAGCACAAAATATAAACCTAGACATCACCACAGGAAGCTGGCGACCTTTAAATCTTGAGAAAACTCCTTTTCATTTTCCTAAACCACTGCAACTCATCTCCGAAAAAAGCACACAATCTAACGGGCAATACCCTGATAAAAATCTAGGTTTGTGGCGAATATCCGACCTACAATTGCCTGTGTCTGCACAGGCGACTTAAAACTACAGCTAACCTCTTGGTTTGTGTCTCACTAACCGAAAAAGAGTGGTTCGTGAAGGCACGAACCACGGATAAGCCGAATAGCTGACTTAAAAATACAGCAAAAATAACATGAGCAATTTTATACTTTTGATAGTGTGTCTGGCATTGGGAATGATTTTAAAGCGGATTCCTACTTTCCCTAAAGATGCACACCTAGGGCTGAATGGATTTATCATTTATATCGCCTTGCCTGCCATCGCATTGAGCAAAATACCTGAGATAGCATGGGGTTGGGGCGTAGTGTTACCCCTATTATCGGGCTGGCTTGTCTTATTATTTTCGGTCTTATTTTTTAAAGGACTCAATACCATCTGGAAGCTAGACCAAAAAACACTAGGTTGTCTTATCTTAGTCTGTGGCTTGGGCAACACTTCTTTCGTGGGGTTTCCTATTGTAGAAGCTTTGTATGGCTCTGAGGGTTTGTCTATCGCTGTTTTGGTAGATCAAGGCACTTTTTTGGCTTTGTCAATAGGAGGCGTTTCTATTGCGATGATATTTTCGGAGGGGCAAGTAAATACGGCTGTCATTCTGAAACGCTTGATTTCTTTCCCTCCTTTTTTGGCATTTGTCTTGGCTTTGTTCCTTATTCCTTTGGGTGGGTTTCCTTCAGAAATTAAGGAAGTTTTAGATAAATTGGGCAGTACACTCACTCCCTTAGCCTTGGTTTCGGTGGGTTTACAATTGAATTTTAAAGCTGGTTCTCTGAAAATCAGCACCTTGGGCATAGGCTTGACATTCAAACTTTTGATAGCTCCTTTTTTGATTTATCTCTTATATGTAAGGCTATTGGGGCAGCAAAATATGTTAAGCACTATCTCTGTCATAGAATCAGCCATGGCACCCATGGTTACGGCTTCTATCTTAGCTACTCAATATAAACTCAATGCTCCCTTAGCCAATCTCTTGGTAGGCTTGGGGATTCTTCTTTCCCTACTTACTATCTGGATTTGGTGGTTTGTTTTGTAGAAATCATATAAATACAAAACGCCTTTCTAAATGAATCTTAAATTTGATGGAAAGAAATCTTAAAACAGAAAAAATATTTATCTTTGAGTATGGAAGATAAAACTATCAACATAAAAGATAATGAGATTGAGCAAGAAGAAAATGGACCTATTGCTATTCAAATTCCTTTTGATCCCAATAAAATAAAAGTTTCCTCTCAACCTCATACCATTGGTGAGATATTGGACAGAATCAGATATGATGAAATTAAACTAGATACAGAGTTTCAAAGAGAATTTGTTTGGGATAAAAACAAACAAAGTCAATTTATTGAATCATTGTTATTAAAGTTACCTATTCATACCTTTTATTTTGATGGTCAAGATGATAATTTATGGCTTGTGATAGATGGTTTACAGAGAATAAGTACTCTCAAAAGCTTTATAATAGACAAAAACTTAGTCTTGCAAGGTTTAGAATTACTTGTCCAGTACGAAGGACTTGGCTTTGATGACCTTCACCGTGATTTACAAAGACGTATTACTACCTTTCCAATTACTATTTATGTAGTAGAGAAAGGCACACCTGATGTAGTAAAATACCATATTTTTAGTAGAATCAACAGAGGTGGACTTGTATTAAAACCTCAAGAAATTCGCCATGCACTTCATCAAGGAGTTGCCGCTAATCTACTCAAAGAGTTAGTAAGCAAGGATACAGATATGGGGAAATCTTTTGTAAGGGCTACCGAAAATAAAATCCAAACGAAACGTATGCAAGACAGAGATTTTGTAACTCGTTTTATAGCTTTCTATCTCATTGATTATCAAGAATATACTCCTGATTTAGATAGCTTTTTGAGCAAAGGCTTATCCCAAATAAAAAAACTTTTTCAAGAAAAAATCATACAACTGAAAGAAGACTTCACAAAAGCCATGAATACCTCATGGGAAGTTTTCGGAGAAGATGCTTTCAGAAAAAGATTTAGTTTAGAAGACAACCGAAAGCCAATTAATAAGGCATTGTTTGAGGTACTAACTGTAAATTTTGCTCAACTTACAGAAGAACAGACAAAGTTACTTATTGCTCATAAAGATGCTTTCAAAGAAAAATTAATGAACTTGTACAGTAAAGATGGAGGTAAATTTCTAAGAGCTATCTCACAAGGTACTGCACAAAAAGAAAATGTAGAAATACGATTTAAAGGCGTTGAACAAATCATCCAAGAAACACTCACAAATGATACAGGAAATCACATTAAAGAACTTTAAATCTCATAAAAATACACATCTAAATCTTGGGAGTCTTACACTTATTTGTGGGCAAAATGGGGTAGGGAAATCTTCGTTAATTCAAAGTCTATTGTTACTTAGGCAGACATTTCAGAAAAACCGCTTACAAGAAGTATTAGAACTAAATGGAGATTTGTATGATATAGGCACTGCACAAGATGTGTTCTATCAATTTGCTCAGGAAGATTTTATAGAGATACATATAAACTTTGGAGATTCACAGCAGTTTAAGTGGAATTTCCAATTCAATGATATAAAATCTGATACTACTTTCTTAGAACAATCGTCTTTTGAAGGTGATTTTAAGAATCTCGCTACCCAAAGTCTTTTTAACAATCAATTTCAGTATTTGAGTGCATCAAGGTTAGCCCCACAAGAGTCTTACCCTAAAGATGATTATGAAGTGGAAAGAAACAGGCAAATCTCTATAGAAAAGGGACAAGGTGAACTTGTAGCACACTTCTTAGACCACTACGGAAAAGATGCAGTGGCTTATGAGGAATTATTACATCCTTCGGAAGAGTACAAAGATTTAGGACTACAAACCACCGCATGGGCAAGAGAGATTAGTCAAAATGTAAATGTAAGCGTAGAAAAAACAGGTACAAGTTTTAAGATAAAATACAGCTTTGATGTCAAAAATGGGTTGCCAACCAATAATTTTGAAGCCAAAAATGTAGGCTTTGGTTTGACTTATACCTTGCCGATTATTGTAGCTATTCTGGCAGCTAAAAAAGACAGTCTTATCTTAATAGAAAATCCAGAAGCACATTTACATCCTTACGGGCAGGCAAAACTTATCGAGCTGATATGCCTTGCAGCACAGGCAGGTATTCAGATATTATTAGAAACGCATTCTGACCATATTATTAATGGAGTGCTAGTACAAGCCAAAAAATTTGAAATGGAGCAAAAAGGTATTGATAAAGAAAATATTAGCCTCTATTATTTTGATAGAGAAGAAGAAAATCATAGTTCTTTTGTGCATCATATAGAAATATTAGAAGGAGGGAAGATTATCTATCCCCCAAAAGGATTTTTTGACCAAATTAGCAAAGACCGCTCATTCTTGATGGGTTTTTAAAATATATGAAAAAACTATTTATTTATTTAGATAACTTTAACCAAGACTATGTGCAAGAACTTCTGGAAGATACAGAAGAAAGTATTCAAAAATTCTTAGAACACCTAAAAGACACATTAGACTGTTTTTATAGACGAAAAGATAAGGTCTTTTATAACTCAGAGGATATTAAAGTCTTTTTAGATTTTTTTAATAATGAGACCTTGAAAGGAGAATACCTCACTTCACTAAAAGAGAATCTATGGGACATCTTAGAAAACGCAGAAAACTGGCAAGGAAAAGCTACAATTATAGACAATGCAAGCTATTATCATTGGGATATTTGTGCAGAGAAAATAGAAAAAATTGATAACCAACAGTACAAAAAAACTCTAGCAGAACTCACAGAAAGAATGTTACAAGAAAAGAAAGAACACACTTACTTGCTTGTATTACCAGTTTCAGATACTTCACTTTATCACTGCAAACCAATAATCACCTGTTTTAAAGATTCTTTTGATTCTGAAGAAACACCCAAATTTATCAAAATAGATTATGTAGAAAGCCCCCAAAAAGCAAATCAGTGGCTATTGAAAAATAGAATACCGCTTACCATGAATAGGAGTAATAAACATGGTGAAAACGGAAAAGGGCAATTTCCAGCAGGTATAGAACGGAAAATTTCTAAACTTTACTGTAACATTGAAGAAGCTCAAGAGTTACTAAATAAGGCAATTGGTGATGAAAGAATACAAGAGAATAGAGTATTTAATTATGATGAAAAGCATCAGAAGTTTATTGTGTTTTTTTATGAAGGGAAAAATCCGCAAAACCAATACCACGCTTTTCATTTAGATACTGAGCAAGAAATTCAGGAACAGATTCCTAACAAAATTCAAAAAGAACTCAAAGAAAAGTTTAATTTGAAAAATTAACCACTACCATGAAAACCAACTTAGACTACTTCATCATAGGACAAGGCATTGCGGGCAGTGTGCTGTCTTTTGTGCTACACCAAAGAGGAAAAAATATCTTAGTGATAGACAATGCTTCCCCTTACAATGCCTCCAAAGCCGCCTCAGGCATGTGCAATCCTATCACAGGAAGACGGCTCGTCAAGACCTGGAAAGCTGATGAAATGTTCTCTCATTTGCATACATTTTACAAAGAACTTGAAGAGACTATCGGAGGAGATTTTTGGCAAAAAATGGAAGTCTTCCGCACTTTTGAGAGTGTGAAGCAACAAAATGACTGGTTCAATGACCTTGAAAAGAAGGGATTTGAGAGTTTTGTGAATCCACAAACTGATACTAGCCCTTACAAAGAATTTATAGATTTACCTTTTGGAGGATGGGAGACACAGCATGCACTCAATATCAATACTTCACAATTGCTCCATCAATACCGCCTTTTTTTAGAGCAGAATGACCTATATCTCAAAGCACAATTTGAATATACAGATTTAGAAGTAAAAGTAGATAAGGTAATTTGGAAAGGCATAGAAGCCCGAAAAATTATCTTCTGTGAAGGTGCAAGAGTAGTAAGAAATCCTTATTTTAATTATTTGCCCTTCAGACCTGATAAAGGAGAATGGCTAAAAGTAAAAATCAAAGAAAAAGAAATTCCTCATGCCCTCAAAAAAAATCTATTTATCATCCCTTTAGGCAACCAAGAGTTTCTGGTATCAGGTACTTATAATGCCCATGAAATGCATTATCTCACTACTGAATCAGCTAGACAGCAACTCACGGAGAAACTAGATAAAATCTTAAAATTGCCTTATCAGATTTTAGAGCAAAGGGCAGGAATTAGAGGCTCTACAGCTCATCGTCGTCCAATTATAGGCTTGCACCCACAGCACGAAAGTCTTGCTTTGTTTAATGGTTTTGGTACAAAGGGTCTAAGCCTTAGCCCTTACCTTGCCCCACAAATGGCAGACTATCTAGAGTCAGGAGAGGGATTAAATGAGGAGGTGGATTTAAGGAATATGAAGAAGTAAATTTGGTTATCTCCCTAGTTTTTGTTTAAGTTCCTGTACTTTCTTAAGGCTTAATTTTGTTGAAGCTACTAAGTGCTTACTCATATTTAGTTTGCATTAAAAAATATCCATAAGTAACTAATGGTAGTTATAAATGTAATATTTTCAAAATTTGAAAATCATTATAAGAGTATCTATATGAGAAAAAAAGTATACTGAACCCACCCTTACAAATATAACATTACCTTAATCTTTTACTATGTGTTTTGAAATCAAAAATCAATAAATATTGGATGCTCTGATTCTATGTCATTTTATTTATATAATTCATTAGTTATATTCAATTAAGCAACTAGTTATTTTACTTTATCAAATAATTTCAATGTAATATTAGGTTTTAAACCATTAATCAGTAACTTTAAAATCTTTATAAATTAAACATTAAAATTATAATAGACTATGAACAAAAAGATTTACTTATTTTTAACCCTATTTTTTGGGTTCACAAGCCTAGCTTTTGCCCAAAACACTACACTTACTGGAAGCATCAAAGATGCTAACTCTGGTGAAACCTTGGTAGGTGCGTCAGTCGTTCTGTCTGGCACCACTACAGGAGTTACTACTAATGTAGATGGAAATTTCTCCATTGATCTATTAGGTAGCAAGGCAAAACTTCTATTTAGTTACATAGGCTACGAAACCATCACAAGGGATGTAACACTTAATGGTGGCACACAAACTCTTGATGTTACGCTTAGCCCATCTAGCTCAAACTTAGATGAAATCACAGTGGTAGGTTCTCGTAATGCTTCTCGAAGCGTGTTAGATTCACCCGTGCCAGTAGATGTACTTGCTGTAAGAGACCTTATTAGTGTAGTACCTCAGGTAGATTTGAACCAGATGATGACCTTCGTGGCGCCTTCTTTCCAATCTAACAGACAGACTATCTCGGATGGTACTGACCACATAGATCCCGCTTCACTGAGAGGCTTAGGGCCAGACCAAGTATTGGTACTTGTGAATGGCAAACGCCGCCACAACACGGCACTAGTCAATGTAAACGGAACTTTAGGACGTGGTAATGTAGGTACTGACCTTAATACCATCCCTGCTGTTGCTATTGAACGCATAGAAGTATTGAGAGATGGAGCTGCTGCACAGTATGGCTCTGATGCCATTGCGGGTGTAATTAACATCGTGTTACGCAAGGATGTCAATCAGTTTTCAGCCAATTATATGACTGGTATTCATAAAGAAGGGGATGGGCTATTAAATCAATTTAATGCCAATTATGGCTTTGCACTTGGCAAAAAAGGAGGCTATATTAACCTTACGGGTGATTATACTTTCAGAGGATTTACCAACAGAATGGAAGAATGGACAGGCCCTATCTATGGAGCAACTTACCTAGGGAACCCTAACCTAAACCCTGAAGGTGCTGCTAATGATGAAGCACTTTTAACTGCTCGTGGACTGACACGCAGTGATTTTAATATGAGAGTAGGTAACTCACAAGTTGCCAATGCTTCTGCTATGTTTAACATGGCAATCCCGTTAGACAATGGAGCAGAATTTTATGCCTTTGGTGGGCTAAATTATCGCAATGGTGAGTCAGCAGGTTTTTATCGCCAGCCATCCCAAGTAAACCAAGTAGTCTATGAGATTTACCCCAATGGTTTCTTACCTGAGATTCATAGTTCAGTGCTTGACCGCTCACTAGGCATGGGTATCCGTGGAAAGATTAAAAACTGGAGTGTAGATTTTAGCAATACCTATGGCAAAAATAGCTTTGGATTTAGAGTAGAAAACTCTATCAATGCATCTTTAGGAGCAGCTTCTGCTACTAGCTTTGATTCAGGAGGGTTTGCTTTTTCTCAGAATGTAACTGGTCTTAGTGTAAGCCGATTTTTTCCTGATGCATTGAAAGGAATCAACGTAGCCGCTGGCTCAGAGTTTAGGGTAGATAATTACCAAATTATTGCTGGTGAAGAGGCTTCTTATACAGATTATGATGGAGTTACTACTGGCAAAGTAGGTGGTGTACAGGTATTTCCTGGGTTTCAGCCTCGCAATGAACTCAACAGATTCCGTACTAACTTAGCGGGCTATGTAGATTTAGAAGTAAATATTACAGAGCAATGGATGGTAGCCGTAGCAGGTCGTTATGAAAATTACAGTGATTTTGGCAATACCATAACTGGTAAAATAGCCTCTCGCTTTAATATTACAGATGATTATGCCATACGAGGAGCTATCAGTACAGGTTTCCGTGCTCCTTCTTTACACCAGTCATTCTTTAATACGGTAAGTACTATTTTTGTGAATGGAGTTCCTTTTGAAGTGGGTACATTTAGCAACAATAGCCGTGTAGCAGGTGTTTTGGGCATTCCTAAACTTAAGCAAGAAACTTCTATTAACTACAGTGTAGGATTTACAGCACAACCTACTAATAACTTCACCTTCTCTATAGATGGTTATATCATCAAAGTAGATGACCGTGTAGTCTTGACAGGACAGTTTCAAGGAAATGCCAATGCTGCCCCAGGCACTAGTGATAGAGAAATCTTTGACCTCCTCTCAAATGTAGGTGCTAACCGTGCACAGTTCTTCACCAATGCTATCAATACCACTACCAGAGGAATTGATATCATTGCTACTTATACTTGGACTATCGGAGAAGGCAAATTAGATGCTTCGGTAGCCGCTAACTTCAATGAAACTACAGTGGATCAAATCAATGTAGCTTCTTCTCTATTGGCAGGTAGAGAATCTACTTATTTTGATAGAACTAATACAGCTGTAGTAGAGACAGGCAATCCAAGAAGTAAAATCAATGTTACGCTTAACTACAAGGTAGGTAAATTTGGTGCAATGCTTCGCAGTGTACGCTTTGGTGAAGTTACAACTAATAACAATGCTATTGTTCCAACACTTAATAGCTTTACAGGTGAGTTAGAAAGTCAAGATCAAACTTTCTCTGCCAAGTGGATAACGGATTTTTCTATCTCTTACCAATTGTTTAATAATCTAAGCCTACAGGTAGGAGCTAATAACATCTTTGATGTATATCCAGATGAGCATACACACTCTGCTAACAATAGTTTTGGACGCTTTAGATATTCTCGCCAAGCTACACAGTTTGGTTTTAATGGAGCATTCTATTTTGCAAGAGCAAGTGTGAAATTTTAATACTTATTTTAAAAGTAAAATACTTTTCACATTTGACAAAAAAAGCACATCCCTTTTAAGAGGATGTGCTTTTTTTATACCTAATTTAGGATATTATGATTGAATATTCCATTCAAAAATCTCTGTATCAAGAATGATTACTTACCAAGCCACTCCATTCCTGCTTCTACGGATCTAAAAAGTCTTATATCAAACTTACTCATGCTCCTCACAGCATTCACGATGTACTCCCCTCCTATTCTTGTAAAAAGACTTTTAGAAGTTACCAATGCTACTTTCATATCATCACTTAAGCTCTTTTTTGCTTTAGGAAACCACTTTGCTACAAGCCAAGCCTTGGATTCCATTCCCGATTTTTCTAAATCAGTCTGATCTGCTAAAAGTTTATTCACCTTTAACTCTAATACTTTTTCAAGCAGAGTTTCCCACATATTTTTATAATCTTCATGACTTATATTCCCAATTAATCTCAAGATGATTACTTCACTTTCTGGATGGTGTTCTATACGAGTATAATTGGTTTCAAAGAGTATTTCCATAAAATTCAAAATTATTTTTGATAACTTAGCCACTGTAAACTTTCAAGGTCGTTTTTTTTAATAAAAAACAGTTCCTATTTTTAATAATCTTCTAAAAAACTCTTAAAATTATCACATTTTAGATAAAATATATACAAAACATGGATTTATCTTTTAATAAAAACGAAGACATCAATAAACAATTACTTTATCAGCTAGAGAAAAGACTCCAGAAGGTTAAAGAGGGAGGTGGCATTAAACGTATAGAGCGAGAGCATGAAAGGGGAAAACTAACCGCTCGTGAAAGAATAGCTTATTTAAGTGATGAAGGAAGTGAGTTTTTAGAGATTGGAGCTTTGGCAGGCTTTGATATGTATGAAGAAGAAGGAGGCTGCCCTTCGGGTGGAGTGATTGCTGGCATCGGTTATGTGAGTGGCAGACAATGCATGATTGTAGCCAATGATGCGACAGTTAAGTCAGGAGCTTGGTTTCCGATTACGGGCAAAAAAAATCTAAGAGCCCAAGAAATAGCCATTGAGAATAAACTTCCTGTGATTTATCTGGTGGATAGTGCGGGTATTTTTCTTCCTCTTCAGTCAGAAATATTTGCAGACAAAGAGCATTTTGGGCGTATGTTTCGCAATAATGCGCAGATGTCTGCGATGGGAATTGTGCAAGTATCAGTGATTATGGGTAGCTGTGTAGCTGGTGGTGCTTATCTACCGATTATGTCTGACGAAGCCATGATTGTAGAAGGTACTGGCTCTATCTTCTTGGCAGGCCCTTTTTTAGTAAAAGCTTCCATAGGCGAGACCGTAGATTCGGAGACTCTTGGAGGAGCTGATTCTCAATGCGAAATCTCTGGCGTAACGGATAATAAATATCCCAATGACCAAGCTGCACTAGATGAAGTTCGGAATATTTTTTCTAAGTTAGGAGATAAACCCAAAGCAGGTTTTAACAGAATAGAATCCGCTCCTCCAAGCCTTGACCCTAAGAATATCTATGGTGTCTTGCCTGGTGATAGAGTAAAGCCTTATGATATGACCGAATTGCTGAAGCATATTGTTGATAAGTCAGAACTAGACCTTTACAAAGAAAATTACGGACAGACTATTGTCTGTGCTCGTGCAAGGATAGATGGTTGGGCTGTAGGCATTGTAGCAAACCAACGCTTGGTAGTCAAATCAAAAAAAGGTGAAATGCAAATGGGAGGTGTTATCTACTCTGACTCTGCTGATAAGGCAGCTCGCTTCATTATGCTTTGTAATCAACAACAGATTCCCCTGATATTTCTTCATGATGTGAGTGGTTTTATGGTCGGAAGCCGTGCCGAGCAAGGCGGAATCATCAAAGATGGAGCAAAGATGGTCAGTGCTATGGCTAATTCTGTAGTGCCTAAATTTACCATTGTGGTAGGCAACTCTTATGGTGCTGGTAACTATGCGATGTGTGGTCGTGCGTATGACCCTCGCCTTATGTATAGCTGGCCTTCTGCACAGATAGCTGTTATGAGTGGTAAATCAGCCGCCAATACCCTTCTTCAGATTCAAGTAGCTTCTCGCAAAGCCAAAGGTGAGGTAGTTAGCCCAGAAGAGGAGAAAAAACTATTGGATGAAATCACCAATCGTTATGAAACTGAGCTATCCCCTTATTATGCAGCAGCTCGACTTTGGGTAGATGGCATCATAGACCCATTAGATACTAGAAAAGTTATTTCTATGGGAATAGAGGCAGCAAACCACGCTCCTATCGAAAAAAGATACAATGTAGGGGTGATTCAAACTTAATTTTTTTGTATATTTGATTAAAGCAATCTCTTAAGTGAGGCGATTTTATTTTTTATTTTGAACAATGATATTTTATGGACGTGAAAAAAATCCGTGCCTTGGTCTCTCTATTAGATGATGAAGATTTAGACATTATACAGCACGTAGAAGAAAAAATCTTATCGTTGGGAGATGTCATTATTCCTTTTTTGGAAACTGAATGGGAAACAAACTTCAATCAGAATGTACAAAAGCGGATTGAAGATCTTATACATCACTTGCAGTTTACTTCTCTGCGTGAAAAGCTTATAGATTGGAAAGAAAACGATAAAGACAACCTCCTCAAAGGTCTTTGGCTCGTGGCTACCTATCAATATCCTGACCTAGATTACAAAAAAATAAAAAAGGAGATGGATAAAATCTATTATGAGGTCTGGCTCAATCACCGAACGTATGCAAGCCCTCATGACCAGATAAAAAATCTTAATAACATTATTTTTACAAAGTTGAATTTTTCTTCTAATACACAAAACATGCAGAACCCTAGCAACTCTATGATTAATCTCGTGTTGGAGTCTAGACGAGGTAATCCTATAGCCCTCTGTTCTGTATATATGCTAGTAGCACAGCAGCTTAAAATCCCTATCTATGGCGTAAATCTTCCTAATCTGTTTATCCTTACTTACAAATCAGATGAAGCTCATTTTTACATCAATGCTGCCAACAAGGGGCTTATTTTTGGTAAAAAAGACATTGATGACTATATGGAAAAACTCCAATTAAAGCCTCGCCCACAGTTTTATGAGCCTTGCACTAATCTCGAGATGGTACAGCGATTTTTAAGAAATTTAATCCTTTCTTTTGAGCAAGTACAAGAATCAGAAAAAGTAGAAGAAATAAAAATGCTCTTGGTAGCTATCTCAAAGTAAGTTATCCTATCCTAAATACAAACTCTGACTTAAATTAATTACCAAAAATATCTTCATACAAACCTTTATCAAAATCTTATTTTCTCAAAAAAATAGACCATTGACAAAGTGAAATTATCATATTATACATAAAATTTATTCTTTCAAAAAAATATAAAAAAATATGGCAGGACATAGCAAATGGGCAAATATCAAACATCGAAAAGGCAGACAAGATGCCCAAAGAGGTAAGTTATTTACCAAACTCATCAAAGAAATCATGATAGCAGCTAGAACTGGTGACCCTGAACCTGCAAATAATCCTCGCCTTAGGCTTGCCATTCAAAATGCAAGAGGGGCAAATGTGCCCAAAGATAATATAGAAAGGGCTATCAGCAAAGGCAGTAGCGATGATAGTGATGACTATCTAGAAGTAACTTATGAAGGATATGCTCCCAATGGAGTAGCTGTCTTTGTGGAGTGTAGTACTGATAATCTCAATCGGACAGTGGCAAGTGTAAGGAGTATCTTTACCAAAAATGGAGGAAGCTTAGCTACTCACGGTTCAGTAGATTTTTTATTTGATCGAAAAGGCATTTTTCTTGTCCAAATTTTAGAAAATTTTGATTTGGAAGCATTTGAGTTTCAGATGATAGAAGCCAATGCTGAAGAGATAGAGCAAACAGATGATTATTTGAGCATTACTTGTGGATTAGAAGACTTTGGAAGTGTACAGCAAAAGCTAGAAGATTTAAAAATTGAAGTAAAAGAAGCAGGTCTAATAAGAATTCCTACTACTACAATAGAGCTAAATGATGAGGAATTTATCTTAGCCATGAAGCTGATTGAAAAACTAGAACAGGATGATGATACCCAAAATATCTACCATAACCTTGAACTCAAAGAAAATCAGATGAATTTATTGGATTAGTGAGAGATGAGTGATGAATTTATAGTGCTCTGAGAATGAGAATTTTACTCAAACTAAATGAATACTTTATTTTGAAGGATTTACTTAGTTTAAAATTTTACTTAACCTCAGAATAATCATATAGTTCTCTCTAATTCACTGAGAAGTTATGTAGATATCGATATAACTTTTGGAAGTTTTCTTGTTGGCTAGGAGGTGCATTTTTACGGATAAGTTGCTGATAATAAGTCTGAGCAAGTCCCTCAAAATCTGGATTATAGTTGAGTTTTGCAAGGGT
>Ga0163144_10017928_pt1 | contig 14378 bp, 14 predicted proteins | sample OliLak19BULKMAT1_FD_123175 | JGI IMG/M metagenome (GOLD analysis project Ga0163144, IMG submission 123175) | Freshwater microbial mat bacterial communities from Lake Vanda, McMurdo Dry Valleys, Antarctica - Oligotrophic Lake LV.19.BULKMAT1 | ecosystem: Environmental > Aquatic > Freshwater >... | reverse complement strand
CCTACTTTTTCCATCGTCCGGCATTTCTCTTTCCAGGGCATTCTCCCCTATCGGCTGCCGGCCCTCAATGTGTCACCCAACCCTCCGGTCTGTTCTGTCACCCAACCTCCCGGTTCGCGCCCGGCTTTCTCGATTGCCATTGTGCCAGGCACGAATGTGGGCGTTCTCCACTCGTTGTGGTTTGCCATACAAATCGTAAATAGATCGGATCGCTGGCAATTCCACCTTTGGAGTTTTTCGTGTCCAATCGCGGGTCGCGGAAATCAGCAGCAGCGGCCGTGGCGCAATGGCTGCCGCAATTTCGACGTTACTTAATCCGATGTGCAAGCCTGCAGCTTGCTCAAAGGGATCGTCTCCCTGAAATGTTGCGGATATAGTTCCCCCTGTCGCCACGGCTTTCACCCGCTCATCGATCGCTGCCAGCAGGATAGTTTGGAGTCCGCCGCCTGAAAATCCAGTCATCCCGATTCGATTAGGGTCCACTTCATCGAGGGAGGCCAAAAAGTCTAACGCACGCATCGAGTTCCATAATTGAAGCCCGAGAGGTCCGAATGACCAAAGCATCTCCCGCTTTGTATCCCCGAAGCGATGCGGCAACTGGCGAGTGTCGCCATAGCCAACCATGTCATAAGTGAGAACGACAAATCCCCGTGAAGCCAATGTGGCTGCAAGGGCGGGGACCGAGTAGATCTTTGCATGATGAATGCGGCCATTTTTCCAGTGGCCGTGGGCTATCAATACTGCGGGCAATCTGCTTGTGACCGTAAGAGGTAAATACAGATTTCCACTAAGCCTGAAGCCTTCAAGAGACTCGAAGGATACTTTCTCTACGGCAAAAGTCTTTGTTGCTTCGCGGCCAAAACGCTTTGCGCGAAGTGGGGTGGATTGAGGCAAAGGAAGCAAGCCGGCAGCACTCAGGATTTGATTCTGTATGGCTGCCCTTCGGATGAGCCATGACTCTAAATCCGATGCAGCGGCTAGAGGGCGCTTTGCATCGTCGCCCATTGCGTGCGGGAGCAGACTGGAGCCAATCAACGCAAGCTGCATAGACCTCATGAAGCGTCGCATACCTTGTAGGAAAACCGCGCTCTATTTATGTTTCAGAAATTCGTAAGTTTGGTTCAGCGCATCCACTCCATCAGCGTGGCAACCGTCTGCCAGTTGCGTCCGGTGGAAATAGTGTTGAGCCTTGCATCAAAGTAGGCGTTGGTAAGCTTCGTATCTGCCGCGCCCTGGGTTAGGTGCACGTAGATGCAGCGGCCGATCACTTGGTAGCGATCTGGAGTTGATCGCAGTGGATCGAGTTTCGCCAGATTCTCTGCCGTTGGGACTTCCGCTAGAAAACCAACGTTTAGAAGCTTGTGAGTGGTGACAGCTTCGGGATAGGGATTGTTGGCGATGGCTGCTTCGAGTTCCGCCCGATCCAGCACAACTACTGGAATCTTCAGCCCAAATCTTGCCTCAATCGCTAGTCGCAGTTTGTCCTGCAGTCCCTTGCGCTGCTTCGCGGATGCATTAAACACAACATTGCCGCTTTGTATGTAAGTCTTGGGGTCCTTGAACCCAAGTTCTAAGAACAGGCTTGTCAGCTCTGTCATCTTGATCATGTTGTTGCCGCCGACATTGATGCCGCGCAAGAGCGCCAGATGACTCATTGCCATGTTAGTTTCCCTTCCCATTTTCGATGAAGCAACCGAACCCTTTGGTGAAGCGAGGGGCGGGCGATTTGCCTGCGAGCAAGAGATCCAGAACCTCGATCAAGTCGCGCCTGGATGGCTCTGGTCGCGATTTGCCCCAGCTCACATACCGGTTATCAATTCGACCGCGATAAATCAGCTTGCCGGCGTGGCGAACGGCTGCCTCTGGCGTCAGGGTTGCTCCGGCAAGCTTCGCGTTTCGTGCGCCGGGATCGAGTTTGACAGGAAAGGCAATCGAGAACTCGCGCACCCATCGATCCAAACGCGCCTGATCGATCGAGGGCTCGGGAAAGTGCGCCACAAACGGGACTCCCTTCGATTGGTATCGCGAGTAGATTCGATTGAGCTCCGGGACATAGCGGTTCGAGATCGGACACTCGACAGCGAGAAACAGCTCAACGCTCGTGGTATCGACCGCGTGCAACGCCAGTGGTAGCGTCAAAAGCATGGATCGTCTTGTCAAAGTCGAACGCATCGGTACTTCGGCCATCCTTACCATGATGAACCCACCAGTCAACGCATTGTCGCGCGATCTGGCCAGGGCAATGCAGGAGGCCTGGTCCCATCTGGATGCGGATCGCATCGTCATCACCGGGTCGGGCAAGATGTTTGTGGCCGGAGCCGATATTCGTGAAATTGAGCGGATCACGAAACGGGAACTTCCGCCAGACATGAGTTACTTGAATGAACTTCTGAATCGGATCGAGTCATCCGGAAAACTCGTGGTGATGGCGATGAACGGCGGCGCTCTCGGTATTGGATTGGAACTGGCGATGGCGGGGCATTACCGGATAGCCGCCTCGAGCAGTCAGTTGGGGTTGCCTGAGGTGAAGCTGGGGCTGATTCCAGGAGCGGGAGGAACTCAACGCTTGCCGCGCCTGGCTGGGCTGGAAGCCGCGATGCGCATGTGCGTGACGGGGGAAGTGATCGAGGCAAACGAAGCTCTACGGCTGGGCATCGTAGATGAACTGGCCGTTGGCAATGTGGTCGAACGAGCGCTGCAAATCGAGAAGGGACGCCGCACGGACCAAATCCTCTGCTCGGGAATTGCAGACGCAGGCAAATGGCGGGAGATTGCTGCACCGCGTCAAAGGTCGCCTCTCCGGGTCATTGAAGCGATTTGTGCAGCGGCTGCTTCGGGGAGTTTCGAAGCAGGGTTGGCCGTCGAGTCGCAACAGTTCCGCGAAGCTTTGCTCGATAGCCAGGCCCGCGCCATGGTGCATCTGTTTTTCGCCGAGCGTGAGATTGGCAAGGTCCCAATGCTGGCAAAACACGTTGCACCCGCATCGCTTGAGGACGTGCGAGTTGTAGATCGGGAGATCGAGATCGAGGCGTGCGGCAAGTGCAGGTTAAGAATTTCGCCAACTGAAAATGGAGCCCGGGTCATGGAGGTGCGCTACGAGGCTGGCATGAAACCGGAGACTCTGGCAGCGGCGTTACAGTACGCCAAGCATCAAGGCAAGTTGGCCGTTGTGGTTCAAGGTAATCAATGGATCGGGAAAACGGATCTCGATGCGGCTACAGGCACGCGCTATCTAGCCGAGGGTAGGGTATTGCGCGAAAGTGACATCGATGTGTTGATGGTGAGAGGCTACGGCTATCCAGAGGAATTGGGTGGCCCCATGCACGCTTATTCGACGACTCCGAGCCAGATTTCTGAATCGCTCCGTGAGCCACTGAAGTAGATCCAACGATTGTCACGACTCGCGGCGATGCCACGCCGCTCGACGTCCCATTCCTTCGATTGGACAACGATCTGCCTAACACTCGTGTCGGTGTTCAGCAACCAGATCTTGCCTTCGTGAACGAAGAACATCCGCTTGGAGTCATTTAACCAATGGGGGTCCTGGCCAAGCTCGCTCCACTTTGTGAACATGCCTGCCTTTAAGTCGTACGACGCGATCCCCGTGATGGCGCCATCGGCCTGCTGTGTGAATCCGGCGATTCGCTTGCCATCCGGACTCCAATGCCAGGCAGAGAAGATTTCATCCTGTGTTTCCATTGGAGGAAGCGCTTGCGGGCTCTGTTCATTCCACTTTCGATCGGCATCCATCAGGAAGCTGTTGAACCCAAAAATCGTATAGGCCAACTTCTTGCCATCCGGGCTCCAGACGGGCCATGCGGTTGTACCCGTGGCTCCGCGAGTCAACTGTTGAAATGCGCCGCCATCCAACGTGTAGGTCCATATCTCCCAAGGGCCACTGCGGTTTGAAAAGAATGCCAAACGCTTTCCATCGGGGCTCCACCTCGGCCCACGATTCTTGAATGCATCGTCAGTCAGTTGTCGATAGCCGGCGCCGTCAGTGCCGAGAATAAACAAGTCATCGCGATTGGTCTGTGAATTGAATGCGAGCCACAAACCGTTGGCGCTTAGGTCGGGCCGGGTCAGAGGCGCCTTGCCGTTGGTCAGTTTCTCGGGCTCTGCTTCCAATTGCTGATTGTCGGGATCAAAGCGTACTCGATAGAGGTTGGCGATCAAGGCATAATCGACAAAAGCAATTCTCCGGCCGTCCCGGCTAAAGCTGATGTGCGCCACTTCATCCACCGGCAAGTGAACTGCCTCAGGCAAGCTTTGAGCTTCGCCACTGGTGGAGTCGATCTTCATCCGCCAGAGCGCCATCTTGCCGTCGCGGTCGCTGATGAAATAGAGGTAGAGCCCGTCGGGGCTAAACACCGGGTTCCAATCGACAGCGGCATCGCTAAGCAACGCGACCGGTTCCGGGGTGATGCCGTTGCGAGGCCTCGAACGAACGGTGAATAAATCGCGCTGGCCGGACTTGGACGCCCAGAAAGCAATGCGTTCGCCATTCGGACTCCAACTTGGTTGCACGGCGTCGCCTTTGTAAACCAGACGCCGTGCGCCATTGTCGATGCGGATCGCCCAGAGTTGGCTGGAGGCCGTGTAGCGGTCTTCCGGTCGTATGATTCCTTCCGTGGCACACACGATTTCAGTGCCATCCGGGCTCCAGGCAGGATTGTGACCCATCGGACTCAGTTTGCGGATGTCATTGCTGCGCAGATCGTATAAAAAGATGCCGCCGCCATCCCTTTCGCTGCGAAACGCAATGACCTGTCCATCCGGAGATAACGCCGGCTCGGTGTCGTCAGCGCCATTGGATTCGGTCAGAAGCTTGGACTGCTTGGTTTCGGGATCGAGAAGGTATAGGTCCCAATTGCCTCTCGCATTGCCTGCATAGACAATGCCGTGGCCATCCGGGCTGATCTGAGGATAGAACTCGGCGCCTGTGGTGTCGGTAAGCGTCCGGAAACTGGCGCTTTCAAACTGCAAAGGGGCGGAAACTGCTCCGCGACTTCTGATTGCCAGCCAGAGTGCGAAGACTACGAGAACAAAAACGAAGCCAACGAAGGCGGCCTGAGCTGGAGCTCTCGACCAGAGGGGGAGGCGCGATTGACGTTCCTCGATCGTGCGACCGCTTGCCGTTCGCTTGCCGCTGGTGGCCGCGCTCAGGTCGCGCTTGAGCCTTGCCAGATCAGATCGCAATTCGGCTGCGCTCTGATAGCGCATGGCTGGATCTTTCTCAAGCAGCTTGAGGATGATGCGCTCCAGTTCCGCTGGCGCTTCGGGGTTGGCGGCAAGTAAGCTGGCCGGCGCTTTGTTAAGAATCGCATCGAAAAGCGCGGCGCTGGTCGCTCCCCGAAATGGAAGCATGCGGGTTGCCATCTCGTAGAGCACCATGCCAAAGCTGAACAGGTCGCTACGTGCATCGATATTCTGACCCAGTGCCTGCTCGGGGCTCATGTACGCCGCAGTGCCTATGGCGACGCCGCTATCCGTGCGAAACGCCGTCATCGTTGCCGAATCCCAGTTGAGAGATTCACGCTTTGCGAGTCCGAAGTCGAGAAGTTTTGCCTGGATCCCAACGCCCGATTTTTCGAGCACAAACAGGTTTGCCGGCTTGATGTCGCGATGGATGATCGATTGCTGATGCGCGGCATCGAGCGCGTCGGCTACTTGCAAACCGACATCTAGAATTTCGCTGACGCGTAGGGGGCGCTCCTGCAAGAACTGTCGCAAGGTCTTGCCTTCGAGGAGCTCCATGACGAGAAAGGGTCGATTGTGATCCTCGCCGATGTCGTGAACAACACAGATGTTAGGGTGATTCAGTGAACCGGCGGTTCGCGCCTCGCGGCGAAATCGTTCCACGACTTCCCCGCCCTCGTGAAAGTCATCGGGCAAGAACTTGAGCGCCACACCCCGGCCCAGCCGTGTGTCTGTCGCGCGCCAGACAACGCCCATTCCACCACCGCCGAGCGGTTGCTCCAGTCGGTAGTGTCCAAACAAATCGCCGGAATGGAGAACGCGAGTTGGCTGCATCGGGCATCAAATCGGCACAGGTCGGCTAGAATGAAAGTTTAACAGGCAGATGAACAGTCGAGAGCAAAGCTGGCAATTCTTGTGTGCGGGCGGGCTTGCCGCATTATTGCTGGCGGCAATCGCGATTTTTGCTCTTCGCGGCGAGGTCCCGCGCGAAGAGGCCGCCATAGCGTGTGTTGGCGATGTGGTCCTGCAGGTCTCATTTAGCGTTGCTTGCCTCTGGGCAGTTCGATCAAGCAGTTTGGTTACTTCTATCCAGACTTTTGTTGATCACGGAAGTCCATCGTTACAAAGTCTGGGCACGATTGCGCCATGGCTGACTTTGCTGCAGATCGTTCTGGGCGCTGCATTGCGTTACAAGCTGATGGGGGCGATATCTCATGTTGTGGGTGCGATGCTCGTTGGGGCATTCCTGCTCTATTTCGCAACGGGTATCATGGCACCCGCCCCCAAAGGCCATCCTGCCCGCACGGCTGCCGTGGTCTTGCTATGGGTGGTGTTGGTGCAAGTAGTACTTGGAATCGCGGCTTACGTGGTTCGCTTCGGACAAGGTTCGGAGAGCACCCTTCCTGGCACAAGGTTATTTTCGATCGGTCATATCATCACGGGTGCATTGACGCTTGGCTCGGTTTACGCAATGTCCCATCTGGTACAAATCAGCTCCACAAAGCAGGAGGCCTCCGGACTACCATCCACAGGGACGGTTTGATTCCTATCTACATGTCCACCGTCAACGATTACCTGGCGCTCACCAAGCCTCGCATCACATGGCTCATTCTGATGAGTACCGCCGTTGGATTCTACTTTGGCCTGCCTTATCTGCAAACGGCCAATGTACCCTGGGTCCTCTTTCATCTCATCTTTGGCACCGCACTGATCGCCAGCGGAACGGCGGCCTTGAACCAGTGGTGGGAGCGTGAGTCTGACCGCTTGATGTCTAGAACCGCAACGCGTCCGCTGCCTTCCGGGAAAATCGAAGCTAATAACGCTTTGATCTTCGGCGCCGTATTGGCAGCGCTTGGCTTTACGGAATTGTGGCTGGGATGCAATCTGCTCACCGCGCTTTTGGGCTTGTTTACCCTGGTCACGTACTTGTTTCTCTACACTCCGCTCAAACTGAGATCTCCGCATTCCACTACGATTGGCGCGATTCCGGGCGCGATGCCTCCGCTGATCGGTTATGCTGCCGCGCGTGGCGTTCTCACGCTAGAGGCATGGGCCCTCTACGCAATCCTGTTTGTCTGGCAGTTTCCACACTTCTATGCGATCGCCTGGATGTACCGCGAGGAGTATGGCCGCGCGGGAATCAAGATGCTCCCGGTTGTGGAACCAGATGGCAACTCCACTGCGAACAGAATCTTGTGGACGAGCATTCTGATGGTGCCAACCAGTTTGCTGCCGATGGCTCTGGCAATGAGCGGTCTTGTCTACTTGGCTACCGCAATCCTGATGGGCGCTGTGCTGCTCTATTGCGCATTCAATATGTATCGAAGCCGAACTCGCGAAAACGCTCGCGCTGTCTTACTCGCATCGGTTGTTTATCTTCCCGTGCTTTACGCTGTCCTGATCTTCGCCCCCAGGTAACCGAATGCTGCTAGCCGTTGAAAATGTCACACACCGTTATGGGGACCTGATCGCCCTCGACTCATTCACGATGCACCTCAACCGTCGTGAAATCGTCGGGTTGCTTGGGCCGAACGGGTCTGGAAAATCGACATTGCTGCGGTTGCTGTCGACCATCACCAAACCCCAATCGGGCAGGGTTGAAGTATGTGGCTTTGACACTGTGAAGAACGCCCAGGCCGTTCGGGCTCGCATCGGAGTTGTGTTCCAAACACAAACCCTCGACAAACTGCTGACCATCGAAGAGAACCTGCTGGCCTGCGGCGCATTTCATGGATTGTCTGGCAGGACTCTCATCGAGCGGGTGCGGCAAGTGATGCATCAGTTGGGCATAGCCGACCGCCGCGCTGACTTGGGCAAGACACTTTCGGGCGGTCTGCAACGCCGCGCTGAGATCGCTCGCGCTTTGCTGCACGAGCCTCAGATGCTGATTCTCGATGAGCCAACTACGGGGCTCGATCCGGTGGCTCGCGACGACTTCTGGAAGGCCATCGAAGAACTCAGGGAGAAACGCAGTACCGCGATCGTTGTATCGACCCATCTGTTCGACGAAGCTGAGCGGTGTGATTCTCTGATCCTTCTCGACAAAGGAGTAAGAGTGGCTGAAGGTTCGCCCGAATCGCTCAAGGCAACGATTGGCGGCGAAGTAGTGGAGATCAAGGCGCGCAATCCGCCACAGGCTCTACAATCGCTTCAGGGTCAATTCACTTCGTCCATGCGCCTGGTCGACGGCGTCATCTGGGTTGAGGCGGAACATGCTCATCGCATGATCCCGCGTCTTGTCGAAGCACTGCCCGGGGAAGTGCTGTCTATTGGCTATCATCAGCCTGACCTTAGCGATGTTTTTCGAAAGCTGACGACTAGAGAAGCGATGGCGGCGACGGCATGATTCTGACAGCTACAGCCCTCGCAAGACGTGAGCTGATCAAATTCTGGCGCGAGAAGGCTCGCGTGGCAGGTTTTGCTGCAGCGCCGCTTCTATTCTGGATCGTAGTAAGTGCCGGGTTCAATGATTTCGCACGCTTTTACGGAGGCTCAATTGCGCTGGCCCTCATGTTTTCGGCTGTGTTCTCCAACATGACCCTGATTGACGACCGCAAGGAAGGGTTTCTGGCAGGCGTGCTGGTTACTCCCGCGCCGCGAGCTGGGATCGTCCTTGGCAAGGTGCTGGGCGCTGCCGGGTTAGCCTGGCTGCAAAGCCTCATCTTTCTGTTTTTCCTTCCTGTCACTGGCTTGAAGCCAGACTTCTTCGGAGTTCTGGCAATTCTAGGTATTCTGGCTTTGATTTCGTTGTTGTTCACGCTGGTTGGCTTCCTTTGTGCATGGCGAATGCCATCGACCCAAGCCTTCCACGGAGTGGTCAACATGCTGCTGATGCCAATGTGGATGCTATCTGGATCGCTATTCCGATACGAAGAAGCGCATCCATGGATGCAACTGGCAATGTTGCTCAATCCGATGACCTATGGCATCTCGCTGCTCAACGGCGCTCTAGGCGCAAACGCCCCCTTCTCAACTATATTGAGCCTTACGGTACTGCTCGGCTGGACTCTTGCACTTTTTACCTTTGCACTCGTATGGGTTGAGAAGAGTGATCATGCGACGGCGTGAATGTTTATTGGCTTCGTTTGGTTTGTGGGGCTGCCGACAGGCGAGTACCTTGCCTGAATTGGGTTCGATTCCACCATTCGAATTCATGGACGAAGAAGGTAAAGCGTTCGGCAGCTCTCAGTTGAAGGGGAAAATCTGGGTCGCTGACTTTTTCTTCACCAACTGTCCAGGTCCGTGCCCACGCATGTCAAATCAGCTTCAGCGTGTCCAGACCGAAACCACGAAGATGCCTCATGTACACCTGGTTAGCATTACAGTCGATCCCGACCGCGACACATCCGCGACGCTCAAACAGTATGCCCGCCGTTTCAAGGCAGACCCTGCACGCTGGACTTTTCTCACGGGCCGCAAAGACCTCATCCGCAATCTGATGAGCGAGTCATTCTATCTGGGCTACGCCGATACGATGCAGGAACATTCCACCCGTTTTGTCCTGGTCGATCGCAACATGAAAATTCGCGGTTTTTACGACTCATTCGCTAAAGACGGCATCGATAAACTGATTGAGGATATTCGAGAACTCCATGACCTTGCGTGATCTACCCACCGTAAATGCCAGCCTCAATGCGTTGGCGACTGTCCTTTTGATTTACGGATACTCATTGATCCGCCAGGGGAAGAGAGAGCAGCACAAGCGCGTGATGCTGAGCGCCTTTGCGGTCTCAATCGTGTTCCTGATCTGCTACCTCGTTTATCACTACAACGTGGGCAGCGTTCCATATCAGGGTCAGGGGGCGATCCGCACCGTTTACTTCGTTATCCTGATTTCGCACGTCATATTGGCGGCAATCGTTCCCGTCCTGGCTATCCTCACACTTTGGCGCGCCTTTCAGGAGCGTTTTGACAAACATCGCAAGATAGCAAAGATCACGTTGCCGATCTGGCTTTACGTGTCTATCACCGGCGTGATTGTTTACCTGATGCTGTACGTTTTTTAGGCTTTGCCTTTGGCGAGGGCCAGCGCACCAAGCACGCCGGCATGCGCTCCGAGTTTCGGCCTTACGATTTTCGGCAGTGGAGCATAGCCGTTCATTTCCTGATGTGCAGCCTGCTTCACCATGTCGAGCATTCCTTTTCGCAAGGAGATCCCACCGCCGAGGATTAAAAGTTCAGCAGAGTAAGCGCACGCCAGATTGACTGCCATCTGCCCCAGATAGTGAGCTGTCATCGGAAAGGCCGGGTGGTTGGCGGGCAATAGTTCTGCCTTTTCAACGCCCCACCTCTCGGCGATCGCAGGCCCGGCTGCCAAACCTTCGAGACAATCTTCATGCACGGGACAATTGCCGCGAAACTCGTCACCCGCGAAGCGGCGAACCTTCATGTGACCAATTTCTGGATGCAGCAAACCATGGATGAGTTGACCATGGATCATGGCTCCGCCGCCGATGCCGGTACCCACAGTCACGTAAACAAAGTGCTTTGATGCCTGCGCCGAACCCCAGAGTTGTTCGCCCATCGCAGCGCCGTTCACGTCGGTATCCAGTACAACAGGGCAGCCGAGCGATTTCTCCACCGCGGCAGCAATGCCAAAGCCGCGCCACTCCAGTTTCGGCGTCAACTTGCCGATCCTGCCCTTTGCGATTTCAAGTGGCCCAAAGCAGGCGATACCAGTTTTTTTCAGTTTTCGGCCTGCAAAGAATGCTGCAACCCGGCGCATGGTTTCTTTGGGTGTTGTGGTGGGAATCGACTCGCTGACCTGGAGGTCTGCAGGGCTGGTCCCATAAGCGCAAATGAATTTCGTTCCGCCGGCTTCGATTGCTCCGTACATGATGGCAGTATCCAATATAGACTTGATTGCTGGATGAGACTCGCACTTCTATTCTTCCCACTGCTAGCCTACGCTCAAATCAAGCAAGGCTTTATCTACGAGACAGCGCCGTTTCCGGAATGCCACGCTTCCACGATCGTTGAGACAGCACCCGGTGAATTCTTTGCCGCCTGGTTTGGCGGCACCAAGGAAGGCGCGAAAGACGTTGCGATCTGGGGAGCTAGATGGAAGGAAGGCGTTTGGAGTGAACCTCAGGAAATCGCTCGTGAGAAGAACTACTCCACTTACAACCCGGTCTTGTTTCATACACGGGACAAGCAGCTCTGGCTGTACTATAAATTCGGCCTGAGCCCGAGCACCTGGAATGGAGCAAAGATTTCGAGCCTCGATGGCGGACGCACTTGGAAGAACAAAGAGTACCTGCCGGCGGGTCTATACGGCCCGATCAAGAACAAGCCGATCGTGTTGGCTGACGGCACGATTGTGTCAGGCACTAGCGTCGAGTCCGACTATGCCTGGTCTGCCTGGGTCGAGCGATCGACTGACAATGGCCAGAGTTGGACCAAGCACGGCCCAATCGTTTATCCGGACGAGCCCAAAGGAATCATCCAGCCTGCCATGGTTACAATCGGCCGAACGATGCGGATGTATCTCCGTTCGACTGCCAAGATCGGCTTCATTACCTACTCCGACTCGAAGGACGGCGGCAAGACATGGTCGAGCGCCAAGATTACCAATTTGCCCAATCCGAATAGCGGCATCGACGCCGTCACGCTCAAAGACGGTCGTATTGCTCTGATTTATAACCACACCTCGAAGGGCCGCTCCCCCCTCAACATTGCGATCAGCAAGGATGGCGATAAGTGGAGCGAACCCATTGTGCTCGAATCGGAACCGGGCGAATACTCCTATCCCGCAATCATCCAGGCCGCCGACGGCAATGTACATGCGACCTGGACCTGGAAGCGGAAAAAGGTAAAGCATGCGGTAATTCCGCTTGACGCCTTGCCGAAGTAGAGCGCTACCAGATCCCGATAAACTTCCACCAACCGAAGCCAATGGTGGACCATACGAAGAGGTTGGTGAGCGCACAAACGAAGCCAATTCGCCACCAGTCCTTCATTTCAACGTAGCCTTGGGCGAAAAACATCGGCGAGGGAGTCGTACCGTAGTTGGTCAGGCCTGCGGAGAGACTGGTGAAAATGGCGAAGCTGAATGCCGCAAGCCCTGGGGGCGCGCCCTGCGCTACGAGGACTGCCAGGAAAGCGGGAAACATGGCCAGCATATGAGCCGTGATGCTCGCAAACGCGTAGTGGGCAAAGAAGTACACCAGAAGCGAAATCATCAGAAGTGGGTACCAGTCGAGGCCGGTCAATGACCCACCCACCGTCTTCGCGAATAGGGTGGGCAAGCCGGTAGCATTCAGTGCCTTCGCCAAGTTGATCAACCCGCCGTACCAGATAAACATGTCCCAGGCAGCATCCTCTTTGCGCACGTCATCCCAGGTGAGAACGCCCGTCACAAGCAGCGCCGCAGCACCTAGCAGTGCAGGCACTGCAACGTCGAGTTTGTGAATTGAAGTCGTAGACCAGGCCAGACAAACTCCGAGAAAGACTGCGCAGAGAATCCATTCCTTATTTCCAAATTTCCCCATACCCGCCAACTGCACACGGGCAAATTCCGCAGCCTCTGGCGTTCGATTGATTTCCGGCTTGTAGATTTTACTGACCAGCCAGGGTACCAGCAGGATGCTAGCCATGCCAGGGACTACGCCAGCCCAAAACCATCCGAACCAATCGATCTCGGTCCCTGTAATCTTCGCAGCCATTTGTGCGGCCAGCGGATTGGAGGCTTGGCCGGTGAGAAACATTGCGGAAGTGATGCAAATCCCCTGATAGACGCTGGTCATTAGAAAAGCGCCGATCAAGCGCGCAGATTCGCCTGGCTTGGAGCCGTAGAGTTCGGCAACTCCTCGAACAATTGGGAGGATCACGCCACCGCTGCGCGCTCCGTTGGATGGAATGATTGTAGCCAGCACCATGTCGCTGAAGCAGAGCGCATAGCTCACTCCGAGAGAAGTCTTTCCGAACAACCGAACAAAGAAGAGTGCGATTCGACGGGCAAGTCCGGTATTCAGCAGGGAGCGCGAAATGAGGAATGCAGCCAGCACCAGCCAGTTGGTTGGATCAGCGTAACCAGCAAGCGATTGTTGAATCGTGAGCCCGCCAACCAGACTCGACAGGATGATGGCGATGAACACCAGCGCACCACCGCTGATTGGCTGAAAAATCATGCCAGCAACCGTCGCGGTAAAAAGTGCAAAGAGACGCCAGCCGGCCGGCTCGATCCCGGCTGGCCGCGGCACCAGGTAGGCGACCGTCAAATAGATCAGGGCTAGCAACCCAAGACCCCATGCGCGCTTCGGCAACCAGTTCACATCGCCCCCTCGGTTAGACTGTAGTAGAGTTCCACATCATCTCATGATCTCGATCGTCATTCCGATTCACAACGAAGAGCCGTCGATTCTGCCGCTCTATGACCGCTTGACAGCAGTGCTCGAACGCTTGCAAAGACCCTATGAAATCATATTCGTGGATGATGCTTCGACCGACCGTAGCTTCGATTTGCTGGCAAATTTGGTGGAAACCGACGGCCGTCTGAAGGTCATCCGGCTTCGGCGTAATTTCGGTCAAACACCAGCCTTACAGGCGGGATTCGATGAGGCGCAAGGCGAAGTGGTTATCTCGATGGATGGGGATCTTCAGCATCACCCCGAGGACATTCCTTCTTTGCTGGAAAAAGTCGAACAGGGCTGGGATATTGCGAGTGGCTGGAGAAAGAACCGCATCGACAATGCGATCACCCGGAGAATTCCTTCGCGAATCGCCAACTGGCTCATGGCCAAGGCCTCTGGCATCGAACTGCACGATTTCGGGACTACGTTCAAGGCTTATCGTTCTGAAATCCTCAAGGACGTGAATTTGTATGGGGAACTGCATCGATTCATCCCTGCCCTGGCGAAGCTTTACGGCGCCCGGGTGATCGAGGTGCCAATCAAGAATACCGCACGCGCTGCAGGCGATTCTCACTATGGTCTCAGCCGCACTTTTCGGGTGCTTTACGACATTCTAACCATCAAATTCCTGTTGACCTATTTCACAAGGCCGATGCACTTCTTTGGGACTCTGGGGCTCACTGGAACAGTTCTTGGCGGTCTAATCATGGCCTATTTGTTCATCTACAAGATCACGGGCCACGAAATCGTGGTGGAACACGGTCCACTGATGATTGCCGGGGCACTGCTTCTCCTGGCTGGCATCATGATGTTTTCGACGGGGATTTT
>Ga0163144_10017926_pt1 | contig 14379 bp, 11 predicted proteins | sample OliLak19BULKMAT1_FD_123175 | JGI IMG/M metagenome (GOLD analysis project Ga0163144, IMG submission 123175) | Freshwater microbial mat bacterial communities from Lake Vanda, McMurdo Dry Valleys, Antarctica - Oligotrophic Lake LV.19.BULKMAT1 | ecosystem: Environmental > Aquatic > Freshwater >... | reverse complement strand
GAGTCCGCTGCGAGAATCCTACATGCGCGGCGCGATGAACGACGCGGTGGCGCGGGCGGCGGCACACTTTCGTTGTCCGGCCGGGTTCGAACTGACCGAGACGCTGCCCGAGGCGATCGCCCTGTGGGCCCACCGGGACAGGGTCGATGCCGTGGTGGCGTTCGAGCCGTTTGCCGGGCCGTTGCGCGACACGCTCCCGGCGATCCGATCCGCTTTGCAGGCAGTGGGCATCAGGCTGGTGTTTGTGCGCCGGCCCTATGACGCCGAACTCCTTCCCTTGGCCCGGAGCGGATATTTCGGGTTCTGGGAGCGCGCCCAAGGCTTGTTGAAGCAAAGGCGGTCCCGGCTTCCCGCTCATGGTTCCCAGTAGAGACCGCCCCGCTCAATCCTCCGCCCGCTCCCCGCTCGGCGCCATCTTCACGATGCGCGGCATGAACTCCGCCAGCACTTCCACAAGATCCGTCTGCGCGGCCATGACCTGGTGGATGTCCTTGTAGACGCCGGGCACCTCGTCGAGGCCGGCGGAGAGCAGGTGGACGTTCCGCTCCTTCAGCACGCGGTTCACCTTGCTCCACTCGAAGGTCTCGTTCGCTTTGGTCCGGCTCATCACCCGGCCCGCTCCGTGCGACGCGGAATGGAGCGACTCGGCGTTGCCCTTGCCGCGCACGACGAAGCCGGGCGTGGCCATCGAGCCGGGAATGATCCCCAGCATGCCCGCGTGTGCCGGCGTCGCACCCTTGCGGTGCACGACGACGTCGCGTTCCACGCCTCCAATGGTGTGGCGTTCCTTCCAGGCAAAGTTGTGGTGGTTCTCCACGTCCGCCAACATGGGCGAGCCGAGATGCGCGGCGATGTGCCGGTGGATCAAGGCGTGGTTCGCAGCGGCGTAACGTCCCATCAATTCCATCGCCGCCCAGTATTCCGCGCCTTCCTCGGAATCGAGCGGCAACCAGGCGAGATGTTTGTGCTCCTTGGGCAGGTCCGGGTTCAGCGCCATCGCCAGCTTGGAGTAATAGTCACAGACGGCCGCGCCCGTTCCCCGGCTTCCGCTGTGCGACAGGAGGGCGACGTATTCGCCGGGCGCAAGGCCGGGAACTCCCGACGCGCCCGCCGAATCCGCTTTCACCGTCAGCACCCCGAACTCCACGAAATGGTTTCCGCTCCCGCTCGTCCCGAGCTGCGCCCAGGCGCGGTCCTTGTTGCCCCGCGTGATCTTGCTGACGGTCCAGTCGGCGTCCAACACGTCGTGGTGGCGGCGGTCCTTGAACTTCGAGCCCACGCCGAAACGCGTCTCCGCCTCGATGGCTTCGATCAACCGCTCGCGTTTCTTGTCCAGGTCGCGCACGTGCAGGTCCAGCACCGTGAGCTTCATGCGGCAAGCGATGTCCACGCCCACGGCGTAGGGGATGACCGCGCCTTCCGTGGCCAGCACGCCGCCGATCGGCAATCCGTAGCCGACATGCGCATCGGGCATGAGCGCGCCCGCGACGGAGACCGGCAACTGGCAGGCGCGCCCGAGCTGGTTGATGGCCTCGGGGTCCAAGCCGTCGCCCCACTGCTTCCACGGCGCCGGCGCCCGTTGGATGACGCGGCCGGAACGCAGCAGGACCTTGGCGAACTCCCCGCGAAGTTCGTCGTCCACGTAGTTGGCCGGAGTGGCGACAATGGCTTCGAGGTCCCCCGCGAGCGCGGTCTTGTCGAGTCCCTTGAGAATGTAGCGGCTGATGTAGTCCATCCCGCGCCGCGTCGCCTCGCCCGGCGGCACGCCGAGACGGATGAGATCCTTTTGGTTCATGGGCGGCTGATTCCTTCCTTTGATCCTCCTAGCGAGGAAAAAGCCGTAGCAGCCCCATTGCAACTCCGATTTGGCGGGCGCGATCCGTTGAACCCCCGCCGGGTAGCGTCCCATCGCCGAAGGGTTGCTTCGAGGTCTCGCGTCCGGAAAGTTTGCCCGATTGGAATCCGAACTCCCCAACCTGCTTCCGCCCGAACCGCCGAAACAGCGGCTGGAACTGGACCCGATCCGTCCGCAGCTCGAGGACTTGGCGGCCAAGGGCGTGTATCTTGGCACGTCGTCGTGGAAGTATCCGGGATGGATGCGGCTCGCCTACACGCCGGAGCGTTACGAGTTCCGGGGCGAATTCTCCGAAAGCCGGTTCGATGATCGGTGCCTCACGGAGTATGCGGAGACGTTCCCTGCCGTCGGCGTCGATGCGACCTACTACACGTTTCCCACGGAGAAGTTCGCCGCCGGACTGGGCGCGCAGGTGCCGGATGGTTTCCAATTTGGCTTCAAGGCGACGGACGAGATCACCTGCAAACGGTTCCCCCTGTTGCCGCGCTTTGCCGAGAGGCGTGGGCAACCGAATGCGAACTTCCTCAAAGTCGACCTGTTCGTCCGGCGCTTCCTCGAACCGCTGGAAGTCATCCGGCCCAAGGTGGGCATTGTCATGTTCGAGTTCTCCCGCTTCTACGCACCGGACTTTGCGCGGGGCCGCGATTTCGTGGGGGCGTTGGACCGGTTTCTCGGCGCGCTGCCGAAGGACTGGCGCTATGGCGTGGAGGTGCGGAACCGCAACCTGCTCCACCCGGAATTTTTCGCCATGCTGGCAGGGCATGGCGTGGCCCACATCTTCAACCAATGGTCGGGTGGCACGGCGCTGGAGTTCCAGCTTGCCCAGGCAGGATGCTGGACCGCGCCGCATTCCGCCGCACGGCTGTTGATCCGGCCCGGCAGCGACTACGAGGAATGCACACGCCGGTTGTCTCCATTCGATCAACTGCGGGAACCGTTTCCCAAAGCGCGAAACGCGGCGATCGAAATGGTCCGGACGGCGTTGAAGAGAAATGCGGGACCGACGTTCGTCTTCTTCGGGAACAAGCTGGAAGGCAGCTCGGTGCTTTCGGCGAAGGCGGTGGTGGAAGGGCTTGGAATCAGTTGAGGAGGTCGGCCTCGGCACCTCGGAAGCTGCACCGGTCCGCCGGACGAATTGGCGCTCCCTTCGATGTTCAGCGTTGGATGTTGGTTGTTCGATGTTCCCGCTTCACTGCGCCGATCTGACGGACTGAGCGGAATACTCTTCAGCCCCACTTCCCGTGATCATGCGTGGCCGCTCGGTCGAGGTGTGTGTAGCCGCCATCGACGTGGATGATCTGGCCGGTCGTGTGGGACGAGCGGTTCGAAGCAAGGAAGACCACGGTCGCCGCGATCTCGTCGGCGGTGGTGAGGCGCTTTCCCAGCGGAACGAGACGTTCGATGGATTTGCGGGCGGCCGCAGGATCAGGCTGCGACGCGAACCATGTGCTGTATTGCAGCGACTCGCATTCGGCCGGGACGACACAGTTCACGCGCACTCCCTGCGGTGCGAGCGCGAGCGCCCATTCGCGCGTCAACGCGTTGATGCCGCCTTTGGCCGCCGCGTAGCCGGATGTTTGGCCCTGGCCGGTTTCGGCTACCTTGGAGCCGAGGTTGATGACTGTTCCTCTTGAAGCGATGAGCGCCTCGCGGGCGAAGTGGGTGACGGCGAAGGCGTGGAAGAGGTTCTTCTGGAGCGACGCCATGAACTCGGCAGGCGACTGCTCCAATCCGACGCTGTCGTTGACGCCGGCGTTGTTCACCAAGACGTCGATGCGGCCGAAGGTTTGAAGCGTCTGTAGGACGAGGTTTTGGCAAGCGGCTTCGGATGTGAGATCCCCGGCGATGAAGACGGCTTTGCCTTGGGCGCGGCCGCACTTGTCGGCGACGGCCGAGCCCCGCTCCGCATCGCGGCCGTGAACGACTACCCGGGCTCCCTCCGTCGAAAACAAGCAGGCGACAGCCTCGCCGATTCCGGCTGTCGCGCCGGTCACAAGAACGACTTTGCCTTCAAGATTCAGGTTCATGGGAGCTTCAGACGTTTACCCACTTCTTGGCCGAGCTGCTCTTGAGGATGGCTTCGCAGAGCTTCACCTCGTGGTGGCCGTCGGCGGCGGTGGCGAAGAGGGCGGGGGACTTCCCACCGTTCGCGACATGCTGGTAGACGGCGCGGTAGTGCATCTTGTGGGCGTCGGCGAAGCCCTCGGCGTGGCCGCCGGGATAGTCGGAGAAGCCCGCGATGTCGTCGGTGAAGCCGGCCGTGTTGCGCTGGAGGATCTGGTTCGGTTCGTCGCGACGCCCGAGTTGGATTTCGTTCGGCTGTTGAAGGTCCCATTGGACGCTGCCCTTGGTGCCGTAGATGCCCATGGCGAGGCTGCACTTCCATCCGGCGGCGACCTGCGAGATGGACGCGTTGGCGTGGACGTTGTTGGCGAAGCCGTGGCCGGACTTGCCGAACTTGAGCAGCACGCTGCCGAAGTCCTCGGTGTCAACCTTGTAGGGAACCATCGTGGCGGGATCGATCTTGGCGAAGGTCTTCACTTCGCCGCTCGGGCGCAGGCGCGTTTTGTGGAAGGTCTCCAAGTGGGCGAAGACGCCTTTCGCCTTGGCCCCGAGGATGAACGACACCGCGTCGATCCAGTGTGTGCCAATGTCGCCGACGGCGCGGAGCTTGCCGCCTTCGCTGGACAGGACGCGCCAGTTGTAGTCGGTCTGCTGGAGGAGCCAGTCCTGGAAGAAGTGGCCCTGCACATGGATGACCTGGCCGAGGTCGCCGCGTTGGACGAGCGCGCGCATCTGGAGAATGGCGGGGAAGAAGCGGCACATGTAGTTCACCGCGAAGACAGGGCTGTCTTTCTTGGCCACCGCCTTCGCCACCTTGGCCGTTTCCTTCGACGTCATGCCGAGCGGCTTTTCGCAGACGACGTGTTTGCCGGCCTTCAACGCGGCCAATGCCTGTTCGACGTGGGCCTTGTTCGGCGAAGTGATGTGGACGACGTCGACGTTGGGCGACGCGAGCAAGGCCTTGTAGTCGTAGTCGCCGTAGACTTCGGGAATACCCCATTGCTCCGCCGTGGCCCTGGCGGATTTGGTGGAACCGCAGATCGCGGTGACCTGCACTCCGAGGCGTTTGAGGGCCTCGATGTGGACGGGACCGATGAATCCGGTGCCGATGACTCCGGCGCGGAGCGTGTGGAGGGGCTTGGGCATGGATCGAGTGTGAACGCCGTCGGCGTCGGATGGCAAAACAAGACAGTCCGTGAACCGCCTGTCCCGCGCCGCCGGATCCGATTCGTCAGCCGAGCTTCTGCCCGGCCTTGAGCGCGAAACCCCGGAGAAAATCTCCGGCCTTGAGCCGCTTGTTGCCTTCACGCTGCATCTCACGGACTCGCAGACTGCCGGTGCCACAGGCCACGAGAAGGCCCGCGTCATCGGCCGACAGAATGGTTCCCGGTGTTCCTTGGCCGTCTTCCGCCGATGTCTGGAAAATCTTCAGCAAGCCGCGCCCGCTGATTTCAGGGAGCTGGGTGAATGCACCTGGCCAAGGGGTGAACGCGCGGATGCGGTTCCAGTTGGCGGCGGCGGGCAGGCTCCAGTCGATGCGGCCGTCGTCCTTCGTGATCTTTCTGGCGTAGGTCATCCCTTCGGCCGGCTGAGGGCTCGGAGCGATGAGCCCGGCGGCGTAGTCGGGGATCGTCTTCACGAGCAGGTCGCCGCCGAGTTGCGCGAGCCGGTCGTGGAGCGTCTGGCCATTGTCGTCGGCGCTGATCGCGGTTTCGACCGCGCTCAGCATCGGGCCGGTATCGAGGCCCGCGTCCATCTTCATGATTGTGACACCGGTGACGGCGTCGCCCTCGGCGAGGGCCCATTGGATCGGAGCCGCACCGCGGTGGCGTGGGAGCAGCGACGTGTGGACGTTCAGGCAGCCGAGCCGTGGAATATCCAGCAGCGCCTGCGGAAGGATCTGGCCGTAGGCCGCGACCACGATGAGGTCAGGCGCGAGTTGGCGGAGTTGATCGAGAAACTCCGGGAGACGTGCCCTAGCGGGCTGCAGCACGGCAACGCCGGCTGCTTGGGCGACCTGTTTCACGGGAGTGGGCACGAGCTGGAGATCCCGGCCCTTTGGTTTGTCCGGTTGGCTGACGACCGCGATGACCTGGCAGCCGCTCCATGCCAGAAGCGAACGCAGGCTGGAGCAGGCGAGGTCGGCAGTGCCCATGAAGACGACCTTCAAGGGAGAACCCGTGGAGTTCATGGCAGACTGGGACTAGGGGAGGGCTTCGATCCGCACCGATTGGATCTCGATGTAGGGGATCCGTTCGACGGCGCTGGCGTTTCCGGCATCGATAAACAGGTCGAGGTAGGTCTGCTCGATGGTGCTGACCTTTGTGCCGATGAAAACGCCGCGGTGCGTTTCAAACACGAGCTGCTTCCCGGTGGCATCCGGTCCGGGAACCGTCTTGAGGAACGGTCCGAGTTTGGTTTCGAAGAAGCGGCGGTTGAAGACGACTTTGCCGCGTTCGAACACGCTGAGGATCGTGGGAATCTCAGAAGGGGGCGCCTTCTTGGATGATTTCGACGTGTTTCCCGTATTGCCGCGCCGGCGTTGGTTGGTTTCGGAGTGTTGGATCTGGTCCTGATGGGCCTCGAGGCTCGTGCCCTTGAGATCCAGCGACAGCCCTGAGATATCCTCTTCGTCCTCCAGTTCCTCCGAACGCTTCGCGGCGAACATTCCTTCGGGCGCAAAGAAGAAAACAATCGGCGCGATGAAGGGCAGCACGGCCGCGCCACCGAGCGTGATGCCCAACGAGAGCCGTCGATAGAACGCGATCTCATAGGTCGCGTAGAGGCTGGCGGCGTAGGCGAGGAAAATCAGGAACAGGCCTACGCCCGAGCCGAACATGCCCAGCAGCCCGGTTGTTCCTGCAGGACGGGTCGGACGTTCCGGATCAGTCAGCAGGACTTTCTTGAGTCCTTTCGGGCCCGTGTCGCCGAATGGCAGGAACGGCTCGACCTGTTCCCGGTCGCGGGCGTTGCGTGCCTTGTCGCGGAGTTCGGTCAGCGACTCGATCGAGATTTTTCCCCAGGAGATGGTCTGGAAGTTTCCATCTGCCATCCGTATCACGAGGCCCCGGTCGGTGTAGGTGTTCGCGTCGCCCGACAGTGAATTTCCATCCGCCATCTTCAAGGTGATGGGTGCGGCGACGGCCGCGAACGACATGATGATCCCCAAGGCGAGAGAGGCCGTGATTTTTCGCATCCAAGTCATGCTGAGGGAAGTGGTTAACAAATGGGCCCTGCGGGCGGAAGCGTTTTCCCATTCCATTGTCCGAGCTCCGCTGCGAGTTCCTCGATCGACCATCGCGGCTGCCGACGTGCCAAACGGTCGGCTGCCGCTCCATGTTCCCAGACGGCGTAGGCAATCGCCTTTCCGAACTCTTCCCGATGCCGCTTCTGGCCGAGCAGGCCCGCGATGAATCCTCCCAACAGGTCTCCGGATCCGCCCTGCGCCAATCCGGGATTGCCCGAGCTGTTCACGAGGATCGGTCCGGTGTTGCGTCCAACCAACGTCTGATGACCTTTCAGAACAACCCAGCAGCCGCCGAAGCGTTCGCTCAGCCGTCGCACGGCGCCGGCCCGATCCGCCTGGACGTCCGATATGTTGACGCCGAGCAGTCGCGAGGCCTCGCCCGGATGCGGCGTGATCACCCGCAATGCCGGAACCCTAGTTTCTCGGATCATGTCCAATGCGCTGGCGTCGGCCCCGACGGGGATCGGCGCGGAGGCCCACAGTTCGGTGATGGCGAGCTTGAGGCTTGAAGGAATCTTCGGCGACGCCAGTCCCGGGCCGACGAGCAAGGCCGTCAAATTGTCGGGAAGGCTGGCGGACGATTCCCACGTCCGCACCATTGCTGACTGGAGTTGGCTCGCGATTGGGAGGTAGACATCTTCGGGCGTCATGACCGTCACGAGTCCGGCCTCGGATCGTTGAGCGCCCCGCGCCGCGAGGACGGCGGCTCCATGATATCCCGGGCTTCCGGCGATGACCCCGACATGTCCGTAGTTTCCCTTGTGCGAAGCAGCGGTTCTGCGCCGTGGAAACGAGAGATAGTCGCGGGACGCACTCCACAGGAGATCGCCCGTCGGAGCGGCAATCGCTTCGCGGAGCGGCACCAGTCCTATGTCCTCGATTACTTCCAAGCGTCCAACGCAGTCCACAGCTTCCGTTGTCAGCAGGCCACGCTTGGGAGCGCCCAAGGTGAGCGTCATGGCTGCGCGGATGACGCCTCCGAGCGCGCGGCCCGTATCGGCGTCGAGCCCGCTTGGGACATCCACCGCGACAATGGGGGCAGGGGATTGGTTGATCGCTTCGATTAGCTGGAGCCAATCTTCGGCCAGCGGACGGCTCAATCCAATGCCGAAGAGCCCGTCGACGATGAGGTCTGGGTAGCCTCCAAGTTGCTGCCATTTTGCCAGGCCAGATGCCGGGTCGCGGCAGTCGATCAACTGGACTTGAAACTCGTCGAGGTGTTTCGCGCACGCTCGGACGTCGTCGCCGTTGTGACCCTTGCCGGCCAGCAGGACGATGCGTGAGCCTGCCGGAACCAGTTCGCCAAGCCGGCCTGCAAGCAGTTCGCCCACCTGCGTAATCACCTCGGCCGGCGTCCTGCCCGCGGCCCAGGTCGCGTTCTCCCACGAACGCATTTCCGCGACGCTGAGAACGGGCAGGGGCATGCGCTTTGTCCGATCAGCCTTTTTTGCCGGTCTTGCGGGTGTAGAGCGACGCAACCTGCTTGGCGTAGCCGTTGTAGAGCTGGGTCCGATCGCGGTCGCCGGTGTCGATCATGCGTTCGGTAGCCTGCGACCAGCGTGGATGTGGGACATCGGGATCGACATTGCTTTCGAAGGGATATTCCTCGGGGATCAATTCCTCCCAGAGCGTCTTCGGCTGCTCCGCCACGAACTCGATCCGGCTGATCGACTTGATGCTCTTGTAGCCATACTTCCACGGCACGATCAGGCGGATGGGCGCGCCGAACTGTTTGGCCAGCGGCTTGCCGTAGATGCCGGTGACCATGAGCGTCAGCGGGTTCATGGCTTCGTCGAGCCTGAGCCCTTCATGATAGGGCCAGGGATAACGCGGTTGCCTGACGATGCCGGGCATCTGGTCGGGCTTCGACGCGGTCAGCATGCGGACGAACTTCGCCTCGGCCTTGGGCTTGGCGAACTCGATCAGCTTGCTCAATTGGAATCCGGTCCAGGGAACGATCATCGCCCACGCTTCCACGCAGCGGAACCGGTAGACGCGCTCCTCGACCCCGAACTTCGCGGCCAGCTCCATGGCATCGATCGTCACCGGGTTTTCGCACAATCCTGTGATCTCGATCGGCCACGGTGTCGTGGTGAACTTGTCGACGTATTTGTGGACGTCCTTCGAAAGCGTGAACTCGTAGAAGTTGTTGTAGGTCGACGCGACGCGTTCGTTGGTCAACGACCAACCCGGATTGAACTCGGCGTTCCGTTTCGCCGGCCAGCCGCTCGGCTTGGATTCCGCGGCAAACCCATCTATGCCGCCCCCCGCCAAGCCGGCCGCGCCCAGTCCAGCGGCCGCCATCTGGCGGAGGAATTGTCGGCGATGAACGAAGGCATTCTCGGAAGTGGCGAGACGTTCAGGAATGAACCAGTCCGGGCGAAGGATGAGATTGGCCATGCCTCGAAGATGACGCAGGTGTGGGCGGCTGCAAAACAGATTTCAGGCGGGACCCGCCGAACCTCACTTGGGACGAAGCGCCGGCCGGATCACGGGGATCCACAGTTCGTAGCCCTTGCGGTTCATGTGGAGTTTGTCGGCGACGAAGATGTCGGGTTTGGGTTCCCCATCGGCGCCGAGCATGACGGCCGTGATGTCGACGTAGGCCCGCCGGCGATCTTCCGCCATGAACTTCTTGATCTCGGCGTTGGCCTGCAGGATCTGTCCGCGTTGGCTCCACCGGGCGGGGTTCAGGGCGATCGACACATAGGTGACCTGCGTCTTCGGAAGCTCGCGATGGATGCGTTCGACGACCGCCTTCAGGTCGCCGACAACCTCGGTGACAGACTTTTTCGCGTTGAGATCGTTGCCGCCGCAGTAGATCAGCACCTGGCGCGGTTGATACTTCAGGATCAGCCGCTCGAAGTGTTCCCGCACGTCGCTTAACTGCGAACCGCCGAACCCGGTGTTGACGATGCCGAGGCCGGGAAAGTCCGTCGTGACGTTGGTCCAAAGCCGGAACGACGAGCTGCCGGTGAAGACAATCGGGTTCCGGGGCGGCGGATTCGCCGCGTCCCTGGCCTCGAAGGAGAGCAGCTCCTTCGCCCAACGGTTTGTCGGGTTCAAGTGGGGCAGCACCACTGCCGGCGGTTTCATGGTCGTGCAACATCCGGCCGCTCCGAGAAGCAGGAAGGCGGACGCGAACGTGAGCAGCAGGCGCATTGGATTCATGTGTGCCGGAGTCTGGACCCGCGCGCCCGCGCCACCCAAGCGCGAAGTGGATCTGCTTGGCGCTTGGCACTCGCCCGGCGCGTCACCAAGCTTTCGCCATGTCGGCGCTTGATCCGCGATACATCCACCAGCTTGTCAGGGCGGCGTTGAAGGAAGACCTCGGCTCGGGCGACGCCACCACGCTGTCCACCGTGCCGCGGTCGCACACGTCGTTCGCGGAAATGCGCGCGCGCGAACCGCTCGTTGTCGCGGGACTTGAATTCGCCAAAGCCGCCTTCCGGCAACGCTCGGCCTCGGTGAAGCTCAAAGCCGTTGCGAAGGACGGCGACCGTGTCGAAGCCGGCCGGACGCTCCTCACCATCTCCGGTTCTTCGCAGGCGCTGCTTTCGGCGGAACGCGTCGCGCTCAACTTCGTCCAGCAGCTCTCCGGCGTAGCCTCGCTGACGCGCAAGTTCGTCGATGAAGTCGCCGGCACCCGCGCCAAGATCCTCGACACGCGCAAAACCACGCCCGGTCTGCGCCTCGCGCAGAAATACGCCGTCACCTGCGGCGGCGGAATGAACCACCGCATCGGCCTCTGGGATCGGGTGCTCATCAAGGACAACCATCTCGTCGCCGTCGGCGACGCCAAACCCAACGCCATCGCCTCCGCCGTCCAGCGCGCGCGCAAGAAGTATCCCAAGCTCAAGGTCGAGGTAGAGGCGGACACCTTGGAACAGGTCGCCCAAGCCGTGGCCGCCGGGGCCGACATCATCCTGCTCGACAACATGGGCAACGACAGCCTCCGCGAAGCCGTGAGGATCGTCGGACGCAAGGCCAAGACCGAAGCCAGCGGCGGCGTGAATCTCCAGACAGTCCGGGGAATCGCGGAGACCGGCGTCGACTTCATCTCCGTCGGCGCGCTCACCCATTCCGCACGGGCCGTGGACATCGGTCTCGACTTCAAACTCTGAAATGACCGTCGACGCCCAGATCCTCTCTGCCTTTCGTCGCGCCGGTCCCGACGGTGTTTCCGGTGCCGACCTCGCCACGCGTCTCGGCATCAGCCGGGCCGCTGTCTGGGCCCGCATCGAGGAGTTGCGGAAGCTCGGCTACGACATCTCCGCCAGCCCGCATCAGGGTTATCGGCTCCTCGCGTCGCCCGATCTTCTCCATGCCGACGATCTCCTCGCCCGCATGTCCGGGGATCAGATCATCGGACGCGACATCCGTGTCTTCGAGGAAACGACTTCGACCAACGACGTCGCCGAAAAGCTGGCCCGCGACGGGGTGAAGGAAGGCGTCGTCGTCTTCGCGGAATCGCAGACCAAAGGCCGCGGTCGGATGGGACGCCGCTGGGTTTCGCCGTCGAAGCGCGGCCTGTGGTTCTCCGTTCTTCTTCGTCCCAATCTGCGGCCGCAAGCCAGCACCCAGATGACCGTCGCCGCCGCGACCGCATTGGTCCGTGCCATCGAACGGCAGACTGGTTTGAAGCCGTCGATCAAGTGGCCGAACGACATCCTGTTCAATGGCCGCAAGGCCGCCGGCATCCTCACCGAACTCTCGGCCGACTCCGATTCCATCCGGCATCTCATCGTCGGCATTGGGCTCGATGTGAACGTGGCACCGGACGAATTCCCGCCCGAAGTCCGCCCCATCGCCACCTCGTTGCGGGCCGAACTGGGACCTTCCGTCGATCGGCCTGCGCTCGCCGCCGTGGTGCTGGAGGAACTCGACCGCGACTACGCCCGCATCTGCCGGGGACAGTTCCCCTCTCTGGCCGATGAATGGGAGCAGCGCTGCATCACCGTCGGACAGCGCGTCACCGTGGATCTCGGCGTGCGACAGATCGAAGGCCGCGCCGAGAGCCTCGACGACGACGGCGCGCTCCTCCTCCGCACCGACCACGGCCGCCTCGAACGCATCCTCGGCGGCGACGTGACCATCGTGAAACGCTAGCCAACATCGGGCTGGGCGCATCCCAAATCTTCGGGTAGCGCAGGCCTCCGGCCTGCCGTTCCGTGCGTCCCGCCCGGAACAGTTTGTGGCTACCGCCTGGAAGCATCGCGGAGGGAGGACCAGCGCGTCCGCCTCGCGGAGCGATGCTCCCGCTGGCGGGCAGGCAACAGCCGCTCCGTATCGCGGCCGCTTCACGCTTTCCGGCGCGACGCCGGAAAGGGCAGGCCGGAGGCCCGCGCCACTTTGTCGAAGCCGATCACCGACGTGGCGACCGCACCGCTTCATCCCGCCGGTGGCGAAACTTTTCAAACGCTGGCTGACGTGGACGAGGTGGCTCGGAATTTCCGGGTGGCGCAGGCCTCCGGCCTGCCGTTCAGGGCGTCCCGCCCGGAACAGTTCATGGCCACCGCTCGAAGCCAAGATCACGGACCAGCCAGCGCGTCCGCCTCGCGGAGCGGTGCTCCCGCTGGCTGGCAGGCAACAGCCGCTCCGTATCGCGGCCGCTTCACGCTTTCCGGCGCGACGCCGGAAAGAGCAGGCCGGAGGCCCGCGCCACCCTGTCGCCCGCGCGAGCATCCCGCCGGGTGTAGGAAGGCGACAGGTTCGGTCACCCTACCGGCCTCCAAATCGTGGCTTGAGAACGAACGCCGCTTCGGCAGTGTGCCACTTGAGTCCAAAGGAACAATCTTACCCGGTATGAACATCCGACCACTTCGTCTCATCGTCCTCTCGGCCGCGCTGCTCGCCACCGTTTCGTCGGTCTTGGCCCAAGGCACTGCCTTCACCTACCAGGGCCGGCTCAATGATGGAGCCGCTCCCGCCAACGGCAGCTACGACCTGACCTTCACCCTGCAAAGCGCGGTGACTGGCGCGACCCAAGTAGGCGGCGTGGTGACGCGGAACGCCACCGCCGTGAGCAATGGCCTGTTCATTGTCTCGCTGGACTTCGGCAACCAGTTCCCCGGCGCGGACCGCTGGCTGGAGATCGGGGTGAAGACCAACGGTGCGGGTGGGTTTACCACTCTGACGCCACGGCAGGCGTTGGCGGCCACGCCCCATGCCATCACGGCGGGAAACCTTTCAGGCACGCTTCCCACCGGAGGCTTGGCCGGCACCTATGGCGGTGCGCTCATCTTGAACAACGCGGGCAACAGCTTCTCCGGCAATGGCGGCAACCTCACCGGCTTGAACGCCTCCCAGCTCAATGGCGGCACCGTGCCCGCCGTTGCCTTGGGCAATGCCTGGAAAACCACCGGCAACACGGGAGCGAACCCGACCAACGGCGCGTTCCTTGGCACCACCGACAACCAGCCGCTGGAATTCAAGGTCAATGGCCAGCGCGCCTTGCGGCTGGAATATGCCGTGGCCGCATCAGGCATCGGCGTGAATGTCATCGGCGGCTACAGCGGGAATGTCGTGAACAACGCCATTTATGCGACCATCGCCGGCGGCGGAGATGGCGGAAACATCAACCAGGTCACGGATAGCTACGGCACGGTGGGTGGCGGACGGGGGAACAGGGCCGGCTATCTCGGAACCGTGGCTGGTGGAGAGTTAAATTCTGCCAGCGGCTTTTATTCGATGGTTCCAGGTGGGGCGAAAAACACCGCCGCAGGGCAATTGTCCTTCGCTGCCGGTTACAGGGCCACGGCCAATCACGAGGGCGCTTTCGTCTGGTCCGATTTTTCTGTCCTCTTCAATGACTTCGCCTCGACCGGCCCCAACCAGTTCCTCGTCCGTGCCGGGGGCGGCGTCGGCATCAACACCAACAACCCGAACGGAGCCGCCTTGGCGGTGAACGGCACGGTCACCGCCACCAGCTTCACCGGCAACGGCAGCGGCCTGACCGGCGTGACGGCGGCCGCCTTCACCGGCTTGGTCGGCGACAGCCAGCTTTCGGCCAATGTGGCCCGCCGGGATCAGGTCAATAGTTTCACGGCCAACCAGGCCATCCAGGGAAGCCTCGCCGTGGCCGGACCGGTCAGCGGAACCAGCTTCACCGGCGACGGCAGCCCGTTGACCGGGGTTGCCAAATTGGGCTCCTCGAATGCCTTCGGAGCGGGCAGCAGCTTCAACGGGACGGTGACCGCGACGGCCTTCTCCG
>Ga0163144_10017924_pt1 | contig 14380 bp, 13 predicted proteins | sample OliLak19BULKMAT1_FD_123175 | JGI IMG/M metagenome (GOLD analysis project Ga0163144, IMG submission 123175) | Freshwater microbial mat bacterial communities from Lake Vanda, McMurdo Dry Valleys, Antarctica - Oligotrophic Lake LV.19.BULKMAT1 | ecosystem: Environmental > Aquatic > Freshwater >... | reverse complement strand
TCGCGTTTCTCAAGCCGTGGGTCGCGCCCTCGCGCAGCTCGCTCGCGAGCTCAAACCGTCGCGTTCACGCCCACGAATCGCCCTGAATCTCGGGGCCGTTGGTGCTTAAGAGATCGGGCATGCGCCAGAGGCTCGATCTGCGCGGAACGCTCGTACACGAACTCGGGCACGTGCTTGGCTTCGGTCACCCCTGCGCAGTTTTCGGTGAACGACCGCAATCATTCGTGACCGAGCAGGGCACCACGCTAGAGCCATGCGAGTCGAAGAAAGTCGCGGAATCAACCTCGGTGATGATGCCGTCTGCGGAGCTGGCTTCGGAGCGACTTGCGCCAAGTGAAGACGACGCCCGCGGGCTCTGCGAAGTTTACGGAAATCAGAGTCGAGCGCCTCGCCCGGCTGATTCGACTAGGGGCTGCGGCTGCGCGTTGGCTCGAGCGGGCGTGCCACCGGCGATCGCCTGGCCCGGCTTAGCCTGCGCCATTGCGGCCCGGCGTCGCTTGCGGCGGAATCGACGCCCGAAACTGGCCTATAAGCAGAGCCAAGGCCGTTACTAGTGCCCCAACGACAACACCGAGCGCAACCGATGCCTCCCCGCTGCCCGCGCTTTCGGTGCCGCTCTTTCGCTCCCGCTCGGGTGCCCTCCGCTAAATCCCGAGCTCAGCCGCCTTAACCCAAAACTGCAGCTCTGCGGCTGGCAGAATGTGCAGCGACTTAGGCAGCACCGCCGCCCACCCGCCATCACATCCGTCACGTAAACCTCCGTCTGTCGCTCGATAACGGCCTTGCGCCGGATGCCGGCATCCGCGCTCATCGTCCTTGGCGGCGAGCTTGAGCGGGACCTCGCGGGTAGCTTTGACGACGCGCGGTGGTTTAAGAAGCTGCAGCTCCGGAGCAGAGTCGAGCATGCCGGCACATCGGGCGAGCCCGCGCGTCAGTTGCGCGCATTCGAATTGGCGCTCCTCCGAACCCGACCCCCATTTCCGCATTTCCGAGCCCGCGCCCGCGCCCGCGCCCGCTAGCAGCTAAAGACCAAGGTCGGCCGCCTTGGCCCAAAACTGAAGCTCTGCGGCGGGCAGAATGTGCAGCGACTTCGGTAGCACTGCCGCCCAGCCGGCCATCACGTCCATGACGTAGACCTCGGTGCTGGGCTCGATGATGCCGATAGCGGGTTCGTTGTCCTTGGCAGCCAGCCTGAGCGGCACTTCGCGAGAAACCTTGACGACGCGCGGCGTGTTGGGGAGCTGAAGCTCGGGAGCCGAGCTCAGGGTGTAGGCGGTCGGAGCTATGTCCGAGACTTCGCCCTTTGGCAGGGCCACAAGGTCTGCGGATCGGGCCCAGCCGTCGATCAGCACCTCGCCGTGGTACTGAATGTGAACGAACCCGCCTCGCTGCTGGGTGCCGAAGAAACGTACGCTGTCTGCGAGCGGCGAACGCTGCAGGGTCGTTACCGGCGAGCCACCCGACGAACCGCTCGCGTACAAGTTCAGCAGGGGCACCCTCATCAGGTAGACCCGCGCATTGCTCGGCGCCGAGGAGCCCGGAGCCGTGGTCAGCAGAGGTTGTCCAGGGCGCTCTAAAGACGAAAACGCGAGCGCGCCGCATTCGGCCAGCGCGCTGAACCTTTGATTGAAGGGACTCGTGACCTGCTTGTCCACCTTCAGCTTCCCACCGGCAACCCCGGCCAGGGCAACGCGCTGACCGGCACCGATCCAGACGTGGCCGGCTACGACGGGCAGGCTAGAGCGAGTCAGGACCCGCAGCTCACTCGGCTTGATCAACCCGGCAATCCGAAACGAGCCTTGGCCGGTGCCGGTTTGTATCCGAGCCAGGCTGCTTTCGTCCTTCGGAGCCTCCAGAAGCAACACCGGCGATTCACTTCCGCTGAAGCGCGCGAGCTTCCGGCCGGAGTCGTCGCTCAAGGTCGTGTCCTTGTCGAAAAACGTCCGGCCTTGCAGGGCGCAAGCGACGCCGACGACTCCCGATGGCTTAGCGTGCGCCGGAGTGCTTAGCGCGGATCCCCCCACAAGAGCGCCGAGCAAGAGCGGCGGGCCGAGACCGAGACCGAGACCAAGGCCGAGTGACAGCGGGCCGATTCTCATGTGCCCCAGCTTAGCGCAAAATTCGTGGGCGCCGGCTTGCAGGCCCCCAAGTATGCGTGAACACTGACGGCCCCTCATGCAGCATCTCGCCTTCGGCACTCCGCGCAAGCTCCCGAAGGCTGCAAGCTTGACCGGCAGGGTGGCGGTGCTCGACATCGCCTTCGCCGGGGCCGGAAGTGGCGGCGGTTTCCCGAAGATCACTCTGCCTTTCATCGAAGGCCTGGGTGACCGACTGGGCATGTGGGTGGACCACCACGACAGTGAAGAGCACGCCCTTTACGCGGGCGACCCGAGGTTTGTCCTCTCGACCAAAGCCGAGCACGGCGCTTGCCCGGAAATGATCACGCCCGAGCTCGTGGCTCGCGCGGGTCAGATCGACACCATCGTTTGCCATACGGATTTCGACGGCCTGGTCAGCGCGGCGAAGTGGATTCGCGGAGGGCTAGAGCCTTACGTCGGTTGCGACGACGACGCCCGCGCGGTCGACACGCGCATCGGCACGCCGAGCAAGGTTGCGGATCGCATCGATCGTGCGCTGCGCGCCCGATACCGTGATCAAGGTCTGTTCGGCGTCATCGTTCGTCACCTGGTCTCCGGCTTGAGCGACGCCGCGCTCTGGCAGCCGATCGACCAAGCCGCGGAGGAGTTGGTTCCGGTCGAGAAGGAGACCCGCCGAGCTGCACAGGCTTACCGCCGACTCGCGCCGGGTGTGGCGCTGGTCGACGTGAGCGAGGGTTATTCTCGCATCGACAAGACGCTGCTGTTGCTGCTCGGGCAGGAGCGAGAACCGGTCAGCGTGGTCATCGACAAGGAAAACGTGAGCGTCGCTGCTCGTTTCGATAGCGGAAAGAACTTCGTGGAGCTTTTGGGGCTGGGCGCGGGCATGCCGACCCGCGTCTCCGTTCCTCGCCCCCAGCTCCCGCGAGTCCTGAAAGCACTCGGCGTCAGCGCGGACGAAGCTTAATTTTTGGGGTAGGCCGGGTCCCGGGCTGACCTTTAGCCAGCCCTTTCAGCTGCCCGCGTGTTTGGCAGCTGCAATGTGATGAAAGCTCAGGGTGCCCGGGTCGCGCAGCTGCGCGACCTGTAACACGGCCTCCAACCCCACCTGCGCGGAGCTGCGCCGGAGACGTTTTGCCCCTCCGACGGCCGACTTCGTCGTCTTCCCTTGACCGTGCTGCCGCAGGTGGTCTCGAATGGGCGTCTTTCCGGAGCTTTTCGAGATGCCCAATAATTCCAAGACCGTAGTGCTGATTGCCGATGATGAGCCGAGCACGGTCGCGATGCTTTCGAGCCATCTGCGGTCCAAGGGATACAGCGTGCTCGAGGCCAACGACGGCGATGAGGCCTGGGAGCTGGCGCACGAGCACCTGCCGCACTTGGTCGTTCTGGACGTGATGATGCCGGGCATGAGCGGCTGGGAAGTGTGTCGCAAGATCCGCGAAGCGGTGTCGCTCGCGCACACCGGCGTGGTGATGCTCACCGGCATCGGCGAGTCTCTGAACGAGATGACGTCGCCGCTCTACGGAGCGGACGCGCACGTCGACAAGCCGTTCGAGTTTGCGGTGCTGGACCGCAAGATCAAGGAGACTCTCCTACGGCGTAAGCAAGGTGCGCTGGGGCGGCCGGATCGCGCGGACGATGAGTCGGCTAGCTTTGCGATCGACGATGATGATCTGCCCACGTTGCCGCCTTCGGCTCCGAAGAAGGCTGCCAGAGCGCAGTTGGCCAAGCCGCTCGCCAAGACCAAGCCGCAACTGCAGGTGACGTCGGAAGCGCACGCCACGTCAAAGCTCGCGATGCCGACAGCCAAGTCGGCGCCAACGAAGGTTGCTGCAAAGACTGAGAAAGCAGCCAAGAAGTTGCCCAACAAGGGCTTGGCTGAGCAGGCGCCCGCCACGCCGGTAGCGTCGTCGAAGAAGGCTTCGCCGAAGCCCGGTCCGGCTCCGAAGAAGAAGTCCGGCAAGCCGGCAGCGCCCGCGACTTCGAAGCCGCGCCCCGCAAAAGCAGCGCCCGCGGCCAAGAAGACAGCGCCCGCAGCCAAGAAGACAGCGCCCGCAGCCAAGAAGACAGCGCCCGCAGCCAAGAAGACAGCGCCTGCGGCCAAGAAGGCAGGCGTGTTCAAGAAGGGCGCGGCCAAGAAGGGCGCGGCCAAGAAGACCAAGGCGTCCTTAGCCAGCAAGGTAGCGAAAGCGATGCCGCAGAAGGCCAGCAAGAAGGGCGCTGCGCGCGCAGTCAAGCCTTCGAAGCCTGCCAAGTCTCCGGCCAAGAAGGCGCGAGGCGGAGTGGCAAAGCCAGCAGCCAAGCAAAGCCGGGCGAAGCGCGCTGCGAAGAAGAAGTGAGAAGAGCTAGCACTACTCAGTCAGTCTTTGGCACGAGCAGAGCACGATCAACGAAAGAGGCTAAAACCCACGAGAAGAGCCGGCGAGGCCGGCGCTCGTTGCCATTCAGTACGACGCGGGGCGCGGGCGCGCGCCTGCTCGCCGCAAACTCCGCAGAATGACCGCGGAGACGCGCGCCCGCGCCCCCGCGTCGACCCCGGCGCGTTCTGACTGAGTAGTGCTATGCGCCGCTCGCTTTGACTCTTGCCCAAAACTCCCGCACGTCCGCAAGCTCGTTTGTGCGTCGTGCGGGCGGCAAGGCCGACAAGATCAGCTTGCCGTAGCCTTTTCGGTGCACGCGCTCATCCAACAACGCAACGATGCCAACGTCCTTTTGCGAGCGGATCAGCCTCCCAAAGCCCTGCTTTAGGGCAATTGCGGCGGACGGAATGGAGAGCTTCATGAAAGGACTCTCGCCCGCTTCCTCGAGCTCTCGCCCGCGCGCGACAAGGACCGGATCCGTCGGAACAGCGAACGGGATCTTCTCCAAGACGACGAGCCGCAAGGCTCTTCCCGGTACGTCTACGCCTTCCCAAAAGCCCTGCGTGGCGAGCAGCACCGCGTTGCCGTCGGCGCGGAACGCTTGGGTCAGGGTTGCCTTGGGCCTCGTGCCCTGCACCAAAAGGCGCTTGCCAGCGAGCTTGGGTGGCAACAGCCGGCTGAGCGCCTGAAGTGTCCTGTGTGAGGTCGTAAGCACGAAGGCGCCGCCTTCCGTGATGTCGATGAGCTCGGCGACGCGCTCTGCGGCGCGCTCCGCAAAGTCGAGCGAGCTGGGGACCGGCAGGTCCATCGGCGTATAGAGCAGCGCGTTGGCTGCGAAGTCGAACGGCGAGGGCACGACCAACTCGCTGACCGAGACGCGGTCGTCCGCCACGCCGTAGCGCGAGCGAAAATACGAAAACGCGCTGGCCGCCGCGGGGCCCGAGGTCGAAAGCGTGGCGCTGGTGAGCACCACGGCTGGTACGGTCTCGAAGATTCGCTCCCGAAACAGCAGTGACAGATCCACGGGCGACGAGGCCAAGGTGGCGTTCTTGCTAGACCGTTCAAGCCAGGTGACTCGGCCCGCGCTCCCTTCCACGACCAGCGCTAGCGCCGAGCGCGCGTCCTCGCTGCGCCGCGCACTGAGCTCCAACGCGTCCAGCAGGCTGGAGCTCGGCCTCGGCCCGCGCTCCCTTCCACGACCAGCGCTAGCGCCCAGCTCGCGTCCCGACAAGCGACCGCGCGCCATGTCACTCGCTGCGGCCAAACCTTCCAGCGCGGAATCGAGCGCATGCCAAGCGTCAGCGACCTCGCCCGTGAAAGCGTCTCGCTCGAGGGTAACGCGCTCTTCGCGTCCGGCCCTCTTGCCCAGGACTTCGAAGAAGGCATCTGCCGTGCGACTGACGCCGTCTAGGCTGCGCCTCGCGCCGTCACCACCGAACAGCGGATCGATCGCTCCAGCGGCTGTTAGCGCTCGGCCCGCGTCCGTCAGCAGGCGTTCCAGGCGGCGCCGTGAGACCCGCATTCCGAAGAACTCGGTCGCGATGTCTTCGAGCTGATGAGCCTCGTCGAAGATGACGGCGTCGTAGTCAGGCAGCACTCTTCCGGGGTGTGGGCCGCGTAGAGCCAGGTCCGCGAAGAACAGATGATGGTTGACGACAACGAGTCGTGCGCGTTCGGCGTCGCGTCGCATCCGCGTGACGAAGCACTCGTCGAAGTATTGACAACTGGCTCCGACGCGCGTGTCGCTCGAAGAAGCGATCTCGGGCCGTATTGGGTCGTCGTCGGCCATGCCTGCAAGCTCGGCCAAGTCGCCCGTCTCCGTTTCCTCCACGAAGCTGAGGAGCGAGTCGAGCGAGCGCGCGTACATGGGACGCGCGCTCGCCTCGCTTTGCCGGAACTCCGCGAGCCGCCGTCGGCAAACGTAGTTCGATAGCCCCTTCATCAGCGCGACGGGAAACGTGAGGCCAAGCGCCCGCTCGATCACTGGCAAATCGCGCTGGAAGATCTGCTCTTGCAGGGCGCGTGTGGCGGTCGAAACGATGACTTTTTTCCCAGACAGCAACGCGGGTACCAAATAGGCGAGCGTTTTGCCTGTGCCCGTACCAGCTTCGCAAAAGAGTATGCCGTCCTCATTCAGCGTCCGCTCCACGGCTGCGGCCATCTGGAGTTGGCCTGCGCGCGACTCATACCCCGCGAGCGCGCTAGAAAGCGGTCCGCCAGGACTCAGGAGCTCAACTGTCGTAGGCACGCGGCCCCCCTACAACGCCGATCAGTTTGCAGCCGCTGCGTTCTGGGTCCTTCCTGGTGGGGGCGCCAGGCGCCGCGCCCCTCCGCCGAAGTGAATTCGGCGGAGCCTCCCCCCACGCGGCGGCGCTCGTCGCTACTGTCGCTCGCCTGTCGTTGTCCCAGCAAACCGTTTGTCGCTCTAGTACCACTGCTTGGGTTCGGGCAAAGGCGGGCACGCGCCGCTAGTCGTCTTGAGGAGGAACGGAGCCTTCGGAGTCCAGAAACTTCACGCCGACGATTTGCCCGTCCGCTTCGTCTTGAACCCAAACGACGGTAACTTTCCGTGCGCTTGCCTCCGCCTCGCCCACGATGAGATCGTACTCCACGCCGGATTTTACCGGCTCCTCGACGATCACGCGCATGCCTCCACGACTCACGTTCAGGGTCCAGCCGTGGGCTTCGAAGTCGAGCGTGCGCAGCGTTATCCGGTCCGTGGCTTCACGGCGCGCGCCGCCCGTCGCACGACGCTGCGCGTGCAGCTCAGAGGAAGGCGGGCTGCGGCGAGTCACAACGACGGACGGTACCATGGCGGCGTACTAACCTCGTGCTGCGTGAGAAGACACCGCCCCAAGGGTTGCCCCACGCAATGACTAGTCAGCTGCGCGGCGAGTGAGTTGACCCGATTTCGAAAGGTCACTTGAAGCGAATTGCCAGTGGAGCCGTTCGAGCTTTGGAATGTGCTTGCCGCCGTAACGCTAGCGGGGGCCCGCGCCCCTAGGCAGTGCCACCCTGCGGGCGAGCCACAACGCTCCTTGACCTTTCCCAACCCAACCGCGTACGTTCGGCCACTCGATCTCGTGTGCGTGAGGCCACTCGATCTCGTGTGCGTGAGAAGGGTCTTTCGTGATCACACCGATCATGAGGACGTCGCGGCCCGAGGCCCCTTCCCCCCATGACCTCTACGCCCTCTGAGCTGAAAAAATCCCTCGTTGCGCGGGGTTTCGAAGTCTATCGCACCTTGGGTGACCAGGTAGTTCTTGCGGACCGGGTTCGCGACAACTTGATCATGGACAGTGGGGTCGCGGTTCGGCCCGGCGCCGTGCTTTCGGTGCGCTTCGTCGTGCGGGCGCAGGGCAGCGACTTCCCATCGGCTGCGGCAGACGATCTGTACGTCCTCGCGCGTGGCTGCGCTGCAGAGGCGATCGGTCGCGGCTACGCCGAAGTGGGTGTTGCGGCGGTCCCGGTGCGCGATCCTGGCGACGCCACTCAGACTCTCGACACCTGGTACGAGGTCGCTTTCGAGCGGACGGTGACAGGCGAAGACGAGCTGGAACAGGAGCTGCGCTACGCCCTCGGTCTCGAAAAGACCGTCTCCAACGACCGCTTTCGCTGAGCTGGCAAGTCGTCCGGCCCCGGCAAACGTCGACAGCCCCCGTACGAGCAGCCTTTTCGACGAGCTTTGTCCCGGGCTTGGGCCTGCCTGGATCCCCCCTGCAGGGCGTGATATCTGCGCCGCCCGAAGCAAAAGTCTATGTTGAGTTTCTTTAGAAGTGGCGGGTTTGGTCGGGTGTTGGTCGCGGGCGTCGCGTTCGCCATCATCATCGTATTCGCGCTGGAGTTCCGAGCTGGCAGCGACGGCCCGAGCGCCAAGCTCGCGCGCGAGTGCGTGGTCTCCTATGCGGGGTACTGCCTCGACCCCAAGGAGTACTACGCGGCCCACGGCATGATCGTACCGCGTGGCATCGAGCCGAAGCAGGCCAAAACCCTGGCGCTGAGCAAGAAGGTGCTCGATGGCTTGGTGGAACGAGAGCTACTCGTTGCCGAGGCGAAGAAGCTCGGCCTCGAGGTAAGCGAAGAAGCGCTGGACCAAGATCTCTCTGCGGGGCGCGTGCGTGCGTCGCTTCCGGCTCAGGATCTGCCCGACTTTGCGTTTCGGCTTGGCCTGTGTCGGGCTTCGGACGCCGGCTATGGCTGCGCCCCCGGCAGCGAGTACCCGGTGCGGCAGCTGCAGGTCCAGCGCACCGCCGGCGAGCCCTTCGACTACAAGCTCTACGAACGCCAAGTGCGGCTCGTGACCAACCGTGGACCTAAGGAGTTCAAGGAAATGCAGGAGCGCGAGCTCCTGGCTGCCAAGCTGCGTGACATCGTACGCTCGCGTGTTCGTATCCCCGAACCCGAGGCGTTCATGCTGTTCGAGCGCGATCGGACCAAAGCCGTGGTCCGCAGCGTGAGCTTGAGCCGGGACTGGTTCGCGAAGCACGCGGTCAGGTTGGACGACGAGGCTGTCACGCGCTGGGCGCTCGCCAACCAAGCGCAGGTGGATGCGGATTGGGAGAGCAAGAAGGCGGATTTCGCGGCTGGCTGCATGCTCGCCAGCGAAATCTTCGTGGAGTTGCCGTCCGGGGCGCTCGACGACGAGAAGTTGCCGATCAAGCAGAAGGCCGAACGGGCTCGAGAGCGTGTCGCAAAGGGTGAGGCCTTCGCGGCGGTCGCTCGCGAAATCTCCCAAGCGCCGTCGGCGATCTTGGGTGGAGAGCTGGGCTGCCTCGGTAACAACTACGGCATCGGGGCGGACGAGCTACTCAAGGCGGCCCAGAGTCTGAATCCCGGCGACCTTTCGCCGGTGATTGAGAGCCCGCGCGGGTTTCACGTGCTGCGTGTGACCGGCAAGCCAACGGCCGAGAAGGCCGAGGAGTCCGGGCGTCGCTACGTCGCGCGCCGACTCTTCGCTCGCTTTGCAGCGGACGAGACCCTGGGTCGCTTCGCTGAGCAGCTCATTTCGCGCGGCAAGGCGGGCGAGAAGCTGGAGGAAGCGACGCGTGCCCTCAGTCTCAGCTTCGCCTCTGAAGCCAGTTCGAAAGGGCCCGAAGCTCAGCTGCAGGCCAAGCCCGGCGAGACGGACGTCGCCGCGCTTTTGGCGGAGGATCGCCCAAAGTTCGAGGTGTCTGCTCCCTTCAACATCTCGGGTAACCCGTTGCCGGACCTGGATCCGACCGAGCCGCTCGCGAGCAAGGCCTTCGAGCTCAAGCAGCCCGACGAGCTGTTCCCGAAGCCGCTGGCCACGTCCAAGGGGGCGGTGGTGCTGCAGCTGAAGGAACGCACCGAAGCCAGCCGCGAAGAGTTTCTTAAAGAAAAGACCAATGTGCTCAAGGCGTTGATGCAGGCCAAGTCGAGCGAGGCGCTGGTCCGCTACGTTCAGGAGCTCAGGCGCGCCGCCGGTGACAAGCTCAAGGTGCTTTCGCAGTACGGCGAGGACGCCAAGTCCAGCCAGAGTGGCGAGTGAAGGGCCGCCGCAAGCTCGCGTTGCCTACGCCAGGTGCCGGCAAGGGCTCGACTGCCGCTCCCGCCATCACCCGAGCAACACTGAAGAATGGGCTGCGCATCAACGTGGTGCACATGCCTAACGTTCACCGCGCAGCGCTGGATGTGCACGTGCGGGTGGGCTCGCGCTACGAGTCGGCGCGCGACAACGGCATCAGCCATTTTCACGAGCACATGCTGCACCGGGGCATCCCTGGGTACCGGACTGCGCACGAGCAGGCGCTCGCGTTCGAGGAGCTGGGCGCGGCGTTCGGCGCCATGACCTACGTGGACCACGGAGTCTTGTCTTGTTCCGTACCGAGCGAGAACCTCGAGCGCTCGCTCGAGCTGACCGCGCTGCTTTGCGAGTCGCCGCTTTTTACGGACATTCAGATCGAGAAGGGCATCGTGCGCGAGGAGCTGCTCGAGTCCTACGACGGTCGGGGGCGGCTGGTGGACGGCCCCAGCATCCTGCGCAAACTGTGCTTCGGTCGGCATCCACTCGGTATGCCGATCGCGGGGACCAAGGCGACGCTTTCACGCTTCGATCGGCGGGCGCTGCTGGCGTTTCATAATCGACACTACGTCGGCGAGGGCTTGGTGCTCACGCTCGCCGGCGCGGTGGATGCTGAGCGCTTGCTCAAGCTGGCTGAGCGGCGCTTTCGCTCGCTGCCGCGCGGTAAGCCCATCCAGGCGAGTCCTCCCCCGGCGCAACACAGCCCGGAGTTCGCTTATGTTCCCGACTCGGGCAGCCAGACATGGCTAGGCCTGGCATTCCGTGCGCCTGGCGAACGTGACCCAGACGAGCCTGCCACCGAGCTCTTGCTGCGGGTTCTGGACGACGGCAACGCCACGCGCCTCTACCGCGCTCTCTCTGACGAACGAGGACTCTGCTACGACGTGTCCGCGATTTTCGAGGCGTACGCAGACGCGGGTGTGCTCGAGATTGTAGCGGAGTGCCGGCACTCTTCCTCGGCGCGGGTTCTGGTCGAGACGGTCAAGGTGCTTTCGGACCTGACCTTGCACGGGCCGACGGAGAGCGAGCTCACCAGAGCCAAAGCCCGCCTGCGTTGGCAGATGCTGGAGCTCTACGATATGCCCGCGGAGCTAGCGGCTTTCGTCGGCCAGGGCACGCTCGGCGGAGTCGCCTCCACGCCTGACGCCCGTCTGGAAGAGCTGATGGCCGTGGGTCGCGAACGGATTCGTATGGCTTCGGAGCGGATGTTTCGCGCTCGGCAGTCCAGCTTGGTCGTGGTCGGTAAGCTGGACGGGGCCGCGCAAAAGAAGCTTCAAATCGCGCAACGTCGCCTCGACGGTTGAGTCAGAACGATCGTCGTCGAGGAACCCGCGCGACCTTGAAGAGCGGGCGGCAGCTGGGCCGGCCGCTGCCGCCGAGTTAGCGCCGCTTGGCGAACTTCTTAGTCTTGGTCTCCGCCTTCGCTTGTCGCGCTTCGGTCTGCTCGTCGCGGATGAGCGCTTCGGTCACCGCAAGCACGCGACGCCGGACATTCGCGCTGGCGCTGCGCATCACGACGTTCAGTCGATCGTCCTTTGGTCGCGCCTTGGAACTGGAGACCAAATCGGAGACGTCAACGCCTAGCGACGAAGCGATGCGCTCCATCGTCTCGAGCGACGGGTTGGCATTGGCAGAAGCTCGACCGCGAAGTACGCGCTCGAGTCGAGCTACCGTTTCAACGGTCACGCCGGCGCGGCCGGCGAGCTCGGCCTGCGTCATCTCGGCTTGGGTTCTTAATTTTCGGACTTGTTCAGCGAGAAAAATCGCAAGGTCGGTCACTTAATGGGCTCGCAAACTCCCCGGCCTGAGGCGGTTCGGAGGTTATTCGTTTCTAACCCCCTGTCATTAGAACTGTGCTTCTGGACGTGACAACGGTTGCGGTTCACCGGACGGTGAGCGACACGTTCAAGATCTAGGGTGAATCAGCCTAAAAGCAAGCCTGACAACAAAGTCGCGGTGGCGTTCGGCCGCGCGACCGGCGCGGATCGGGTTGAGACGCACCACTCGCTCGAGCCGCAAATGGCTTCGGAGGGGCGCGCATCTCGTGCGTTCTGCGTCGGGCTTAAGGCGTAGCGGGCGGGGCTCGCCGAACTCGGTCTTCGATTTGCGAGCCGCGCATGCGTGCGAGCGCCGCGTCGAGTAGTCGGAGTCGCTCCGCCAACTCTGCGTTCGATGACGACTCCGTGACGACAAGCGCAGTCAGGCATTCGCCCACGCCGGCGCCCACCGCGAGCACATAACCTCGGAACCGCTCGACCTTGCCCGGCGCCGCGATCACTTCGATGCGGGTGAGGAAGCCCTCGGGCTTTTGGGTCATCCGTCGAGCGACCAGGCTGGTTTCGTCGGCCTCCAGTAGCGGCGTGCGCTGGCGGAGCTCTGCTGCACAAACCTCCACCTGCGGGAGGCGCGAGGCTCGCCAGCGCCGGATGGAAAGGGTCGTGCCCGTAGGCTCGTGACGCAGCTCCCACCCGCCGCCGGTCCGTCCGTTGTCGAGCCACGAGCGCCACTCCGGCAGCGCGAGCTTGAGGCCTAGCCGCGCCGAACGTACGACACCCCAGCCGGCGTCCGTGAGCTGGGGTGAAGCCTTGGTCGAGAGCGTCGCACTGGGTCGGGCGGAGGGCTCCGGCAGCGCCGAGCCCCCGCAGCCAATCAGCGGCCCGCTCCAAAGGAGCCAGGAAAAACATGCTGCTATGCGGGCGGGGCGAAGGCGGATTTTCAAGGGATCGATGGCGAAGATATGCTGCATACCTCGAGACCCCAAGCGGTTTCGAAGAGGAGCTTCGGATGTCGATTGAGCTTACGGCCCGGGAGTTCGAGAGCCGCTACCGGGAGCTCGTTGCCGGCTTATCGCGGAAGCGCGGCAACGACTCGTGCGTCGAGTGCGAGCGCTGCGTCGCGTGCAACTACTCGACATTCTGCAAAGATTCCGAGCGTCTCAGCCGCTGTCACTTCTGTGTGCGCTCCAGCATGTGCGCTGACTCCTCGCACTGCCGCGGCTCGCGCGGCCTGAGCGGTTGTCAGCATTGCGTGGACTGCGAGTCCTGCTCGCAGAGCTCGTACTTGGTGCGCTGCGTTTCGCTGACGGGGTGTCAGTATTGCTTCGGGTGCGTCGGACTCTCGGGCCGAGACTTTCACATCCTGAACGAGCCTCACGATCGCAAGACGTACTTCGAGCTAACCGCACAGCTCACGCGCGAGCTCTGTCTGTGACCGAGCGCGAGGTCCTCGAAGCGTTGTGGAAGAACGCGCTCGATCACTGGGATGACGATGCCGCCCATCGTGGCTTCCTCGCCCACTGTCAGAGTCACGACCTGTTGGCAGAAGCCGCCATGCGCTACCGCGGTATGCGGGGCGATCACGAGCGCGGGCAAGGAGCAGAAAAGCGACTCAATGCCGTGCTGATGTTGGCCATGTCGAAGCTCGAGGTGACCCGCACCGAACGGAAGGCCGCCTCGAGCGTCGTGACCAAGGTTGTGCTGATCCTATTTTTCTTGGCGGGTTCTCTCGTGCTGCTCGCGTACCTAATGAAAACGTAGACGACTGCATCGTTCTGACACGCAGCATTTTGGCGCGCTGGGATTCAACGCCTAGCGGAATACTCCAACCTATCTTTGCGTTTCGCTCGGGCGGTCCAGTGTTATACAGACCGCCGCTAGGAGGCCCCTGAAGATGAAGTATGCCCTCTCGTTCTTGGCTATCAGTACGGCGCTCGCTTGCGGCTCGGATCCGCCGCCACCGCCGAGGACACCCGACGCTGCGCCGTCCGATGCGCCGCCGCCGTCTCCTGCCTCTGCGAGCTCGAACAATCAGAAGCCGGACGACGATCCGCGCAAGTCCAACATCAACATCTCCGACGAGATCAAGAAGGCCTGCGGAATCACCGACGCAGAAGCGTTCTTCGCCTACGACTCGGCCAACGTCCGACCCGAGGACAAGGCCGTGCTCAGCAAGCTAGCCACGTGTTTTACCACCGGGGCACTCAAAGGCCGCGAAATGCGCTTGGTGGGGCACGCCGACAATCGTGGGGAAGAGGACTACAACATGCTGCTCGGCCAGCGTCGCGCTGACAACGTCAAGGGCGCAATCGTTTCGGCCGGCATGGCGGCAGCCAAGACCTTCACCACTTCGCGCGGCGAGCTAGACGCCACCGGTGCCGACGAGGCGTCTTGGACGAAGGATCGTCGCGTGGACATCGTGCTCGGTCAGTAGAGCACGCTCAGCTCAATGGCTCCCGCTGCAGCTCAGAACGTTCCGGCGCTCGATCCGATTCAACTCGTATTGGGTGCGTCGGGCGTGGTGCTGGTCGTCCTGGCTTTGCTGGTCGTTGCCTCCGTCCTAGTGTGGCTAATTTGGTTCCTGAAGGGCGCGCAGTTACGCCG
>Ga0163144_10017922_pt1 | contig 14380 bp, 12 predicted proteins | sample OliLak19BULKMAT1_FD_123175 | JGI IMG/M metagenome (GOLD analysis project Ga0163144, IMG submission 123175) | Freshwater microbial mat bacterial communities from Lake Vanda, McMurdo Dry Valleys, Antarctica - Oligotrophic Lake LV.19.BULKMAT1 | ecosystem: Environmental > Aquatic > Freshwater >... | reverse complement strand
ATCACGTTTGAGCAGATCGACGCGCACCGCGCGAAGACCGAAAGCGCGCTCGGCTCGCAGACTCAACGAGGCACGATGTCTGCGAGCGTCACCCATTCGAGGGACATCGTAGTCATCTGGTTGGAAAAGTGAACCAACCGCGCCCGCCGGGCATCGTGACAAGCTCAGTGCAGAAACCGCACCTCGCTGAGCAGGCTCAGCAAGTCTTCGAAGTTCAACGGCTTGCGCAAAAACGATACGCCTCTCGCACGCGTCGCGGCAATCAGACGGTCGTCGTTGGCAGCGGAGATGACGATGGGAATGACCGACTTGTCCAGACGCGCCAATCGAGCGATAAGCTCGGCCCCACTCATGCCGGGCAGATCCAGGTCGATCAGAGCGATTTTCGGGGACGCACCCTGCGCGAGGACTACCAACGCCTCTTCCGCAGAGCCCACTGCGGTCGTAGCAAAACCCGAGTGGCCCAACAAGGTCGCCAACGCCCGACGAGAGACCCGCTCGTCCTCGACGATCAACACCATCGGGCTAGGCCCATCGACTTGTTGCAAATGCTCCTCTCGGCCAGTCATCTCTTTGACTCTGCAAACCGGATACCGGTCTTACTAGGATTTACAACTCACTTCCTTAACCGCACTTGCGACCGTTCAAACACGGATGTGAACGGTGACTGCTGGCAATTTTACGCATCTCATCGCACTAACTGTCGGACCTCCATCTGTCACGGCTATCATGATGGCCTCACGCCATCATCGGTGCGGAACGGACAATCCATTCCGGATTCTCCATATAATAGTCTTGTAGCTTTTGCGTTCTGACCCCCGGTCCCCTACAACGGGTTGAGCAAGGAGACGTCGCTTCGTGTCCACCGAACCGCAGCCATCGTCGTCGTCCCGCAAGCCACCCTATGGCCGCGGTGCCCACCGGTCCCGCAGTCACGAGTCTGCCCACGCCGAGGAGGCCGACCAGTCGGCCGTGACGAGCCATCCACTCGTCCCCAGTGGTGCGCCTCAGCTGATCGCCACCCAGGCAGTATTACTCCAGTTGCTGACCGACCTTCGGCAGGCCAAGCTTTTCGCTTACGACAGTGAGTTCATCGGTGAACTGACCTACGTCCCGAAGCTTTGCCTTATCCAAGTCTGCTGGGCGCAAGGCGTTGCGTTGATTGACCCCTTGGCGCCGGGCGTCGACGTTATGCCTTTCTGGGAGCTGTTGACCGACCCGGCCGTCACGAAGATCGTCCACGCGGGTCAGCAGGACGTCGAACCGGTCGCTCGGTTGCTGTCGCGACCCGCGGTCAACATCTTCGACACGCAGATCGCCGCCGGGTTGGCGGGCCTGCCCTACCCCCTGTCACTGGCCAAACTGGTGATGGAAGTTACCAGCGCCCGGCTTGCCAAGAGCCTGACCTTCAGTCATTGGGATCAGCGACCTTTGTCCTCTATGCAGTTGCGCTACGCCGCCGACGACGTGCGCTACCTGCTTGCCGTTTACGACTACCTGAAGTCCCGCCTGGACGCGTTCGGTCACACAACCTGGGCATTGGCCGAGAGTGACGCGATCTGCCAGGTGGATGAGTTCGGCTTCGACCCCACCCATGCGTACACGCGTATCCGTGGCGCGACCAGCCTTCCGCCGCGCAACCTCGCGGTCTTGCGCGACCTGACGATCTGGCGGGACCGTTGCGCCCGACATCATGACGTCCCACCCCGCGCGTTCTTGAAAGACGAAATCCTCGTCGACCTCGCGCGGCAACCAGTCAAGTCGATCGACAAACTCGACCGCGTCAAAGGCCTGCCACGACCGGTGGAAGCCGAGTACGGTCAGGAGATCGTGAACCTGACCGCGACCGCGATGTCCTCGCCGGACGTGAATTTGCCACAGATCAACGACTACGAACCCTCACCACCGGCACGCTTCAATGCCGAGGCGCTCTGGGCGACGGCGCAATGCCTGGCGATCGGGCGGCACATCGACCCGAACCTCGTCACGAGTCGTCAGGAAGTCGGTGAACTGCACCGTCGACTGACCGCTGGTGAACCAACCAACACGATGCGTATTATGACGGCCTGGCGCCGAGACGCGATGGGTGGCCCACTTGTTTCGCTGTTCAACGGTGAGCGCACCCTCGACGCGAAATGGACAGACGGCACACTGCTCGTATCAAAATAGCGTCACCACCGATCGCGCTGAGGAGAACAACCCATGCCCATCTACGAATACACCTGCAAGTCCTGCGACAAAACCTTCGACCACCTCGCCCGCACGATGGCGACCAACGACGCGGGCGTGGCGTGCCCCAAGTGCGGGTCGACCCAGACGGCCCGGGCACTGAGCGTCTTCGCTGTCGGAGGTCCTGCCGAGCAGAAGTCCTCGTCACCGGCGGGACCCGGATGCGGGCGCTGCGGTGGTCCTGGACCGTGCGCGATGGGGTAGCTCGCCTCATCACCAAGGGATAAACAGCTTCGAAATGATCGACCTTGAGTAACCACTGGCCGCGCGAACCGCGTTATGGGTTCGTCACGGCGACCGTTGCGGTCGGGGGTTGCTTGAGCCGCTGGGCGACGCCCTTGCGCTCGTCGCTGCTCAGGGGGCGGATGGTCATCGACAGTTTCTGATCGGCAACCAAAATCTCCGTCACCTTCATCGGCACACTGCCGTCGTCACCGGTGCCCAACGGCAGGAACAGCACGGCATCGGTCGGTTGACTGTTGAGCGCGGCCAACATCAGTCGCGCCAGGCTCGCGCTGGTCGCTGCTTCGTTTGCGGTGCCATCGGGCTCGATCTCCGCGCCGCGCTGCCAGACCGCGAGCTTGCGCTGAAGGCCACCGGTGATTTTGTCGCGATAGTTAGCGTACATCGACTCGGGCATCGGCAGGTTTCCACCGAGCACCTTCACGAGGTCCAGCCGCAACTCGCCTTTCTCGGTGACCTTGGGGGCAAAGTGCAGGCTGACGACGGCGCCGAAATCCTTCACAAGCCCCGCGAGGATGATGCGATCTTTACGGAAGATGAGGACCGGATCGCGAACATATTGCTCGTAGCCCGCGCGCCAATTGCGAATGCCGCCCCACTTTTCGACGATCGAGTTGATCGCTTCCTGGGAAAAGTCGACGTTCATCGGCTCGGTCGGGATAGCCGACATCGCGGGGTTCGTCGCACTGCGCGCCTCGGCAGCTCTGGCGCTGGCGGCAAACTCTCGGGCACGCAAGAGCGTCCCTTCAGCCTCGCTGGCCAGCAGGGCTCGTTCCTCAGCGGTCAAGGTGGCCCGGGCGTACCAGTCCGGAGATCCGCGCAGCAGATAGATCGCTACCAAGACCATTACGATCGTGACGATCGCCACAGTGACGATGATTCGCTTGAGCCAGGTGGTGAGAGTGCGTCTGTTCAACGGTGTCCAGTGAGCGGCGGTTGGTCGGATCGTACTCCAACCTAGATCAAAACCGCCAGCCGGTTTCTCTATAAGAATAAGGTTTGAGCAAACGGTTGGTTGCAGGCGCAATCGGACGATACGTCTTGCGGTCCACACATCTCCCCCGAATTGCCACGAACTTGCCACCGCAACTGGCGCAAGATCGATTTGCCGATTGCGCCCTGAGCCTGACGGGTTACACTCGACATATGACCGGCCCGGTGACGCAAACCAGCGACGCGACAGTGGAATACTGTCGCCGCGCGCGCCAGTTGCGAGCCCGCTTCCCACGACAACCCGACCGCCTGCATCGGGCGCTGCGCGAGCTGACACCAAACCCTCCCGAGAGCCGTTCGACGTTAACATCGCGTGCCAGTGTGACCCCGGTCACACGCGTTACAGTCTGCCCCGCCGCCCTGTTGGGCGTGCCGGCCGACCAGGAAGTCGTTGTTCGCCGATTCGTAGATCATGTGCGCGTATCCCTGGCTGCAAATCCTTTGCTGACGTTCGATCACCGCAGACAGTTGCTGCGCGTCGCCGATCGGCTTGGGGTCGGCCGGTTTCACGCCAACTTGGTGATGGCGGCGCTACTGCATGAGAACGGCACACCCCAGCGGACAATCATCGCCGAGAAGCCAAATTTGCGGGCAAAGTCGCCTTTTGTCCTGACTGCGGTTGTGACGCAAGTGGTGGTAATTGCCACCGTGCTCGCGATCTGGGCTTGGATTTAAGCAACCGACGGTTTCGCGCTCGATTTCCAGCTTCCCCCTGCCAACTCGCTGAAAAGACGCTCCTTTTCTCTCATCACAACCCTTCCCGTTTGGCGCGGCATAGAATCTGCATACGTATAGCAGCCAACTGTCCGATAGGTGCTATGGGACGATTGATCGCTGTTTTGACACGAGGAGCTGTTTATGAAGCCGCAGATTCCCCTGTGCTGCACACCGAACGCCTTCACTCTGTTGAGCCAACAACTCGAAGACGTCGAGTCGCCTGACTCCCTGTTGAAGGGCGCGATCGCGGTATCGATGCATCAATTGGACGATGTGGATGTCGCCAGCGTGGAAGAAACGTTGCAAGGCTATGCAGACATCATCCAGTCGCGCGTGCGCGGCTCACAAGAGCAGGCGCTTATTGCTCACCTGCACGAGCACCTATTTGAAGAACTGGGCTTTCGCGGCAACACGAGCGACTATTACAACCCACTGAACAGCTATCTGCCGATCGTCCTCGAGACGCGGCAAGGTTTGCCGATCATCCTGAGCCTGATCTACGTCGACGTTGCCCGCCGACTTGGATTGGACGCCTGGGGTGTCGCGCTACCGGGCCACTTCCTGGCAGCCATTCGCACGGGCGACTCCTTGATGCTCGTCGACCCCTTCGAACGCGGCAAGCTGGTCACAGCCGACGAAGCCCATGCCCGCATTAAAGAACTACTCGGCGATGAGGAAACGTGGAGCGAAGACTATCTGCAGCCCGCGAGCACCCGTCACTGGTTGACGCGCATGATCCAGAACCTGCTGAACGTCTTCACCAACACCGGCCGCTACAATGACGTCGCTGCCATGCTGGAGATGGAAATCCTGCTCTGGCCGGAACAACACCAGCTCGAACGGGACTTAGCGCTGGTCCTCGCTCGCTGCGGCCTTTCACGCCCCGCGTCGAAGTTGCTCGACCAATATCTACAGGCCAATCCGGATGACCCGCAACGAACCCAGTTACAACAGTTGCTTGAAGTGTTAGGAAGTTAGGCCTTGTTACCCTCTCTCATTACGCCGGAAGAGGCACCAGATCAGGTACTTTCTTACAACACATGCCAACACCAAGTTGTCATCCCGAACGGAGCGGCTGCGATGTGAGGGATCGGACTGACCAGAAACGCTCGGAGAATCGATCCCTCAGGTCGCTACCGCTCACCTGGGGTTGAAATACGGCGCGCTTCTCTGTGGCCAAGCCATCCCTTTGGCAGTGCCTACCCCTTCACGCTTTCCAGAATCCGCTCATAGCTTTCGCGCCGCCAGGCAGGCGCGACTTCTTCTGCGACATCCGGGAACAGTTCCAGCAGGTTGTCCGCAGTGACTTTCCACAGGCCGAAGACCTTCACCCCCGGCGTGTCCACGACCGCCCCGCCGACATCCAGTGGGTAATATCTTGCACTGGTCGTTGTATGCCGCCCTTTCTCGGTGAACTCTGACACGTCGCCAACACGAATGTCCAGCGCGGGTTGAATCGCCGTAATCAGGCTCGACTTCCCGACACCACTATGCCCAGCGAGGACGGTGATCTTGTCTTTCAAGATCGACCGCAGTTCATCGAGACCGACGCGGGCGTTCACGCTCGTCTTGACGGTGCGCACACCGATCGATCCGTAATACGCCAGCACGTCCAGCGGCTCGGGCGTCATCGTCAGTTCGTCAAACTCGACGTCCTCGTCCGTTGCAACGACGACCGCTACGGGTTCGACGACGTCGCTGTCCGTCTCCACCGTCTGGTCTGCAAGATCTGTTTTGTTCAGGCAGATGATCGGTTCCAGCCCCCCCGCTTTGGCGGCGATGAGCAACCGGTCGATCAACCCCCACTTCGGTCGCGGGTTGGCCGCAGCGGCGACGATCAGCATCGCGTCGGCGTTGGCGACAACGGGGTGCTCGTTCTGCTGCTTAAAACTGTCGGCCCGTGTCAGGACGGTCCGCCGGGGGTCGACGCGCTCGACGACGCCCTCGGGTTTGCCACTCTCGTGCAGCTTGGCCGACTTGCGAAACCGGACAAAATCACCGACCACCACCCCCGTTGACGACGTCTTGTTCAATGTCTTGCGCACCGTGCAGAGGTGCGCGACCCCTTCATGCACGACCTCACAGAACAGTGAAAACACCTGCACAACCCGCCCGACCGGCAGCAAGTCCAACTCGGGTGATGCATCGGCGGCGTCCTGACGCATCTGCGTGGTCTTGGCGGTCTTGTTTCGCTGAAGGTTCTTGTTCTTGTCCGTGAACCGCTGATTCGTCTCAACACGGTCCTCGTCCAACCCACCGGACATGTAACGGCTGGTCAAATCCTTCTCGCGCGGGGCTTTCTTGGGCTTTCGGCTCATCGTATGTGTTCGATCGTGACTCAGTCCCACTGCGAACGCAAGGCCAGTTTCAACCACGGAGATGCCGAGACACGGAGGCGCGCTCGCCGTTCGTGGATCGGACTGGGAGGAACGCTTCCTGAGACGGAACAAACAAAACAACCTCGTCGGCCTCATCTGCAATCTCGCCCACCGCAAGTTGGCCTCCGTGTCTCCGCGGTGAACCTCTTCTTTCGCGTCTGCGCGCTTTCGCGGTTAACTTCCCAAACCAGATGCAGCGAATTCTTCTGCTCATCACTGACCTGCAGATCGGTGGCACACCCACGGTCGTTCGCGAACTTGCCGTTCGGCTCAACCGCGCGGGAAGCGCGACCGTCGAAGTGGCCTGCCTGTCGCCATGGGGACCGGTCGCGGACCAACTGCGCGACCTGGGCGTGACGGTCCATGCTCTTAATGCGCGTGGGCCTTACCACCTGCCTGCCGTCGCGTCGCGGTTCGTGAAACTTGTCCGCCAAGGCAAGTACGACACCGTTGTCAGCTTCCTCGTCCACGCCAACACGGTCGCTGCGATCGCGTCGCGGTTTGTGAAGGGGGACGTGAAGTGGATTCAGTCGATTCAGACGACCCAACCGACCCCGCGGTGGCACTGGAACCTTCAGCGGTTTGTCGCGATGACCGCAGAACGACTGGTTGTGCCCAGCGCGTCGGTCGCGACGTGTGCGCACGACTGGGCAAGCGTCGATCGCGAAAAGATCACTGTCATCCCCAACGCGGTCGACCCTGCCGAATGGCATCTTTCGCCCGTAGCGACTGCAACCGACGTGGCCTCACCGGTTGCGATCGGTTTCATCGGGCGATTGGACCCGGTTAAACGCGTGCCGCACCTGCTGCAGGTGATCACGTCGCTGGAGGTTGTGGCCCAACGGCCCATCCACATCCACATTTACGGTGAAGGTGCCGACCGGGGACGGATCGAGGACTTCATCGCTGCCAACGGGTACGGCAACAAAGTCACGCTTCACGGCGCGATCGCCAAGCCACAGGACGCGCTCGACCGAATCGCGGTGCTGGTGCTGCCGTCGATCGCGGAAGGATTCGGATTGGTCTTGATCGAAGCGATGGCCAGCGGTGTGCCGGTCGTCGCGATGCGCGTGCCCGGGCCGGTCGACGTGGTGCGCGATGGTGAGACGGGATTGCTCGTTAACGCGCATTCGCCGTCGGAACTCAGCTTTGCAATTGATCGGTTGATACGAGAGAACGACTTGCGCCAACGGTTGATTCGCAATGGTTTGGTCGAAGTGAGAGAGCGGTTCAGTTGGGATGTGGTGCTGGGTCAGTATCAACGATTGCTGGGGATCGCGCCGTAAACTGCGTGCAATTGCCAGAAAGATTCGACCGACCACTTCCCCTCACCCGGCCCTCTCCCGGCCTACTGCGGGTACGCGGGGGAGAGGGAGAGATCGCTCAGCGCTTCGCGACGGTGCCCACGTATTCCTGCAAGGGGCGCACACTCCAACCGTTCTTCTGCAGCTCGGCGATCGCTTTCACCACCGCGGTGGCGCCGGTCATTGTGGTGACGATGGGGACCTTGGCCAGCACCGCCATCGAGCGGATCTTGCCTTCGTCGGTCTGCGGGCCCTTTTTGGTCGGCGTGTTGATGATCATTGCGACCTGGCCGTTCTTGATGAAATCCTTGATGTTGGGCCGACCCTCGCTCAGCTTGGGAATGCGCTTGGAGGGCACGTCGGCCTTGGCCAGTGCATGGTACGTGCCGCTGGACGTGATGATCTCAAAACCAAGTTCGACCAGTTGCTGCGCCAGTTCGACGGCAGCGGCCTTGTCCTCATCCTTGACGCTGATGAAGACGGTCCCCTTTGTCGGCAGGTTCGTCCCCGCAGCGATCTGGCTCTTGGCGAACGCCGCTGCGAAGTTGGTATCGATGCCCATCACCTCACCGGTGCTGCGCATCTCCGGGCCGAGGATGACGTCGACCCCCGGGAACTTGGAGAACGGAAAGACCACTTCCTTCACACTGACGTGCTTGGGGTCAGGCTGTTCGGTCGCGTTCAGTTCCGCCAGCGTCTTGCCCGCCATCACCTTCGCCGCGATCTTCGCCCACGCGATGCCCGTCGCCTTGCTGACGAATGGCACGGTTCGCGACGCCCGCGGGTTGACCTCGATGACGTAAATCTCGTTGTCCTTGATCGCGTACTGCACGTTCATCAACCCTTTGACGCGCAGGGCTTTGGCCAGCTCCTTCGTCTGTCGTTTCAGTTCCGCGACGATCTCTTTCGACAGGCTGTAAGGTGGCAGCGAGCAGGCGCTGTCACCCGAGTGAATTCCAGCCTCTTCAATGTGTTCCATGACACCAATGACGATGGCGTTCCGGGGCAATGAATTGCCAGTTTCCAGTTGCCGGTTGCCAGTGGAAGAGGAGCCTTTGCCTTCACTGGCAACTAATTCCTCCGGCTCATAGTCCGCGATGCAATCGACGTCGCACTCGGTCGCGTTATCCAGGAATTTGTCGACGAGGATCGGCGCGTCCTGGATAGTCGACGCGTCGACTGCGTTGGCCATGTAGTAGTTGAGCTGGTCTTCGTCCGAGACGATCTCCATCGCGCGTCCACCGAGCACGAAGCTGGGGCGGACGAGGACGGGGTAGCCAACGCGCTTGGCGATCTGCCGGGCTTCGTCGATGTTGCGGGCGATGCCGTTGGCCGGCTGTTTCAGCCCAAGTCTCTGCAGCAAATCGCGGAACTGCTCACGATCACCGGCGGCGTCGAGCGAGTCGATCGAGGTGCCGATGATCGGGACGCCGGCCTCGGCGAGCCCGCGGGCGAGGTTCAGCGGCGTTTGGCCGCCGAACTGGACGATGACGCCTTGCAATAAGTTACCAGTTGCCAGTTGCCGGTTGCCAGTGGAAGAGGTGCCTTTGCCTTCACTGGCAACTGGCAAATGGCCACTGGCAACTGATGCAAACGGTCCACCATTCAGCCGCTCGCAGATGTTCAGAATGTCTTCGTGCGTCAGCGGCTCGAAGAACAGCAAGTCCGATGTGTCGTAGTCAGTCGAGACCGTTTCGGGGTTCGAGTTGATCATGACCGACTCGACACCGATCTCGCGCATCGCGAACGCGGCCTGCACGCAGCAGTAGTCGAACTCGATCCCTTGACCGATGCGGTTGGGGCCACCGCCGATGATGATGACTTTTTTGCGATCGGTGAGGCGGATTTCGTCTTCGTGGACGACCTTGCCGTTCACGGTGACCGGCGTCTCATACGTGCTGTAGTAATACGGCGTCGCGGCCTCGAACTCGGCGGCGCAGGTGTCGACGAGCTTGTAGACGGGCATAACACCGGCGGCTTTCCGCGCGGCGCGCACTTCCGAGACGGGCTTGGCCCAGTTCTGTGCCAACTGAACGTCGCTGTAGCCCAGTTGCTTGGCCGCCTGCATGATGTTGGCAAAGACCTCGGGCTTCGTGTCCCTGTACGCCCAGTGCGCCGCTGCCTCTTCCGGCGTACCCTCAAAATCTACCAACTCCTTCATCTGCGACAAAAACCACACGTCAATGTTTGTCAGTTCGTGGATCGCGTCGACGGTCCAGCCCATCTTCATCGCGTAGCGGACGTAGTAGAGCCGGCCCTGACTGGGGACGGAGAGTTTTCGCCGCAGCTTGTCCTGTGGGATCGGCCAGATGTCGTCGGCGGACTCGCCTTGCGTGGTCTTGTCGGCGTTGAGGTCGTCGGAATGACGGGCCGTCGCCGGCAACCCCGTACCACGGGCGGCCCGTCCGTGATTTTCTTTTTCAGCAGACGAAGACTCGGGCGAGCCGCCCGTGGTACGGGTGGAATTCAGCCACTTGTCGTATTTATCTAAGCCGAAGCCGAAGCGCTTTACTTCCATGCTCCGGATGCCCTTCTGCAGGGCTTCCTTGAACGTGCGGCCGATGGCCATCGCTTCACCGACGGACTTCATCTGGGTCGTCAGCGTCTCGTCGGCATCGGGGAATTTTTCGAAGGTCCAGCGCGGAATCTTGATGACGACGTAGTCGATCGTCGGCTCGAAACAAGCGCTGGTGTAGAGCTCGTAGTCTTCCTTTTGAGTGGTAATGCCGGGCCCAGCGGAGCTGGGCGCGCCCACGCGCTTTTTGGTGGTGATGGGATTGGGAAGCTCGTCGAGCGTGTAACCCACGGCAAGCTTTGCGGCAATTTTGGCAATCGGATAACCCGTGGCCTTTGATGCCAATGCGCTGCTGCGCGACACGCGCGGATTCATCTCGATGACGACCATGTCCCCGTTGTCGGGGTTGATGCCGAACTGGATGTTGCTGCCACCGGTTTCGACGCCGACGGCGCGGATGACCTTGATGCTGGCGTCGCGCATCCGCTGATATTCTTTGTCGGTCAGCGTCTGGATCGGCGCGACGGTGATCGAATCGCCAGTGTGGACGCCCATGGCGTCGATGTTTTCGATCGAGCAGATGATGATCGCGTTGTCTTTGCGGTCGCGAACCACCTCCATCTCGTACTCTTTCCAGCCGATGACGGATTGCTCGATCAGGATTTCGTTGACCGGCGACGCGTCGATGCCGCGCGTGACGATGTCTTCGAATTCCTCGATGTTGTACGCGATGCCACCCCCGGTGCCGCCGAGCGTGAAGGCCGGGCGGATGATGAGCGGCAAGCCGAGCTCGGCCAGCACGTTTCGCGCGTCGTCCATGTTATGAACAACGCCCGAGCGCGGCACGTTCAGGCCGATCGAGAGCATCAGTTCCTTAAAGACCTGCCTGTCTTCACCCCGGTGGATGGCTTCGCGGTCGGCGCCGATCATTTGCACGCCGTACTTCTTGAAGATGCCCTGGTCGAAACAGGCCATCGCGGTGTTCAGGCCGGTCTGGCCGCCGAGGGTGGGCAGGACGGCGTCGATCGGGGTGCCCTTGGATTTCTCGTAGATCAAGATCTTTTCGATCGTCTCGGGAAGGATCGGCTCGATGTACGTGGCGTCGGCGAACTCGGGGTCGGTCATGATCGTGGCGGGGTTGCTGTTGATCAGGACGATGCGATAACCCTCTTCCTTCAGCGCGCGGCAGGCCTGCACGCCGGAATAGTCGAACTCGACCCCCTGCCCGATGACGATAGGGCCAGCGCCGATGATCAGAATCGTGTGAATGTCAGTTCGCTTGGGCATGGTTGGTTCGCACAGGGACAACGGTCGGGACATCGCTCGGGTTCAGGAGCGATAAAATCGGGTGGAAGTGTACGGGGAACGGGGTGAAATTCCAGCATACGGGACCGGCGTGATGCGATTGCCCTCCGGCCTTTCTCCCATGTATCCATGGAAGAGGTAAGGGTGAAGGTGATTTCGACTTTTGAATGGCTCGCGTCGTTCGTTCGATCCCGGATACACTGACCGACCCATGCCATCCGATTCCCTTACGCTGTCCGTCGTCGCCGCCGCGTTGTCGCCCGATCCACGGGTGGCGCCACAGATGGCGCGGTCACTGGGGTTGGGTGGGGTGCAGTTCGACGCGTTTTCGTCGTCGTTTGACGTGACGGACCTATCGCAAACCGGTCGGCGGGAATTTTTGCACGTCCTGTCGAACGAAGACATGCAGTTGGCCGGTCTGCGCGTCGACCTGGGCATCAAAGGATTCGGTGTCGGGGCGGATATCGACCGATTGCTGTCACAACTGGGCAAAGTGATGGACGCTGCGCTCGGATTGCAGGCTCGGCTGGTGTGCGTGGACCTGGGCCCGCTGCCCGAACCGATCGTCGTCGAAAAACCGAAGCCGACGGTGAACCCCGACCTAGCGGGGATGTTGATCTTGCCCCCGTCGGTGTCGGTCCCCCCGCCGATGCCTGCACGGGTTGCGACACCGGTGGAACTGGCGTTTGAGGCATCGGTCACGTCGGCGATGCTGGAACTGGCCAACCGGGCCGACCGGTTCGGGGTCACCCTGGCGTTTCGGTCAGACCTGTCATCGTTCGCGGCGTTGCAGCACGTGCTGAACGCTGCCCGCTGTCCGTGGTTTGGCGTCGATCTCGACCCGGTCTCGCTGCTGCGCGATGCGTGGTCGGTCGATGAGATTTTCTCGGTCCTCGGTCCACACGTTCGTCACGTTCGCGCTCGCGACGCTGCCCGTGGGGCCGACAATCGCACAAAACCCATGCCGATCGGTCGCGGGGACACGAAGTGGGACGAGTTTTTGCACAATCTCGACGGCGCTGCGTATCACGGATTCCTGACGATCGACCCGCTGGAGCTACCCGATCGCCAGTCCGCCACCAGCGCGGGGGTGAAGTATTTGAAGCTTCACGGCGTGTTATGATGCCCTCCCTCGTCATTCCTGAAACAAATCCTTAGAATCCCCGCCGCCCGATATGGCCAAGCAGCGCAACGATCTCCTCGACCGACTCGGGTACCTCATCCTGCGGCTTATCACCGCGGCGCTGCATTGTTTTCCCGTCAACCTCAACCATAAGACCGCAAAGCTCATCGCGTCGATCGCGTACCGGGTCGATCGCAAGCATCGCAACCGTGTGCTGGGAAACCTCAAGCGCAGTTTCCCACATCTGACCGATGCCCAGATTGCCGTCCTCGGTGAACGCAGCTTTCAGAGCATGATGATGGCCGCCGTCGAGGTGCTGTTCACGACGCGACTGATCCGCCTGGACACCTGGCCCCGCTACGTGACGCTGAAGAACTTCGAGCCGGTCCTCGAGCTATTGCTGAGCCGCAAACAAGGTCTGTTGATGCTGACGGCCCACTACGGCAACTTCGAGATCCTCGGCTACCTGATGGCGACGCTCGGCTTCCCCACCGCCAGCGTCGCCCGGCCTTTGGATAACCCCCACATCAGCAAGTACCTCTTCGACGTCCGCGAACGGCTTGGTCAGCGCGTCATCGTCAAGCAGGGCGCGACCGAGGACGTCGTCGCGGAGATGGAAGCCCACAACGCCGTCGGCTTCGTCGCCGACCAGAACGCCGGGCCCAAGGGCATCTTCGTCGACTTCTTCGGCCGCCGTGCCAGCACGTACAAGTCGATTGGCCTGGTCGCGATGCAGTACAACGCCCCCGTCGTCGTCGCCTACGCGCGGCGAATCGGTGACGAGTTCAAGTTCGTCATCGGCGTGCAGGACGTCATCTACCCCGCCGACTGGCAAGACCAGCCCGATCCCCTCCGCTACATCACCCAGCGATACAGCAAAGCCATCGAAGATTTCATCAGTGACGACCCAGGCCAATACTGGTGGGTCCATCGACGATGGAAGACACGGCCTAAGGGTGAAGTGCCCGAGGCATTCGATTGACACTCGTTTAGCCGGGTGGATCGCACGCGCTATTTAATGTAGGCATCGACTGACCGAGCGAATATCAGAAAAGCACGTCGCAAGCGACGCGGCTAAACAGGTTGAACAGGACATTTACCCGTTCACCCCTTCGGCACGAGGAAGCTCAAATGATGTGCAGCATGGATGCAGTGCAACCGGCGCCATTCATCGCCCGTCAGCTTCCCGAGAAATGGGCTCGGTTGGAACGACGTTGCGGTGTTGAATCGCGAGACAGCTGACTCGAAGGCCCCTAACTGGCCGTTGTCGTCACTGGCGCCGGTGGGCATCAAGGATGCCGGCCCGTTTACACCGGCGGGCATTTTTCCGGTTTTCAGCATGATCGGTTTGATCAGCCATGACCCGAACATCTTGAAGCCCAGGGGCTTGGGAACGTCACCGAACCCATCAAGGCTCTTGTCGAAGACCATCGCCAGGTGCTCGAGGTTTTGCGCCAGTCCCCACGCCCCGGCGCGATCATACCCATTGGTGAGTAAACGACGGGCGTCGGTCACCGCGTCTTCGAGCGATTGAAATTGCAGAGGTCGGCGTTTCATGCCAAGCGATTATACT
>Ga0163144_10017919_pt1 | contig 14381 bp, 13 predicted proteins | sample OliLak19BULKMAT1_FD_123175 | JGI IMG/M metagenome (GOLD analysis project Ga0163144, IMG submission 123175) | Freshwater microbial mat bacterial communities from Lake Vanda, McMurdo Dry Valleys, Antarctica - Oligotrophic Lake LV.19.BULKMAT1 | ecosystem: Environmental > Aquatic > Freshwater >... | reverse complement strand
AGTGTAGACAGAAGTGCCGCCGCTCGGCAGCTCAAAGCGCAGGTTGTCCGCATCAATCAGCCAAACGTCGCGGGAAGATCCTTCTCCGATAAAGGCATTGTTCGTTGAGATGTCGCCATAGACGAGACCCGCGTTGTGAAGGCGGGCGAGAATGGAGGCGCATTTCGAGAGTGCGAACAGACGGCGGCGGGTTGATCCCGTATCGGCGTAATGAAAGAGCTGAAAGGCCATATTCTTGTCCGGATTTCCAGCAAGCCATTGGGGAAGCTTCTGTTGCTGATCTTTCAGCTTCTTCTTTGTTTTGCCGTCCAAATCAAAAATGCTGAAAGGCTTCATCCCATTCAGTAGTCGCATCACATAACCCGGTTCATCGCGCAGAATGGCGATAGGCAGGGAAACTGGAATACGGGAAGGCATAGGCAATAGGCGGATGTTCTGAAAACGGTCGCGTAGGTTGCCATTTTTGTCCGGTTGGCCGGATGCATCGAGCGGTTGCTTGATTGCCAAATCCGCGTCCTTGGTGCGGAAGACCACACCCTGGCCGCCTCTGGCGAGTTCATCGGCGAGGTAATGCAGATTGCGGTATTCGTCAGAAAGCGGCTTCGGTGCTTGAGTTTTATCGGATTTGTTCATCTGCCACCTCCTTCCGGCAAAGACAGGCAATGGTCTTGTCGTCGCTGTGCTTGGGCGTGGGCCACCTTTCAAGCATCTCGCGGATATGTCGGTTGGCGCTCACGGCGGCGAGGGCGCGATGCGCCTCAATAAAGCCCTTCACGAACCCGTCAACATTGTCCAAATCATCCGCCACACCGTCGGTGCAGAGCAGCACTGCGGCGCACTCATCTTCCGGCAACGACAAATGCCGCCAGTCCTTCGCGGACGCATTCGGCGAAAGCGCGACGGTGATGTTTGAAAAACCTTGCGACTTGTCCTCTGACAGCGACACGATGGAGCCGTCGGCCTTGACGGCGGCAGCCAGCCCGTCGCCGAGCATTCCCAATCGAATCGCGCCATCTCCAAGCCGGAACGCGAACAGGCAGGTGGCGGCGCAATCGCGGGGATCCAGCGGTGCAATACGAGAGAGCCAGTTGGTCTTAATCAGATTGAACAGAAAACCGTAGTCAATTTCAGTTTGATCGCGGCAGGCGTAAAACGCGTGTTCTACCGCAAAACAAGCGGCATCGCTACCGAGGTTGGAAAACGGCTTCGAGCCAAGGCCATCTGAAATGGCAATGCCGTCACCCCAGACATGATGGAACGATGCCCATGAATCTTGGTTCGGTTTACCTGTAGCGATATGTCCGGGGCCGCACACGCTTGCGCCAAAACTCTTCCAAAGGATCATGCAGCGCCCCCTTCTAACCAGCCGTCCAACGCGGCGAGCAAATCCTCCGCTGCAAACACATCGTCCCCCTTGAGTTGTGGATTCGCATCCGCGCCGATTTTGATGAAGCGGATCGTGTCAGATGGCAGGCATTCCTTCCAGCGCTTTAGTGCCCTCGCCTCGTCCAGAGGCCAAAAGCCATCGGTGAGGACCAAAACTTTACCGTCCGGAGTTTCCCCCAACTCTTGAATCAGGGCCTGCCCATTTGAAGCTCCGCTGCAAGAAAGCAGTTCCGCAGGAAACTCATCTTTCGTGCTCCAATCAGGGAAAGGGTGCGTTTCGGACGCCCAACCGCACAACCTGATTTCCGCGCGCGCATATCCGAGCCCCACCCATTGCGCGACGGTCATAACTACAGTTCTCATGCTAAACGACTTGCCGCCGTCGCTCATGCTGCCGGAGATGTCGCAAACCAAGCGGAGTATCATATGCGTTTCTCGATTGTTTTGGCGCGTTCCTCGATTCCTTCCATCAGCGTCTTCACCTGCTCGGAAAAGGTTTCTCCGCAACAGAGGGTCAGTTTAGCATCCTTGATTTTTTTCCTAACCGATTCCGTGTTGGGCGGGATACAGCAGGCGACGATACCACGACCCTCTACACCGCCGTAGAAGCGGACGAGGTTTTGCAGTTTCATGACTTGCTCCTGCGTCACATTGCCTGCCTTGCACTCCGCAATGTAGAGCGAATGGCCATCGGTGAACACGACGTCGAGCTCGTTGTATGCGGTATCCCAGCGATCAAATTTCCCAGCGTTCTTTCGATCCAACTGCAACTCGACATTAATGCGTAAGTCCTTGATGACTCCGGCATCCTCGTATGGTTTGAATTGCAGATAGAGGTATTCCTCAAACCAGCCGCCGGAAAGGTATCTTGCGAAACCGGGCCAGTTCTCAAAACGCAAATCCAACCCGCCCCCTACGACCGTTGCAACCTTGTTTCGGTCCAACTTAAAAATGAAGCCACTACTCTCCACCTGGAATGGCTCAAAAGTATCGTTAATTTCACGGAGTATTCCATAGCATCTGTGTATCCTGCCGCGATGCTTCCAGAGTGTTTCGGTCAGAAGATGGCTATCTGGCGAAAAATCAGCCATCGCATTATTTTTTGATAACTTGAGTTCATCGCCATTGAGGAGAAGAAAGGTTTCAACTGAGTTTATCGGTCTGATCAGTGCGCTTTGAAAATTGTCAACAAAGGTCACGCGACGGTTCCTGCTGTCGAAGTAAAACGGGACGGCACCCAGTGCGCGGGATGCGGCGAGCGCACCCGCAAACATGAGCTTTGTTCCGCCAGTCAGATTGATGCCGATGCGCGCGTTTGCGGGTAGCTTCTCGACGCGGCGGATGATTTGTTCGCGGACCGCGCTTGCGTCCCAAGGATCAACGGTAAGTTCGTCGAATCCACCGCCTCCAACGAACGCCCGCATACACTTTGCCGGGTATTCCTTCGAGTTCACGAAAATATGCCGTCTTGATTCGAATTGCCGGATGCCGAGCAAAGCGGGCATTCGCTGTTCGCCGAAAAGATGGAATGTCACATCAAATCCGATAGCGGCGTCTCGTGTCGCTTTCTGGTTCGCGCCATGTCGTTCAAGCCACTCGGCAGGCAACGAAATGGTTTCAGGCGGTTTGCCGATGACTGGCGACGCGATGAGCCGCTTTTTGAGAGAAGGATGTCCCAGTGCAGCAAATGCCCAGACGAACGCCATTACTGGAGTCCCCGGGCTGAGATACAGCGTGACAAGTTTTTCACCGGCTTCCTCCGCCACCAAGTCCAAAGCCCTCATGGCGCATGCATAGATGCCCTCGGTATCGTTAAGTTCTCGGAGTTTTTCGTTCTTGAACCAGATCTTCAAGCTACCGTCAACGTCTTGAACTCTAGATTTCAGCCAATTAATGAAATGCTTGTGCGCAGTGTCTGTGTTCGCGAACTTGGAGACAAATTCGCCGGTTGTCTTCCAATCGTCCTGCTGATGCTTTGCGCGGATTACCGCCAACTCCTCAGCGAAGGACTTCTGAGTCTCAATGCACACGGGAGAATCGTTATCCGCCCGTGTGTAACAAAGGATCACGACATCCGAATACGCTTGCGCCGCCAGTGCCGCAGCGATGGGACCGTCGGTTTTTTCAAATCCCAGCGATGCACGGAAGTCGGTGATGCCATACCAGGTGAGCAGAAACTTTTTCATTGCGGGTCTTCTTGTATGTAGGGTCTGAACCAGATAGTCTCGTTGGTCATACGGTTGACAAACACCGCACGATTCGGCTTCTCAATTCCTTTGAACTTGCCGATGCCACCGCTCACGAGTGCGCCTGCGTCATCCTCGTTCATGCAATAGGCCACGCGCAACTCGAACAAACTGAAAAGGTCTTTGCACGGCCCGGCGCAACGACGCCAGTTGTCAATGAACGCGAAGACAAAGGTGCCCTTGCGAGGGCCTTCGTCCGCGATACGCTTCAAGAGGTCGGCGGGCGAGGATGGTTCGCCGGGTTTGGACGCTTTGAATGCTGGCGCTGGATGGAGCGATTTTTCGGAATCGAGACCGTCCACAATCAACGCAGTGCGGCGTTTGCCGATGCTGTCCAGAATCTCTTGCAACGGCAGGGTGTCAGTGTCGTTGAATGCTTTGAATCGGGTCCCCATCGCCTGTGCCGCATCGGTTAGGCAGCTGCCTGGCGAGATTTCTCGCCCGTTGAAGTAGATGACTTGGTCGAATGCACCGTTGGCAGCCGAACTGGCAAGGGTCGAGGCAAGCAGTCCGTCGTGAATTTGATCATTATAACCGCTAAGCAGCACATTGAAGGCATTGCGCGTGGTCAGCGGAACGGTCAATGGGTCAGCGGTGAATGTCAGTTTCTCTCCCAAGAGCAGTGCGATTTCTTGTTCACTGGCCGGTTGGGATTCCTCAAATTTAGGACGGGACGGCAGATTCGCGCCGTTGAACACGCGGGTCTTCCCCGCCGAGCCGCGCTTTATCGCCCGTTCCGACAATTTTACAATATGCTCGCGGCAGAACGCGCTCTCCGCGAGCGGTATCAGGAAATTTATGTTGCCGGATTTCGCGCCGTTGGCGTTGTTGATGATGCCCTCGGGTGGACTCCGGAGTTCAGCCGCCGCCGAGTTGCCGCTGCCAAGGATCACCGCGGAATCCTCCTGTCCGCAGGCAAGTGCGATCCGGCATCCCAACTGCGTGATGATGGCTCCGATTGACAGCGTGTTGATCCCTTTCAAAGTCTGTGTCGCTAGAAGGATGTGGATGCCGAAGGAGCGGCCCTGCTTCAAGAGTTGCGAGAGAAGTTGCTCTGACGCCTCGCCGACCTGACGACTATCTGAAAACAGAACTTGAAATTCGTCGATCACGAGAAGGATACGGGGCAACTGCTTGAGGCTTGTTTTGCGGTATTCAGCGAAATCGCGAATGCCTGCTGTCTTGAAAATACGCGCCCGCTTTTCCAGTTCATCCACAAGGTGCCGCAGCACCGTCACGCCGTAATCGGGGTCGCTTTCCGTGGCGACCAATCGGGCGTGCGGAAGCGACGGGTTCGCATAGACCGTGAACTCCGTCGATTCCTTGTAGTCCAGCAGGTAAAGATCAACCTCGCCGGGCGGGTATTTCTCGCAGAGCGTGTGGATCATCACATGGAGCAAGTTGGACTTGCCGGAACCGGTCTTGCCAGCAAGCAGCGCGTGATGCTCGGAGTCAGTTGCGCCCAAGATCAGTGACACGCTCTCACCGGCGGGAGTCCAGCCGATTGGAATATCAAAGCCGCCGATGGTCGTCGCGCCTTTTGCAAAATTCGTCCAGAGGTCAGGCATGGATTTGCTGAAGCGCTCCTTAGCGGCGCAACGCTCGGCAAGCGTGGAGATGAAACCCTCCAGCGAGTCCTGCCGTGGCCATTGCTCCGGCTGGTAGGCGAATGAAAGGCCTTCACATCCGGCATCCGTGCCGCGCAACAGCGCGTCAAGACGCATGGTCGAGGTTGCCAGTGCGGCGCGAAACTTCGCGTATCGCCTGTCTTCCACGCGATTTCCATTAATCGCGATGATGGGCAGGACACCACAACGCGGGCCGTTCTCGCAAAGGCGTTCAAGAAACCATAGACTCTTGTCCGATAGTTGCTCCGGAACATCAAAAAGCAGCACCACCTTGTAACGCAGAGGTTTGTCGGCATTATTCGCGTTGTATTCCGACCAATTGGAAGTTTTGTCATTGAACCTGCGCTGAATGAGTTCCTCGACCTCGTCCGTCAGTTTGTCGAGCGCAGCCTCGATTTCGTCTGAGCGGGTGAGCACGCGTTGTTGCGGCACTAACTGTTCCACTTTTAGCAGTGACAAGAACGGCTCGGCCGATTGCCCGAGTTTCAGCGGGTCAATCAGAGTCATTTCCAACCGTCCTGGCGGCAGAGTTGACAGCAAGCGCAACAGGAGATGGTGCGCCAGACGCCTTTGCGCCGCGTTGTCTTCTGGCAAAACAAGGGCGAAGGCGAACGGAAACGGGATGGGATGCGGGACAAGACAGGAAAACATCTCGAAAGAAACTTGCTGAGAACCAAGTAAAAGACGCTTTGGCATTTCCGCTACCACCGGCAGGGCAGGGCCGAAATCCACGAAAGCAGGTTGTTGACGGCGAGGCCTCGAACCCGCCTGCTCGATTTCAGCCGTGGTCTTTTTCCATTCATTGGCAAAGACCGAGAGCCAATTCGCTTTCCTTGTCGCCCGGTTGGCGTTTGCCTTCTGCCTTTCATCCGTGAGACGCCGCTTCTGTTCCTCGTTCAATCCTTTCGCCTTTTCGAGTGCTGCGATTTTGCGACGGATTTCATCCAAGGTTTTTTGGAGTTCCGTTTTCCTTGCTTCCGCTTCCCGCCGCTTTGCCTCGAAATCGCACTTTGTCTGTTCCAGCGCGGATTTTCGGCTTGCAGCGGAATCAAGTTGCGTTTGAAGTGCTTGGCACCGCTTTTTCTCTTCGTCGTTGTCCTCGGCGAAGAAATAGTAAATCTTTACAATAAGCCAACGGTCGCTGATTTGCCGCTCAAGACCAGATTTCGCTTGGCCAATCGCACCAATATCCGATTCCACAGCGGCAATTCCTTGGTTTGCTGCGGCGATTTTGCCGTCTGTCTTCGCAATCTCGCGTTGGATGCTGTCCGACTGCTGGCGAAGATTCTTCTCTTGTTGCTGCGCATTCGCTGAACCTTTGCCGTGTTTTGCCGCATCTCCACGCAAGCCGGCGATGGATTGATCTATTCGATCACAGGCAGCGTCGAATTCGCGGTCAATGCGCACAAGTCCTTTGCGATACTCCGCGACAGCTTTGCTAATCTTGGTAATCGCATCACGATAATATTCGATAGTTCCGTTCATCACGTGCGCCCGCCGTCTTTGAACTTGATTGTCCGCGCCTCTTCCAAGCCACGATCAATGTTGAGTGCTTGTCGCAGGAACTCCTGGTTGAAATTGCGGAGCGAATCGATTTCCTTGAGGATCGGGTCAAGCGCATCGGCAATCATGGATGCGCCGAACGAATCGCGCACTCCGCCGCGGAAATTCTCGGTGCACAGCGCCGCCGTTCTGAATACATCGTCAAACATTGGCGCGCTCCTTTCCTGACTCTCGATCAATTGGAAGTTCAAGAACAAGATCTTCCGCGGCGACTGTCGGCAGAATGTCGGCGAAAATCTCGCCCGGCACCAGATAGTTGGATTGAAACGCAGGATTTCTACTCCTGATTCCATCCAGAAACGCACGCCATTCCTCTTCGGGCAGGTCAACAGATTGGCAATCAGCCGTCGATGCCAAGAGTTTCTCCGTGACGGCATCTACGCCATCCATATCCCCGGCGTTAACCGCGCTCCGAAGCATGTCAACTTCGGCGCTGACTTGCACGAGAATATCAGGACGGACAATAGCAAAACGTATTTTCATATTTTCTCCTCCTTTTCTTGGCGAATGAAGACAAGGCACGATTGGTCAATTTCGTTCTTGCGCGGCAGCATTCCCACAAGAGGCGAACCCGCTTCACGCAAGGTGTCGCGCAACTCCTTCTCTTTCACCGGCGGAAGATCGTGGATGTCACGCGAGCAAAGGGTGCATCGCGCGTCCGCCTGCTTGTGGCCTTCGGCCTGATATACCATGTGGTCTTTCTGTGAATAGAGGTAGTCGGCCGAGCCGCATTTAAACTCGAACGCCATCGAACCGCCCGCCGGCGCCCACATGCCTTCCCCACGCCCCCAAATAACCGGGACGCGCAAATCTGTCACAAGCAGATCCGTCTTTGTGTATCGCCCGTTGTCGCCAACGAAAGTCCGCCCTTGGGCCTCAACCCGTCCGCCCAGCGGTGCGAGCGCGTGCCGCGCCATTTGCTCTCCGAACTCGCCACTGAGATGTATGCGTGTTTTACGTGCGACGACGTTGCGCTCCGCGTCGCCTTTCGCCGCCATCCATTCGCCGCGATACTTGTCAACCAGTCCGCGATATGCGGGATTGCGGTCATAGAGATAATTCTGAAGCAAATGCCGTTGTTCTGCGGAAAGGTTCATCCTGTCGCGCAGGATGTCTGGCGTGATGGGATCGCCATGTTGGGTGGGGTTCCAGTGCAGCCATGAGTGAAACTGCGCAGCGGACGTATTGGTCGCGAGATAGGCATTCAGCGCCTGTTGTGCGGCGGTCAGCCTTTCGGTCGCGACATCAATGAATTGGGACACAGCAGCAAACCGCGCCGCACATTCCGCCCGCGACTGTTCCAGCGTCTGCTCCGCCAGCGCCAAAGCCTGCTTCGCGCATTCGACACGCTGCTCCATCGCCTGGTGATTCTCTTTGGCCAGTTCAAGGTCTGCTTGCGCTTGCTCCAACTCGGCTTTCTCTTGTTCAACAGCGTCTTCCGCATCTGCAACATCCGATTCCTCACTGGAACAGTCAGGAGACTCCCCATCTTCATCGTCTGGTTGTGCCTCACAAGCCGACAGTGCGGACTCAGAAGCGCTCATCACACTTTGACTGCTCTCCAAATTCTGTTGGGCATCCTCAACAGTCCTTTGTGCCACTTGCTCCTGGTGGATGGCGCTTTCCAACATACTTTCGCTGTTCTGAGCTTCTTCGCGAGCCTCCCCACATTTGTTTTCCGCAACGACGATCTGTTCTCGGCACGCGGATTCGAGCGCCTCGTGCACGGACAGCAGCCCGCGCAGGAGGTCTTCCAGATTTTCCACTTGGCCTACGGATACTTGTGCCATTGCGATTCCTGGACTTTTACTATTGAAAATAATCGCGCAGATGCGATGCGCGCTCGATCAAATACAACACCTGTTCCTCCGCGTTTGAGTTGAATTGATGCAACTGCTGAATCACCGCATTGTAATCCTCCTCAAACTGCGCCCGCTTCTGGTCCTGCCAGGTGTCGCCAAGCGAGGAGAACGCGCCGTTAAGGTTTCCCACGGCGTCGTTGAGCGAATCAATGAACAGTCGCAATGAATGTGCGAAGCGTTCCAGCTCCTCCGGGTCTGCGAATGCCTGTGCCATTACCAATATCCTCCTTCTTCTTTCAAGTTCGGTTCAGCCGATGTCGGGACGGCATTGGGGTTTAGCGACTTGCTGCGGGTGGTCACCGACATTGTGACCTTCCGAAAAAACTCGTGAACTTTGTCCGCATCCGTCGCGTGGAATACGGTGTTGCGAACCGGCGAGCCATTCACTTCCGCCAACACGGGTGTTTGCGAGATGAATCGCTCAAGAACCTGCGTTCCGGGATTCTCGCCGATTCCCATCGCCATAAAAAAGCACTTTGCCGAACGCCCGCCGGTGATGAGCGCATCCAGAGGATGCTCCCAATCGTCCGTAGGTTGTCCATCTGAAACCAGCACCACTGTCGGACGATAGGCGCGTGACGGAATGACATCTTTGTCCTCAATCAGCCTTTTGGCCAATGAGAACGATGCCCCCATCGCCGTGCAACCATCCGCCTCCATATCCGTCCAGTTCACTGAAGAAGCGACTCCAGGCGCAAGATGCTGCACGACTCGGTCGCCAAAGGTGATGATTGAAACCAAAAATTCAGTCGCCATCCGCTCCTCGGCAGCGAGCGAATCAACCATCCGCCGAACGGCATCGTTCAAGATTTGAATCTTCGATGTTCCGCCTTCGACCGACTCCCATGTCTGTCCGTCATTTTCGAATGTCTGCCCGGTCCGGCGGACATTTTCGGGATCAACGACCTCGTTCATCGAGCCGCTGACATCCAGCAGAAGAAATACTGGAAGCGGCTTGGCCTTCGGCGTCGTAAATTTGCTTGGGTCGAACATTACCATGAAAAGCCCTCCTCAGCTTGTTGCTCGTTGTTTCCGGTTTCTTCAGAGGGTTTTTCCGTCGCGGGTTTCGGCTTCTCCGCCCGAGCTTCGATTGTGGCAGGTTTGACATCGATGGTGCTAGCCTCCGGCACGACATTCGGCGTCTGCGACTTCGTGCGGCTGGTCACCGACATGGTGACGAACTTGAAGAAATCGCGTAACTGCTTGGCGTTCTCGGCATAGAACAGCGGATTTATGGTGCCTTCTATGAACTTGCCGAGCACCGCTTCGTCCGCATCCGCGCCAATGGCCATCGCCATGCGATCGCATTTCGCTGCACGGCCCTCGCTGATGAACGCCTGCAACGGGTTTTCCCAACTGTCACCTGGGCGTCCATCTGAAACCAACACTACCGTCGGACGATAGGCGCGTGACGGCACGACATCCTTATCCTCAATCATCGCTTTCGCCATCTTTAATGCAGTACCGAGTGGCGTCCCGCCCGATGCAGACAAGTCGTGCCACTGGATGTCGCTGACACTGGCCAGCGATTGATAAAGCTTCACCTCGGCACCGAAAGTGATGATTGCGGCATGGATTTCGGTCTCGCCGTTCTCGGTGTCTCGGAATGCGTCCAGCATATCCCGGACAGCATCATTCAGATTGCGGATTTTTTCACCGCTCATGCTGCCGCTGACATCAAGTAGAAGAACCACGGGTAGGGGTTTTGCTGTCGGTGCGGTGTACTTGGCTGGATCGAAGGTCTGCATTTGGTTTACTCCATATGGTTCTGGTTGATCTGATCTTGGTTTTTTGTGCTGGTTGTACCTGAAATGGAGAACGAATATTCGTCTGCGGCTGATCGGTGTCATGCATACCGGAATCCTTTGATTGATCCCTGCATCGAGTGCCGGCTGGATCATCAGTGTCGGTTCTTGTAGCAGATCTCGATTATCTCAATCGCTGCCGTAACGACAACGATGCAGATGGATAGGATGGTCTTCCACATGACTCGCGTCTCCGCACTCAGGACAGAGTAAGGCCACAGCGCCTCACACGAAACCCGAGCAGCAGCAGAGCGCGTTGCTCAGACTGCAGCCCGGGGTTAGGCCATGTCAGTCGCCGAACACCCACTTCCATGCCCCGCTGCAGGCATTCCCGACCGTGCTCGCCGCCTCGGAAATGGTTGTGCCGGCTTGGTGGACCTTCTTGACAGTCCATTCGGCCGCCGTTTCGGCCGCCGCCTCCCCTCCAAAGTAACCTACTACACCACCGACTACTGCGCCAGCAGCGCCTCCGATCACAGTCCCCGGACCTGGGGCAACGCACGATCCGGCGGCACCACCACCCATCGCCCCAAGCTTTGCGCCGGCAAGTGCTCCGCCCCAGCCACCGACCATGCCTGCCGCGTTCTTGGCATGAGAGACTTCTCGCTCTTGCTGCGTCAGCTCGCCCTCGGCGAACCTTCGCTCAATAGTGGTCCCCTCGTTTACACGAAGGCCGACGTCAACAGCGACCGCGATGGGAATCGCGACCTTTGAGGCAACCCTCGCCACCTTCGCGACTGTTCCGGCGGAACGTTCTGCCGCAGCAGCGGCTCGAGCCACGTCGTCGCCAACATTCGCGGCCCCCTTGATTGCATCGTCTGACATTCGCCCCAAGGCCCTTGCGACATCGTCACTGGGGGCGGCAACGTCGTCCAAAACCTTGATACCCCAGGCAGCTAAGTCATCGACGACTGTGCGGGCCAGGCGAGCGGCATCATCACTTGCCTGCGTCGTTCGTTCGAGCAGTGCCACAGTAGGCTCACCGAGGACGTGCTTCGTCCGAATGACATGCACATGCAGCTTGCCAGAGCGTGCGGCCCGTAGCGCCGCTTTGGCCGCATCTTTCTCGGCGGCCGATGCCGTCGAGCTTGTTATAGTTCGTTCGGCGGCCTTCACTGCCCACTCCGAAGAGCCTTGCAGGTAGCCATACGACCGGGCGAGCTGACTCGATCCGCCCTTGGCCTCTACGACGTGAACGATGTCGTCGGCTGAGCGGTAGACCTGGTCGAAGCCTTGCCTAAGGGTGGACTTCGTGCCGTCCATTAGAGGCTTCCAGCCCTTCGACTTGGCGAACTGACGGGCACCGTCCTCACCTAGTGCCTCAGCAAGCTGAACCCGCTGCTCGGGCGTCGCGCTGAGCCACTGCTGCTGCCGGGCCGTTGGAGTGCTGACAACGGTCGCAGAAGGAGTCGCCACCTCCGGGGCGACGGTTTCGGCTGCCCGCGCGGGCTGGCCGAGGATGCTGCCGGCCATGAGAACGGCAGCGAGGATGAGGGAGTGGGAGAAGAGGGAAGTAACGGTGGTCAACATGACCGGCTCCTTAATGGAGTGTGGAGTTTGACCGCTCCGCACCATGCGGAGCGGCATCAATTCACGCGCTGAGAACAGGCTGCTGGATCGGTATGCGGTTTTCAGGGAGTTGCGTTGTCGCAGGAAGATGAAGCTTGCCGTGACCCATCCAGCGGACGCTGAGCAGGCCCACCATGTAGTCGTCGTCGAACGCGATCTTCACCTGGTCGGGAACGAGTTCAATCGTCCGCTTGATCAGGCGGACCTTCATCGCGGCCAGCACGCTGGCTTGGCGTCGCTTGCCAGACTTCCGTGCTGCATGCCGCATGGCGGAGCCCGCGTTGGCCCTGGCCCAAGTCTGCTCTGCGGCGTCTTGCCGATTTACTTCGACCAATTGCCGAAAGGTGGGCTTGAATACGACATGATTTGCTCTTGGATGTGCTGCTCATTGGTGGCTCCTTTCTGTTGCCACCGGTCTTAAAGCAACATATATGCCAGTAGATTAAAATCAATCAAAATTATGGTTTATGCCTTTTTGGTGCTTATAATTCGTTCAATATCGCACGATATTCGATCAAAAACGATCTTTCCGATTGACATCAACCGCAATGCGGTTAGAATTGAACGCATGTCGAAATCAACTGTAATGGTGACTTGGATTGGTGTGACCGACTATCAGCACGCCTTCGGAAGCGCAGATGGTCGGCCGGTAACGGGCAGCCCAGCCGCATCCGTGATGGCAAGCGTGCGACCAAAGCGGGTTCTGCTGCTATGGGGGGATAGCCCTAAGACTCCGCTGGCACGAGCGGAAGAGTACCGGGCGTGGCTGCGTGAGCAGGCCGACGCCGCATCAATACCGGAGATCGAGGTCATACGCATCGAGGAGGCCGCCGACAACGTCATGAACTTCGGCTGGGTGTACTCGAAGCTCGACCAGGCATTGCGCCAAGTACCAACCGATTCGTTGCTTGCTATCAACGCGAGTAGTGGCACCCCGATTATGACCGCGGCATGGATCGTCTTTGCCAAGGCAGCCGGATCACTTGATTGCACTCTGTACGTAAGCAGCAAAGAGAAAGGCGTCCAGCCCTTGGACCTACCAGCCGGTTTAAGGATTGATCTTCGGCAAGTCATCGCGATGACAGATGACGACCGGCGAACAGGCCTGCTATCAGCGCTGTTTGATGACGAGAGCAGAAAAGCTGGTGTGAATGAATGGATTGGTGACTCTGATGCGATAAAGAGGGTCAAATCACAGGCATTTGCTTCTTCAAAATATGATGTCCCCATCTTGATCACTGGAGCACCAGGATCTGGGAAGAGCGTACTCGCAGAATCAATTCATAGCCTCAGCGGGCGGGGCGGAAAGCTCGTCACCGTCGATTGCGGCCAGCTATATGGCGACACCGAGGTCCACTCTGTGTTCGGTTGGGAGAAAGGCGCGTTTACTGGTGCTAACACAGCAAATCCTGGCCTTGTAGCCGAAGCATTAGACGGGACTATTTTTCTCGATGAGATTGGCAATGCTCCGCCGATCGTCCAGAGCAGCCTTCTACGTTTTCTACAGACCAGGAAGTACCGGCCCCTTCGATCCCTGGAGGAAAAAGACTCCAATGCTCGGGTTGTTGCCGCCACCAACGCTGATTTCGCTAGCGCTGTACGGCAGGGCAAGTTCCGTCAGGATTTACTGGACCGGCTTCGAGGGGTCCATATCGAATTGCCTTCACTCGGCGAGCGCAACAAAGACGTGCTTGCATTGGCACATGCGAAGTTGGCAGAGTTCCAAAAGAAACATGTGGGCAAAATGCGACCGTTAGGGAGTAAGGCGAAGCAATTCGACGCTTCGGCTCAGAAGGTTCTGCTTTCTCACGACTGGCCGGGGAATGTGCGTGAACTGGAGCAACTTGTGGCGCGACTCGTGATATTTAATAATCCGAATACCGAGGAGATCACAGCAGCAGACGTCCAGAGACAGATTCTGTCTGGGGGGGAACGTCGAGGCGACTCTGTTCTGGACCGATCGCTTGACGATGACTTCGATCTGGATGCTGTGACGAGGGAAGTTCAGTTGCACTACGTCCGTGAGGCGGCTCAAAAGTCTGGAGGCAACAAGGCAGAAATGGCTCGCCTTCTCGGATACGGCGACAGCAGAACACCGGTGAACACGATGCTCAAGAGTTTTATCAAACACAGCTTACCCAATCCAATGGCACCTTAGCCCCAATTATTCACCCCATCTCGAAAACAACGGCCTCCCTTAAGCGTAATTCTGGTAACCACACCCATTAACGCGTGGCAAGGAGGCCGCTGATGAATCTGCACACTGTCGAATCTGAATCCGTCCAATCCGCCGCTTTAGCCGAACAGTTTCACTTTGATTTT
>Ga0163144_10017918_pt1 | contig 14382 bp, 7 predicted proteins | sample OliLak19BULKMAT1_FD_123175 | JGI IMG/M metagenome (GOLD analysis project Ga0163144, IMG submission 123175) | Freshwater microbial mat bacterial communities from Lake Vanda, McMurdo Dry Valleys, Antarctica - Oligotrophic Lake LV.19.BULKMAT1 | ecosystem: Environmental > Aquatic > Freshwater > Lake... | reverse complement strand
CCAAGTCCAAGAAGGAATCGATCCGCATCGTTCATGAAGCCGTCGATGGCGGCGTCACCTTCATGGACAACGCGTGGGACTATCACGATGGCCGGAGCGAGGAGCTCATGGGCGAGGCATTGCGCGGACGCCGGGACAAAGTGTTTCTCATGACCAAGGTCTGTTCCCACGGCCGCGACAAAAAGGTGGCTCTTAAACAGCTCGAACAATCTCTCAGGCGACTCAAGACCGATCATCTGGATCTGTGGCAAATCCATGAGGTCGTTTATGACAACGATCCGGATCTGCACTTTGCAGAAGGCGGCGCGGTGGAAGCGCTGGTCGTGGCGCGCGAACAGGGGAAGGTGAGGTTCGTGGGGTTCACCGGACACAAGTCTACGGCCATTCACCTCAAGATGCTGGCGCACGACTTTCATTTCGACGCCGTGCAACTGCCGTTGTGCGGCTTTGACGCCAGTTTTCGCAGCTTCGAGCGCGAGGTGCTGCCGGTGCTTCTGGAGCGCGGGATCGCGCCGATTGGGATGAAGAGCTTGAACGGGACGGCTGACGCGGTGAAGCGGGGAATCATCACGGCGGAGGAGGCGATTCGCTACGCGATGAGCCTGCCGGTCACCACCACGGTCAGCGGAATGGATTCACTCACGGTGCTGCGTAAGAACTTAAAGATCGCGCGCAGCTTTGTGCCGATGACCAAGGCGGAGAAACAGGCTCATCGGAAGAAGTGCGCGCGGTTCGCCCAGGACGGACGTTTCGAACTCTACAAGGTGAGCATCACTTTCGACGGACCCGAAGGGCGGAAGCAGCACTGCTTCCCACCCATGAAGAAGGTGGACGCGTGAGCAGACTGTGTTGGGTGATCGGGTTTGCGAGGACGCGCCGGAGCGTCTGATGACTGTGGAGCACCGTCCTCCGGCACGGCGCTCCCACCAGAGGGTGTGATTAAAAGCAGGTGAGGACATGGCCTGAACGGTGCGGAAGAGACTGGGTGGAACGGGCGACCCGCCCGTTCTCGGCGGCAACTTGCCGCCGAGCTTCGGCACGAACGTGTTGATACCACATGAAGGCTGGCTGGCGCACGCAGAGCGTCGGGCGGGTCGCCCGCCGCAACGGGCCGGTGGCCCGTTCCACCCTGAACACCAGCGGACCGTTGCCTTGCTGCCACACCCCGATCTAATCACACCAGACCGCGCTCTGTTCCGAGGAACAGCTTGCGGTTCGCACCCGTTCCGTATATCAAACTGCCCCTTGGCTGTGGCGGAAAACCAGCCAGGAAGGTTCGTCCGTAAAACCGCATGACAACGTCCTCCATTTTCTCCGATCACGCCGTCCGGCTGCGCCAGTTCATGGCGCAGAGCCTGGCCTTTCCAGCCCCGCCCGCTGCTGTTCTCGACGAGACATTCAACCCGCTCGCCCTCGAAACCTTCGCGCTCCAGTTCCAATACAATGCCGCGTATCAGCGTTGGTGCCGGTCGCTTGGAGTCTCGCCTGAAACGATTGCGCGCTGGTCCGATATTCCGGCGCTGCCGACCTCTGCTTTCAAAGAGCTGGAAGTGACCAGCCTCGCTCCGATGGACCGGACGTTGGTGTTTCATTCCAGCGGAACCACAGAGCGGAGGCCCAGCCGACACTTTCACAAGGTCGAATCGCTCTCACTTTATGAGGCGTCGCTTCTCGGCTGGTTTCGTCCGTGCCTGATGCGCGAAGGGCGGGGGAAGATTCGCTTCCTTGCGCTGACTCCGCCGCCGACCTCTGCGCCGCATTCATCGCTCGTTCACATGTTCGAGACGTTGCAGCGGGAAGCGGGCGTCGGCGCTGCGCGTTTCTTTGGAGCCATCGATGAGACTGGCGCGTGGAGTCTGGATGAGCGCGGAGTGGAAGCCGCCGTGCGCGAAGCGGACGCCGCCGGGGAACCTGTGATGCTCCTTGGCACCGCCTTCAGCTACGTGAACTGGCTGGACCGTCTCGTGGCGGACGGACGGACACTGCGTCTGCCGCCGGGTTCGCGCGTGCTGGAAACGGGCGGCTACAAAGGCCGTTCGCGAACGCTGCCGAAAGCGGAGCTGCATCAGCTCCTCGCTGAGAGGCTCGGCATCACGCGCGAGCAAATCATCTGCGAGTACGGGATGAGTGAGCTGAGTTCGCAGGCGTATGATGTCGCGTCAACCACCGGCTCAGTGGCGGGTTCGTCAGCAAGACACTTTCACTTCCCACCGTGGGCGCGCGTGCGAATCCTCTCGCCGGAGACAGGCCGCGAAGTGCCGGACGGCGAAACGGGATTGGTCCGTGTGCTGGACTTGGTGAACCTCTGGTCCGTCGCCGCCGTGCAGACGGAAGACCTCGCCATCCGACGCGGGTCTGGTTTTGAACTGGTCGGTCGCGCCGTGACCGCCGAAGCGCGCGGATGTTCGCTGATGTCCGTCACCCGCTGATTTGATGAGCAACGATTCCAGGCACAAAGTCCGCACGCTCACCTTCGTCTCCGTGCTGCACGCGTTCACGCATGTGTACCAAGTCGCCTTGATGCCGCTCTACCTGCCCATCCAGAAATCCTTCCACCTCGACAGCGTGGGTTCCGCCACCTTCCTCGTCACGCTGCTGATGCTCTCCTATTTCCTGCCGAGCTACGCGATGGGCGTGCTGGCAGATCGTTTCAGCCGGAAGAAACTTCTCGGCCTCGGTCTCGCCGTGAATGGCCTTGGCTTCGTCGGTCTCGCCCTCGCCCCGAACTACCCGCTCGCGCTGGCTTCGGTCGTGGTGGCGGGCTTCGGTGGAAGCTTCTTTCATCCGGCGGCGACGGCGCTGATCGCCCGGCTGTTTCCTGAGAACACCGGTCGCGCGCTGGGATTGATTGGCATCGGGGCCGGGGCTGGCTTTTTCGTCGGCCCCATCTACGCGGGATGGAGGGCGGCACAATCCGGCGACTGGCGCGCGCCGGTGCTGGAGCTCGGAGTTCTCGGAGTCCTCTGCGCAGTCTTGTTCCTCTGGCTGTCTGACGATACGCCGACGGTGATCACCGAGCCGCACGAACGGCAGCGCGCGGAGAAGATCTTCGGCTCACCTGCGGCCGCAGCGTTCTTCGTGGCGGCGGCGCTCGCCTTCTGTCTGCGCGATTTCACGGGCAGCGGCATGGGCAGCCTGAGTTCGCTCTTCCTTCAGAACGCGCACGGCTTTTCCGTTCAACAGACAGGCGTGGCGCTCAGCGGCATCTTCGTGGGCACGGTCATCAGCCTTCCGCTTTTTGGTCACCTGAGTGATCGCGGCCGCAAACGCTGGGCGTGCCTCGTTCACACGCTGGCGGCGCTGGTCATCGTGTTCCTTCCGCATCTGCCCGGCGCGAACAGCAACCTGTTCTTCTTCGTGCTCATGGCCTACGGCTTCTTCTTCATGGCGAGCTATCCCATCGTCGAAGCCGGCGTCATGCTCGCCGTGCATGATTCGGTTCGCGGACGCGCCTTCGGCCTGTGGATCATGATTGGCGGCCTGCTCGGCAGCCTGTCGCATTGGACGATTGGTCACGTCGTCGAAGGCTTCGGTGCCCGCAGTTCCCAGCCGGAAAGCTTCTATGCGACCTACGCCGTGCTCGCCTGCCTGCTGATGCTGTCGCTGGTCGGCCTGCCATGTTTGCAGGCCGTGCCGCGCCGTGAACGTCCCGGCCCGGGCGACGTCAAATCCGCGGCGAAATGAATCTTCCGAACTACTTTCTCGCTGACCTGCCGCCGGAAGCGACGCTCTCGCCGCAGATGATCCTGGAGGCGTGCCAGACGTTGAAGCGCAATCGCGAGCAATACCTCGCGACGCGTTCCACGCCGCAGATGATCAAGCTCATCAGTGAACTCGCGGAGAACTGGCTTCAGCCGGATTATCCGTTCCGCCAGTTCGCGCTCGCGCACGGTCCGGCGGCGACCGGCTTCGCCCACGCCACGCTCGTGCGCGGTCTCGATGCGTTTTTCCAGGAGCTCACGCGGGAGAATCTTCACGCGTTGCTCGTGCAGGAACTGGGGCACGCGCATCGGCTGGATGAAATGTGCGCCACGGCGGAGGAGGCGAAGCGGCAGCGTGCCGCGATGGTGCGGGGCCCGGAACTGCTCGTGCATGTCGCGGCGGGAAACATTCCGAACCCGACGCTGCTCAGCATCATCCTTGGCCTGCTCACGCGCTCGGCGCAGTTTGTGAAATGCTCGCGCGGTGCGTCGTTCCTGCCCCGGCTGTTTGCGCATTCGCTCTACGAGGCGGACACGAAGGCCGCGTCCTGCCTGGAGATCGCCGAGTGGCGGGGCGGCGATGCCACGTTGGAAGAGCCGCTCTTCACCGAAGCCAGCTTCGTCACCGCGACGGGCTCCGATGAAACGCTGGCGTCCGTCCAGCAACGCCTGCCCAAGTCCGTGCGCTTCCTCGGCTACGGACATCGCGTGAGCTTCGGCTACATCACGCACGGCGTGCTGTCCGGCTTTGGCGTGAAGAAGATCGTGGCGCGCGCGGCGGAGGACGTGATCGCGTGGAATCAACAGGGCTGCCTTTCGCCGCATCTGATTTACGTCGAGACGGGCGGATCGGTTTCGCCGGAACTGTTTGCGGAGAAGCTGGCTGAGGAACTCTCGCGCTGCGAAGGAGAGGAGCCGCGTGGCGAGATTTCCGTGGAGGAAGCTGCGACCATCTCGGCCCGGCGCGATTTCTACCGCGTGCGCGCCGCGGCTTCTACCGAAACGCAGGTCTGGTCCAGTGAAGGTTCGACCGCGTGGACGGTGGTTTACGAAGCGGACGCTCGCTTTCAACTCTCGTGTCTCAACCGGTTCATTTACGTCAAGGCCGTGGGCGGTCTCGACGATGGGTTGAACCACGCGGATGCGGTGCGCAGCCAGGTTTCGACCGTTGGCATTGCCGCGCACGATGACGAGGCGCAATCCCTCGCGACGCGGCTGGCGCGCTGGGGCGTGACACGCGTGTGTCCGCTCGGCCAGATGCAAAACCCGCCGCTCACCTGGCGTCACGATGGTCGTCCCGCGCTGGGCGATCTGGTGGAGTGGACTGGGTGGGAGCGGTAGGGAATGACCAGTTGAAAATGACCAATGACGCAATGAACAATGACCAAGAACTGATGCGGGACGTGTTCTTTGGACCGAGGGGCATTGGGTTTTCCTTGGGCATTGCGTCATTGGTAAATTGGTCATTTATCGCCGCGCCTCACTCCTTCACTTCGTAGATCAGACTTATGCACATGGAACTTCGCAAATCATTTCAATTTGAAGCGGCGCATCTGCTGCCGCTTCTGCCGAAAACTCACAAGTGCCGCCGCCTGCACGGACACAGCTTCAGCGTCGAGATCGCCGTGGCCGGTCCCTGTGATCCGAGGCTCGGCTGGGTGATGGATTACGCCGACCTTTCGGCGGCCTTCAAGCCGCTGTGGGAAAAGCTGGATCACTATTACCTCAACGAGATTCCTGGCCTGGAGAATCCTACGAGTGAGATGCTCGCCATCTGGATTTGGAAGAAGCTCAAGCCAAAGCTGCCGTTGCTGAATGAGGTGGTCGTCGCGGAAACGTGCCAGTCGCGGTGCGTCTATCGAGGCGGAGAATAATGACGAAGCCGCGTCCCGGACTGACGTTGCTCTACCCGCTCTTCGTGCTGTCGGGCGCGGCTGGGCTGGGCTGTCAGATGGTCTGGGTGCGGATGTTCGCGGCGGGCCTGGGCCATGAGACGCCGGCGCTGTTCACAGTCACGACGGCGTTCCTCGGCGGGCTGGCACTTGGCGCGTGGTTCCTCGATCAACCCATCCGCCGCAGCGCGAATCCCGCGCGCTGGTATGGCGGAATCGAACTCGCCATCGGCACGTTCGCGTTGCTCTCCGCGCTGCTCATTCCGTTCGTGAATGAACTCGCGCTCAGGCTGACCGGCCCGTCTCCCTCGGCGTTGCTCCAGTGGTTCGTCGTCTTCGCGCTTCCGTTCCTCACTCTCCTGCCCGCGACGGCGGCGATGGGCGCAACGCTCCCCGCAATGGAACGCGTCCTCGCGCCGTCCAGTTCCGACGGACGCTGCGTGGGCGCGCTCTACGCGGCGAACACATTCGGCGCAGTTCTCGGCGTGCTGGGTTCGGTCTTCCTGCTGATGCCCACGCTTGGCTTTCGTTCCAGCCTCGTGGCGCTGGCGGCGTTGAACGTTCTCTGCGGCATGACGGTGCTGACGATGTTCAAGCCTGGAGCGTCCGGCACGACGAAGCTGTCGAATCGTGCGCGTCAGAGGCGGAAAGAGTCAGAGCCTTTACATGTCGGTGGTGTGGCGAAGCCTATTTCTACAGCGCGACTGGCCGTGACGCTCTTCGTCACCGGGCTGCTCGGAATTGGATTTGAACTTGTGGCGGTGCGCGCGCTGTCGCAAGTGCTGGAGAACACCGTTTACACCTTCGCTTCCGCGCTGGCGGTGTATCTCATCGGAACCGCGCTGGGCGCTGCGCTGTATCAACGTTACGGGAGAAACCGTCCGTTCATCCCGACGCTCAGTTCGCTGCTCGCCGCCCTGGCCTGCGCGTGTCTCGTCGCCACCGGAGCGTTGGGCTTCGCCCGGCCCGTGTACGCGCTTTGCCGCAGTGGGCTGGGCGACACGTTGCCGGCGGCGGTGGCGGCGGAGATGATCGTGGCGGCGATGGCGTTCCTGCTTCCCACGCTGTGCATGGGCGCGACGTTCAGTCATCTAGTGCAAGGCGAGCGTAACAGTGGTCGCGGAGTCGGACGCGCCGGAGCCATCAATACGCTCGGATGCGCGCTGGCGGGATTGCTCGGCGTGGTCGTCCTTCCCGCGCTCGGCACGAAGTGGACGCTGCTGCTGATTGCCGTCAGCTATCTGCTGTTGCTGCCGCTTTGGTGTGGGCTTGGCTGGCGTTGGCTGGCCCTGGCTCCTGCGGTTGGCTTCGCGTGGCTGGTCGATTTGCAGCTCGTCGAGAAACCTGCGGATGCAACCGTCGCCGCTTTCAAGGAAGGCGCGATGGCGTCCGTTGCGGTGGTGCGGACGGCGGATGGGCATCGCAGTCTGCGCGTGAACAATCGTCTGCAAATGGGCGGCACGGCGGCGGCGTTGGCGGAGCGGCGACAGGCTCATATTCCACTGTTGCTCCACGCGGAGCCGAAGCGCGCGCTGTTCCTCGGACCGGGCACGGGCATCACGCTGGGCGCGGCGAGTGCGTATCCTGGGTTGGTAACGGAGGGCGTGGAGCTGGTGCCGGAGGTGATCGAGATGATGCGGTTCTTCGAGCCTGAGAACGAAGGTCCGTTCCCGAAAGCCGGCGTCCGGGTTCACGCGGCGGACGCGCGGCGCTTCGTGCGGACCACGACGAATCGTTACGACGTCATTGTCGCGGACCTCTTTCATCCCGCGCATGACGGCGCGGGCTTTCTCTATACGCGCGAACATTTCCAGGCCGTGCGTCAGCGGCTGAACTCCGGCGGGATCTTCTGTCAGTGGCTGCCGTTGCATCAACTGGACGAAGCGGTGCTGCGTTCCATCGTGCGGACTTTCCTGGAAACATTTTCGGAGACGCGCGCGTTCCTCCTGCATTTCAACGTGGACATCCCGGCGCTGGCGTTGATTGGCGCGCCGGATCGAGCCGGCCTTGCGGCGGAGACATTCGATCAACGGCTGGCTGACCCGGAATTGCGGTCGCGGCTGCGCGGGGTCGGGCTGGAGCGATTCTTGAATCTGGCGGGATGTCTCGTTGCTGACGCGGATGCTCTTAGTCGATTCGCCGGCGACGCGCCGGTGAGCTCGGATGATCGTCCGGTCGTGCTCTTCGCTGCGCCACGGTTTGCGGTACGGCGCGATGCTCCATCGCATGAGCTGCTGCTCACCTTGCTCGATCAATGCCGGGTTGGGGCGAAGCAGGTGGCGGCGGCGGGCATTGCGACTGGAGATGCGGCGCTAGCCGACAGCGTGGTGAACTTCATCGCGGCGCGGGATGTTTATCTGAAGGGCCTGGTGGAGGAAGGCGCGGGCAGTCTCCCGCTCGCGATTGACGCATACCTGGAAAGCGCGCGGCGCAGTCTTCAGTTCACGCCCGGCTATGCGCGGTGCGTGACGATCATACAGGTGATGGCGCGGACGGATCGTGAGCAGGCGCGAAAGCTGTTCCAGCGACTGGAGGAGGCGCAGCCGTCGCAGCTGCTAGGAAAGAAACTGCTCGCGCCGCTGTTCGAGGAGAATGCGTCGCAGTAAGAGCAGTCTATTTCGACTGCTTGCGGAGGACTTGGGCGTGGACGCGGGCGACGTCGCCCATGTAGTGCTCGGCCTTGAAGCCGGTGGCGGCTTTGAGGATGTGTTCGCGCGCGAGCTTCGCGTCACCGATGGCTTCGAAGTAAAGACCGAGATAAAGGTGCGCGTAGAAGAGCTGGTTCTCCTGCTGGGCGGCACTGCCGGTCTTCGCCGCAGCGAGGACGTCCTCGGGCTTCCCCTTGCCGCCGAAGAGCGCGAGGATTTGCATCATCGGAATGCGGGAGTCGCGTTCAATCGGGATGAGAGCGGCTTTGGCTTTTTCGGCACCAGAGGCGCGCGCGACGCAGAGGAAATGCCAGACGGCGTTCTCGACGTCGTAGGGGTTCACGGTCTGGTGCGACTCAAACTGCTTGCGACCGTCTTCAAAACGGGCGGCGTAATAGAGCGAGATGCCGCGCTGCCAGTGATGCGGCGCCTGCTCCGGCATCGCCTCGATGAACTTGTCGAAATCCGCGATGGAGGCCGCAAAGTTGCCGAGCTTGAACTGAAGCTCGCCGCGCTTCTGGAGGACAATGGCGGCCTTGGGATTGGACTTCAGGCTGGCATCGTAGTCCGCGAGGGCTTTGGCCGTGTCCTTGGATTCCTCGTAGGCGCGTCCCCGGTAGAACAGGGCGCGATAATCCTTCGGATCAGCGGCGAGGATCTTGTCGGCCAGCTTGATGGCTTCGGCGGGTTGACCGGCCTTGATCGCGGCGTCAGCGGCGCGAAGCAGGGCAGGGGTGTCGAGGGGATCGGCGGCGTGAATCTGGATGGCGAGTGATGCAATGGCGGCCGATAGAACCAGTGTCCTGGTCAAGACAGCTTTGAACGCTGAACTGAAGCATCGAAGTTTCATGCGCGGAGCACAGCGGAACAGCATTCGACTGTCAATTGTCCGAATGGCAAATGATTGCTGCCGAGGATTACGGTGCGGCTTGGATGCTGACTGTCCCGCTCTGGTTGGTGCCGAGGAAATGACCAAAGGCGTTGGTTGTCTTTTGCAGGACGGTCCCGTTGAAGGCGATGGCCTTCGCGCCCGCGTTGGTCGGCGTGAGGCTGCCTTTGAACAAGCCGCTGGAGGTCGTGAAGGTCAGAGTCATCTTGTTCGAGCCGAGGTTGGTCACCTTGCTCGACAGACCCAGGTTTAAGGCGTTGCCGTATTCCTGCGCGAGATTGCCGCCACTCAAGAACAGCTCACCTGAAGTGATGTGCAGAATTTTGTTCGTGCCGACCGGCGGGGTGTAGCGGGAGCCGACCACGAAATTCTCGTTCGTGGCGAAACCGGGCTTGTAATACTTCGCCGTCGGCAGCGCGGGCTTGCTCCAGTTGAACAGGCCGTGGAAGTCGTCGGTGAGACGGTTGGTGAAACCAATCCAGGAGAGGAGCGATCCCTTGTTCGAGTAGAGCGGGATATACAGTGGCCACTCGCCGTTCTTGGAGAGCTGGCCTTTCTGCGACGCGCTGGTCTTGTCGGAGAGGAAGCCTTTCAAGGTGGCTACCCCATTGCTGTCGATGCTCACGGTGCCGTAGCTCGCTCCGCCGGGAACGAAGTTGTCACCAGGCAGACCGGGCAGCACGAGGGTGTATTTACCGGCGAGCGTGCAAGGATTGGTCTTGGTGAAGACGGCACGGTCGCCTGTCAGCTCCGCACTCCATCCTGCATTCGTTTCGGTGACGGTGCCGGTCACGGTATCTGAACCGTCGAGCGCAACGGACCAGGTGACGGTCAGGGCGTTGGTGCCTTTGCGGGCGACGATGTTGGTGGCGCGGCCGGTGAGGTCGAGCTGGCCGGAGGCGGAGAGCTTGAGGCCGCTGGTTAGCAGCGCGGCTGAGTAGCCGCCGCCGGCGGTGGTTGTGAGAATGAAATGTCCGCTGGAGCCGTGCAGAACTTCGTTGGTGTCGTAGAAAAGCCCGTGATATTTGCCGGCGGCGATGGTGAACGGATTGGGGACGAAGTTCACCGTCACGACGGTGTTCGAGACGAGCGAGAAGGAAAGGGCGGGGGAACTGGATTCCCGCGCGAGGGTGAGGTTCGTGGTGACGAGCCAGTTGGAGAAGACTTGTCCCGCTGCGGGCGTGGCGGTGAGCGCGAAGCTGCGTCCAAGCTCCAGCAGTTGCCCGGTGGTTGCGCCATTGACGGTTCCGCCGCCATTGACCGCGATGGTCAAGGGCGTATGGACGCTGAGGAAGTAGCTGCGGGTGTTGGTCAGCGAATTGTTGCCTGCCTGATCCACGCTATAGGCGCTCACCGTGTTGGTTCCGGGTTCCAGCGACACACCGGAGGGCGTGCCCCAGACGGCGTAAGTGACGGAGCCGGTGGCGGCGAGATGCTCACCGCCATTCACCGAGTAATAGACGGCGGTGATTCCCGCCTTGTCCGCCGCCTTGCCCGTGACGAAAATGATGCCGTTCGTCGTCGAGCCAGCGGAAGGCGACGCGATGATGATGGTGGGCCGGACCGAATCGTTAATCGGCGCAGTGACGACCAGCGTGGCGGGACCGCTGGTGACGGTGCCCGCGAGGTTGGTGATCACGACGGTGAAGGTGGCGCCCTGATTGGTGGTGATGTTCGCCAAGGTGAGCGTGGCGTTGGTGGCATTTGGCAAGGCCATGCCGTTGGTCAACCATTGATAGCGCAACAGAGCGCCGCGCGCGCTCACGCTGAAGGTGGCCGACCGGCCTGCCACCAGAGTCAGGCTGGCGGGCTGGCGTGAAATGCTCGGCGGCTCGGCTCCGGACGTGGAGTTGAAGCCGCCCGGCGTGGGAGAGCCGCCAAACCAAGCCGCGCCGTTGTTGCCATACTCATAGGCGGAAGTTCTCTGGGCAGACTGGCCGCCGCCATCCGCTGTGAGCGGCCAAGCGTTGCCATCCCTGTAGTCGATTTCCTCCACATTGATGTAGGGGACGAGACGGAAGTCCGGATGAATCGGGCCCTGGGGAACGTCAGGCCGGCGAAGCTCCACCGTCGCGGCCCTGTTGCCGAGTTTGCCCCTGTAAGGACCGTACAGTTTCACCTCGGCAGGAATCCGGCCCGCGAGAGCAGGGAACTTGTTGGTGAAGTTTTGGAAGAACAGGTTCGTGGACGCACCCGACGGGTCGAAGTTCACGACCAGCGCGAACTTGCCCGCCTCGAGGCTGGAGCCCTCCGGAAACTCAAAATTCACCTCACCACGGATGCGCCAGACATTCGTGCGGCCATCCGCATAGCGCTGGCCGGCCAGCAGGACAGAGCCGTCGGGAGCGGGAGAGTAATTGCGGTCGGCGAAATACTGCGTGCTGTCGTAGAGCAGCACCGTGCTCTCGCTGGAGTTATAGAGCTCGATGAACTCCGTGATGATGTCGTCCACCCCACCCTCCAGCGGCGGCGGATGGTAATGGATTTCATTGATGACCACGGGGCCGATGAGAGGGCCTGAGTTTGATGCGCCGGCGCCGCTGCGGAAGGTGGAAAGGAGATTCACGGGGTCCGTCGCCTTCACGCTGGTGCCGAAGGAAAGCGCCTGAGAGGCCACGAGGTCGATGTTCGTCTCGTAATGGTTCGTCACGACATGGCGGATGAAGGAGACGCCATTGGCGGCCGGGCCGACCGTGATGCCGCGGCGGAAGCCGGTGAGGTTGCCGGAGGAATCGGCTTTGAACAGGTAGCACTCGTCGCCGTTGGCGGAGTTGAGCGTGAAAGGCTGGGCGGCGGCGGAGCTGTTGAACTGAAGTTCGTAGAAAACTTTGAAACCGTACGCAGGAACCGTGGTGCCGGAGGGGATGCGATACTTCTTCGCGTTGTCGCGGCTGTTGCTCAGCCACCAATGCCCGATGTTCTGGGGAGAGCCCGTGAGGTTCACGAGTTCGATGGCGTCCTCCAGCGGCGGGTCCGAGTGGGACAGCACTTCACTGATGGCGACCTCGGGGATGGTTGCGAAATTGCTTTCCTCGGGACTCTCATTCTGGAGCTGGATGATGGTGGTGCCGCCGTCGGGCACCCTGCCGCGAGAGGCATTGGCGGTGGGCAGGGCAGCAAAGGCCACGGAATCAATGAGGGCCGTGCGGTCGGAGGCGTAAAGATGAAGCTCGTCGCCGCTGGAGCTGCTCAGGGAGAAATCCAGCGAGTTTGGATTGGAGCCCTTACCATCGGCAAAGAGCTGGAGATAAGCTTGAGGGCCGATGAAGGAGAGGGGTTTGAGTTGGTTGCCTGGTTTGGCAAACTCCTTGTCCTTGTCCACGACCCACAGGCCGGAAAGCAGCACGACATTGGGGTCGGGATTGTAGATTTCAACCCAGTCATCGTTCGTCTTTCCACCGCTGATACTGAAGGCAACCCACTCGTTGATCTTCAAGGTGAACCCGCTGCTGGCCGCCGGCGCTGGAACAAACGGAGCCGGCGTGTTGGTGGTGTAAGGAACGGTGCCGCCCGCCGGGGTGGCGACCGTCAGGGTGAAATCACCGGTAAAATCCGGCACCCGCCCGATGGAGAGGTTCTCCACCTGCGGCCCGAAGGACACGCCATCCACGGGGACGTTGACGTTTCGGAAGAGCTTCACCTCGTCACCCGTCCGGGCGAGGCTGAAGGTGATCCGGTTGGTGCCGTTGAGGAAGGTGGTGTGCAGGCCGGGCATGGTTGACTCGCCATCGAAGAACACCAGCAGGTAGCTGTCGGCCGGGATGATCGTTCCAGAGGGGAAATGATAGAAGGCTTCCGGGTCAAGAATGGACGGGTTTTTCTTTCGCGACAGGGTCCATTGGCCGGCCGCCAGGTCGATGTCGTTGGAGGTGGTGTTGTAAAGCTCGACGTAGTCCGGGGTGTAATCGGGAAATCCGGCCAGCGGGGCATTGGTGGTATTGCTGGCCAACACTTCATTGATGACGATGTCGGCGGCAGGACCGGCCAAGGGCATCAAGAGACAAAGGCCGAGCAAAAGGAGGCTGAGGGCGCGCGCTGGGGACAACAAAGACTGGTAACGATTCATACGGGAAACATTCACGCGGATTAACTACATCAAGATTGCTTCATTGCCAACGGGAAGATTTCCAGCCGGGAACGAAATGGCGCCCTGGAATTAAATCCGGGGCGCTGTTGATGTCGTTTGAGTTAGCTCGCCCAGCGCGGCCTCATGGGAAGGCACGCGGGCACACAATTGGGCTTACTGGGCCTGCGGGGTTGCGATGCGGTACATCCGGTTCGTGGCCGGGCTGGGATCGATGATGGTTTCGATCCGGTTGGTGGTTCGGGCAAGGATGTCCGTCAGGCTGGTCCAGGCCGGGGCATTGAGGTCATCCGTGAACTGCACGGAGTAAGTGCGGTTCGACAGCGCCTGGAAGCTGATCTGCGCCGGACTGTTCGCGGAGACTTGATCCACCTTGAGGTAGCTGGCGGGATCGCGCGGGTCGGTGCCGGCGATGTATTCGGCGCGGTTGCTCATGCCGTCGCCGTCTGTGTCCACACCGGCATCGGCGGAGCTGTTCGGGTCGAAGGTGTTGGCGGTCTCCCACATGTCTGGAATCCCGTCGCCGTCCACGTCCGGCACGATGATGATGCTGTAAACGCCGGGGCTCACGCCGGGGCTGGGGTTGGCCAGATTCCTGACGACCAGACGCCAGCTTTGGGTGATGGCGACGTTGTTCGTGAGCACGGGGGCGGTGAAGTTGTAGAACGCCGTCCGGGAATTCAAGACCTGGGTATTGGTGAAGCCGGGGGTCCTGCGCCATTCGTAGGTAATCGGGAGCGGATTGCCCGTCACGGACGCGCTCAGGCTGACCTGGCCGCCGGAGGGAACGATCTGGGTGAGCGGCGCCTGGGTGACGACCGGATTGATCAGCACGTAGAGACTGCCTTCCGTGCTGACGGCCGAGCCGGAGAGGTCCGTCACGACGACGGTGTAGGGGGCTTCATCCGCCAGTTGCACATTCGTGATCGTGATCGACGTGCCGGTCTGGCCGGGAATATTCACGCCGTTCTTGCGCCACTGATAGTTGAGCGTGCCGGTGCCGTAGGCGGATACGCTGAAGGTGACGTTGGTCGCGGTGGCGGCGTTCGTTCCGGCGCGCACGGCATAGCTGGCCGGGCCGAATGCCGTGACGGTCAAGGGAGCGGCGGCGACCCAGTTGGCCGGGTCATCGGCGTAAGAGGTCACGCTGAGGCGTTGCAATGCGGCT
>Ga0163144_10017917_pt1 | contig 14382 bp, 13 predicted proteins | sample OliLak19BULKMAT1_FD_123175 | JGI IMG/M metagenome (GOLD analysis project Ga0163144, IMG submission 123175) | Freshwater microbial mat bacterial communities from Lake Vanda, McMurdo Dry Valleys, Antarctica - Oligotrophic Lake LV.19.BULKMAT1 | ecosystem: Environmental > Aquatic > Freshwater >... | reverse complement strand
TGGTCGTGCCCGCATAGGTCGGCGCGGTGATCCGGGGTTCGCGGGCGAGCCCTTCGACATCCACCTCGGCGGTGGACAGGGCATCGTCGGGATCGATCCGGTCGGCCAGCAGAAACAGGGTCGACAGGACCGCGAGCGCCACCAGCGGCAGCGCCACCTTCAGCCAGACCACCCGCCGCGTGTGCCAGTCCGCGCGCGGCATGGCTCAGACCACCCCGGCGCGCAGGCAGTCGTGGACGTGCAGGATGCCGATGGCCCGTTGTTCACCCGCCGGATGGTCGGCGGGGTCGTGATCGCCGCCTTCGGTCACCAGAAGACAGGTGATCTTGCGGTCGTTCATCAGGGCCAGCGCCTCGCCCGCCAAGGCGTCCGACATGATGGTGCGCGGACTGTGTGTCATCACCTCAACGGCACGGTACGACATCAGCCCCTCAAGATGCCGCCGAAGGTCGCCATCGGTGATGATCCCGCTAAGCCGCCCGGCGGCATCGGTCACGCCCACGACGCCGAAGCCCCGCCGGGTGATCTCCAGCAGCACTTCTCCCATGCCCATGGCTTCGGGCACCAAGGGTGGGTCAGTGTGCATCAGGTCCCGCACCCGCAACAGCCGCGCCCCAAGCTTGCCGCCGGGATGAAACATCCGGAAATGCTCGGGCGTGAAGGCGCGGTGTTCCATCAGCGCGATGGCAAGTGCGTCGCCCAGCGCCAGCGTCATGGTGGTCGAGGTCGTCGGCACGATCCCGGTTTCACAGGCCTCGGGCACCGGCGGCAGCAGGATCGCCACATCCGCCTGCCGCAAAAGGGTAGAGCCTTCGCGCCCGGCAACCCCGATCAGCGGAATGCCAAAGCGTTTGGCATGGGCAAGGATATCGGCAAGCTCCGGCGTCTCACCCGAGTTTGACAGGACCAGAAGCACATCGCCCCTGGCCACCATGCCAAGATCGCCATGGCTCGCCTCCGCCGGATGGACGAAATGCGCCGGCTGCCCGGTCGAGGCGAAGGTGGCGGCAATCTTGCGGGCAATATGGCCCGATTTCCCCATGCCGGAGACGATCACCCGACCGTCGACCGCCAAAAGCAGCGCCACCGCCGCCGCAAAGCTTGTCCCCAGCGCATCGGCGAGGGTCGCCAGCGCCCCGGCCTCTCGCCGGATGACGCGGCGACCGGTGGCCAAAAGGTCAGTGGAGGAAGATGTCATGCGTCTCGTCCCAGCCCAGAAGATCAAGCTCGGCCCGGACCGGCAGGAAACGGAAGCATTCTGCCGCCAGGTCCATGCGCCCCTCGCGCTGCAACCGCGCCTCAAGCTGGGCCTTCAAGGCATGCAGATACAGCACATCCGACGCGGCGTAGTCTTTCTGCGCGTCCGTCAACTGGGCCGATCCCCAGTCGCTGGTCTGCTGCTGCTTCGAGACATCGACCGCCAACAGATCGGCCAAAAGGTACTTGAGCCCATGGCGGTCGGTAAAGGTCCGCACCAGTTTCGACGCTATCTTGGTGCACCAGACCGGGGCCGTGCGCACCCCGAAGGCCGCCTTCAGCACGGCAATGTCGAACCGCCCGTAGTGGAACAGCTTCAAGACTGCCGGGTCGGCCAGCAGCCGCTCCAGGTTCGGCGCGCGGGTCTGGCCTTTGGCGATCTGGACCAGATGTGCATCGCCCGATCCGTCTGAAAGCTGCACCACGCACAGCCGGTCGCGGCGCGGGTCCAGGCCCATCGTCTCGGTATCGATGGCGACGACCGGACCCAGATCAAGGGAGCCGGGCAGATCGCCTTGGTAAAGGTGGTTGGCCATGGGATACGCTTTCCTGATGTTGCCCCCGGCTTACGCGCCATGCCTTATGGGGTCAACTCTGGCCCGCCCGGCTTGCCCCAGTGGGCAATCCGGCGAGGGCAGTTCTCGGACCCTAACCGCGCGCCGCCTGAAGGCCGCGCAGGCGATATGGTCGCCGGACAGGGGCTGGCGCCCCTCCAGTCGCGCTCGCGAAATGCGAGAGAGCGGCTGTGCATCCCGGCCCGTTGCCTGAGCGATCCGTCAAGTGCAAGGTTTGGTCGATCAACCAGCACAAGGTCAAGACATGTCAACCGCCGCCGCCCCGATCGAAATCTCCCACGTCGCGCTGACGGTCAATGACCTTTCTGCGATGACCGAGTTCTATGAAACTGCGCTCGGGCTTTCTCGGCTTGCGGAAGGGGGCGGCGTGGCGAAGCTTGGGGCTGGGGATACCGTGCTGCTGGAGTTGCGCGGCGACCCTGCCGCGCGCCGTTCAAGCCCCGGCGAGGCCGGACTTTTCCACACCGCGTTCCTTATGCCCGACCGGCCCGCGCTCGCCCGCTGGTTACGTCATGTCGTCGACAGCCGGTTGCAGTTGCAGGGCGCGTCCGACCATCTGGTCAGCGAGGCGATCTATCTTGCCGATCCCGAGGGCAACGGGATCGAGGTTTATGCCGACCGCCCGCGTACAGGGTGGCATGCGGCGGATGGAACGATACGGATGGCGACCGATCCGCTCGACCTGCCCGGGTTGCTGCGGGACGCCGATGCCCCCTGGACCGGAGCACCGGCGGGTAGCGTCATCGGCCATGTCCATCTTCAGGTCGGCGCGCTGCCCGAGGCTGAAGCGTTCTTTGCGGGCAAGCTGGGCCTGTCGGTGATGGCCCGCTACACCGGTGCGACGTTCCTTGGCGCGGGCGGCTATCACCACCACATCGCGGCCAATGTCTGGAACAGCCGCAATGCCGCTCCCCGCAGCTTTCCCGCCACCGGCCTCGCCGAACTTGTGCTGGCGGTAGACGCCGCCGAACATGCCGCTATCCTCGCCCGTGGCGGGGCAGAGCGGATGGTGGACCCCTGGCAGACACCGATCACTCTGGTGGCAAAATCAGGCTGATCCGTTCAGTTGACCACAAACTCGGCGTGGAGCGCCCCAGCCGCATTGATGCTTTTCAGGATGTCGATCATGTCATGCGGGGCAACGCCAAGCGCATTCAGCCCGGCCACCACTTCTGCCAGGTCGGTACCGCCGCGCACTTCGGCTAGGCCTGACCCCTCAGTCCCGATCTCGGCGCTGGTGCGGGGGACGACGACTGTCTCCCCCTCGCTGAACGGATTGGGCTGGATCACCAGCGGGCTTTCCTCGACCCGGAGGGTCAGGTTGCCCTGCGCCACCGCGACCCGGCTGATCCGCACATCCGCCCCCATCACGATGGTGCCCGAGCGTTGATCCACCACCACCCTTGCCCGGGTTTCGGGTTCGACCAGGATCCCCTCGATCCGGCTGAGCACATGTGCGGGGGAGCGCATGCCCGCCGCCTCGATGTCGATGGCCACGGTGCCGGAATCCTGCATGAGCGCGATGCCGCCACCAAACTCGGCATTGATGGCGCGTTCGATCCGTTCGGCGGTGGTGAAATCGGCCGATTTCAGCGCCAGCCGCAGGACCGGGAGACCGGCAAAATCGAATTCCACCTCGCGTTCGACCCGCGCGCCGGAGGGGATGCCGCCGGCGGTCGGCACACCCTGGACGACCCGGCCCGCCTCGCCCTCGGCCGAGATGCCGCCCGCGATGATCGTACCCTGCGCCACCGCATAGATCTGCCCGTCGGCCCCGTTCAGCGGGGTCATGATAAGCGTGCCGCCCAACAGGCTATTCGCATCACCGATGGCCGAGACGGTGACGTCGATCCGCGTGCCCGCCCGGGCAAAAGGCGGCAGTTGCGCGGTCACGAAGACAGCGGCGACGTTCTTCGGGCGAAACTCCTCACCCGTGACATTGGCCCCCAGCCGTTCCAGAAGGTTGGCCATGATCTCTTCGGTGAAAGGGGCGTTCCTGATACCGTCGCCGGTGCCGTTCAGGCCGACCACCAGGCCGTAACCCACCAGATCGTTGCCGCGCACCCCGTCGAATTCCACCAGATCCTTGATGCGGACCGGTTCGGCCACGGCGGCGGTGATCATCAGGACAAGGGCCAACAGAAAGCGGATCATCGCAGAAACTCCACAAGGCTAAGCCGCGAGACGCGGGCGGTGACGAGATAAAGCGATTCTAGCTGGGCGCGGGCGGTTTCCAGCCGGGTCGCCGCCTCATATGGGTCGACAGAACCAAGGTCGGAGCGCAGGATACCCAACGCGGTTTCCTCTGCTGCGTTGCGGGTTCGGGCGGTCTCGATCCTGCCCTCAACCGTGCCGATCCGGGCGGCAAGGGTGATCCGGGCATCTTCGCTGGTCAAAAGCTCCTCCCCCGCGCGCTGGGCGAGGCGGCCCCGCTCCTCCGGGTTGCCGGCAAGGATGCCCCGGTCCAAGAGCGCTGCCATCGCAAAACCCTGCAGTGAGGCGCGGATCGCCGGGTCAAGCGCCGTGGTGCCAAGATCAGCGGTTTCCCCTGGCGCAATCGGGGCGGGGGCAAGGCTGGCATCGCCCTGATAGAACGCCGCGTAGCCCAAGGGGTCGGCAAACCAGCCCGCCACTGCCGCCGCCACCTGCCCTGACGTGATGGCCCCAGTTGCCGCCGTTTCCAGCGCGGCCAGCAAAGCCTCTGACGTGCCAAGCGGGACCGTATCGGTTGCGGTGCCAGAAAACACTGCCCGCCCCGAAGCCTGGGTGTTCAAAAGACCCATGGCGCTTTCCAGTCGGCCGCGCGCATCGGCGGCGACGGTATCGACCTGCGCCGGGGTCGGAAAGTCGCGAGACCCGAGAAGCGTCGCGGTGATCCCATCGGCAAGCGACGACAGCCCGCTCAGCGCCGACTGTTGTGCTGCGGCATGAAGCGCCGCATCAGCCGCCGTGGTCTTGAACGCCGAAAGTCGGGCCAGCGTGGCATCGATCGCCAGCACTGGCGAGACATCGCCGCGCAATGTTTTCGCAAGGTCCGTCGGCCTGCCTGTCGACACCTCGATCGAGGCTTGCTGGACCTGGGTGCGCAACGCGGCCCCCTGCCGGGCAAGGATGTTGGTAAGGCTGGCATCGCCCAGCGAGATCCGGTTCATGCGCCCAGCCTGATCAGAATGTCGATCATCTCTTCCACCGTCTGAATGACCCGCGCATTGGCGGCATAGTTCTTTTCGATCACCAAAAGCGCCTGCATCTCCTGGTCGGTATCAATGCTGTTTTCCGCCTCTGCATCCGTCAGGGCGGTCAGTCGGGCAGCGGCGAAGGATTGGTCAGCCTCTGCCGCCAGACGCAACGAGGCGGCATCCGACATGAGGTCACCCGTCAGCGCGGCAAAGCTGCGCACCCCCGGCGTGAAACCGGTCGAACCCAAGGGCCGGGTGCTGGTTAGCGCCCCGTGCAGCGCCGACAGAAGCGTGCCGTTGCCGGGCGGGCCTTCGCTTGTAGCCCCAAGGCCGTCGCGCAACCGGAAGAGAGCGCCGCCCGCTTCCGGATCGGCTGCCGGGTTGACGCGCAGCCGCGCGGACAGGCCGACCTCATTGCCAGGCAGAAACGCCCCGCCCGCATCGGTGAACAGGCCAGGTGCCCCGGGGGCAAGGGTCGGGTCAAGGCCGGCAGCCGAGAAACGCTCCACCAGGTCGCGGGCGGTGGCGTCAAGCTTGCCTTGCGCGCTGACCGCGAGGTCGTCGCGCAGCGTGAAGAGTGCGCCGAGGGTGCCGCCAAGGAACGGGCTGGCCGTTCCGGTGGTGTCATAGGGCTTGCCGTTGATGGTGATGCCGGACAGACCGCCAAGGGCCTGCGTCATCTCGGGCGTCACGGTGCTGGTGCTGGAAAAGCCGAAAACGGCGGCCGAGCCTTCCAGCAGCATCGCCCCCCCTCCGGTGAACAGAGCGATCTGGTTCAGGTCGCGCGCAACCTCCCGCACCGGGAGGATGGAGGAAATCTGGTCGATCAGGTTTTGCCGTTCATCCAGAAGCGGCGAGATATCGCGCCCCGCTGCTGACAGGGACCGAACCTCACCATTCATTTCTTCCAGGCGGGCGAGAGAGGCGTTGAGCTTTCCCACCTCCTCGGCGATGCGGCGGTCGGCGTTGGCGCGGGCGGTCTGGATATCGTCGCTGGCGCTGGCAAGGCCGTCAGTCAGGCTGCGGGCGGTGGTCAGAATTCCCTGCAGTCGGGCTTGCGATTCGGGTCGCCCCGCCGCCTCGACCAGGGCCTGGTCAAACGCGGCAAGCCTTGCGGCCAGCGATCCGGTGCTGTCCGGCGTGCCGATCGCCTGTTCCACCCGTTGCAGGAACCCCGCCCGGATGCCCCGATCACCGTCGCCCGATTGTGCCAGACGCCGTTCCGCCAGCAACTGGCGGTCGACATCGCGAAGGATGCCGGTGACCGCAACGCCCTGTCCGACCCCCGCAATCTCGGCCGAACGCAGGCCGACCTCGCGCCGGACATACCCCGGGGTCGAGGCATTGGCGACGTTTGACGACAACACCTCGGCCTGCCGCGAGGTGACCGAGAGGCCGGAAAGGGCCGAACTGAGGGCGAAGGTGATGCTCATTGCCGGTTACCGTTTGATATTGGTGGTTTCCTGCAACATCTCATCTACTGTCTGGATCACCTTCGCGTTCGAGGAATAGGCGCGCTGGGTCTGGATCAGGTTGGTCAGTTCCAGCGCCACATCGGTCTTTGACCCTTCGCGTGAGTACCCCTCCACCGAGCCGGTCGGGCCGGTCCCCGCATCCCACAGGAAAAAAGCGCCGGAGCTGGGGGACACCTGGAAGGTCTGATTGCTGAGCGACAAAAGCCCATTCGGGTTCGCAACATCGACCAGCGGGATTTGATACAGCGTCCGGGTGAGGCCAGTATCATAGGTGGCATTGAGGTATCCGGCAGCATCAACCTCGATGTTGACCAGTGTACCGACCGGGGAGCCGTTCTTGGTGATCGCGACCGGCGCGAAGGTATCGGACAGCTGGGTCAGTCCATTGGGGTCGCCAAGACCGCCGATCGATACCGTCATCGGGCCGCCTGCAACCGTAAGGGCAAGGGTGCCGTCGGCTGCATTGTAAGCACCGCCAGAAACCACGGCGACACTCGACAAGGTGCCGCCCGCGCCGCGACTGTCGTCGAAGGTCAGCGTGTATTCCCCGATCAGCGCCCCGCCCGAAGCCGAGTCGCGGACCTGCATTGTCCATTGGTTGGAGGCACCGGTGGCCGGAACCACCGGGACGAAGGTGACATCCAGCGATTCCGACGTGCCAAGGTTGCCGAAGTATTCCACCGACAAGGGTGGCGGCGTGGCGGTTGACCCGGCCACCGTGTAGGTGGCGGGCAGGTTGACCCCAAGACCGATCTGGTTTGTCGGGTTGCCGACCATCTGGTTGCTGTTGATCGTGATCGGCACCAGTCCGGCGGCAGAATCGCGCGCATTCGGCGGGATGTTGCCATCCGCATCGGCAGGCCAGCCCATCAGGACCAGACCGGAGTCCGTCTTGACCACACCATTGGCATCGGCCCGAAAGCTGCCTGTCCGCGTCATCAACAGCGTTGTGCCGCTATCGCCCAGCGAGGTGTCTGCGATCACTGGCAGCATTCCGCGCCCGGCGACGGCAAGGTCCATCGCGTTTGAGGTACCGACAAGGTCGCCACGTTCTTCGATTAGGCGAACGGATGCAGCGCGCACCCCGCCCGCCGAATAGGACCCTGCCCCCTGCCCGCCAGAGATCACGAGGTTCGAAAACTCGGTCGTGACCCGTTTGTAGCCGTAGGTACTGGAATTGGCGATGTTGTCCGAAATGGCTGCCAGTCGCGCGGCATTCGCGTTCAGACCGGCCACACCCGCGCTGAGCGAGGAGGAAATCGTCATGGTAAAGCGCCTTTCTGCTGCTTCGAACCCGTATCGGGCCAAGCTGCACCGGGGCGGCTTAACATCGGCCTAATGCCTAAAATGCAATCCGTTTCCTAACGGTCACGGCGCAGAAGAATCACCTCCATCCGGTTGTTGCGCAGCGCGGCAGGGTCGGCACTGGCGGGTTTGCGGTCGGCAAATCCGCTGATCCGCTGCATCCGGTCACCAGCCAGACCGGCGGTTTCCAGCAGGCCCCGCAGCGCCTGCGCGCGATCCGCCGAGAGGTCCCAGACCGGGTTGTTGATCAGCGTTACCGGGAGTGCGCGCAAATGCCCGCTGACCGCGATCTGGTTGGTGGTGAGGTTCAACACCTCGGCCAGAAGATCGGCAAGCGCCAGGAGGACCGGAGAGGGTTCCCGTGTCTCGCCCACGAACAGAGGGGCACCGGGCAGGTCGAACACCTCGATCACCAGACCTTCGTCGGTGACCCGCGTCACGACATGGCGCAAAAGCTGCTCCATCGTGTTGCTTTCGCCGCCACGGGCCAGCAGCGCCTTTTCGACATCTTCAAGATCAGATTGTTCGCGACCGTTGCCGGCAGTTCCGTCATCCGTACCTGCAGTGGCGGTCTTGCGGTCCATCGCGCCGGTACCGGTATGGGCCAGCGTTTCCTCGGCAAAGACACTGTTCCCCCCAAAAGCACCATCACCGCCGCCGGAGATGCGGTTCACCGGGATCGTCGGATTGAAGTAGTCCGAGATCCCCTTGCGTTGCTTTTCCGTCGTCGCGTTCAACAGCCACATCAACAGAAAGAAAGCCATCATCGCAGTCACGAAGTCGGCGTAGGCCACTTTCCAGGCCCCGCCATGGTGACCGCCGCCTTGAATGACCTTCTTTCGTTTGATGATGACCGGCGCGGCATTGCCCTGCGCTGCCATCTGACACACCCTACCTTACCCGAGGGAAGTCCTATCAGGTGCAGCCTTTCCCGCGGCTTAACCCAAGGAGTTTTAGGCAAAGGTCCCAGTTGCGACACAGTTGCGCTGAGGTCAAAGAATGCGCTCCCCCGCGCGCCAGACGGCGCAAAGCTGACCATCGACACCGAAATGCACCATATCTGCCTGCCGCCCGGCGACCAGATGACCAAACTCGGCCTGTCGACCAAGACAGGCGGCGGGACGGGAGGTTGCCATGGCAAGTGCCACGTCCACCGGGGTGCCAAGCCGCCGCATCACCGCAATCGCCTGTGGCAGCGTCAGATCTCCCCCGGCGAGGGTGCCATCCTCCAGCCGCAGGCTGCTATCCCGGCGCAGGATGCGGCGACCGTTCAGCAGAAACTCGGTCAGGTCGCTGCCTGCGGTGGCCATGGCATCGCTGATCAGGAACAACCTTTCCGGGGACGCGGCCATTGCAATTCGGATTGTTTCGGGTGCCACGTGCAGCCCGTCAGCGATCAGTCCCACATGCACGGGCAAGGTGAGTGCCGCGCCAACCAGCCCTGGCTCGCGGCTGCCAAGCGGACTCATCGCGTTGAAAAGGTGCGTCACCGCGCGCGCCCCGGCGGCAACGGCGGCGGAAGCCGTTGCATGGCTGCACTCACTGTGGCCAAGGCTTACGATCACCTCGGCAGCGGAAAGGCGGGCAATCTGGTCCAGGGTGACTGCCTCTGGGGCCACGGTCACCATCAGGGACGGCAACCGCGCGACGCCATAGAGCAGGCGGTCCAGATCGGCATCGGTCATCGGCCGGATCAAGGCCGGGTCATGCGCACCCTTGCGCCGGGGGTCTAGGTGCGGGCCTTCCAGATGCAGGCCCAGAAAGCCGGGCACGTTCTGCCGCGCGGCCTGCATTCCGGCTTCGAGCACACGCTCGGTCGCCTTGGACAGGTCGGTGATCAGTGTCGGCAGGATGCCGGTCGCGCCAAGCCCGGCATGGCAGGCACAGAGCGCTGCCAGGCTTTCAGCCGTCGCGGTGCCGTCCACCATCCGGCCCGCGCCGCCGTTGACCTGAAGGTCGATCAGGCCGGGTGCCAGAATTCCGCCGTCCAGCCGTATTTCCGTGCCGGGGCCGGGGCCGGTTACCCGGCCATTCTCCACCCGCAACACGGCGTCGGGGATGAGACTGGTTCCGTCAAAGACCGCAGCGCCGGTAAAGGTCTGCGCCATCAATCGGTCTCGCGCGCCAGACGCAGGGCACCGTCCAGGGCAGAGCCTGCGGCAGGCTGCAAGGACCACCGCCCAGCCAGACGGGACGCAAAAGTCTGGCCAAGCCCGCCGATAAAGGTCACCGGCAGTGCCGCGCCCGTTGGTTGCAGCACAGCGATGGCAGAGGCAATCGCCGCATCGGCCTGCGCAAGGATCTCAACCGCTGCGGGGTCGTCCGAGGCGAGGATCCAGGGCGCCAGCCCGGCAAAATCGATCGGCCGCGCGGTGACGGCAAAGCCGATCACGCCTTCCGCTCCGCCATGGTCGGCGAGGACCTGCCGCAAGAGCGGCGTCGCGGGCCGAAATCCGTCATGGGCCGCAAGGCTTGCCGTCAGCAGGCTTCGTCCCAGCCATGCGCCGCTGCCTTCATCCCCAAGGGCAAGACCCCAGCCGCCGATCTGGCGGATCACCCCGGCTTCCTGCCGCGCAAAGACCGACCCGGTGCCGAGTGCGGCCAGAATCCCGTCCTTTTCGCCCAGCGCACCCTTCACCGCGGCCACCGCATCCGTCGCCACCCGAAGCGAGCGGAACGGCAGGCCGGCGCGCAACCGTGCAACCGCCCCGGCCGCATTGGCCCCGGCAAGGCCCAGCCCGGCGCGCAGGGTTGGCAGCATCTCCGGCACCTTTGCCGCGCCCACTGCGGTGGTCAGGGCTTCGGTGATTGCGGTCAGAATGCTCGCCAAAGCGCCGGACGGATCGCTGGCGATGTTCGCGGGCCCGGCGCTGCCTTGGCCGAGAATGCGACCGGCTGGATCGGCGACTGCCGCCCGGCACCCGGTTCCGCCACCGTCAACGCCAAGAAATAGCTGCATTCATGCCTCGTCGGCCGAAAACCGTGCCGCAAATCGGTGTTGGCACCAGTGAAAGCGCGGCCTTACCCTTTGGCAAGAGCCAAGGCCCAGGCCCGTGGTAAAAGCCTTGCGGTGTCACCTTCCAGCAAGCCAAGCAGCAACCCTCCGGCATGACGGGCGCACAGCGTGCTGTGGCCGTCCTGCAGGCTGGCCCCGAGCACCAGGGAGACGGTTCCGCCAGGGGTGGAAGAAACCCGATCAAGTTGGCCGGAAAGACCCTCTCCCTCGGTGTCCAGAAACCCGCCGAGGTGCGATACCATTTCTTCCGGCCCGGCAAAGGTGCCGTCATCTTCCCCACCCACGATCAGCCAAGCCATCAACGACGGCCCGATCTGCAACGCAAACCGCTGCAACGCCGCGCCAGAGACCGCCACCTCTGCCTCGACCGGCGCGGAAGGCTCCTCCTCCGCCGGTTCGTCGGTGCCGGGCAGCGTGTCAAGGTCGATAAGCAACAGGTCCGCCAGCAGCGCCACCGGCAGACCGACACTGACCTCATCCCCGTCGCGCCCGATGGGCTGCGAGATGACGCGAAGGTCAAACCCCCGCGGCGTCGCCGCCTGCAGGATCTGGATCAGATCGTCCTTGTTGGCGTCTTCCAGAACATGAGCGTTCAGACACGCCTCAGCATTCGCCACCCCTTCGGCAGCGACCAGACGCAGCACGCGCCGCCCGGCAACCTCAAGGGTAAGCTGCGGCCCTGCGCCAGACGTAAAGGCAAGAGTCCGACCCAGAACGGTTTCGTTCACCTCGCGCAGCAGGGCGGCAAGCGGCTGACGGTCCGATACTTGTGCAACCGTCCGCGCGCCGCCCAAACCGATCTGCGACGCTGTCTGCAAGGCCTGCAGGCGCGCCATAATCGGGATTATTGCCTTGTTCACCAGACTGTCCCGTCCCGCTGCTGGCCCGTTTTCTCAGCCACCGGAGCTGATCTGGTCCAATGTTTCGCGGATTCTCGCCAAAAACGCAGCAAGGTCAATGCTGTGATCGCAAATGCAGCACAATGCGTCTGCGGGTTCGGTTTCGGACCGCAGAAAGACCCTGATGCCGTCAGTTTCCATCACCACTGCACTGTGCGGCTCACCAAAGGCTTCGACCGACAGCGAAAACAGCGGATCGTCGAAACTCGCGCGCGCTTGCAGAACCAGCCGGTCAAGCGCCTCTTGCGTGAAATCGTCCTTGCCCTGACTGACCAGAATCATGCTGGCGGCCAGATCGGCAAAAGCCACCAGCCGCGTTTGCGGGAAGGCGGCGATGACCTTGCCGATGGTTTCGTTGACGCCCATTGCCCGGTGAACTTCCCTTCGGCGCTACTTGCTGCGAGGCGCGCGGGTCAACGCCAGAAGGGCATCTTCCTCTTCCACCGCATCATCCGAGAATGAGACGATTGCAGGCCCGTCGTCACCGGATGGCCGTTCGGTCCGCAATAGCCGCTCACCAGCGGCCACGCGCCGCGGCTTGACCTTTATCACCGGGGTGTTGCGGATGATCATCAACCGCTCGAACGCCTGTGCGATCAGACTTTGTGCAACTTCGGTCGTGTCGGCGGGTTCGGGCTGGATCGGGAAGGCCGGGTCGTCACCGGGTTCGGCAGTGCCTTCGTCGATCAGCTTGTGAATGATGTCGAAAAGCGCGGTACAAAGCGCCTGCGCGCCGCTGTCGATCCACAGCGCCTCATCGTTGCCAGCCTTCATCGCCTTCAACAGCGAAACCGGAACAACATCGGCGAATAGCCCTTCCACCTCCTGGACCACCCGCTTCAGCACCTTGGCCCGGTCGCTGTCGTTGTTAATCTTGTCGAAGCGCGTCACCAGCAGCAGGCTGTTGCGGCGCATTTCCTGCGGGAAGGTCGACCAGACGCCAGATTCGGACTGCCGCCAGGCCTGGGTCGCGTGGGTGCACCACATGACGCCATCGGCCAGATGCGCCATCCGCTCCCACACCTCCGGCGACATCGACGGGTCCGAAATACCCGGCATGTCGATCAGGTCGCAATAGCGCAGAATGTCGCTTTTCATGAAGATGCGGACATACTCCGTCGTCTCAAGCGCCACGCTGTAAAGATCCTCGACATCAAGATCATAGGCCACGCCGTCCAGACCCATGGTGTAAGCATCTGTCGGCCCGTAGGACAACCAGACCGGCGGCAGTTGGGTCGCCGTCACTTTTTCAAGCAGCGGACGTGCGCCCATCAGGACATTGCAGAGTGTGCTTTTGCCCGAACTGAACTCGCCCATGATGGCGATGCGCGGTTTGCGGGTCAGCGGCATTCACGTCTTCCTTTCTCGCGCAGCCCGGACTTACTCGGCGTATGCACCAAGTTCGTCCATGATCGACGCAAGGCATTCCTGCCGGTCTTCCCAGGCATTCACGCCGAACAACTCCTTCATCTCTTCCATCGAGATTTCAGAGCTTGCAAGGGCGCTCATCAGCAATTCGCGCTGTTCCTGCAGGAAGTCGCGCAGCGTGTTCTGCGTCCGCTCGCGGAACAGACCGATCTGGATCGTCTTGAGGTCATTGATGATCGGGTCGGTTTCGGCGCGGATCAGGTTGTAGAAATCCTGGGCAAAGGCCTTGTAGCCGCGACGACGCTGCCACCAGCCCTTCCACCAGCTGACCTGCAGGTCAAGCGCGATGGTTTGGCCAAGGTTGATCGGCGGCGGGATGTAGGACACGACCGGCGTCTCGATTTTGAAGCCTTCGACCGTGATCGAGAACGTCTTGCCGTAGAGATCGGCAATCTTTACCGCGGTCGAGGTGTTCACCTCGGCGGCAATCGAGTGCATTTTTTTCAGCACGACTTGATAGCTGGAGCTCAGCAGCATGCGCAGGCCAAGCGGGCTGTAATGCCAAGTCGCATCCTCACCATTCGCCTGCAGATGCTCGATCAGCGAGTTTGTGGCGCGTTCGAGAAACCGCTCATAGCTCTGGTCGATCCGGTTGGTGAAATCCTTGCAGACGTTGTTGGTCATCTGCGTCAGGCGATCGACCGCCCCAGCCTCGATCTGGCGCAACTCGGCGTCAAGCTGACCGGGGGTCATCGTGCGGTTCAACTGGCCATCGGATTCAAGAATCCGGACCTGATCGACCACATCAAGGCTTTGCGCCAGGTTCAGCGCCTGACGGGCTGACTTTTGCAGCGCCTCGTGCACCGGGCCTTCATACATCCGCTGGCCAAGCGCATCCAGCAGCGCAGGCACACCCGAGGCATGCCAGACCAGCTGTTCGGCGGACCAGCTTTGCATCTTGTCGGCAAAGGCGGCGCGGGTCCAGTTGATGGCGGATTCCGTGCTGTCGTCGGTCATCTCGTCGATCTGACCTTCAAGGACTGCATTCGCCCAATGCGCCGAGCCGTAGATGATGTCGATATCCTGCGGCGCGTTGTTCTTTTCCAGAGTCTCGAGGATGGAGCGGTGAATCTCCGGCACCTGGCTGGCCGGGTCCGGCAGTTCGTCGATCCGGTTCACGAAGATGATGATCTCGCGCGACTGGCGGTGCGCGATCAGGCGGATCAGCGCCATGTCCATCGTGGTCAGCGCCTGATGGGCTGAAAGGACAACGATACACGACCGGCTGTCGCGCACGGCGTTGATGGT